>Ga0193717_1000022_pt1 | contig 187280 bp, 154 predicted proteins | sample U2c2metaG_FD_145900 | JGI IMG/M metagenome (GOLD analysis project Ga0193717, IMG submission 145900) | Soil microbial communities from a riparian zone of the East river system, Colorado, United States - U2c2 | ecosystem: Environmental > Terrestrial > Soil > Riparian zone | place: USA: East...
CACCAGCGAAGGCGCGCTGCCACCAGGCGTAGCTGATGACAATGACTGGATGGTCGCCTTCCGTGGTGTCGTCGTCGTCCGTGAACATGCGGCCCATGGCGGGCTCGACGCCGAGGGTGGAAAAGAAGGTTCCGGAGACGATATCGATCATCATCGGCTCCATCTGGTCGCGCCGGTCGATGGTGCCGTACGGATTGGCATTCATGCTGTCGATGGTGGCGACATCGGAGAAGACCTCGTTCTTCTGCTGAAACTGCCGGTAGAACGGGTAGGAGTAGAGCGTTGTGGAACCATAGCGATCGGTGACGCCATCCTCGTCGCCTTCTCCGAGGACTACGAGCTGGGCAGGGTTTTTGATGGGCAGAGAACGGAGCATGACCGCGTCTATGAAGCTGAAGATAGCGGTATTGGCTCCGATGCCGAGGCCGAGCGAGAGCAGGGCGACTGTAGTCAGCGCCGGACTGCGCAACAGGGACCGGATGCCATAGGAAACGTCCTGCAGAAAGGTTTCGAGCCAGTTCCATCCCCATGCCATATGACTGTTCTCCCTGAGTACGGTTGGGTTGCCAAATTTGCGACGTGCAGTGCGATGAGCGGAGGTAGCGGAGAGTCCTGCCTCGCGTTGCTGCTGCTCGCGAAGGTCGAGGTGAAGCCGCAGCTCTTCGTCCAACTCACGCTGGAACTTGCCGCGATGAAGAAGCATTTCGAGGCGCCGTTTTATTTCAGCAGGAAGGCTCATGGCTGGTCTCATCGAATGCGGCGTCAGGCGGTCTGGATGATGCGTCCGATGGCTCCCATCACGCGCTGGAACTGGGAGACCTCAAGGTGGAGCTGCTTGTGGCCGTCGGGAGTAAGAGTGTAGTAGCGGGCGCGTCGATTGCCGGCGGTGACTCCCCACTCTGCGGTGACCCATCCCTTGAGGAGCATGCGCTGGAGGGCGGGATAGAGCGAGCCTTCTTCTACCTGAAGGACCTCATCGGAGTTTTGCTGGATGGACTCGGCGATCTCGTAGCCGTGGAGCCGTCCGCGAACGGCGATGGTTTTGAGGATGAGCAGATAGAGGGTTCCAGGAGGGATTTCGTCGCGATCTTCCGTTGGGCTGGAACTGCGGTTGACGAGTGCGGCCATGACAGAGATTCCCTTCAGTAGAGCTTGACATAGTTAAACTATGCCAGTAGACCTCCGCTTCCGTTTTCATGTCAATACGGCTCGTCACAACGGGCTGATTTCCCCGGAGACTCAGGAACTTCGAGCAGCATCCAGCCAGCCTTCCATCTGCTGGTGGCTGACAAGGCCGGCCTGCTGAGAGACGAGACGGCCACCGGAGAAGACGGCGAAGTTGGGGATACCGCGAACGTTATAGCGGGCCGAGAGTTGGGGATTCTGCTCGGTGTCGACCTTGAGGACAAGCGCACGGCCTTTGGTGTTCGTTGCAGTTTGCGCGACCTCGGGAGCAGCCATGTGGCAGGGACCGCACCAGTCAGCCCAGAAGTCGACGAGGACGGGAACGCGGGAGTTCTGAACAATCTCGTCGAAGAGCTGCGTATCGACCGGAATCGGCTCGCTGACGGGGGCCAGGTCGTTTTTGCAGTTACCGCAGCGGCCGGTATCGGCCAGATGGTTGGCGGGAATGCGGTTCTTCTGTCCACAGCTTGGGCAGGTCCGGATAAGTGGCATGTCTTCGAGCTCCGATGTGGTTGGATGCGGATGGAAGGGGTCGAGGATACAACGAGCGCAGAACCTGGGATACAGCAGTCTGGCTGGGTAGGGTGTAATTGTTAACTGCGCTTTTTCGATCGGGAGAGTACTCTAACCGCGAAAGCGATCACGACGGACAAAGTAGAGCGAGGAAGAAGATGGCAGAATGGGTAGCTCATTCCACTCCACTGCTTCACGTTGCGGAGATCGAGCGATCGATCGCGTTCTATCAACTGCTGGGCTTCCGGCTGACTGACGACGATGGATGCATCCCCATCGGGTGGGCGCGGCTGCATTGCGAGGGCGGCAGCATCATGTTCCTGCGGGCGGAGCGGGAGATCGACGCTAAGGCCCAGGGATTCCTCTTTTCCATGTACACGCCGGACCTTGCGGGACTGCGAGAACACCTGATTGAGAAGGGTGCAGCGGTGTCGGAGATCAAGCATCCACCGTATCTGCCGAGCGGAACGATGAATCTTGCGGATCCTGACGGATACCACATAGAGATTGCCCATTGGGGCAACGCCGAGCAGGAGGCCTGGGAGAAGCATCTGGCCGAACGCAAGGGATTGGTTTAAGCGCGGCGGCGATAGCGGATCGCGAACTCGTAGCCTGAGTTCGGCGGGAAGAGTCTGGCGATGTGACGCAGGCGGTCGGCGAGGGCTTGCGGAGCCAGAAGAGGGTACTCCCGCTCGCGCAGCTCGGTGTAGTCGAAATCGAGAGAGAGGGAGAGCAGGTAGATCGCGACCGCGTCGGAGAAGGAGCTCTCGAGGAAGCTGGTCTTGGCGCGCTCATCGATGGTGGTCTTGCCCTCGGATTTTCCGACAAGCGAGAGATTGCGGCTCTCCCAGGCATCCTGCGAGGTCTCGCCACGCACATCGGCGAGAGCCTGAGCCCAGACGAGCTGCTGAAAGCTTTCAGGTACTCCGGCGACATCGACGAAGGCGTGGCCGACGTTGATGAAGAACTCGAAGGCGAGGGCGAAGCGGTCTCCGAGGAGGCGTGTGGAGATGAAGACTCCCTCGGCGTTGTCGAGGGTGACGTTACGATGGCAGATGGCCTGGTCGCCGAGCTCAGTGGTATAGGCGGGGGCTACCAGGGTTGAATCACCGGCCCGGCCTTCCGAGAGAGCAAGCGGAACGAAGTAGTAGGCCTTGCGGGCAAGAGCGGAGGCGATCGCCGAGGGAACGGCCTGCACCATCCGCTCCAGATCGGGGCCTTCGAGGCTGTTATCGCCGAATGCAGCGTAGGCGATACCGTTGGGAGCGCGATGCACCGTTGTTTCGCGGGCAACCTGCACCGCCCGCAGTAATCCGTTTTGAACGCCTTCAGCCATAAAGCAGTATTCTACTGGTATGACGCCAGGATCGCAGGGAGAAGGAATAACACGGCAGACGCAGGAAGCGAAGGCAAATCTCTTCGGGATTCCGATGGGAGACCTGGGGTGGTTCGCAAGCCTGCTGATGGGGGCGGCTGTGGGATTTTCGGCGTTTTTCGCAGGGACCTTTGTAGGAATCGTCGGGATTATGATCTACAACTCGACAGCCCATCAGGCAGTGGATGTCTCCCTGAGCTACAAACGAGGCGGGCTGATCGCTGGTGTGATTATGCTGTTGGTATCGTGGGGATACCTGGGTACGCTGTGGGTAAAGCGGATCACACGCAAGGCCTAAGTTCTGCTTTGTATCGATGAGCTTAGACGTATCGAACCCTAGTTCCCGGGCCTGTTCTCTCAGCCGATCGGAAAGAGTCCGCCGCCCCCTCACGCAGGGCCACCTGCGGCAAGGGTTCTGCCTAGGTGGCTTTGCGCTGGAAGTTGGTTTTCTTGGTTCCGGCAAAGGAATCCTTGGCCTTGACCGATGAGCTGGAAGAGGTCGAGAAGGACTTGCCGTCCTTCTGTTGTGCGGCCTTCTCGCGCAGCGCCTGCAGTTTCTGGGCCTTGGGGCCGAGACCGCCGATCTTTGCTCCGTTGGGTTTCGGGATGAAGTCACTCATACTGAAATTTTCTCATGATCGGGAAGATTCGGTGAATAGCGCTTTTGAAGCACGCCTGTTCTTTCAGAGTGCGGCCTGCCGATCGTAGAAACATCCGTATCGGCAATGGTTTCGTCAACTTTTTCGCTTGCGCCTTCGTCTCCTACCCATTCTGCTATTCTTCGTTATCCGATCCAACCCCCTATTTCTTTCTGGAGGACCATCAAGCATGTCATTCGTTCGCACCGTTGCGCGCTGGAGCTTTTATACGGCTGCAGTTGCTGGTCTCGTAATTCCCTCTCTTGCGGCTGACAAAAAACCCGTCAAAAAGGAACCTGTCGCGGAGACACCCTCCTATTACGGTCCACAGCCGGCTAAAGAGAATCTTGATCTGACTATGTATGCGCGGATCCGCGAAGAAGGATTCAAGCACTCGCATGTGATGGAGTTCGCAGACGCGCTGACCAACGGCATCGGGCCGCGCCTGACAGGTTCTCCTGACATGAAGAAGGCGAACGAGTGGACCCGGGACACTTTGACGAAGGTCGGTCTCGAGAATGCGCACCTGGAGGACTGGGGCGAGTTCGGGATGGGATGGCAGCAGGTCAATACCTGGGGACGGATCATCTCGCCCGACCCGGAGCCTATCTGGCTGCAGGCCGCGCCCTGGTCGCCGGCGACCAACGGTCCTCTCACCGGCGAGGCTCTGTACATCTCGATCGCCGATATCAAGGATATGGACAAGTACAAGGGCAACCTGAAAGGGAAGATCGTGCTCTTCGGAGCGATCCGGCCAACGCCTGACCTCGATAACCCGCTCTTTCATCGCTACACCGACGAGGAGCTGAAGGAGATGGAGAACCTTCCCGAGGCCCGTGCGGGTGCGCCGAACATTCAGCAGTTGATGGCTGATCGTGCGAAGCTGACCGCGATGCGTACTGCCGCGCTGAAGATCATGACGGAAGAGGGTGTGGCTGCAATCATCACTCCGACGCGGGATGGCGGCAAAGGCGGCGGAACGGGAATCGTTTTCGACGACAACGGAGCGAATCTGATTCGCGGCGCGCAGACGAAGGAGACAGCCGTAACCATTCCGAACGCCGTCATGATGATCGAACACTACAACCGCATTGCGCGGCTCCTGGAGCATCATGTTCCGGTGACGCTCGAGGTGAACATCGAGACCAAGTTTACGGGCGATCACGAACATGGCTTTGACACCGTCGCCGAGATTCCGGGTACCGATCCGAAGCTGAAGGACCAGGTGGTGATGGTCGGCGGGCATCTGGATAGCTGGATCTCGGGTACTGGCGCTACGGATAACGCGGCCGGCTCGGTGGTGGCGATGGAGGCGATGCGCATTCTGAAGGCGCTGGACCTGAAGCCTAAGCGCACGATTCGCATCGCGCTGTGGTCGGGCGAGGAGCAAGGGCTGTTCGGCTCGCAGGGCTACGTCAAGAATCACTTTGGCACATTTGCCGAGCCCCCGGGTGCCGACCCGGCGATTTCTGCGTTCCTGCGTCCGAAGGGCAAGCTAACGACGACCAAAGAGTGGGAGACACTGGACGCCTACTACAACCTGGACAACGGCACAGGCAAGGTACGCGGCGTGTACACGCAGGAGAACTACGCGATCGCTCCGATCTTCGCTCAGTGGCTGGCTCCGTTGAAGGACCTGGGCGCGACGGCGATCAGCTATCGCAACACCGGCGGTACCGATCACCTGTCGTTCGATGCCGTTGGCCTGCCGGGCTTCCAGTACATCCAAGACCCCATGGACTACGAAACCCGGACCCACCACTCCGACATGGACACCTTCGACCGTCTGCATGCAGCCGACCTGCAACAGGCGGCAGTGATCGAGGCGATCTTCCTCTACAACACGAGCGAACGCGATGCGATGATGCCGCGCAAGCCTTTCCCCCATCCCGAGCTGGAGCAACAGAAGACGGCACCTATTTCGGGAATCTATCCGAACGTGACAGAGTCGAAGTAAAGCACGCTAGAGATAGAGATCCGAGGCGGCGGGAGCGAGAGCTCCCGCCGCTTTCTTTTCATGCAAAGGAATTCCCTTTTCGACTTTGTGCAGGCGGGCCTTTGTTGCCGGGTCAGAACACCGCATTTGAACATTCATTGCTTCGTTACCGGTTTTTCACGATCGTTGACTACACCTTGAACACACGGCCTGCCGGGGCAAAAGGACAGGTCCAGTTCAAGGAGATCGTATGCAGAAATTTTTTGCGAGTACTGTTGCCACAATGCTTGTGGCTGGACAGATTGTGGGGCCATCGCTTGTAAACGCGCAGGCCAACTTTAAAGAGACTTCCATGCCGATCAAGCACCTGGTGGTGATCTTCCAGGAGAACGTCTCCTTCGATCACTACTTCGGGACGTATCCGATCGCTTTGAATCCCCACGGAGAACCCCGATTCGTAGCAGCACCTGGAACACCAGGCATCAATGGATACACCGACGACCTTCTGTACAACAATCCGAACTTCCTTAATAAGACCTTGAATGGCGCGGCTGCCTCCGACCCGTTCCGTCTGGATCGCTCCGCAGCAGCTACGGCGGACCAGGACCACGACTACACCCCGGAGCAGCAGGCCTTTCATGGCGGCCTGATGGATGGCTTCCCCAAGTACACCGGAGCTCCCGGCCCCCCGCCCAACGGCCAGTCGACCAATGCACTGGTAATGGGCTACTACGACGGCAATACGGTTACGGCGTTGTGGAACTACGCGCAGCAGTATGCGATGAGCGACAACTCCTACAACACAACCTTTGGCCCTTCGACTCCTGGCGCAATCAACCTGATCTCAGGGCAGACGGGTGGAATCGTGGATTCGGTGAGCGCGGGTGATTCCGTTGTCGCCGATGGCAGCGGCGGACAGACGCTGATCAGCGATGCCGATCCTATCGGCGATGTCTGCTCGGGAACCGGAACGGTGCGACTCGGAGGCCAGAATATCGGCGATCTGCTGAACAGCCGCGGCGTGACCTGGGGCTTCTTCGAGGGGGGCTTCGATCTGACGAAGACGAACGCCGACGGATCGACAGGCTGCAGCCGTACGACGACCTCCAAGGTCACGATGACGAAGAAGGCCGACTACATTCCTCACCACCAGCCGTTCCAGTACTATGCCTCGACGGCGAACCCGAAGCACCTGCGGCCTTCGTCGGTGCGGTCGATCGGCTATGACGGCGATCAGGCAAACCACCAGTACGATACGGATGACTTCTTCACCGCAGTCAAGGCGGGGAACTTCCCGGCGGTCAGCTTCCTGAAGGCTTCGGGCTATCAGGACGGTCATGCCGGATACTCCGATCCGCTGGACGAGCAGGCCTTCATCGTGCACGTGATCAACTTCCTGCAGCAGCAGGGGCGTGACTGGGAGCACACCGCGGTTGTGATCGCCTATGACGATTCCGACGGTTGGTACGATCACCAGATGAGCCCGATCGTGAACCAGTCCTCCACCGAGGCGGATGCCCTGATCGCACCAGGATCCTGCGGCGACGGTTCCACGGCGCTCTCCAGCTCGACGGCGTTGCATGCGCAGGGCCGTTGCGGATATGGACCGAGACTGCCGCTGTTGGTGATCTCTCCGTATGCGAAGCACAATTACGTGGATCACACGGTCACCGACCAGAGCTCGATTCTTCGCTTCATCGAAGACAACTGGGTTGGCGGACAGAGGATTGAGGGTTCGTTCGACAGCCGCGCAGGTTCCCTGCAGAACATGTTCGACTTCAGGAATCCGCAGAACGATACTCTGCTGCTGGATGAGAGCACTGGATTGCCGACGAACAATCACGGCGGCGGCAATCACAATGGAGACTGGCCCAAGGGCTGGTTCTGAAAGTTACTTTTGAACAACTGAAGTAGTTGCATTTGCAAAAGAAGGGTGCTGGGAGCGGTAAGTTCCGGCACCCCTCGTTTCTTTTGTTTGCGCGGAAGAGGCAATACGCTTGATCTCTCGACGAAGGTTTCTACGACGGGCCGGTGTTCTGGCTACCGGACTTTCCCTCGAACGGACGATGATCGCGGGCGGGATCGCTCCTACGGCGAAGGCGCTCGATCCGAATACGCTGAAGCCCTTTGTCGATCCACTGCCCCTGCCCGCGACGATGAAGAGCGCTGGCATGCGCCCCGATCCGGAGGATCCTTCGAAGAGCATTCCGTTCTACAGGGCGACTGCGGAGGAGATCCATCAGAAGGTGCATCGCGACCTGCCGCCGACACGGATGTGGGGCTTCAACGGTTGCTCGCCGGGGCCGATCTTCGAGACGAAGAGTGGGCAAGGCCTGATGGTGGAGTGGGCAAACCGGCTTCCACTGAAGCACTTTCTACCGATCGATCACACGCTGCACGGAGCCGAGGCCGACAAGCCCGAGGTGCGCTGCGTGGTTCACCTGCACGGTGGCAGGACACCCGCGGCGAGCGATGGATATCCGGAGGACTGGGTGGTGCCGGGCAGGTCTCTGCTCTATCACTATCCCAACAAGCAGGACGCCGCGCTGCTGTTCTACCACGACCACACGATGGGGATTAATCGGCTGAACATCTATGCGGGGATGCAGGGACTTTTCGTGATTCGGGATGAGTCCGAGGATGCGTTGAATCTGCCCAAAGGCAAGTACGAGATTCCGCTGATGCTCTTTGACAGGTTTTTGAGGGCTGATGGACAGCTGGAGTATCCCGTCTCCGGGAATCCTAAGTCGCCTTGGGTTCCCGAGGTCTACAGCAACGTGATGCTGGTGAATGGAAGGCTCTCTCCTTACCTTGAGGTCGAGCCACGCAGATACAGGTTTCGCGTGATGAACGGATCGAACGCACGGTTCTTCCGGCTCTCCTTCGGCGATCAATTGGAGATGCATGTGATCGGTGGAGACCAGGGATTGCTGGAGGCACCTGTGAAGGCGAAACATGCGCTGTTGAGTCCGGCGGAACGAACGGACATCGTGTTCGACTTCAGTGCACACGCCGGAGAGAAACTGCTTCTGAAGAGCGACAGCTTCGACATCATGGAGTTTCGCGTGGCGGCCTCGGGCTCGAAGGACGAGAGCCCACTGCCAGCGGCGTTGCGGACTGTAAAGCGGATTCCGGAGAGCGCGGCGGTGCGAACACGACGGCTAACACTCGACGAGAAGATGGACAAGGTGCAGGACTCGATGGGGATGCTGTTGAACAATACTCCCTGGCACATGCCGGTGACTGAGAAACCGGTGATCGATACGACGGAGATCTGGGAGCTGGTGAATCTTACCGAGGATACTCACCCGATTCATCTGCACCTGGTGAAGTTTCAGATCCTGGACCGGCGCAGCTTTGACGTCTTCCACTTTCAGGACACAGGCGAGATGAGGTACACCGGGCGCGCCGTTCCAGCGGTCCCCGAAGAAGGGGGATGGAAGGATACGGTGCGCTGCGAGAAGGGCCATGTAACTCGCATCATCGTTCCCTTCGAAGGCTACAAGGGTCGCTATGTGTGGCACTGCCATCTGTTGGAGCACGAAGACAACGAGATGATGCGACCGTTCGAAGTGGTGGAAGCAGGTCACGGCGCGTAACCTCGCCTTCCTTGCTATCCCCGTCGCACGACCTACAAGATCAAGCGCATTTTTGTATCTGCGCAACACGATCTCCTAGACGCAGGGCAACGTGCGTTATTGTAGAGCGGACAACAGATATCCGGGCCCGTGCGTTTCATTCGTTCCGAGGAGTGTGTGCATGGCGACAAAGAAGAAACCGGCTCCAAAGAGGGCTGCGAAGAAGATCACCGCAAAGGCCTCGCGCAAGCAGGCGGCATGGCCAAAGACAAATGTCGTTCCTGACAGCATCGATTTGAGGGACCGGCCTTATCAACCGTCGGTAATGCTGATCCCTGCCGAGATGCTGGCGCCTTCTGTCCAGATTCCTGTGCTGAATCAGAAGATGACGAGCGCCTGCACGGGATTTGCCCTGGCCAGCGTCATCTTTCACCTGCAGCACAAGGCGAAGCGTGAGAAGGTTCCGCAGCCGGTTTCGCCGTTCATGCTGTATTCCATGGCACGCCGCTACGACGAGTTCCCGGGCGATCCCACAAAGGACACGGGATCGAGCCTCCGTGGCGCGATGAAGGGCTGGTATAAGTACGGCGCCTGTTCTGCCCGGTTGTGGAGCAAGGAAGCCATGCCGCCCCCGGCGGCGAATCCCGATGACGATTGGTGGCAGGATGCTGTGCGACGTCCGTTGGGAGCGTACTATCGCGTGGATACGCGCAGCGTAACCGACATGCAGGTGGCGCTGAACGAGATCGGTGTGCTGTATGCGAGCGCAATGTGCCATGCGGGGTGGATGGAGGGGCTTAGGCCGAAGGCGAAAGCTGACGCCAGACCCGCCGCGGACTACTGGGTGATTTCGCGAAAGAAGCCAACGCCTCAGGATGGAGCGCATGCCTTCGCCATCGTGGGGTATACACGCGAGGGATTCATCGTCCAGAACTCATGGGCGACCCTTTGGGGTACAGGCGGACGCGCGGTGTTGACCTACCAGGACTGGACCGAGAATGCGATGGACTGCTGGGTGGCGCAGCTTGGAGTGACCACCGATCTGCATACGGAGATCGCAAGCTCGGCCACGCTGCGCGTGAAGCAGGGCCGTGTCCAGTTGGCGAGTGATGAGACGCTGCGGAACCGCGAGATCGGGCCCTTCATCATCGACATGGAGAACAATGGGAAACTGAGCAACACGGGCGACTTCCGCACCCAGGACAGTGACGTGACCGCGCTTTTGAACCAACAGCTGGGTGAGGCCAGGAAGAAGTGGGGACTTCGCGATAGCCAGCCGGTGGATGTGGCCATCTACGCTCACGGTGGCCTTACTTCGGAAGACGACGCAGCCGAAACCGCGGCGCAATGGATTCCCGCAATGTACGACCGCCAGATCTTTCCTGTTTTCCTGATGTGGGAGACAGACCTGTTCTCTACCCTGAAGAACATCTGGGCGGATATCTCCGCGAAGCAGCCACGCATGACAGGCGCGGTTCTGGACCGGGTGAAAAGCTGGTGGGACTCGCGACTGGAGCGGCTGCTGGCGGTTCCGGGGTCGAATGTATGGGGCGAGATGAAGCAGAATGCGGATGCGATCTCTAGCGCGCATGAGAGTGGCGGACGAAAGCTGTATGAGGCCAGCAAGAGTTCGCCCTATTTCAAGGACCCGTCGAAGGTGCGCTTGCACCTGGTCGGCCACTCGGCGGGAGCGATTGTTCACAGCTACATCGTGAACCGTTTGAAGTGGAACTTTGAGACCGTGAACTTTATGGCTCCTGCAGTGCGCGCGGACGTGTTCCAGAGCCAGGTTGTGCCTGCCATTCGAAGCGGAAAGGTGAAGCGATACAACCAGTTCGAGCTGACGGACGAGATGGAGCAGAAGGATCCAACCTGCAAGCCCATTCTCGACTACAGCCGCTCGCTGCTGTACCTGGTTTCGCAGTCGTTCGAAAAGGGAGAGGTTACTCCGATCTTAGGAATGGAGAAGTACTTCGCCAGCGAGATTCTTTCGCTTGGGCTACCGAATATCACAACGTTCAAGGCGCCCCAGCAGCATTCCAAGAGCACGACCCATGGCGGCTTCGATGACGACGCGACGACGCGAGAGAAGATTCTCTCGCTGATCAAGGGGTGACCTCTATCGCACACGGTATCCGTCACTTCGCTCGACACACGATTGCCAGATCGGTATAGGCTGTCATCGTGAGCGCAGACGAGGCGGTGGAGATTCTTTCGATCGGCGGGCGCGAGGTGCGGGTAACGCATCCGGAGAAGCTGTATTTCTCCAAGCAGATCAAGGTCACGAAGCTTGACCTGGTGCGTTACTACCTCGCAGTGGCACCCGGTGCGTTGCAGGGAATTCGCGACCGGCCGATCGTGCTGAAGCGGTTCGTGAATGGAGCAGAGGCGGAGCCGTTCTACCAGAAGCGAGCACCCAGCGATCGTCCTGAGTGGATTCGCACGGTCACGCTCTCGTTCCCCTCGGGACGCACAGCGGAGGAGATCGTCGTCGATGATGCGGCGGGACTCGCATGGATCGTGAACCTGGGCTGCATGGAACTTCATCCGCACCCGGTGCGCACAGGCGACCTCGACCATCCTGACGAGCTACGCGTCGATCTCGATCCCATCCCCGGCGTGGGCTGGAACGACGTACGCCGCGTCGCGATGGAGGTGAAGGCCGTGCTCGAAGAGGTAGGGCTGCGCGGCTGGCCGAAGACGAGCGGGTCGCGCGGCATGCACGTGAACGTGCGGATCGAGCCGCGGTGGAGCTTCACCGAAGTTCGCCGTGCAGCGATTGCGATGTCGCGGGCAGTGGAGAAGAGGGTTCCGCAGCTGGCCAGTTCGAAGTGGTGGAAGGAAGAGCGCCACGGCGTCTTTTTGGACTACAACCAGAATGCGAAGGACCGCACGACGGCGTCGGCTTACTCGGTTCGCCCGTTGCCGGATGCAAGAGTGTCGACACCGCTCGAGTGGGATGAGGTGATGGAGTGCGACCCGCAGGAGTTTACCGTCTTTACGGTGCCGGAGCGGTTTGCGAAGAAGGGCGATCCACATGCCGGAATGGACGAGGCTACCGGATCGCTCGAGGGCCTGCTGGAACTGGCTGCTCGCGATGAGACTGAGGGACTGGGCGATGCTCCGTGGCCTCCGCACTTTCGCAAGATGGAGGGTGAGGCAAAGCGGGTGGCTCCCTCGCGCGCGAAGAAGACCGTTGCGAAGAAGGCGGCCGATGGCGAGGAGCAGACGGACACCGCTGTCACGTCTGCGCCGAAGAGGCGTCAGTCGAAGATGCCGCTGATTGTGGTTGCCAACTCCACGAACAAGCAGGAGGCCCTCGACGGTCTGGAGCGATGGAGGGCGCGGCATCCGGAGGCGGCGAAGCTGCTGGCTGTAGATGACGTGCTGGTCGACTCGATGCGCGGAAGCTCGTCCACGTGGACGAGGGTTCGCGTGAACCTGCGACATGTTCCCGAAGAGATTCGGCCTCAGCAGGAGACGCCTGACCCCGATGACGACCCGACCCGGAAGTGGCGCGAGATGCGGGCAGCGGCGCAGGCGGACGGGGAACGGCCGAAGCGTACGCGAAACAAAAAGGAATAGGATCGCCAAACCTTCCGGCATTCGCGGACGAGGTTGCAAACCTCTGAAAGCACGTGGCGAAGACCGTATAATCGGGCTATGGACGCCTCACCGCTGGTTGGAGTGATCATGGGAAGCCGCAATGACTATGCGGTGATGCGCGGCGCCGTCGAGATGCTTGCCGAGTTCGGCGTTCCGCACGAAGTGCGGGTGGTCTCGGCGCATCGCACGCCCGATCTTCTGTTCGAATATGCCCAGACTGCTGCCTCGCGTGGCCTTCGCGTCATCATCGCGGGCGCGGGTGGAGCGGCGCATCTTCCCGGCATGGTTGCAGCAAAGACGGTTGTACCTGTACTGGGGGTACCGATTCCTGCGACTGCGTTGCAGGGCATGGATTCGCTGCTGAGTATTGTGCAGATGCCGAAGGGCGTTCCCGTGGGCACGCTGGCCATCGGAGCTCCCGGAGCAGCAAACGCCGGCCTGCTGGCCGCGCAGATTCTTGCCACCACCGATGCTGCCCTGCGCGAGAAGCTGACCGCATGGCGGGCGGCGCGACGGGACGAAGTCCTGGCGCAGGTGATCGCAGAAGAGACTCCCGGGGCCAAGGCGTGAGTAGAGATTCAGCTGCACAACCGATTCTTCCCGGCGCAACCATCGGCATCTTCGGCGGAGGCCAGCTTGGCCGCATGACCGCCATGGCGGCACGTGCCATGGGATATCGCATTCAGGTGCTCGACCCGGATCCGGCGTGCCCGGCACGCTTTGTTGTGGACGGCTGCATCGAGGCCAACTGGGACGACGCGAGGGAGGCCGCAAACCTTGCCCGCGGATGCGACGTGGTGACCCTCGAGATCGAGCAGATCTCCCTCGCCAGCATGGACGCCGCAGCGAACTTCGCCCCGGTACGTCCCGGACGAGCGACGCTGGCCGTCATCCAGGACAGGATCGAGCAGAAAAACTGGTTGCGGAAGCATGGCTTCCCTATCGGCGACTATCGCGCCGTGCGCTCTCTCGAGGAGCTGCGCGAGGCCATCCGCGACCTGGGCGGAAGATGCTTCTGCAAGAGCGCTACCGGAGGCTACGACGGCCGGGGGCAGGGTAAGGTCGGCTTCCGCGAGGGTGCGGACCCGGAAGAAGAGGTTCGCGGAGCTTGGGAGGCACTGGGCGAGGGAGCCGGAGTCGCCGAGAAAGCCGTCGATCTGGAGCGCGAGATCTCGGTGCTGGTCGCCCGCAGCCCGTCGGGCGAGGTGAAGGTCTATCCCGCTGCCTGGAACCACCATGAAAACCAGATTCTGGCCTGGAGCGTGATGCCGGCGCCGCTCACCGGCGCCATGGCAGCCGAGGCGAGGCAGCTCGCCGAGAGTATCGCCGACACCTTTCAGCTCGAGGGCATCCTGGCGGTGGAGATGTTCGTGACTACCTCAGGCCAATTGCTCGTCAATGAACTGGCTCCCCGGCCGCATAACAGCTATCACGCAAGCGAACGGGCCTCGGTCACCAGCCAGTTCGAGCAGCTGGTTCGCGCCGTCTGCGATCTTCCCCTGGGAGACGTGGATATCGTGCAGCCCTGCGCGATCGCCAACCTGCTGGGAGATGTGTGGCTAAACGAGGACGGCTCCGCAAGGGTGCCGCACTTCGACAGGGCACTGGCGGTACCAGGGGTTCGGCTGCATCTCTATGAGAAGCACCGTCCACGCAAGGGCCGCAAGATGGGGCATTTGAGCGCGGTGGGGGCAACGGCGGATGAGGCCGTGGCGAGCGTTTTACAGGCTCAGACGCTGCTGTGATTTATCTCATCGAAGATCTGGAGAGTTTCCCCCGCAAGATGAGCACAATTTTTACTGCATCTTTGAGGCAAAGAACTCCTATCAGGATAAAAACCAACGCGAAGAACAGTTCAACGCTGGTTTGAGCCAGCTTGTCTCGATGGCTCCAGATCTGGGGAAGCAGGGCGACATCCGACATACATAGAAGGCCTAGCACAGTCTCAAAGAGGAGGCGGAGCACAAGCAGAGATTGCTTCATCGCGATTTATGCTCTCACATCGAGCAAGGCTGGCGTTCACACCTGGAACCTCAGTCAGTACACGCTAATTCCGATGTTCCGTGGTATCTTCTAAGGTGCACTGAATTTAGTGCATGTATTTTGAGGGCTTTCGATGAGCAGCTCTGAGCTTGAGTACGTGCTTTCGCTGCGCGATGTAAACATCGGCACCAGCCAGAAGCGGCTGCGCGCCGAGATCATCGAGTTCATTCAGCGGCATGAGGACGCGGTGCTGGCGCAGCTCCGCACGCACGAGTCGGCCGTCATCCCCACCTCGTTCGGCGAGATCACGCTGAACCTCGCCGACCTCCACGAAGCAATTGCCTAGGAGATAACGTTGCTGGCGCTTCTCGTCAGCTTCCTCATCGCCGTCTACCTGCTTGGCCCCAACCTGATTGCGAGGTGGGCCGCGGATCTTGTCGTCTTCCGCAAGACCCGCACCGAGAGCCACGCCGAAGAGGTTGCACGCTCCATCATCGTCGCTGCGATTCCTCTGTTGCTTGCCGTGGGATGGGCGCGGTGGACTGGCGCTCTCTGGCATAGCGGCACGCAGGTCGATGTGGAGACGGTTTTCTCCGCGCTGCAGAGCGACAACTTCTTCCAGTCGCACCACCAGCAATTTTTCACCAGCCTCTATGCATTCTTCTGGATGAACTACGCGATCCTGTGGCGGCTTTATCTAATCGTGTTTATCGCGTGCGGGGTACGCGTCTTTGTGGTGCTGAACTACAACCACATCTGGCGGCGGCTGAATAAGCGGTGGATGAGGACGCTGCTGGCGACGATCGTCCCGCGCATCTCGGAGTGGGACCTTCTGTTCAGCGACATGCTCCTGCCCGAGGGCAGCTTTCGCATCATGGCAGATATACTCACCAAATCGGGCGGCCTGTATCAAGGTGCGATTCAGGATCGCATGCTGAACAATGATGGCTCGCTGCAGAGCATTACGCTGGCTAATCCGCGGCGGTTCGAGCGCGCCGACTTTCGCAAGGCCAAGGACGCGGACCTCGCAACGGTGCCGGACGAGTTTTGGTTCAATATTCCCGGCAATCTCTTCATCGTGATGGCCTCGGACATCGCTAATTTGAACCTTCGCTATATTCGCCGCAAGCCGCTCTCGTTCCAGCCTTCCAATGAAGAGCGTGAGGTGCTGACGCGGCTACTGGACCGGTTGAAGGAGAAGTAAGGTCGCTGTTCGCGGCGTAGAATCTCATCGAGATGACGATCGAGATACCGGAACAGGCACGCACGGAAGCCATCGCCTCCATTCAGCGCTACTTCGAAGAGAACATGCCGGAGCCCATCGGCAATCTCCCAGCAGGGCTGTTGCTGAATTTTTTCATGGAAGAGATCGGCCCACTGGTTTACAACCGCGCCATCGCCGATTCGCAGGCGCGTATGGCCCTGCGGGTCTCAGATCTTGGCGGCGAGTTGTACGCCGATGAGTTTCAATACTGGCCCAAGGTTGACGCCAAGCGCAGAAACCGCAGGAAGTAGTTGGGCAGTCAGGCCCGTCCTGCGAAGTCGCGCGTCTCCGTTGAGACCTTCACCTTCTCCCCCTCCTTGATGAAGAGAGGAACGCGGATCTCCAGGCCAGTTTCAAGTTTGGCTACCTTGGTGACGCTGCCACTCGATGTGTCGCCTTTGATTCCGGGCTCGGTCTCGGCAACGTTCAACTCGACAAAGATCGGGAGCTGCAGGCCGATCGGGTTGCCGTTGTATTTATGCACCTGGATCTCGAGGCTCTCAATGAGAAAATCAGTTGCGTCACCGACCATGCCTTCTGTGAGCGTGAGCGTATCAAAGCTCTGCTGGTCGAGGAAATTAAATCCGTCGCCGTCGCTGTAGAGGAAGGTTGCGGGAACGAGTTCCAGGTCGGGCTCCTTGAACTTTTCACCGGCCTTGAAGGTTTTTTCGAAAACGGCATTTGTCAGCAGATTGCGCATCTTGAGACGTACAAGAGTCTGGCCGCCGCGCGCTGTCGGCGAGCTTATGTCGGCTTCCATGCAGTAGAAGGGAATGTTTTCGTGCTCGAACAGCGTCTTGCGCTTAACGTTGATTGCTTCGATTAATGCGGCCATGCACTCCTCAACAAAAAGGTCCAGATAAAGACGGCGGTACGAACCTGATCTTTACTCTTGAGTATAGGTGCCTCGGGCCGTTGCATAAAGGCGGCTGCCTGGTTACTCTTCTCCGCGAGTTTCCTGCTTGAGGCTTTCTTTTTGCTCGCGAGCCTGCATCCAGTCGCGCAGGATGACCACAGCCGCAACCTGATCGATGACATATTTTCGATCGCGCCGGTCGTGTCCGGCCTCGTCGAGAATCTCGTGCGCGGCGCGGGAGCTCAGTCTCTCATCCCACAACTGCACCGGCAGACCCGAGCGTTCGCGCAGCTCCCCGGCAAACTGATGCACCTTCGCAGCCCAGGGGCTGACGTCGCCGGACATGTGCAGCGGATTGCCGACAACGATCTCCGTAACCTCGTGCTTGCGAATCAATTGCAGCAGGCTGCGCAGGTCTTCGCCACGGCCCTTGCGCCACACCGTCAACAGAGGCTGCGCTGTGTAGCCCAGCGGATCGGAGAGCGCCACACCAATGCGTGCCTTTCCGACATCCAACCCCATCACGCGTCCCGTGGCCATGCCTCAAGTCTATCGCTCTCACTGGATGCGAGAGACTGCGTTGCGGGACTATAGTGATGTCGAGGTGCGACGATGAACTACAAATGGTTGAGCCGGCTGAATACAGCCCGGGCCTGGATGGTCGGCGCAACGCTGTTGATCGTGGGAACCGGCTGGCTGGTCCGGCACTAAATCCTGCCCATTGCGGACAAGACACACGCACCTTTTATGTATGTGTAACCTTTGCCTGTCGCAATACCTCTAACGATTCGTCGCGGCGGTAACCGCAATGGCATCGACTGGCCCACTTACTTACGCGAACACACATTCCCGAACCTTTTTATAAGGAGACGATTCCATGTTTGATATGAAGAACCTGACCAAGCTGAAGAAGCTTGAAGAGCACGCGCCCGAAGCAGCCAAGGCATTCTGGGCCTTCGATAAGGCCGCGTTTCAGCCTGGCGCAATCGACGTTCTACACAAACAGCTGATGGCGCTGGCCGTCGCGCTGACAACGCAGTGTCCCTATTGCATCGAACTGCACCGCAGAGCAGCGGTAGAGGCTGGCGCCACCGAACCGATGCTGGCCGAGACCGGTCTCGTCGCCGCCGCGATGCGCGCAGGCGCCGCAGTGACCCACTCGACGCATCTCTTCAAGGATTAGTTCTTTCAGGCTCCAACGAGCCGAATGATCTGAAATAAAAGCGGCGGCTCCGTGAGGAACCGCCGCTCGTAGTTTTTAGTTCCGCGCCGAAGGCGCCTTTCGCCGTGCGCGCAGCACTAGCCGATGTCTTCGGACCAGTTCTCGAGGTAGGCTTTGAAGTCGCTCATGAACTTGCCTGCGTCGGCTCCGTCCACGATGCGGTGATCGAAGCCAAGCGTAAAGCGCTGGATCGAACGGATCGCGATGGAATCGTTGCCGTCCTTGTCGGTGAGGACTTCGGCTTCTTTGTTGAGTCCGCCGATGCCCAGGATGGCAGCCTGCGGCTGGTTGATGATCGGGGTACCGAACTGCTCGCCAAAGATGCCGGAGTTGGTCAGGGTGAAGGTTCCGCCCGAGATCTCATCGGGAGCGAGCTTCTTGTTGCGTGCACGATCGGCCACGTCGACGATGCCGCGAGCGATGCCGAGGAAGTTCTTCTCCTCGGTCTGCTTCAGCACCGGGACGATCAGACCCCAGTCCAACGCGACCGCGATGCCGATGTTGATGTTCTTGTTGTATCGGATCGCGTCGCCTTCGACGGCCCCATTGACGATGGGATGCTTGCGCAGGGCATAGATTGCCGCCCGCGTGATGAACGGCATGTAGGTCAGCTTGACGCCGTTGCGCTGCTCGTACTTGGATTTCTCCTTTTCGCGCAGCTTCACGATGCGGGTCATGTCGACCTTGAAGACGGTGTGGACATGCGGGCTGGTGCGCTTCGATTCGACCATGCGCTGCGCGATGATGGAGCGCATCTTGGTCATCGGAACGACCTCGCCAGGCATAGGGGGCAGCCCAGCCGCGGGAGCAGCAGGCTTCGAAGCAACAGGAGCGGCGACCGCTGGGGCTGCGGCTGCGGGTTTTGCTCCACCCTCAAGATGGCCGAGAATGTCTTCCTTGGTAATGCGGCCCGCGGAGCCGGTGCCTGCGACCTGCGCGAGATCGACGTTGTTCTCCTGCGCGATCTTGCGAACCAGCGGCGAGGAACGACCACGTTCGCCCGCAGAGGCTGACGCGGCGACAGGTGCGGCGGCAGCAGGTGCAGATGCAGCAGGAGCTGCCTTGGCAGGTGCAGCGGCGGGCTTGCCCGCGCCTCCACCGATCACGGCGACGACCGTATTGATCCCGACGGTGTTGCCTTCTGCCACCTTGATCTCGGTAAGGGTTCCGGCGACCGGCGAGGGAATCTCGGCGTCGACCTTATCCGTCGAAATCTCGAAGATCGGCTCGTCTCGCTGGACGGTATCGCCAACCTTCTTGAGCCACTTGGTTATGGTGCCCTCGGTGATGGATTCGCCCATCTGGGGCATCAGGACTTCGGTCCCACCGCTGGACTCGATGATCGTACCGGCGGCAACGGAGTCGGCCTCGGCGGGGTTGCCCTGCGTTGCCGCAGGCTCGGCCTCGGCTGCGGGGGCGACGGAGTCGGCCTGGGCAGATGCGGCAGTCTCGGCCTTCGCTGGCGCGGAACCGACAGCACCGCTTTCGATGACGGCGACGACGGTGTTGATTGTGACCGTAGTACCTTCGCCAATCTTGATCTCCTTCAAGGTGCCGGCCTCAGGCGAGGGGATCTCGGCATCGACCTTGTCGGTCGAGATCTCAAACAGCGGCTCATCGCGCTGGACGGTGTCGCCGGGCTTCTTGAGCCACTTGGTGATTGTGCCTTCGGTGATGGACTCACCCATCTGCGGCATAACTACATCTGTCGGCATGAAATTCTCCCTGAAGCAGTTGCGGGCGGGTATAAAGACACTCCGTCCATCCCGGCAGTGACCGGGCATACGAATCGGATTATACGAGGATTGCAACAGGGATGGCTTGCCCGGTGCGGTTAGCGGACGATACAGACTTTTACCGTGCAGACAGAGACGGACTCGATAACGAGAGCGTTAATAGGTCAGCAGGACCACCTGAAATCCCTCTCCACCAGGGATCCCCCACGTACGTATCTCCCTACCCACGCCCGCTATAGTTGCTGATGTGACGCCAACGCTACCTGCACGTCCGAAATGGCTTCAGCAGAGTAATGAAAAGAAGGTGGTGTCGGCTTTGCGATGGCTTGGCATCGCGCTCGCAGCCATGTGGCTGCTCGCCGCGATGACACTGGTCGGGTTGCGCTGGATCGATCCGCCGACGACAGCAGTGCATATGCAGCGACGGGTGCAGTCGTGGTTCAGCTCCGGGCCGTACACCCTGCGCTACCGCTTCGTCCCGCTCGCACAGATTGCGCCTGAGCTGCAGCACGCCGTCATCGCCGCCGAGGATGGACGCTTTTACCAGCATCACGGCTTCGACTGGCACGAGATCAGGATTGCAGCAGAAGAGGACCGCGAGGGTGAGCGCACGCGCGGAGCCTCCACGCTGACACAACAGCTGGTAAAGAATCTTTTCTTCGGCACCGGCCGCTCGGTACTGCGCAAGGCCGCTGAGGCCGGGCTGGTACCTGTAGCCGAGCTGGTGCTGGGCAAGCAGAGGATCCTCGAGCTCTACCTTAACGTGGTGGAGTGGGGGCCGGGGGTCTACGGTGCCGATGCGGCGTGCCAATACTACTACCGCCTTCCCGCGCGGCGCGTGGGACGGCAGCAGGCGGCAAGGCTGGCGGCAATCCTGCCCGCGCCTCTACGGCGCAGGCCGGAGAGGATGAACAGCTACAGCGGCATCATCCTGAGGCGCATGACGCAGACGGGCTGGTGAGAGGCGCCGTGCTTCGCAGGTGGAATATCTTTTAGCGCGAGAGCGCCTTCTCCCCCAACAGCTCGTCGAGAGAACCCACGGCGATCATCTGCCACTCGAAGATACGGCCGAAGTTACGGGTGGTGCAGTTGATGGCGTTCTGCATGGTGGGCTGACGGGTGGCGTCGTCGGTCGCCTGGGCCTCGAGTTCGAGCGAGGTGACAGTGCGATCGGTGATGCCGCAGGGAACGATGAGGTCAAAGTCACGCAGATCGGTGGTGACGTTGAGAGCGAAGCCGTGCGAGGTCACTCCCTGCGAGACGTGAATGCCGAGCGCAGCGATCTTCTTCTCCTGAATGCTGCCGCCCGCCGCGGTCCAAACGCCGGTACGCCCGGTGATGCGCTGAGCCAGGATGCCGAAGTCGAAGCAGACGCGGATGAGAACTTCTTCGAGCATGCGCATAAAGTCGACCGGGCCGAGATGCGGGCCGCGTTTGCCGGGAAGGTCGCCGCGCAGGTCGAAGATGGGGTAGCCGACCAGCTGTCCGGGGCCGTGGTAGGTTACGTCACCGCCGCGGTTGATCTCATGCAGTTCGACGTTGCGTGAGGCTAATAGCTCGTCGCTGGCGAGTATGTTCTCGCGGCGCGAGTTGCGGCCAAGCGTGAGGACGGGGGGGTGCTCCATCAGCAGCAGCGTGTCGCCGATTGCACCCTGCTTGCGTGCATCGACCACACGCTTCTGGATAGCGAGGCCTTCCGAGTAAGGGATGCGGCCGAGTTGGAGGAGATGGATGTAACCTTCGCTCACAAGACTATTATCGATGCTCGCGATGTGGCTCCCTTGCGCTGAAGCTCGTCCTGCGACGACCCTCCCCCCGGGTATTTCTTGCAAAGTCTTCCAAGCATTCCACTTAAGTCTGGACTTGCAGCGCACGTTGCCTGCCAACTCATGATGAAGAGTGGCGGCGTGGGAGATCCCCCTTTAAGAAGTATAGCGAATCGGCAGGAGGTTTCGGCCATTTGCCCGTTGGAAAGGATCTCATTTTATTTGTTTAAGTTACAACGGATCGACCGGGTGAGAGGGCTTGACAGATTGTTGCAGGCGATAGTGCTTGCATGAGCAAACCGCAAGTCCCGTCGCGTAAGGCCCGATGATGTGGACGCCGAGGAGAGAAGCTGATTCTCCGTCTGCTTGAGTGGCTGGCCTGCGCGGCGCGTCTCCTTTTCGAGGAGAGTGGCAACGCGTCGTCGATGGTAAAAGTCGTTCGCACGTCATGATGTTTTCATTCGGACATCATGATGTCAGCAATAAGACAGTTCGACTTAAGTATCCACTCATGCGGTGAAGCCGCATGAATGGGGCACCCACCTATGGTTAGTCGATGGATCTTCTGGAAAGTAATAGCAAGTTCCTGGCAAATAAAAGAACTGCATACTCTATCAGGCAACCAGCAATGACGAAGTGACCAGCTCGATGAGGCAATCGGTATAAGTAGGCAACAATTGCCGGCAGACAAAGAACGTGAATCGCAAAAGCCACCGCAAGAAACAGCCATAACGCAGGCGACCATTCCCGTCTGCTAACCACAACGATTGATACAAAGATAAAGGCTGTTGCTATCCAGGTGATGATCCACTGATAGCTCATACCGTTCAGCGTGCAAACCACCAGGAAGAGAATTACAGCGCTGCTGATCGCGATGTATAGCACGAAATCTTTGCGACGTACTTTGCTGTTGGCCCGTGACATAGAAGAGATCATGCAGCAAAAAAGGGAGAGCTCGCAATGAGCCCTCCCTTGAGTCCTTGATCTAGTAAGGACCTACACGTTGATCGCCTTGCCCTCGACGCTCGAGAACGCATCGAGCAGCGCTTCGGCTACTGTTGGGTGGGCGTGGATGGTAAACATCATCTCTTCGACCGTGGCTTCGAGCTGAAGTGCGGTTACGGCCTCGGCGATGATCTCCGTCGCGTACGGCCCGATGATGTGGACGCCGAGTATCTCGCCGTACTTCGCATCGGAGACCACCTTCACGAAGCCGTCGTGCGCATCGAGAATGGTCGCCTTGGAGTTGCCGACGAAGGGGAACTTGCCGACCTTGACGTTGTAGCCCTTCTCTTTGGCCTGCGCTTCGGTCAGACCTACACTGCCGATCTGCGGCTCGGTGTAGGTGCAGCCTGGGATCCGCTGGCGGTTGATCGGCTTCGCATACTTGCCTGCGATGCGCGCCGCGACGACAAGGCCGGCCATCGCGCCGACGTGTGCGAGCTGCGGCATGCCTCCGACGATATCGCCGATGGCGTAGACGCCGGGCTCGGTCGTCTCCATCCACTCGTTGGTCATCACGAAGCTGCGCTCAGGCTTGATGTTGGTCTTCTCGAGCCCGATGCCCTCGGTGCGCGGTGCTCGTCCCACAGCCATCAACACCTTCTCCGCCTGCTTGGACTGCGCTTTGCCGTTGGAGTCAGTCCAGGTGACCAGCGCACCCTGCTTGTTCTTCTCGACCTTGGTGTCCTTGATGGAGAGGTTGACGTCGATGCCGCGCTTCTTGAACTGGCGCAACAGTTCCTTCGAGACCTCCTCGTCTTCTACTGGAACGACCCGCGGCAGGACCTCGAGAACCGTGACCTCAGCCCCGAAGCTCTTGAAGATGGAGGCAAATTCGACTCCCACGGCCCCCGAGCCGATGACGACCAGCGATTTCGGGGCCTCGGCGATCTTGAGGATCTCGTAGTTGGTCAGAATGGTGTCGTCTGGCTTATAGCCCGGCAGAATGCGGGCGTCGGAACCTGTCGCCAGAACGACTTTTTTGGCCTTGATGGTTTCGGACTTGCCGTCCGCGAGCTTCACCTCAACGGTGTGGACGCCGTCTTTTGCCGGACCGGTCAGCTTGCCAAAACCCTTGAAAGTAGTGATCTTGTTCTTCTTCATCAGGAAGTCGAGGCCCTTGGTATGCCGCGTGATCACATCGTCCTTTCGGGCGAGGACGTTCTTCCAATTGAGCTTCGGCGCGGATACGCCGTCGATGCCGTAGCTCTCGGCGTGCTTCAGGTGATCCCAGATCTCGGCCGTGAACAACATGGCTTTCGTCGGAATGCATCCCCACAGCAGGCAAGTCCCACCTAATCTGTCATTTGCGTCCACCAAAGCTACTTTAAGTCCATACTGCGCCGCGCGGATACCGCAGGTGTAACCGGCAGGTCCGCCGCCAAGAACCACTACGTCAAAGATCGTGTCAGCCAAAGCCATCTCCTTCTCGTATACCCAAACATATTAGATTACACAGGTTGTCAATCGATCCGAGGCAGGGTCGAGAGATAGGTCTTTCCCTAAAACCTCCAGCCAGTAAAAAATTAGCTTGCAGAAATCTGGTCGTGCTATAGACTCACGTCATTCTCGAGCCCGGGCCCTGGCATCGATTGAAATAATTACGCCTTGTAAGCGAACGGAAGATGATCATCCACGGGAGTGCCGTAGAGAATAATTCGATTCTTCGTGCCCAGTATTGCGTTGTGGGTTCGGGCATGGGTGGCGCTGCTGTAGCGTCCAGTTTGGCTCGCGCCGGCAAAGACGTCTTGCTGATCGAAGCGGGTATGGCACAGCCCTCGTCTCCGAACATCCTCGGCAATGTGACCGCCGAGCATACAGGCCGCCCTTTCGGCATACCGATTACGCGTTGTATTGAGCTCGGGGGCACGAGCAACGCCTGGCACGGTAACTCCAACCCATTGGACGAGCATGACTTCGAGCCCAGGCCCTGGCTGGGTGCTGATGGTTGGCCGCTGCGTCGCGAGGATCTTAACCCGTTCTACGAGAAGGCTGCTTTTCTGCTGGGACATGATTCCTGTAGCGGCCTCCAGCCCGAGCGTCTTCCGAGCGCCGTTCACCGCGGCATCAAGAAGATCCAGTTCGACCCCTCGATCCTGCACCCGAAATTTCTCGAATATCGAAAACCGCCCCACCGATGGAAGCCCGTCCTTCTCGATCTGGCAAACGACGGCAAGCTCCGATGCCTGCTTGATACCTGTGCCCTCGAGCTGCTTCCCGATGAAACCGGCTCCGGAATTACCAGTCTTAAGGCAGCGGCCCCGGGCAGGACCTTTCGGATCGAAGCGAGCAACTTTATCGTTTGTGCCGGCACGCTTGAGACTCCCCGCCTGCTGCTGAATTCGCGGTCGCGGTCGCAGAACGGGGTAGGCAACGATCATGACCTGGTCGGGCGCTTCCTGATGGATCACCCGACCGGCCCCTTTTCCATGCTGCGGTTCCGTTTTCCGCTGCGAGCTCTCGCCTATTCCGATCTGTCCCTGCCGGGCGGCGTCCGGTACTTCAGAGCTGCGCTGACGCTCCGGCCCGAGCTTCAGCAAACCGTCGGTACGTCGAACCACTACTTCATGATCCGTCCCTGCATAGGATCGCGGCATGTCCAGGAAAATCTGCGACTCTCTTTTCTCTCCGCGCGGTCGTTCCGCGATCTGACCACCAGGCAGATGATCGGCATCCTGGGCACTCCTAACCTGATGTACCGCATCCTGATTGCGCGCTTCGGCCTGCCTGCCTTCTACCGGTATGGCGAGCTGTTCTTCATGGCCGAACAACTTCCGAATCCGGAGAGCCGTGTCAGCCTGTCGCATGGATCACGTGACGCTTTCGGCTATCCCATCGCCTCCATTCACTGGAAGCCAGCTGTAAACGACTTCAGCAGTCTTGAGGAGTTCACCCGTGCGGCCTTTGGCAAAGGGCTTCAGTCGCGCCAGTATCGGATGGCGCGCGAGGGTACGATGGAGGACTGGATCCAGAACTTCACCTCCGCCGCGCACCACCTCGGCACCGCCCGTATGTCCTCCACGTCCACTACCGGCGTGGTGAGCCCGCAGCTTCAGGTCTTTGGCATGAGGAACCTTTACGTCTGCGATGGCTCGGTCTTCCCGACCGCGGGAAGCGCGAATCCCTCGCTCACGATCACAGCGTTGGGCATTCGTCTTGCGGATCATCTGCTTCAAAAATCGGCATGACTCCTTGCCGAGGCAGGCAACGGAACGAAATTCCAAATTCCGCAACTCAAGTGCGGTGTTTTACGCGGACAAGCAGAGCCATGGGATAATCCGGCGGCGGGCTCTTTTGCGCCCAAAGCTGTGTGGGAGAGAATACCGGAGATATGCCACATCGTTCAGGTTACGCTGCACTTGTCCTTGCGCTCACCTTAGCCGTCATCGGAACAGTGCGGGCGGAATTGCGTGAACCCGTGAAGGTCATCATCGACACTGACGTGGGCGATGACGTGGACGATGCCTTCGCGATTGATCTCGCGCTCACAAGCCCCGAGCTGAAGATTCTCGGCTTATCCTCGGCGTGGGGAGACACTGCCCTGCGGGCGCGGATGCTGGACCGCATGGTCTGCGAGACCGGGCGCGCCGATATCGCTGTTCGTGAGGGCGTGCCAACGAAGTCAACGGCCACGTTCTCCCAAGCCACCTGGGCCAAAGCTGGAATTGAACGCAAGCACGCGGACGCTGTCGCCTTCCTGCTTGAACAGGCCAAGGCTTATCCCAACGAAATCACCCTTCTCGCTCTCGGCCCGCTCACCAACATCGGCGCCGCGATCGATCGCGACCCTGTAGCCTTTCGCAAGCTGAAGCGCGTGGTTCTGATGGGAGGCTCGGTCTATCGTGGCTATGGCGCCCCGGGCAAGGCACCTGAGCCGGAGTACAACATCGCCCGCGACCCGAAATCGGCGCAGAAGCTGTTTCGCTCAGGCGTACCGATCTTCGTGCTCCCTCTCGATTCCACGCAGCTTAAATTCGACGACGCAAAACGTTCTTCGCTTGCGTCCGTCAGCACGCCCATGACCGACGCCCTGCAGGTGTTGGTCACGGAGTGGGGCCACGCCTCTCACCAGACATCGCCCACGCTCTTCGACGCCGTAGCCGCGGCCTACACGATCGATCCCACGACCTGTCCCATGACGCCGCTTCGCGTCGAGGTCGACGACAAGGGAATGACTCGTGCAACGGCGGGCAGTCCCAACGCCCAGGCCTGCCTCCAGCCGAAGGAAGATGCCTTCTTTGCGCTGCTGATGCCGCGTCTGCTGAACCAGAGACTCAAGGGTACCCAGGCTTGCGTTATCTCAACGCCGAAGTAATTGTTGCAGAATGACCTGGCGCACTCTTTTCGTACAGCCTCATCGTGCCAAAGAGCAGGATGGAGAGCTCTCACCCTTCTGATCCCTCTCCGCATCAGGAATCCCGGTTAAGCGTCATCGCGTTGAGTAGTGCCACCGCCATGCTGTTTGAAGGCGTGGGAATGCCGTGCTTCTTCCCCAGCCGCACGATCACGCCATTGCGCGCATCGACCTCCATGGGACGGCCCGCCATCCGATCCGCATGCAGGGAGTTGACCGAGTCCGGCGCCGATCGGCGATACGCCGCGAGCACCTCTTCGGCGACCGAGTCCGCCAGCGTCGCACCCTCGGCACGTCCGACCGCGATGCACTCACGCACCATGTCCATGGCAACTGCGCCGATAGCATCGTCGCGCAAGACGCCTGCGGGCTGTAGCAGCAGCGCCGGAAGTGCGCCGGCAGCGTTGTGACAGAGCTTCCTCCAGGCCACCGTGTTCCAGTCCTCCACTGCCGCCGCCTCCGCCGCCGTTGCTGTAAAAAGCTCTACAAAATCACGACCCAGCGCGCTGTCAGGAACCTTCAGGCTCATCGGGCCGCGCTGAACGATATGATCCACACCATCCACAGACGGCCTACGCTCTGCCGGGCAGTCCACGATCACCGGAACAATATTGTCCTTGGAGATATAGGGCGCGAAGCGTTCACGATGCTCTACGCCATTCTGCAGCACGGCAACCGGAGCGCCGGCGGCACAGAGCGGATCGAGCCACAGCGCTGCCGCGGCCACATCGTAGGCTTTGGTTGCAACGATCACCCAGTCCACCGGTCGCGCCTGCTGAGGCTGCGTCAACACAGTCGCGTCGATACGCATGTCGCCGTCGGAGGTTTCAACAACAAGCTGGCGGATTGACCGTCGCACGCACAGCACCAGCTCATGCCGTCCAGCCGTCTGCAGCAACGAAGCCACCACGCCGCCAATCGCACCCGCCCCAACAATCGCAATTCGAGCCATGGGAACATTCTAGAATCACACCATGGCCCAGCACATCGGCATCGTCGCCTGTTCCGCCGAAGGAGCCGCACTCTGCTATCGCACCGTCTGCGTGGAGGGAGCGACATTGATGGGCCCGCATGCGCACCCTGAGATCTCCATACACTCACATTCGCTCGCGGACTATATGGAGTGCATTCATCGCGATGACTGGCAGGGTGTCGGGGAAATCATGCTCTCTTCCGCAGGTAAGCTGGCGAAGACTGGCGCTGACTTCCTGATCTGTCCGGACAACACCATCCACCAGGCTTTGCCGTTCATAGAATCGCGTTCGCCGCTACCGTGGTTGCACATCGCAGAGGTGGTGGCACAGGAGGCATCGAGCCGCGGTTTCCGGCGCGTAGGACTTACCGGCACACGCTGGCTGGTCGAAAGCAATGTCTATCCCGAAAAACTCACTGCCGCCGGAATCGAATATCTACGCCCAAACAAGGAAGAGCGCGAGGCGATCAACCGCATCATCATGGACGAGCTTGTCTATGGCGTCTTCAAGCCAGAGGCCATCGCTTATTTCCAACAGGTAATGCGGCGGCTGAAGACCGAGGGCTGCGACGCGGTCGTGCTGGGTTGCACGGAGATTCCCCTCATCATCAGCGATAAGAATTCGCCCCTGCCAACCCTCGACTCCACGCGTCTGCTCGCGCGGGCTGCGCTGCGCCGTGCGGTCGAGACTTCTAGCCCAGTACCTTCGACGCATCCTTCGCGAAGTAGGTCACGATAAAGTCAGCGCCAGCTCGCCGGATTGAGGTCAGCGACTCCATTATTGTTCGTTCGGGCTCCAGCCATCCTCGTTCGAACGCGGCGTGCAGCATCGAGTACTCCCCCGACACCTGGTAGGCTCCCATGGGAACGTCGAAGCGCTCCCGTGCAGCGCGCATGACGTCCAGATAGGGCATCGCCGGCTTCATCAGCAGCATATCCGCGCCTTCGACCAGATCCTGCTCGATCTCGCGCATGGCCTCGCGCAGGTTCGCACCATCCATCTGGTAGCTTCTGCGGTCGCCGAACTGTGGGGCCGAATCTGCCGCCTCGCGGAACGGCCCGTAAAACGCGCTCGCGAACTTTGAGGCATAGCTCAAGATAGGCGTCTGTTCGAATCCTCCAATGTCGAGAGCCTCGCGCATCGCCGCTACCCGGCCATCCATCATGTCGCTCGGCGCGACGATATCGGCTCCGGCCTTCGCGAGCGACGACGCCGTTCTGGCGAGAAGGGCAACACTCGAGTCGTTCTGAATATCGTAATGATCGCCATCACGCGCAACCACGCCGCAGTGGCCGTGCGAGGTGTACTCGCACAGGCAGACGTCGGCCATCATCACCAGCGAAGCCAGCCTGCGATTCTTCTTCAACTCGCGGAGCGCCGTCTGCACGATGCCGTCTTCGGCCCACGCCCCGCTGCCCTGCTCATCCTTCTCGGCCGGAAGGCCAAACAACAGCAGCCCTCCGATTCCAAGCTCCGCGCACTGCTCGGCTTCTTTCATGGCCTCGTCCAGCGACAGGTTGAAGACGTTCGGCATGGAGCTGATGGGCTTGCGGACACCCTCTCCGGGGCAGAGGAAGAGCGGATAGATCAGCGCTCCGGGACGTAAATGGGTCTCGCGCACCAGCGAGCGCATCGCCTCAGTGCGGCGCAGCCGGCGCATACGCATCATGGGAAAGTTCATCCCCTCTAGTCTATCCCCCCGCCGCGGTGGCTCCGTAGGGTCTGCCAACGCCCACGTTCTATTGGAAACGGGAGCAGGCTACAAGGCGAATATCAGCTTTGATCGGCGAGGGCGTCGTACTCCACCGCCGAGCTCATGGGTGCAAGCACCCAGAGCGTGTAGATGCCCAGCGCCGTGCCCACAGGAAACTTGACCAGCGAGAGTATCGCCAGGACGATCGTCAGTATACGAGCCCAGGGTTTGCGGTTGAGCAGGCTGAAACCGGCAAAGAGCGCCAATGCCGCCATCGCGACTGTAATGGTCACAAGGACTGGCATGAATGCCATCCAGGGGGGGCCATGCATACCGCCCCAACCACCAAAGGGCCAGTCACCTCCGAAATGCCGCCATGTTACGGCACGGAAGACGAAAAAGCCGAGAAGGCCCGCCAGGATGCGGTACGCCCCGAAGACGCACCACAGGATTCCGAGAGTTTGAAGATGCCTTTGCACACGCGGGGCAGTAATCGCTGGAGGATAGGGGGGATAGGGCGCATATCCCATGGGCGGGGGAGCCGGTTGCGAGGTTATCTGCGCTCCACAATGCGGGCAGAACCGCCCCCCGCTTTCAACTGTGTTCCCACAAGCCTGACAAACCATGCCAAACCTCCGGAGGCTCAGAGCCACCTTCTGGCCATCCACTTCTGCTTGCTACGCACGCGGCGAGCAGCCGGTTCCATGTGCGATCACGATACCGATCCCGTGCTCAAATACGATACCCGGATAACTCCGCAATTACGATAGAGATGTGGTCCCATACGACTTCATTCCGAAGATTCCCTCGCCGCTCGTGGAATCGAGTGCCGAATCGCTTGAGTGGCCGCGACTGCGCGAGCATATTGCGTCGCGAACCTTCTCCCCTCTGGGCCGCGCCTGGGTCCTCGCCCTGGAGCCCTCGTCGGACCTTGCCTGGATCGACACCCAGCAGCAGCGCACCGAGGAGATGCGTGGCCTCTTTGCGTCCGGCGTCAGCTTCGATTTTCACGGCCTCTTCAACCCGACCGATCTGCTCGACAAGGCTCGCATCGAGGGCTCCGCGCTCGAACCGCTCGAGATCGTCTCGCTGATCACCGTCGTCGAGCGCGTAGATGCCTGGGGCAACCTGATCTTCCCCAAAGCTGGCGCCCCAAAGACCGGCACTCCTCAGGCAGCGATTTCGCAGGATACCCAAAGCAGCAGCATTGCTTCCCTCTCTTCTCCCCTGCGCGACCAAGACCTTGCATCTCTTCTGCGGCAGTTACGCGGCAAGATTGAACCCGACGGCTCGCTCTCCGACGATGCCTCGCCTGAGCTCAACCGCATCCGCCGGGCCATCGACCGCCAGCACCGCGCCATCGAAGAGAGCCTGCGGCGCTCGCTTCGCCGCCTGAGCGACGACGGCAGCACCCGCGACGAGCTCATCACCATCCGCGGTGACCGCTTCGTCATTCCCGTGCGAGCCGAGTTCAAGCGCAAAGTTCCCGGCGTAGTGCATGGCTCGTCGTCTTCAGGACAGACTGTCTTCGTCGAGCCGCTGGAGACCATCGAGCAGAACAACGAGCTGGTGCGTCTGCTCGATGAGGAACAATCGGAGATTCACCGCATCCTCGTCGCGATGACCCGCGCCCTGGCCACGAACTCTGGCGCGATCCAGATTGGCGCGGCCATCCTCGCCGAGATCGAGGCTCACGCCGCACGCGCGCGCTTCGCCACCGAGCTCAACTGTGTCCGACCCTCTTTCACCGAAGACGAAGTGGGTTTGCAGGACCCGCCCGCGGACATCCCAGCCGTCGCTCTTACATCCGCCCGGCATCCTCTCCTTGAGCTGCGCATGATCGCCCAGGCACGCTCCGAGGGAACCGCCGCCGCCTCACCCGTTCCCCTTACCATCGCATTGGCCAGCGATGCCCGACAGCTGATCATCAGCGGACCCAACACCGGCGGCAAGACCGTCTCGCTCAAGACGGTGGGGTTGCTGTCTCTGATGGCCCAGGCAGGGGTTCAGGTCCCAGCGGTCGAGGCACGGCTTCCGCTCTTCACTGCCATCTACGCCGACATCGGCGACGCGCAATCCATCGAGCGCAACCTCTCCAGCTTCTCCGCGCACATCGTCAACCTCGACCGCATCTCCCGAGAAGCCACCGCGTCTTCGCTGGTCCTTCTCGACGAGCTCGGCTCGGCCACCGATCCCGAAGAAGGAGCCGCGCTTGCCGTCGCCGTCGCGCATCATTTTCTGCAGATGCGGGCATGGTGCTGCATCACCACCCATCTCACGTCGCTGAAGATCTACGCCGCTAACAATGCCGGTGTGCTCAATGCTGCGGTCGGCTTCGACCAGGAGACCCTGACCCCCACCTATCAGCTGCGCCTAGGCGTGCCTGGCGCGTCCGCTGGGTTGAACATCGCGGCGCGACTTGGCCTTGATCCCGCAATCGTCACTGCAGCGCGTTCACAGCTCACCACCCAGACCGCCGATATCGCCGCCTTCCTCGACCAGCTGCATGAGCAACTCGCCGCTTCTGCTGCCGAGCGCGAAACTCTCCGGCAACGCGAGCAGGAGCTGGCACGAGCGAAGATGCAGCTCGATCTCGAAGGACGTGCCGAACAGCGTGCCCGCACCCGCGAGCTTGAGGCCAAGCTGAGCGCTCTGCTCGACAACTTCGCCGTTCAGCTTCGAGACTCGGTCAAAAACATTGGCGACAAGGCCGCGGCCAAGCGAATTCAGCGCGACTCCGCACTTGCGTTGGCCCGTGCTCGCCGCGAATTCTCCTCGGAATTTCAATCCACCATTGCAACCCACACCGCGACCGCAGGCGCGAAGACGTCAGGCAGCGCGCCGAAGCCCGCAGCGATCTTGACACCGGAGGCCGGGGATACGGTCAAGCTCAAATCGCTGGGCCGCGAAGGAAGGGTGGAGCGTGTCCTGGAATCCAGCCCCAGCGGGAGCCCCAAAACCTTCGAGGTCTCCGTGGGCCCCATGAAGATGCGCGTCCCGCTCGACGACATTGCAGAGATCGAGAAGAGAAAAGGAATTACCCCGCTCGAAGCCGCGCGAAGACGTGGGGGGATAACGGTCTCCACCAGCGACGATCCCGACTTTATGAGCTCAGAGATCAATGTCATCGGCCGCACTGCCGATGAGGCCCACGACGAGGTCGCGCGCTTTGTCGACCGCGCCTTCCTCGCTGGGCTCCCGCGTATCCGCATCGTTCATGGCACCGGCATGGGCATTCTGCGCCGAACTCTACGCGACTACCTGCGCAGCCACCCACACGTGGCCAACATCACAGAACCGCCGCAGAACCAGGGTGGACAAGGCGCTACCGAAGTCGAGCTGAGGCAGTAATAGGCGCATTGCGCGTCGCGCCCCACCCTTTCCAGCCAGATAGCTAATGAAGTGCTCGTTAGCTCAGCCTATCGGCCCTGTGGCACCTTGCAGGCGAAGCTCGCGGCATCGTTTGAATCTCCTCTACCGGAGAAGACAGCCATCTGCGGATAAGGGCATAGCGGGCGTGTACGGTCGATGACTCCGTGGGTAGCGTGCGAGGCAACGATCTGGGTGGGAGCCACACCCTTTTCTACCCACCGCTCGACCGCCGAGACAGCATCGAAGCTGTCCGTACCAGGTCCGCCGCCGCAGTGCTGCATCCCTGGCACCAAAAAGAGGCGGGCGAAATCGCTCGTCCTTGAGCCGGTCGCCTGCTCCATCGCCCTGTAATAACGGATCGTATTCAGAGGAGAGATATCCGGATCACTCCAGCCGTGGTACAGGATCAGCTTCGATCCCCGTTGCTGGAAAGGGCGTAGATTCGTATCTACTGCATCGAGAGCGGGCGATAGCCGATCCAGTGCTTCTTTGTCGCGGTTATAGTCAAACGTCATCGGGTTGTAGTTCGGGTCGCGCATCACCATGAAGCGAAAGAAGCCGTCGGCCGCTCTCCAGTGGGTTGCACGAAAAGGCGCGGAACCCGTGATCCAGCTCTGCCACCCGTTTGCTCCCCCCTCACCACCTGGAACCAGGCCGGGGAAGATCAGCTTCCCATGGTCGTCCCACGATCCCGCCCAGATGTCCTTCACCGCCTTGATCTGCTTTGGGGTGAAGCAGGTTCCGGGATCCTGGCCTTCTTTGCATGCCAGCACCGCGGGGTCGACGTGGCATGCGAGCGGATCCTCCAGAACACCATCCGTTATCCCATCCTTTGCATCGCATGCCTGGTTAACCGCGTCGGCCAGCAACTTCACCTTTGCGGGCTGGATATAGCTGTCCGGATCCTTCAATGTGCTCGTCGCGTAGTACAGGTGCGCTCCCGCGTAAAGCCGGGTCCAGTTATAGGCCGGATCGCCCGCAACGATGCCATCGAAGTCTGCGGGATATCGCTGAGCCTCCATCAGCCCCTGCCCGCCTCCCTTGGAGCAACCCACATAGTAGGCGTGATCGGCAGTCTTTCCGTAGAACTCGCGGACGATCTGCTTGCCATTGACCGTCGTTAGGTGAAGTGCGCGATGACCAAAGTCCTCGATCAGCCCTGGCTCGTTCAGCGACCAGCTCGCATCAAAGCCACTGGTGGGCTGGCTCATGTGGCCCGTATTCGTGCTGGCCGCGGCATTGCCGCGCCTCAGAGCGCCTGCCATCGCGCTGTAGCTGATATTGCCAGCCATGCCACCGTTGCCTACTACTTCGAAGCGGCCGGTCCACTTTTCCAGCGGCATCCATATTTCAAACCCGATCGCCGGCTTCGTCTCCCCGATCACACGGCAGAAAGGAGCCAGTCTGCGAATCGTGGTGACGGAGCCCGGCGGATTAAAGGTGCCGTCCGCAATCACCGCAGCCGATTCTATGGTCGTGTCGTTCAACCGCATCGACGCCAGTCTCGCGCAGGATGGATTGCTCTGGGCCGAAGCTGTTGCTGGATAAGCGAACGACAGGCTCATCGCCAGTCCCGCTCCCACCCATCCCCTCTTCCAGACTATCCTTCCGTAACGCGCGCTCATCGGCCTCCCAGGCTTGGGACCGATTGTAGCGTCTTTAGCCAAACGAGAGAATCACCGGAATTTCTCCCGGTTCAGGGAAGCGTGGTAATAAAAGCGTTTATCTCGCGCAGCACATCTGCTTCGTTGGAGAGAAAGATGTGGTGATCCGCATTCGCAATCCGAACGACGTTTTCCTGAGCCAGATCGATCTCACTTCAAAATCCATACAATCGCCGGAACGGTCGCCAGGGCGAGACCGGCTCCGAAATAGAGAATCGCCAACAGCCCCTGGGCCACCCTCTGAGCAGGCAGAGCCGATTCGATCTCGACGTAAAAACCGCTCGTCGCAAGCTGCTCACTCGGTGGCCTTAGACGTCGAAAGACGATCGAGCGCGCAGCATCGAAGAAAAGCTCAGCCACGTTTCCCTGGCGAACCTCTTCGTCAAAGATCCACAACATCTCCTCTCCGAACTCGCTTCGGAAAGAGGCCGGGTACAGGCGGATCATGCCGCGGTAGAGGATACGGAGAAGATCTCTCATACGCTGCGAGGCTTCCTTTCACGAAGGCGGGTCCGGGCCGTAGAGATCACCTCCCGCAGGCGCTCGACTTCAGAGGTGAGAACGGCGCGGCCCGTAGGAGTGATGCGGTAAAGCCGACGATCGTCCTCTTTCGATCCGGAGGAGCGAGGCGCATCGACCACCAGCTTCTGATCCATAAGCTTCTTCAGGTTGTCGTAGAGAGTGCCGGGTCCGAGCCTGTAGCTCCCCTGCGACTGGCGGGCGATCTCCTGAATAATGCCATAGCCGTGTAAATCCTCTCCGGCCAGTGCCAGAAGGATATGCAGTGTTGCCGCGGACAGAGGGGGCGAGTGTGGAGATTCATTCATAATCGGATTCCGACTATATCGATATCCGACCATGAATGCAAACTTTTTTCTCGGCGATTCGTCCCTCACCGATCGATAGGCTGCGGAAGGCGCAAATGAGAAGGACTGCGCCTCCCTTTGGAGGCTACTTCGCTGCAGCAAAGTCGGCGCTATGCCTATGCGAGGCGCTGAGAAGCTTCCATCCCTCCCAGCAGAAATTCACCAGGGCAATCGCGAGCGCAATCTTGAATCCAAAGTTGATCCCTGCGTTGATTCCATTCAGGGATTTGAGATTGTTCGCCGAGATCGAGGCTCCGGCGACAAAGTATGTTCTTACCTGAACCATGACCAACGGGATCATGACGCCCAGGGCATGTACGGCCAGGTCGAGATGCTGTCTCCACCTGCGAAGCGACGGTAGCAGCATGGCCACCTTCAGAGGAATCATCGCGATCGACAAAGTGACAATCTGCCAGTAGAAGACATGCCATTCAGGAGTAAGCCCAAACGGCATGCCGTGAACGAGGCGAAGGCCGGGGCCGAGGATGAGGTAGGGCCGATTCGGCAAAGCCAGCAGCCACGCAATCATAAGTATGCTCACGATCACGTCCGCAACGCCGTGTGCAAAGGAATGCTTCGGCGCTTCGTCCAGGGGAGGCAGATCGTTCGCGCTCCAACGCGGAAGCGTCAGCTTGGGAATGTAGCGGCCTTGAACATATTCAAAGACTGCAAAGCCGAGTGTCATGATCGCCCAGAAGGTAAGAGCTACCGCGGGAAAGCGGCCCAGTGCCGATCCAATCCGTTGCCCCAGCTGGTCGGCGGATCCTGTCGCCAGGATCATGGCGATTCCCTGGACCGCAGCGTATGCCAGGACGACCAGGGGGAAGCTCTTCTTCAGCGTGTACCAGTAGAAAGGAAACAGCCCTGGCCCGATAAGAAACTGCTGCTGCCCGTAACGCGCTGCTACCAGGACAGGCATGCCGTGGGCTTCCAATATCTTGGCTATCTCGGTGCTGTCCAGGTCACGACCTAGCTCCTCTTCACGGCCTTCGATCTCGGCCTGCAGATTCGCCCTCAGCTCGCGAAGCATATCCTCACGGCCTCGTGCCGGAAGATGCTCGCCTACCGCCTTCAGATAACGCTCTAGTAGCTCCATAGCCTTATCTCTCCTTGTTGAGGTTTCCACTTTCGACAATTCGATCTACCGAATCGTTAATCCCGCGCCATTCGGCAAGCAGCGTTTCCAGGATTCGCATCCCCTCGCCCGAGAGCCGGTAAAAGCGCTTGTTCCGCTTCTCCTCTTCGCGCCATTCGCTCGTCAGCAGCCCCTGTGTCTCCAGCCGCCGGAGCAGCGGATACAGCGTGCTCTCCTCGATCTCGAGACCAGCTTCGGCAAGCGACTTCCGCAAGGTGTAGCCGTAGTGCTCCCGCCGAAGTTGGGCCAGTACGGCCAATACCAGGCATCCGCGGCGCAGTTCCAGCCGCAAAGCATCGAAGAGCTCCGTCTGATGCGAGGCACCGTTTGCCATGCCAATTCCGTTTTTGATTTGCGACTCCATTACTGTACGAAACATACTGTATGAAATACAGTGTATGACGTCAAGTACTTTTATGCAGAAATTGAATCTTAGTGGCAAGCTGAATGGAACCAGTAAGATACGAGCAACGTATCTATTGCAACGATGGACAAGTCAAACCTACTCGCTCTCTCGTTCTTCCCTCTGGTCACCTGCTGCGTCCTTCCGGCGCAGACTTCTCAATCGTCCCACGCCTCCATCCGGCGAGTGGATGGAACGCGTGTCCCTGTATTGGAAGCCGAAGCGATGGCTCGCCGCACGCTTGCTGAAAATCATGTGACGGGAGCGCAAATCGCTTTGCTGAACGACGGGAAGGTCGTCTGGACAGCAGCTTTCGGTCTGCGCGATCGCGAGCACGATTTGCCAATGAACCCGGAGACCACCACGTGGGCTGCCTCCATCACCAAGAGCGTGTTTGCGGTCTATGTGATGATGCTCGTCGAGCGGAATCGCCTTAGTCTCGACACACCGGTTTTCCAGCTGCTTGAAAAGCCGCTCGACAGTTATCCCGAATATCGACAGAGCGCGGGCGATCTGGTCCGCGACCCCCGCTTTGCGAGTATCACTCCGCGTATGCTGCTCAGCCACAGCTCTGGCCTTGCCAACTTCGCCTTTCTTGAACCTGACAAGAAGATGCATCTCCACTTTGCGCCTGGATCGCGCTTCGCCTACTCCGGCGAAGGCCTCAATCTGCTGCAATTCGTGATCGAACAGCGCGAACACAAGCCTCTGGAAGAGCTGATGCAGGACGCCATCTTTACCCCGCTTCAGATGTACCGTACCTCGATGATTTGGAATGATAGATTTGCCGCAAACGTCGCCGACCGTTACGACATGCATGAAGAATTTATCGCTCACACCCGCCGAGACCACGCCCGCGCCGCAGGCTCCATGACTACCTCCGTGGTCGATCTGGCCCGGTTCACAGCAGCTCTGCTCGACGATCCGTCTCAAGGGAAACGAACTGGCAATTTACAGCCAACGACATCGGTTCTGCGACCGGAAACGATGAAAGCCATGCTGACGCCGGTCCTTCGTATCGATGCGCTGCACGAATTTCCCACATTTGAAGAGACGAAAGGAACGGAAGGCCCCGCCGTCGGCCTTGCCTACGGGCTGGGCTGGGGATTGCTGACGAAGACGAAGTATGGTCCTGCCTTCTTCAAGGAGGGACATGGAGACGGCGCACAAAATTACATGATCTGCTTCACGAAGCATCGCGACTGCATGATTCTGCTTACCAATAGCGATAACGGAGAACTCGCCTTTCGCCCGCTGCTCGAGCATCTTCTCGGCGACACCGTGACGCCATGGGTGTGGGAGAACTACACACCGGAGGCAATTGCCGCCTCTCGGGAACAGCACTAGGCTTCTGTGATCGTCTCGCCGCAAGTTGACGGCGGATCACGGAGTGAAAACGCATAGGGTACGCAGAAATGAAGAGGGCTCCGTAAGGAGCCCTCTTCATCTGTTCGTTGATTATTGTTGCCTTAGCGTTTGCCTTGGAGCGTGGCAGGAGCCCCAGCCTTGCGGCGAGCGCGTTTAGCAGCGATCTCGCGCATCTCTCGGCCCAGGGAGGTGCGATTCATCACCCACTGCTGTGCGATGCCGAAGAAGTTTCCGACAGCCCAGTAGAGGCCCAGACCGGAGGCGTAGGTGAGGACAAAGTAGCCGGTGACGAGAGGCATCATGAAAGCCATCATCTTCTGCTGCTGCGGGTCTACACCCGGGGACGGCGTGTAGTACTGCATCAGGAACTGGCTGACGACCATGACGACAGGCAGAATGTAGTGCGGGTCGGGCGCTGTGAGATCGGGTAGCCAGAGCCAGTGTGCGTGGCGAAGCTCGACGACGCGCGGAAGCATGGAGTAGAAGGCGAAGAGCAGGGGGAGCTGAATCAGGGTCGGGATACAACCGCCGAACATGTTCACCCCATTATCCTTCTGGAGCTTCATGATCTCGGCATTCATCTCGTTGCGCTTGGGATCGTTGATCTTGTACTTCTTGTACCGTTCCTTGATGGCGTCCATCTGCGGCTGGATGCGCTGCATCTTCAGGCCGGACTGCATCGTCTTGACGCGAAGCGGAAGCAGAAGCACATTGATCGCAAGCGTGAGCAGAATGATCGCCCATCCCCAGTTGGAGACGATGTGCAGGTGGATGAATTGGAGCGCGATGAAGAGGTACTTGCCGATGGCTCCCCAGAAGCCGAACTCCAGCAAAGGGGCGAGCGAGATCTTCGCGCCATTGCTGGAAGTGGCATAGATGTTTTTGAGAACGTTGGAGGCCTTGGGCCCGACGTAGAGGCGTGTCTGGGTGTGGCCGCTGGTGTCGCCGAGCGCAGCCCCCAGAATGGAGACATTGATGGCCTTGGTGGACGGCGAGCCGGAGCCAAAGCCGGTGCGATGGATGGTCTTGGCGACGTCTAGCTCGTTGTGAGTCGTGACAACGCTTGCGGTTGCCGGAGAATCCGGCAGGAAGATCGCGGCGAAATAGGTATCGCTGACGCCGGCCCAGTCGAAGGGACCGTTCATAGTCTCGCCGCCGGAGACCTTCTTGGGGGCGATGTGCTGATCTTCAGTGTTGCGCGAATAGTCGACCTGCGCACCAGCATAGGCCAGCGCATTGTCCTGATCGCCAAAGCCTCCGGGCCACGCGATGAGCGCGCGAAATGGGCTGCCATCGCGCAGAACCTGCACATCCGCGTGCAGAACATAGGTTTCGTCGAAGGAAAAGGTCTTGGTCGCTTCAAGACCTCCGTTTGAGTATTTGAAGGTGAGCGTGGCGGGCGCGGTAAGTGTGCCGGTGGCGGAGGGAACGTAGAGCGCCTGAGCGAGCGCACTGTTTACGCCTGCATCGTAGGTGTGAAGCGAAAGAGGATAACCGAATTTATCGGCCGCCTGGGTATGGACCAGGTTCAGAGGATGGCCTTCGGAGTCGAGATACTTCTTGAGGATCCAGCTCTTGACCTGCGCTCCACGGTTGGTGAACTCGATGCGGTAGAGTTCGTTCTCGACGATCGTCGTAGACTCAGCGGGGGCCTGAACAGCGGGAGTCGTGGAGTTCGATGTTGAGGAAGCCTTCTGTCCTAACGCGGGGACAGGCGCGATGCTGGGCGCGGTTGGGGCTGGCGCCGCTGAAGTCTGCGGTGTGGACTGCGCCGCGGGCGAGTTGGGCGAGACCGTCTTCGGGTTCGTCTTCTGGCGGTAGTAACTGAGTCCGAAGAAGACCGCGATCATGAAGAACATGACAACGAAGAGGGAACGGCTGTCCTGTCCGCCACCACCCTGCTGATTGGGGTTTTTAAACTCTGCCAAGAGATGCTTCCTGTTCTTTCGTGGAACCGTGGGCTTTGAAGTCTCGCCGTCTGGGCGAGAGACCGCATTTTCTATGGTAAATCGTTCCGGCCAAACGCGAAGAAATACCCGAAGATCCTATATTACGGGCGTGTGAGAATGAAGCCATGCTGACGATCCGTCCGGCCTTGGCGCAGGATGCCGATGCGCTGTGGTCCATCCTGGCGCCTATCCTCCAAGCCGGCGCTACCTATCCCTTGCCGGTCGACATGGGACGGCAGGATGCTCTTGCGTATTGGTTTACGGATGGGCATGAGGTCTTTGTCGCTGAAGAGGAAGGCGCGATACTGGGTACCTATTTCCTGAAGGCAAACCAGAAGGGTGGCGGCTCGCACGTGGCGAATTGCGGATATATGACCGCGCGGGAGGCGACAGGCCGCGGAGTGGCGCGCAGGATGTGCGAGCATTCGCTGGAGCAGGCCCGAAGCCGAGGATTTCGCGCGATGCAGTTCAACTTCGTCGTCAGCACCAATGAAAGGGCGGTGCGGCTGTGGCAAAGCTGCGGTTTCGCCACGGTAGGATGCCTCCCCAAGGCCTTCCTGCATCCTGAGACCGGATATGTCGACACCTACGTGATGTATCGGGAGCTCTGAGAGCTAGTCCGTCCGGTGGATGGACTAGGGACGCGCTTTCGCGGCAGGAAGATCGGGGACGGGATCCAGGCCGCCCTTGGCGAAGGGATGACAGCGGGCAAGACGTCGGAGGGTAAGCCAGGAGCCATGGACGACTCCGAAACGCGTGAGCGCAATGTAGGCATACTCCGAGCAGGTGGGGAGATAGAGGCATTGCGAGAAGCTGAAGACATGCATCGCGGGTGACAGGACTGACTTGTAAACATGGAAGGCAGCGCGGATCGCTAGCGAGGGTTGGGGATCGTCGGGCATGGTTACCGTGATGGCGTGCCGGGCATAGATCGATTCATCTTGGAATCTCGAGTCGAAACCATCTCGCTGCCGGGCTCTCTTGCTACCGGGTTCCGCGCAGCTTTGCGAATTGCGTTGAAGACCTGGGCGACCTCGCGATCAAGCAAGACGAAGTCAAGATCCAGAACGGTTCGGCGCGGATGAAGAACGACATCGAGGGGGCCTTCAAGTAGGGCTATATTGCGCCGCACCGCCTCCCTCATGCGGCGCTTGATGCGATTGCGATCGACTGCCTTTCCCATCACCTTGCCGACCGTAAGGCCAACGCGCGGACCAGCCTCGCCGTCGCGAGCCTGCGTATCGCGCGGCGCGACGAAGTAACTCATCTGCCGGGAGAACTGCTTGCGGCTGGACTGATAGACGCGCTGGTAATCGGCGTGTTTGCAAAGGCGGAAGGTAAGCGCCATAACGTACTCTCTCGGGATTGACGATCAACCACTGCCCGCAGAGGTTCAGTTTACCGCGCAAGATCGGTTTATCCTTCTGATGTCTTAGGCTCGGAGTGTGACAAAGTACCAAGCTCTTCCACAAGCTCCTGCAGTTGACGATGGCTGCGATCGCTCAGGTAAAGAATCTCGACACCGATATTGCCGGATGCTTGAATGCCTCGCACAACGCACTTTGCGCGGAAGACAAGGTGGTTAACCTCGAAGCGGATCTCGAGCTGATCCCCGACCATGCAATCGCTGCCGGCTTGTGGCTCAATGAGACAGCCGTGGAGGCATACATTGAGGATGCGCCCTTTGCGCAGAGTCCAACCCTGAATGCGGAAATCAATTGGGCCCTGACAGCGATGACGCGGTACTCTCCGCCGCTCCTTACTATTGCCATTCATGAAATTGCATCCGGGTTGCATCATCGGCCACAGTGCGCCCATTCTTCCCATCTATCGGCCAAGGCTTGCGATAAGTTGAGATAGGACGCTTGGGAGAGCAGCGGCAAAGATGATCTGCAAAGGAAAGAGCCCGCTCGTTGGCGGGCTCTTCGTTCAGGCGATTCCATCGCCGTAGATCACTTTATCTTTTATAAGGAGTTGAGATTGAGGGCTGGCGGCTATTTCTTTTCGCCAGGAGCAGATTGTCCGCCCTTGTTGCCCTGCCCCGGTGAACCGTATCCACCCTGCGCGGGACGATTGCCCTGTTGTGTCTGCTGACCTGATTGCTGGCCCTTGGATGGATTGCTCGGCTTGTTTCCCTGACTCGGATTTTGCGGATTCTGTTGATTCATCGCGATTCTCCCTGCAATTGTCGGCAAAGCGCTTCGTTCGCTTTCGCGGTGCCGACAGAAGAATAGGAGGCTCGAAATGCAGCAACAGGTTGCCCTATAGAACGGGCAGACTAAAGAGGACTAGCCTAAGTGTCGTAAGCACTGACACATATCTTCGAAATTATTTTTTTGAGTGCTAGAACGAGCGCCTGAAGAGACGCCCGGCCCGTCGATACAGGCTAGTCGCGATAACCAGCGCTGACAGCGATCTTATGACGGCCCTTAGCACGGCGGCGGTTGAGAACTGCGGCACCCGCCTTTGTCTTCATACGGCTCAGAAAGCCATGGGTCTTCGAGCGGCGGCGACGGTTGGGTTGAAAGGTACGCTTCGGCATGGAACTGAACTCCTCGAGGGCAGGAGGCGTCCTGCCGGATCTTTTTAGCTATTGCAGCAATTTCTAATTGTACCCTATCGGACGGGATTTTCACAGGGTTCAGCTTCGGCGCGCCATGCATGACGCATGGGCAAGTGGCGCGAGCGCATCGCATGTCGCATTCTGCATCCTTCTGCACCTCGGATGCGTCGCATATGTGCGATGACGGGCACAGAGGAACGTGAGGGATGCTTCCCAGGGGAAACGAAAGGTCCCGGGGAGCATCAGCAACTCGCGAACATGGCGTGAGGATTGCAGGTCTATCACGGACATGGGATTGCCGGTAGACAATTGGCACGATCAGGAGGTTTTTTTCGCAATACAACGAAGGTTTTACGCGTCTTCACCGCGAATGGTGCAACTCGATTTTTTTGGCGGCGGCGCTTGAAAAGCGCCCGGTTTTCCGTGCTACTATCGAACCCGATTCGCAAGATGTTTTTTGCAGATCCAGCAGCTCCGCACTCTGCCTTACATTGCACCACTCCTCTTTACGACGCAAAGTTATGCATGCGCACGGAAGAGACTTCTGGCGAGACAGATTTGTCGCAACTTGCCCATTACGGCGAGAGGGACTTCTGTTTGCTGGCTTTTGACTTTTTGGCTGAGAGCAGTTACCGCAACCGTGCGGACCGCTGGTTGAAACAGGGAACAGATAGAAGGAAGTATAAGAATGTCATTCGTTCCGACGGCTACCGCCGTGCTGAATTATTGGGTTCGCATCCTTGCCGCGCTTGAGAAGAAGATCAATCGTCAGTCGTACGAGACATGGCTGAAGCCGACGCGATTTTCCCACCTTGAAGGCAAGAGGCTCTTTGTGCGGATCCCCTCTGCCGACTTCCAGCACATCGGCGATCGATACGCCGACCTGATCCAGGAGGCAATCGACAACCTTGGCCTTGAGATCGATACGGTAACCTTTACGACCCCGGAGCAGGACCCGAGAGCGCCAAAGGTACGCGAGGACGGAGGATTCGCTCCGGTGCCCAGCCACAGCCAGAATGCGCCGAAGCAGACCAGGCCGGGCTCGCTTACGACAGGCGCTCAGGCCGGGCCCATGCCCGAGCAATCGCGCTTTGACTGGAACACGGCCTCGCAGCTAAACCCGAAGTATCTGTTCGATGCCTTCGTGATCGGCAGCGGCAATCAGTTTGCCACGGCTGCCGCGCAGGCTGTCGCCGAGCGCCCATCCAAGGCATACAACCCGCTGTTCCTGTACGGTGGCGTAGGTATGGGCAAAACGCACCTGATGCAGGCCATCGGCCACGAGGTAAAGCGACGCATGCCCCATGCTTCGATCTGCTATGTGAGCGGAGAGAAGTTCACCAACGAGATGATCGATTGCGTGCGCTACCAGAAGATGACCAGCTTCCGGGACAAGTTTCGCAATGTAGACGTGCTGTTGATCGACGACATCCAGTTTCTTGCCGGCAAGGAGCGCACCCAGGAGGAGTTCTTCCATACCTTCAACGCGCTGCATGAGTCGATGAAGCAGATCGTGATTGCGAGCGATCGTCCACCGAAAGAGCTTGCGGACTTTGAAGATCGCCTACGCTCGCGCTTCGAGTGGGGGCTGATCGCCGACATTCAGCCGCCGGATCTTGAGACCAAGGTTGCGATTCTGCAGAAGAAGGCGGAGAACGAGCAAACGTCGCTACCGACCGATGTAGCGCTTTTCATTGCGTCGAACGTGCGGACCAATGTACGCGAACTCGAGGGCGCGCTGGTTCGGCTGATCGCGTGGTGCTCGATGCATGGCGTAGAGATTACGCTTGTGGTCGCGCAACAGTGCCTGAAGCAGTTCATTGACACGCAGGTGCGCAAGATCACAATCGAGACGATCCAACGTACGGTTGCAGAAAACTTCGGCATGCGGGTTGCTGAGCTGAAGCAAAAGAACAACTCGCGACAGATCGTGGTGCCGCGACAGATTGCGATGTATCTCGCCAAGCAGCTTACCGAGGCCTCGCTTCCCGAGATCGGACGCCAGTTCGGCGGTAAGCACCACACCACCGTGATGCACTCGATCGCAAAGATCGATGAGCAGCGCCGCGCAGACAAGGATCTGAACCGCACGATCAACAAGATGATGGAGACGCTGAGCTAGACAGGCTCAAGTAGCCCACTTTTAAAACGAATGCCCAGACTTTGAAAAGTCTGGGCATTCATTTGTCTGCTGGGAGGTCAATCAAGTTTGAGGCTGGAGACCTTCAGGGTGTCGCCCTGCAACTCTCCATCGACGTCGACGCGCAGGTGATCTTTTTTACTGGAGGCTTTGAGGGCTTCGACGATTTTGGCATTTCCTTCAGAATCGAACTTCAGGAACTGCTGATCCTTGGTCAGGATGCCGTAGCCGCTTTTGGCACATGCCAGAGCGCAGGTGCGAGTGTGGGAGTCAGGATCGGCGGCAGCTTTTTTGGAACAGCTGGTATCGATGACGGTCACATCTTTATAGGTTTCAGTGGCGGCGAGGGCAGGCGAGGCAGATAGCCCTGCGAGGAGGAGCAGCGAAGTAAGTTTTCTCATAACGATTCTCCGTTCGGGATTTCCGGTATGGATTACGGGTGGACAAGAAGCGATGGCGATGCTCCTGCATCGATGGAATATGCCTTTGCTTCGCGCAGGGCGGAGAGTTGCGAGAGAGCGAAGGCTCCAATCGCAATCTCGAAATCGCGCATGGCGAGATCATAGAACATACCGGTTGCAACGAGATTGATGGAGATAGCCAGCAGCCAGGCCATGACGAGGTAGGCTCCGATCTTCGTCCAACGGCTGAGCACGAGGAGTCCAGCGACGATCTCGACAAGGCCGACGGTATGCATGAAGGTGCTTGCGCTTACAGGAACAATCCTGGTCGCCATGGGGCTGAGGTACATTCCCCAGTCGGCGAGCTTGTTAAAGTACTTGTCGATGCCGGTGATGATGGGTCCAACTCCGAGACCGATTTTCAGAGCCCACCACACGACGTCGATGCGATTTGCCGGGCGGTCTTTAAAATTCAGCATTGCTTTGCCCTCTGCACAAGAGAGCGGCGAACGGGGAAATGGTTACAGAGACGGAGAAATAGATCGGGGAGGTATCGCCGATGATTGCCTGCGTGTAACCTTTTTGCGGCTGCGAACTCTGTATTGCTGAGAGCCATGGAAGCGACTGAGAGCCTTGAACGGGCAAACTTCGAGGGCTGGACGGATCTGCAGGTCATTGAGCAGGTGATGGCAGGCAATACGGCCCTGTACGAGATCATCATGCGCCGTTACAACCAACGGCTGTACCGGGTGACGCTCGCGATTCTGCGTGACGGGTCTGAGGCAGAGGATGTTATTCAGGATACCTATGTGCGCGCCTATCAGCATCTGGACCAGTTTGCCGGGCACGCGGCGTTTTCGACGTGGCTGACACGGATCGCAGTGCATGAGGCCCTTCGGCGTCTTCATCTGCGGGATCGTGATCAGCAGATGGACGAACCCGATGAAGAAGGTGCTATGAACTTGATTGAAACATCCCCGGATCCGGAGCAGAGAGCATCGATGGTTGAACTGGGTCAGCTTCTGGAAGAGGCGGTGCTGGAGCTTCCGAGCCAGTACCGGAGCGTTATCATGCTGCGCGATGTCGAGGAGATGAGCACGGCGGAGACAGCCGCTGCGCTCGAGCTTACCGAGCAGAACGTCAAGGTTCGACTGCACCGTGGGCGCGCTATGATGCGGGACCATCTCTATGCGCGGGTTGGAACCGGGGGAAAGACGGCATTTCCCTTTATGGGCACTCGTTGCGATGGGGTAGTGATGGGCGTCTTTGCGCGCCTGCGAAAATTGAACTCCTGACTAAAACTGGCAAACGAAATTTTTGGAATGGATTACCTCGCGCACGTAGGACGGGGGAATGTGAAAAAACGTCCACTGCGGGCAGTGGTCTACAATCGAGCGCGCCGGGCCACGCAAATCAAAATGACAATTGAAAGAGGAACGACATGAGCACGACCACTGCAGTCACGCCTGAACGCATTATGCAGTTTGCCTGGGGGTATGTTCCGCCGATGGTGCTGGAGAGCGCGATTCATCACCGGGTCTTCGATGTGTTGGATGAGGGTCCAAAGACGTTGAAGGAGACCGCAGCATTAACGGGAGCCTCCGAACGTGGCCTGCGCAGCATTATGAATATTCTGGTGGGACTGGGATTTCTGGCCAAAGAAGGGGAGACCTACCGTCTGACGCCCGAGAGCGAGATGTTTCTTGTGAGCACGAAGCCCGCCTTTCAAGGTGGTCTTTTGAAGCATACGAGTGGACACCTCATCCCGCGATGGCTTGAGCTGAAGCAGATCGTCAGCACAGGCAAACCCGGAAGAGCGGTCAACCAGGAGGGCGATGGCAGCACGTTCTTTCAGAACTTCGTGATGGATATCTTTCCTATGAGCTATCCCTCCGCGATGACACTGGCAAAGCATCTGGCGCTCGAGAAGCGTGGTGCACCAGTGCGGGTTCTGGACCTTGCAGCAGGATCGGGAGTGTGGGGAATTGCGCTGGCACAGAGCGCAGACAACGTTACGGTGACGGCAGTGGATTGGATTGGTGTGCTTCCAGCGACTCAGGCCTCCGTTGAACGCTTCGGTCTGAAGGATCGCTTTTCTTTCGTCGCGGGCGATTTGAATACAGCGGATTTTGGAAGCGGTTATGACGTGGCGACGCTCGGACACATTCTGCATAGCGAAGGAAAGAGCAAGAGCCGGACGCTGCTGGGCAAGGCGTTTGCAGCACTGGCGAGCGGAGGAACGATCGCGATTGCGGAGTTTCTGGTGAACGCCGACAGAACGGGGCCTGTGGGATCCCTGATGTTCGCGGCCAACATGCTGGTGAATACGGACGAAGGCGACACGTACTCGTTCGAAGAGATCAGCGAATGGCTGAAGGAGGCTGGCTTTGTCGACGCACGGCTGCTGGAGGCTCCGGGGCCTTCGCCGCTGGTGCTTGCCACCAAGCCATAGAGCACGGGGGCTGCAGACCAGAGCGAGGTGTGAAGATGCACCTCGCTCTTTTATTTCCACGAGTAAAATTTTCAGAGCATACCTGGGTTTGCTCCAGGGCTTGAGGGTCGATCCAATTCGACCCAGGGGAGATGGAGAGTGCTAATGAGGAAGGTTTTTTTGGTCGCGATAATGATGGCACTGCCTTGTGTGGCGAGGGCGCAGTCCACGCCTCCGGTCAAGATGGGATTGTGGCATGGGACGACCGTCATGACGATGACGGGACTCCAGCTTCCGCCGGAGACTGCGGCTCGATTGAAGGCTATGGGAAGGCCGGCGCCTGGCAGCGAGCCAACGACGACGGAGCTGGAATCGTGCCTGACTCCGGAGAAGTGGAAGGAGATGTTGACCGGGACACAGGGCAAGGAGAACTGCAAATATACGACCACAAAGATGGATTCCACGGGCATGTCGGCTGACATGGTGTGCACTATGGAGAGTGGAGGAGCAGCGAAGGGCCACCTGGAGATGAACTTCCTCAGCCCCGAAAAGGTGCACGGAACGGTGCACATGGAAGTCTCCTCCCAACGGCAGCCTCAGCCGATTCTGATGAATATAACGGTCGACAACACCTACGAAGGCTCGGACTGCAAGGGAATTTCGCCAGAAGATCCGAAGGTGATTCGCTGAAGCCATTCAGTTGCTGAGGTACACACCGCGGCGAAGCCATTGCGCGCTTTCGAGCTGCTGGAACATAAACTTGGCTACGTCGGCGCGAGAGATGCTTTTGCCGTTGCGGGGGAGAGCATCGCCGTCGATGCGATAGCGCCCACGGGCTGGACCGTTAGTGAGCACAGACGGCATCACCATGGTCCAATCGAGCTCACTCCCGGCGAGTATGCGGTACTGCATCACCTGTTCGTGCACCGGCCATTTGAGAAAGAATTTATAGACGATCTTCTGGACGATCCAACGACGCCAGACAGGTTGTTTTTCGAGCGAATCGGGCAGAGCTCCCGCCGAGCCAAGAGCGATGATCCGCCTGACTCCGGTCTGTTGCATTGCCTGGACGATGAGCGGAACGGCCCGGGGAAGCACATTCTCATTGCGTATCGGGGAATGAGCCCCCAGTGCTGAGAAGACGACATCGGAACCTTCCACCGTACGGGAGACAGCCGAGAGATCGAAGGCGTTGCCTTCCACAATTTGCACCTTATCGCGAAGAGAGAAGGTGCCGGGGTTGCGCACCAGAGCGATTACCGTATGACCGGCAGCCAGGGAATGCTCGGTCAGGAGCTGGCCGGTGGCCCCGCTGGCGCCAAAAATAGCGATCTTCATTGCGTCTCATCCTCCCAGGTTTTCCAACTGCCTTCCTTTGTTCCCTATGAAGAGACCTTTTTGTTCCGTGCCGATTATCCTCCGGCCGGGCGCTGTGCTGTGCAAAACAGAGACGATGCAAGCCTTTGAATTTATTGATTCTTCTGGAAATTCCCACGGTAAGCATAGAGTCTTCTCGGCCGATGTGGAGAGCCCACTGTGAAGAACAGGGATAAAAGCGGATCAAAGTATGGGTCTCCACCCGATCTTCCTTGTCTTGCGCTTTTCCGGTCCTGGTTTTCTAAAACGGGACACGGTCTCAAATAGTTGAAGATACAGGAGATGATAAGGTTATCCACTTTTCATGGGACAACGATTACGACTACGAGCAATATCTCTACTAAATATCTTTCTTTTTAGAAGCAGTACTCGCCCCGTTCTGGTTGGATTTCCGACCCAAGGCAGACGCACTCGATTTGCCACATACCCGACCCGGTTTCCACAGCTAATTCCTTCGCGTCTAGGGCCTTCGCACCCTAGAATCAAGCTGTCGCGCTTACCCGAAACCGGAAGGCCATGGCATTGCCGGTCCGATTCGGTGTACAGTTTGGCCAGCAGCCAATCAAATGAGTCGACTGCGGGCGAACGCCGGCGACGGGAGAGAACACTGTGACCACCGCTACTCAGGATTCCGAGATGACCGCAAACGCAGCCCCCACGGGCAACCTCGAGATCACCGTCTCCCGCGCAGAGCTTCTGCGCGAGTTGACGGCCGCTCAGTCCGTAGTCGAACGCAAGACGACGATTCCGATCCTGTCGAACTTCCTCTTCGAAGCCACGCAGGACGAGGGTGGCGATCGGTTGACGATCACGGCGACGGATCTGGACCAGAGCCTCAAGACCAGCTGCGCCGCGCGGGTGAAGAAGCCCGGTGCGTGCACGATTCCGGCACGCAAACTGTACGACTACATAAAATTGCTTCCTGAGGGCGATATCTCCATCAAGCTGATGGACAACCACTGGGTGCAGATTCGCGCTGGCCGCTCCAACACCAAGATGGTGGGCATGGCGCGGGCGAACTTCCCCCAGGTTCCGGAGTTTCCTGCCGCGGGCATGGTGAAGATTCCAGTGGCAGCGCTCAAGAACATGGTCTCGAAGACTATCTTTTCCATCTCGAACGAGGAATCGCGCTACACCCTGAACGGTGCGTTGCTGGTGCTGAAGGCCGAGTCGATGGCAATGGTAGCGACGGATGGCCATCGGCTGGCGCACATCGAAAAGCTGAACGAACACCTTGAAGGTGTGCAGGGCGAGAAGAAGACACTGATTCCGCGAAAGGCGCTGGGCGAACTCTCGGGCCTGCTGTCGAATACAGACTCCGAATCGATCGATTTTGCCGACGACGACCAAACGCTGTTCTTCCGCGTGGGCGGCCGAGTGCTGACCAGCCGCAAGCTCACCGGTCAATTTCCGAACTACGAAGCCGTGCTTCCGCGGGATAACAACAAGTTCGTGATCGTGCGCTCGGAGGACCTGATGAGTTCGATCCAGCGCGTCGCCCAGTTTGCGGATGAGCGCTCGGGAGCCATCAAGATTCGTCTGGAGCAGAACGAGCTGAAGTTGTCCTCGTCGTCTACCGATGCGGGCGAATCGGAGGACTCGATCGAGACGCCGTATAACTACGATCCCTTGGTCGTAGGCTTCAATAGCCAATACCTCCTCGACTTCCTGAAGGCCATCGGCAATACCGGCGAGGTAAGGCTGGAGTTCAAGGATGCACAATCTGCTGGCCAGATGCGTCCTGAAGACGGCAACGAAGATGTGAAGTATCGCTACATCCTGATGCCCATGCGCATCTGAAGTGATTCGCACACATAGTGATGAAAAATAACCCATGAGCTGGCTATTTAGTCACTTTATGGGTTATTTGCATTTGCATGTTCGGATGTTAAATTTTCAACGATGAAATTTTAGCGGCCCGGCTAGCGGTCTCCCGTCACCGGGCCAAGTATCTCCGTCCGCTCTCTTACGGAACGATGATCTTCACAATCTGCCCCGCTCCCGGAGGCGCAGCCCCGAAGTTCGACACATAGAGCCTTCCATCCGGCCCGAACGTCATACCCGTCGGCACCGATAACCCCGTAGCCACGTCCTCAATCTCACCCTGCCGATTCAGTCGAACAACCTTGCCCAGCCCAGGAGTTGGAAAGCCCGGCCCCTCCGACAACTCCAGCGCATACAGCAGGCCGTCCGGACCAAAATCCAGGCCCAACACCGTCGTGAAGCCTGCGCGTGAACCCGACAGTCTCAGCCCACGCTGCGGTTGAAAGCAGCCGAACCCTGACAGAAATGGCCAGTTGCACCCGTCCTTCGTCAGCGTCAGCACTTTCTCCATCTGCGGAACAATTGGAAACGTCCCCAGGTTCCCCAGGTAAAACGTTCCATAGTTTTCCGTAATCGCAGTCGGAACGATGTGATTCTCCGCTTTGGAGATATCGATCTCCTCCTTAATCCCTCCAAACGGCGTGACCGAAAACACCTGCCCGTGATTTGGCTCGACCGTATACAGCACGCCTCCGCTTGCGATCATGCTGTAGAACGTCCCATCCGGTTCAAAGTCCCCTGCGTTGGGGTACTTCGCAGGATGGTTCATCAGAAATGTGCTCAGGTCGGCCACCTGCTTCCACGTTCCCTGTTTCGCATCCACCTTGATGACCGAATTAAACGTCTCAGGGTTCCCATGCGAACATCCTGCTCCCGCCAGCACGGCGTATAGGCTCCCATTCAAGAATGCAACGTCGCCGACGCCCTCATAGTCGCCGATCGGCGAGACCGAAGAAGGCAACCCAGAGACTACCGTGCTGACTGTTCCGAAACGGTCGACCTTGGAGATGCGCGCTGTATTGCCTCCAAGATATGGTCCCACCGGCGGCGGCACTTGTTCGCACTGGCCTACAGTGGAGGTCGTTCCTCCCGTTCCAGCCTCGGCTACATACAGCGTGCCGTCGGGGCCGAACTTCAGCCCTCGCGGTCCGTTCAACCCCGAAGCAAACACCGTTGCATTCGATGAAAGTTGTGCGTAGATTGTTCCCGTATCGATTGCCGCAACTGCACCGGCAACCAGACATAGACATGCACCAATTTTTATTCTCACCGCCATTCTCCTTTTACTGACATTGCAGGCCTAATCTCATGCGCTGGCGCACAATCAATAGACCTGGTAGTGAATGGGGGCCCGGCATCATTACATCCCCGGGTAGAAGAATCGTCAAATTCCCGCGCCTCTCATACTGTCGCTATCCACTCGCATTAGGAGCATGGCAGCTTTGTTCTGAATCAGAGAATCATTCAGAATCTCGATGGAGTGCGTATGCTTCAAACTCTTGGCCGGATTTGGTCTATGAAGCGCGTTTCGGCCAAGGTATGCTCTCAAGAACTCTGATCCAGAAGAGACAAAGGATCTGATGATGCTTTTTGCACATCTTTTTCCCCATCAGTGCAGGCTTTTCTGTGGAAGCTTGGAACGATTGGCTGTTGTATTCGCCGTTACGTTCCTGTTCCTGCACGATGCGCGCGCCAGTGGCCGGCCCAAGACAGATGTTGTCTATATGAAGAACGGCGACAAGATCACTTGCGAAATCAAGTCTCTCGAAAAGGCGCAACTAACTGTCAAACCCGACTACAGCAACGGAAACGTTGTCCTCGATTGGACGAAGGTTGACCATATCGAAAGCTCACAGGACTTCGTCGTTAGCGATACGGCCGGAACACTCTACAGTGGGAAGATTCGGCATGACGCTGAGACAAAAGATCTCACGATCATCAGTTCAGATACCACACGCTTACCTAATCTGTCCGTAGTTCAAATCGAGGAACTGGGTAACAGTTTCTGGAAACGCATGCGTGGCAATATTGATTTCGGCACCAGTTTCGCCCAATCCAATAATCAGAAAAATGTCTCCGTACAAGGAGGACTCAACTATCAGTCAAAAAAGTATCTCTTCTCTCTCAGCTCGAACTCACAGTTCACCAGTCAACAAGCAACAAACGACACCAACGAGACCAATGTAAAGACTTCCTTTTATAAAGAATTGCATAGGTCTAACTGGTACTACGGAGGCATCGGTAACTTCCTTTCCTCTACTGCACAGCAGATTGATCTCCGCTCAACCGTTGGTGCTACGTTGAACAAACGCCTTATCTTTACAAACCATACCAATCTCAACGCGGTGGGAGGCATGGCGCTTACGATCGAGCGCGACGCAGAAGGCTCCCAAAGTACAGCGCGCACCAAAGCCCTAGACTCCGCGTTTGCGGTTGACTACTCCACTTTCCGTTTCGATTCCACGACCTTCGACACAACGTTCTGGCTCTATCCCAGTATTACGTCACCGGGTCGGATTCGCTTTACCCTAAACCAGGACGTCTATTACAAGTTTCTTGGCGACTTCTATATCCGCATGAGTTTCTATGACAACTACGACAACCAACCAGTCGTCGGTGCCCCTACAAACAATGTTGGAGGATCGACAACGGTCGGCTGGTCGTTTCATTAAGCATGGCGGTCACGTGCGTCTAATTCTCTGCCTGCTGGATTTATGCGATGCAGTTCGATTCGCTATTAGAACCGAAAAATCTCACCTTTTTCGCTGCTGAAGGTGTGGTGTTTATGGATCGCGGTACTCGCGGCGCTTGAGTTCGCGGCGCGCCTGTTCGTGGCCCTGGAGGGCGGCCTGACGAATCCAGTGGCGGGACTGTGTGTAGTCATGCTCGACGCCTTGGCCAGTCGCATAGAGATGGCCGAGCTGGAACTGGGCTTCGGCGTTCCCATGCTCGGCGGCTTTGCGATACCACGCGGCGGCCTGTGTATAGCTGAGCGGAACACCGTGACCAAAGTAGTAGAGGTCACCTAACTTCTGCTGTGCCTCGGCAAAGTTCTGGGTGGCTGCCAGGCGATACCAGTAAGCAGCTTCGGCGTCGTCTTGTGGGACGCCTTCACCCTTGCGATACATAAGGCCGAGGTTGTATTGCGCCCAGGCGAGATTCGCGTGGGCAGCGCGCTGGCACCATGCGAAAGCTTCAGGAAAGTCGTCAGCTGCGTAGTAGCGGAAGCTGAGGTTGGCCTGTGCGTAGGCGTGCCCCTGCTCGGCGGCCTTGCGCTCCCAGTGGGCTGCCTGTGTATCGTCCTGCGGAAGACCCTGGCCCTCGTCGTACATCGTGCTGAGGAGGTACTGTGACTCGGCGTGGCCTTGTTGTGCCGCGAGTAGGAAGCCGGCTGCGGCTTCGGTGAATTTGCCGGCGTTATAGTCGGTGACGGCCTGCCGGTAGTGAGGGTTGGAGGCTGCGTTAGCGGCATCGCGGCGACCGCGGGCGATGATGCCGGAGCGAGTGGAGTGGAGTGACAGCGCGGCGCCAGTAGGAATGTGCTGCAGGCCGCCTTGGGCTTTATCGTTCATCGTCGCTCTGTCGTCTCTGGGCCTTCACCTGGCGTTCGACGAACTCGAAGCGGTGCCGAGCGTCGGAGATCTGCTCGCGGAGGCTGGCTGCCAGCTCGGTGAGGAGGTCGCGGTGTTCGCGGGCTGCGGCCTCGGCGTCGAGGTGCAGTTGGGCGATCTCGCCGGAGAGTAGTGTGTGCCGCTCGGCCTCGAGTGTGGCGATGTCGCGCTCAGCGTGCTGGATCTGGCGCGTGATGCGGAGAAGCTCGGCTGCCGCGCCTTCGCCAGCGATGGAAGCGTTGATCTCACGATGGTCGTCAAGGAGACGCTGCAGCGTCTCAGTATCGCCGCGGCTATAGGCCTGATTGGCGCGGGCCATCAGCAGGGTGAAGTGCTTCTGCTCGGCATCGTCGCGTGCGAAGTCGGGATGAATACGCTTGGCGACGTCGCGGAAGAGGGTCTTGAGGCTGGGCGGCGGATCGAACTCTTCGGCTTCGCGGGCCTCGCCGTATGCGGCATCATGGGTCTCCTGCGCCTGCTGGCGGGCTTCCTCGGCTCTGCGGCGGGAGGAGTCGGAGTCGTAAAGGTCGACTTCTCGCTCGGCGATGCGTGCTTCGAGATCGTCGAGCTCGGCATAGAGAACACCGACCTGACGGAGATAACGGCCTTCAAAGGTCTTGAGCTGGGCGCGGATCTGGGCAAGCTCCGATTCTCGCTCGGCGAGCGCAGTGCGAACCGCGGCAAGCTCTGCGCGCTTGTCGAGAAGAGCGACGTCGTCCGGGGTCTGCTGGAGGATGATTTCAGCTGGCATGCGACTTTCCGTGAGTGGAAGTTCTAGTTTAGCGGAGCGGAACTTACCGGGAACATGGCTACCTGGGCCATGCGCTCACCTCGCCGGGTGGCCTCGACGAATTCGCATTGGACAAGTGACCTTCCGCGGAGTAAGTTACGACTCGTTTTTGTGGGCGTGGCCACATTATTCTTCAAAGAGCCAAACCACGGTCTTCAAACGCAGGCTGAATCAAAAGAAGAGGATGAAAATGATTGATACGCCAGAGATTGTGGAATCAACCGCCCAGAAGATCGCATTTATCCGTGTCAATGCGCCGCGCGACCAGATCATGAAGGCAATGCATACTGGACTGGATGAGTTGAGCACTGTGTTGAAGGCGCAAAAGGTCCCTCCTGCAGGCCCGTGGTTTACCCACCACTTCCGGAGGCCGAACGAAACTTTCGACTTCCGTATCTGTTTCCCCATCGAAGGAGAAGTGAAACCGGAGGGGCGAGTTGAGACCGGGGAGCTGTCTGCGGCAACCGTGGCCCGCACAGTTTATAGGGGAGGCTACGATGGGCTGGGTGATGGTTGGGGCGAGTTTCAAGCTTGGGTAGAAGCGCATAACTATAAGACCCGTGACGATCTTTGGGAGCGCTATATCGTGGGTCCCGATTCAACCAAAGACGTTTCTGAGTGGCGCACGGAGTTGAATCGGCCGCTTGCGTGACTTCCCTCCTGAGGGCGGGAGCATTACGCGATCCCATGAGATTTCCTGGATACATAAATAAATTGTCATCCTGGCAGATGCTCAATTTCGGCATTGAAACGTGGATCGCCATGTCTGAAACAACAATATTTAGCCGATATTGACTAGTCGCGTGGACACCCGAGCAACCTTTCTCCTGCACAACCACCCGCCATCAAGCCCCATCTCAAATTTGCAGAGGGGTGATTTATGGCTTTTGAAAATAAGGTAATCCGCACCGTCATCGAAGTACTTCACGATGGAGAAAAAGGTTTCAGATCCCTGGGCGAAGATTTGAAAGATTCGTCAGCCAGGTCTTACTTTATGGAAGAGTCTGCGACAAGGGGCAGATTCGCGTCAGAGCTGGAATCAGCATTAGGTTCCGCCACGAACGAGAAGGTCACGGAGGGCGGCACTGCATCGGGCGCGATGCACCGTGCCTGGGGAGAATTGAAGGCAAAGATGGGTGGCAGCGATCACACCCTGCTTGAAACTGCAGAACAAGGTGAAGACGCAGCCAAGAAAGCCTACGAAGAAGCATTGAAGATGAAAGAGGTTCCCGCTCCCGTTCAGACGGTGTTAAGAAAACAGCAAACACACATTCTCGCGGTTCACGACAGAGTAAAAGCTATGCGGGACTCTACTGCGGCATAGTCGGCCTCGCTATAAAGCGGCAGGTCCTATGGCGTAGCTGGACCTGCCTGCTTTAACCTCGATTATTTTTCTGTGTTCTCGCAGGCCGCTGCGTATCCTCTTCGGGTTAGCTTGCCAAACCATCTTTTCGATTTATTCCGTATACTGAACAGGTCCCATGGAAGATACGGAAGCGAAAAAGAAGAAGGTCACTGACTTCCTCCAGACCCTCACCTCCCCAGGCCGTCTGAATCTGAAGTTCAATATCCTCGACGTGCCGTCGGGCCCTGCCGATGCGTCGGCTGCCGAAATCTCCGTCGAATTCTCCGGCCCTGATGTTCCTCTTCTTGTGGCGCGCAATGGCGAGCTTCTCCTCGCGCTCGAACACATTGCCGCAAAGATTCTCCGCTTCGAACACGAAGATCACGATCGCATCTCTTTCGACGCTGAAAACTTCAAGGTTCTCCGCCACCAGGAGTTGCGCATGGCCGCCGACGCTGCTGTTGAACGCGTCCGCCGCACCGGGCAGCCCTACAGCTTTTCGCCAATGAGCTCACGCGAACGCCGCCTGCTTCATCTTGCGCTTTCTCCGTCCGGTCTTCCGACTGCTTCCTCAGGCGAAGGCCCACGCCGTTTCGTCGTTCTCTATCCTGAGGGCGAAAAGCCTGTGCCGCAGCCAACCAGGGACGACCGCGCTCAGGCCATCCGCCAGCGTTTTCGCCGGCGCTGAAAGGAAAGCGGAATCCATCGTTCCGCTAGTCTCTCAAACGACCATTCTTAGGCTGCAACCTGCCGGAATCTACGGCGAAGTGCGCCTATTGCTCCAAGGACTCCCGTCCCGACCAGCAATAAACTGCCGGGCTCAGGAGCCACCGCAGTCGGTGGCGGGTTTGTGGGAGGACCGCTGGGCGGGTTTGACGGGTTGTCGCCCCCCGGCCCATCCGTTGGCGGATTGTTTCCTCCGCCTCCTCCCACTCCTCCTCCTCCGCCACCACCCCACGGTCCTCCCCCAATGCCACCCACACCGGGATTCCACCCACCACTCTGTTCAGGTCCACTATTTGACGCAACTAATCCCTGCGGGCCGGAGGTGGTGTCGTCGTCCCCCCACATCGGACCGGCTCCAAAAACAGGTGCAGGTTCAAAGGCAACAGCTTTGTTTAGCTCCAACGTGTCGAGAGGAAGCTCCCCGCACGCAAACGCCAGTTCTCGCAGCGTCTCTTCCCGTGTCATCTTCGGACGCTCAAGCCGCGCCGGCAGGACGCGTGTCCGCGGATGCGGCTTCGGCCGGTTCAACGCTGCCACCTTACGATGAACGTAGTGATGCAATTTATGCCTTGCGGCATTAGCACGCTTTACCAGATTCGAGTGTGCCAGCTCGTTTCGGTATTCGGAGATCCAACGCTCGCACTCCGTCGACGCGTGCACCTGGACGCTGGTGGCAGCGGAGGCGAAGACCAGAAGGAGAACGAAAGCAAAAGAAACACGGCGCATCAGCATAACCCAAGGCCCAGGTGGCTTTTCGCTCACCAGTGATATGTCCAACTTGCCTATGAGTTATGCAATTGAGAAACCAAAGGTGTCAGAGTCGATTTATCCCGCAAAGAGTGTGCAATTTGCATCAAAATAGAGACAGTTTTTCCACTTTACAAGTGGGGGAAGAACCGCATTTCCCCCTTTGTTAAGCAAACCGTTGCATATTGCTTACCATCTTCTGGGGCTCATTGACTGTAACCGTCTCTCGAGTAACGTCGCTGGCTTCAACATATTTCTGCCATTCATTGGATTCGGCGAGACGCTTCAACTCGGTATTTCTCGTAGCCAGCATCTTTGCCAGACTCGCGCGAAGCATCGTCAATTCGACGAGTCGCCCTACCGGGCCCAGTCGAGTACGGAATCGGATCTCGTTGCGAACCCGGGTTCCATCATCCATCTGCGCGAAGTGATGGTCGTGTTCATAGTTCTGGAAGATTCCTGAAACCATGGTCTCCCGAAAGTAGCTATAGGGCCTGATCGCATCGATTCGACTGGTATAGAGCTGCTTATTCCAGCCCATTCTCCAACCGAGAGAATCCCCCAACTTCAGTGAGTCCGGGCCTGCTGGGCGCGTCAGAACTTCATTCGATAACAGCGAAGAAAAGTCTGTGCTGGTGGCCAATAAAAAGCACCGCTCCACAGGAGCGTTCACCCATGTCGTCAATCGAATTGTAGTCATAGGGGAAAACCATCCGTAACGTATCAGCTGCGGGATCTCTGTCCCCGATAAACTATCTATTTGTTAGATGCATAGCGTAACTTTTGGGAAGCCGGCCCATTAAATAACGTCCGCACGCACGAATGCGCTGCGTGTCTGATCCTCCTCCTTTAGAGGGCAGGACAGAGACGTTATTCCTTTCCATCTTCGTAAGTCAAAGATTTATTTCTATCGGGTCCGGAGCTGGAGAGACCAACTCTTAACTCGGGACCCGGTCCTCGTTCTCAAGAAAACGCAGGAGCGGTGACGCATAGTTTTGCAGCACCGCTCGCCTTATGCCAGCTCCGTGCCCCTCGAATCCACCAGCCGCTTCGACCGCACGATAAATGCCTCCATCGCTACCGAGCCTTCATCGCCCTTGCCCCGCGTACGAACGCTTACTGTTTCCGCTGCAGCTTCCTTGTCTCCCATCACCAGTACAAACGGAACCTTCTGTAATGTGAACTCGCGAATCTTCGCGTTCATTTTCTCGTTTCGCGCGTCCAGCTCAACCCGCAGTCCTGCAGCCTCGAGCTTTGCCTTCACGCTCTTCGCATACTCGATGTGCTTCTCTGAGATCGGCACCAGCCCCACCTGTACCGGCGCAAGCCACATCGGGAATGCTCCCGCGTAGTGTTCGATCAGCACTCCGAAGAATCGCTCGACGCTCCCGAAAAGCGCCCGATGCACCATCACCGGCCTATGTTTCTCTCCATCCTCGCCCGTGTACTCCAGCTCAAATCGCTGTGGCAGGTTGAAGTCGAATTGCACGGTCGAGAGTTGCCACAGGCGTCCCAGCACATCCACCAGCTTGATGTCGATCTTCGGCCCGTAGAACGCAGCCTCGCCCGGAATCTCGCGATAAGGAATTCCCTTCGCATCGAGCACCTTCTTGAGCGAGCCAACCGCCGTCTCCCAGTGCTCGGGCGAGCCAACATAGCTCTTCTGATCCTTCGGATCCCAGGTCGAAAGCTCTACCTTGAACTCTGCAAAGCCGAACGCCTTCAGCACTTCGTCGGCAAACTCGACGCAGGCAGCAATCTCGCCCTCGATCTGCTCCGGTGTGCAGAAGATATGCGCGTCGTCCTGCGTAAAGCCACGTACACGCAGCAGGCCATGCATCGTTCCCGAGCGTTCGTAGCGATACACATTGCCCAGCTCCGCATAGCGTTGCGGCAGATCGCGGTAGCTCTTCGGCGAGTTCTTGTAGATCAGGATGTGGCCCGGGCAGTTCATCGGCTTCAACCGGTACTCCGCGTCATCGAGCTCCATCGGCGGATACATATTCTGCCCGTAGAAGCCCTCATGGCCCGAGATCTTCCAGAGCTCCCGCCGCATAATATGCGGGGTAAACACCATATCGTAACCGCGACGGATACATTCATCGCGCATCCAGTCTTCCATTGTCTTGCGAATCAGTCCGCCCTTTGGATGCCAGAAGATCAGCCCCGCGCCCGCGACTTCCTGGATGGAAAACAGGTCGAGCTGTTTGCCCAGCACGCGATGATCGCGAGCCTTGATCTCTTCCAAACGCTTGAAGTGCGCATCGAGATCCTTTGCGTTGAAGAAGGCCGTTCCATAGACGCGCTGCAGTTGTTGGTTCTTCTCGTCGCCCAGCCAGTACGCACCGGCGATGCTTGTCACCTTGAAGGCTTTAACGCGTCCGGTCGAAGGCACATGAGGTCCTCTGCAGAAGTCGGTGAAGTTCCCATTCTTGTAAAGAGAGATCTCATCACCCGGCTTGGTGAACCGCTCGATGAAGTGCACCTTCATGAAGTCGCCATGGGCCCCGTATTCTTCCAGGCCCTTCTCGCGTGACTCATGCTCGCGCACGAACTTCTCGTCGCGCGCCACCACTTCGGCCATGCGTGCCTCGATCGCCGCCAAGTCCGCCTCGGTAAACGGCGTCTCGCGATAGACATCGTAGAAAAACCCTGAATCCGTTGCCGGACCATGTCCCAGCTTCGTCTCCGGAAACAACTCCAGGATCGCCGTCGCCATCACATGCGCCGCGGAGTGCCGCACCACCTTCAGGGCCGCTTCATCTGTCTCCTTCAGTAGCTCCAGCGCGACGTCTTCGTTCAGCGGAGCCGACAAGTCCACCAGCCGCTCTCCCGTCTCCGCGGCGGAGCTGTACATTCCAGCTTCAGTCTGCGCTTCGCTGGCCTCTTCGGCGGCCGTTTCATCCGCGATAACCGGCGCGGTCAGCGGTCGGATCCGCGCCACCACGACAGCTGCCGCCAGCCGTGGGGAGATGCTCATTGCAATGTCATACGGTGTGGTTCCGCGAGCGACCTCACGTACCGATCCATCTGGAAGCTGTACCTTAATCATCTGTTCACTCATAACGCGTATTTATCCAGCATATTTGCTTTGCTTGCCTTGCACCAACTCCCAGGGCAAATCACGCATCTATACTGGAAGAGAAAGGGCTCCATTAAGTGAGCTCATGTAAAAGCCGGTCATTCTTTACCACTGCAGTTATCGAATAGGAGTACCTATGCAAGTCTTGTGTCATCCTTCGGACACCCCCGCCGACATTCATTGCCCTATCTGCAATCAGGGTTTTCGCCTTTACTGGGAACGCCCCAGCGCCCTCGATCAGGAGGCCGCCCTTCCTGGAATCTATCAGGAACTGCGCGACCACCATCGCGATGCGCGTGCGATTGTGCATCCGGATATTCCCTTCAACATCCCCAGCTGGGCGGGATTGCCGCATTTTTCAGCTGCCGCCCTTCTAGGCGGAGCGTACTAGCTCAGCTCGTCTACGGAACGCCTGCGCCATGGCCGGGTAAGTCAGGGCCTGAGGCGCAGGCGTTCAGGTAAGCGCACATCATCACCAGCAGTCCGTGCTTCATCGCCGCCATCGCCTTTGGCGAGTTGCTTGCCTCCAGCATCCTTCTGCTCACCCCTGCCATCGCCGCCATCATCGTCGAAGCCACTACCTGCACGTCCTCGCCGAACTCCGCGCCTGAAGATTTCAGCATCGCCGTAACCGCACTTATGCCGCGCACGCCAAGCTGCCGCACAATCTCCGCCCCACCAACGTCATCGCTCACAAAGTAGAGGGCCCTACTCGCCTCCACGTTCTCCAGCTTGGCCGCAAGAAAACCCGCGACTAGGGCGTTTGCCATCTGCTCGAGTGGTGCCCCCGCCTCCCTTACGCAGACCGCCTCAACCGCACAGGTAACCCCATCCATGTGCTTTCGCAGTACCGCCTGCAGCAGCGAGCTCTTGTTCGGGAAGTACTGGTACAGCGTTCCCACGGAGACGCCTGCCCTCGCCGCGACCTTCGTTGTAGTCAGGTTCTCCTTTCCCACGCTCAACAAAACCTGAATCGTCGCCTCGCAAATTGCTTCCACGCTGGCGTTCGAGCGCGCCTGCATCGGCGATTTTCGCGGTTCCAGCTGCGGTTTCAACACCTTCGGCAAATGCGAACTCCTAACCTGAAGCTTCCCTCATCTAAACACGCATGAGCACACAAGCCAATCTCGCTGGAACCTTTACCTTTCCCGGTACCAGTCTCACTGTCCACCGCATGGGCTATGGGGCCATGCAGCTCGCCGGTCCTCACGTCTTCGGTCCTCCGCGTGATCGCGACGCCGCAATCGCCGTTCTTCGCGAGGCCGTCGCCACCGGGGTCGACCACATTGATACGAGCGACTTCTACGGCCCTCACATCACCAACCAGATCATCCGCGAAGCCCTGCATCCCTACAAGGATTCCCTCGTTATCGTCACCAAGCTTGGGGCTCGCCGCGGCGACGACGGCTCCTGGATTATGGACGCCTCCCGCGACGGTTTGACCCAGGGGGTTCACGACAACCTCCGCAACCTCGGACTCGAGTGGCTTGACGTCGTCAATCTCCGCGTTGGAGGAATCACAGCTCCAACGGACGGCTCCATCGAAGAACCTTTTACCGTCCTCGCCGAGCTCCAGCAGAAGGGGCTCATCCGCCACCTCGGCCTCTCCAACGTAACCCCGGCGCAACTCGCCGAAGCGCAGAAGATCGCTCCCGTTGTCTGCATTCAGAACTTCTACAACATCGTCAATCGTACCGACGACAACTTCATTGACTCACTCGCACAACAGGGCATCGCCTACGTCCCCTTCTTCCCTCTGGGAGGCTTCACGCCGCTTCAGTCTTCCACGCTCGAAGAAGTGGCAAGGTCGCTCCGCGCTACACCCATGCAAGTTGCGCTCGCATGGCTCCTGCAGCGATCGCGGAACATTCTCCTCATCCCCGGAACGTCCTCCGTTGGTCACCTACGCGAAAATATCCAGGCCGCGGCACTCCAGCTTCCTCCCGAAGTCATGGACAGCCTCGGCTCCATAGCGCAGGGACAGGAAGTTTCCAGCTCCTGATCGCGAGCCACTTCGTACTTCAAAACCCGTCGTTACGAGTGCCCTGCTGAACTTGTCCTCTCAAAAGAGACAGCTCTCCCTGAAATCTTCGGAGTATCCTATGCGCATTGAATTCTTACATCGAAGACCAGGGAGAGCAGCCTATGCTGAGCTTGACGAGATCTTCTTTTGCGTTTGCATGTCTTTCGGCCCTCAGCATTCTTCTGTCCCCTCCCTCCGCTGGAAACGCGTGTACCCGCGCCGTCTATCTTGGATCTGACGGTACAGTCATTACCGCCCGGTCCATGGATTGGAAGGTTGATGTCGGCACAAACCTCTGGATCTTTCCCGGTGGAATGCATCATAGCGGCGAGGCCGGTCCACGCTCCCTCCGCTGGACATCGAAGTATGGCAGTGTGATCGCAACCGGTTACGACGTTTCTACGACCGATGGGATGAATGAAAAAGGTTTGGTTGCGAATCTCCTGTGGCTGGTTGAATCGAAATACCCAGACCCTCGCTCCTCCACCAAACCTACGCTCGCTATCTCCATCTGGGCCCAGTATGTGCTCGATAACTTTGAAACGGTGCAGCAGGCTGTCGATGTCTTGCAGCGTGAGCCCTTCACCCTTGTGACCGCTAGCGTGCCCGGTGAAGACAGGCTTGCAACTCTCCACCTTTCTATCTCAGACGCAACCGGCGACAGCGCCATCTTCGAATATGTGAATGGTCGCCAGGTCATCCATCACAACCGCAAATACCAGGTGATGACCAACTCTCCCTTGTTTGAAGAACAGCTTGCGTTGGAAGAGTATTGGAAGCAGATCGGAGGTACTGTTTTTCTTCCCGGAACCAACCGCGCATCCGATCGCTTTGCCCGTGCGTCCTTTTACATAAACGCGATTCCTCAAGACGAGGCACCCGATGTCCTCATTGCCAGTGTATTCAGCGTCATTCGCAACGTCTCCGTACCCTACGGAATCAATACTCCCGATCAACCGAACATCTCTTCCACCCGATGGCGTACCGTCTCCGACCAAAAGAGAAAGATCTATTTCTTCGAATCAGCTTTGACCCCAAACACCTTCTGGGTTGATTTCAAGGATGTTGACTTTTCTCCAGTTACCGGCAAAGTGCTGAAGCTTGATCTTGGCGAACACCAGCACAATATCTTTTCCGGCAATGCAGTAAAAGCCTTCACGGAAGCTCCACCTTTTAAGTTTCTCGGCCTCTAGGAGCGACGGCTCTCTTACACCGAAGCCACAAGTGCGGCGACAAAAGACAACACAAATCCGGCGATGACCTTGAGTGCCTCGCGCCGCCAAAATGTCTTTATGTCCGCTTGAGGCAAGGCCTCAGCTCGGGTCGTTTTCAATCAGTGGCTTGTAACCTTTAGCCCGACGATCGAGATCAGTAATAGCATCAAGAAGCCGATCCGCGCCGCCGAAGCCGGTTCATGAAACAGAGCGATTCCAAGGATTGCGGCACCCGTCGCTCCAATACCTACCCAGACTCCGTATGCGGTACCGATGGGCAGCGTCTCACTCGCTTTGGCCAGCAGATACATGCTTGCCGAAAGCGTGGCAACGGTAAAGATGGTGGGACGCAACCGCGTAAATCCGTTCGTGTACTTCAATCCAATTGACCAGCACACCTCAAGAAGGCCAGCAACGACCAGGATGGTCCAGTTTGAAAACATGACAAGGCTCCGGTCGCGTCGTCTTGTCCTAACCGGGTACGGCGCATCTCGTCCGGATTGCATGTGGAAGGATCTCGTCTGCCTCTAAACCCGGCAAACGGCATCTTTTTATTGTACTTTCTATCTTTCGGTTGCGATATGCATCCTGCCCTGGAGATTCCGGAGCCCGCGGGTAGATCGGAAGCGAAAACCAGGCGATACCCATAAAATATCGTCATGTCCTATGCCTCAGCGATCGACCATCTGTATGCCCGTGGGCTCGAGCTCGCCCCTGACCCCACCGCGCCTGCCGGAACCCGTCGCAAGTTCGATCTCGAGCACATGCGCATCCTGGCGCGGGCCCTCGGCAACCCCCAGACACGCTTTCCCTCCGTCCTGATCGCGGGAACCAACGGCAAGGGATCCACCGCCGCCACCCTGGCCAGCATTCTCACCGCCGCCGGCTACCGCACTGCGCTCTATACCTCGCCCCACCTCTCCCGGGTCAACGAGCGCATCCAGATTGATGGCCAGCCTATCTCCGACGACGACTTCGCCCGGCTCTATTTTCAGGTCGATTCCTCCGGCGAGGGACTCGTCGCCTCGGGAGATCTTCCCAATCACCCCAGCTTCTTCGAGACCCTTACAGCACTCGCCTTCCTCTACTTTGCAGGAGAACAGGGAGATTCGCCCCACCCCGTCGATATCGCCATCCTCGAGGTCGGCCTCGGCGGTCGTCTTGACGCCACCAATATCGTCGACCCGCTCCTCTCCATCCTCACCGACATCTCACTCGATCACCAGGACTATCTCGGCAATACCATCACCGAGATCACTCGCGAGAAAGCCGGAATACTGAGGTCTCGCGGAACCCTCATCACCCTGCCTCAGCACCCCGAGGCCAATCAGGCCATCGGTGAAGCTGCCGCCACGCTCGACCTCCACGCCGTCAGTGCAGCTAACTACATCCCGACCGCCGACAAACTCCTGCATCCTCCCCTGGAAGGCAGTACCAGTCCGAGCGAGCGCAGCGGATCGAAGGACCTGCGGTTCCGTAATCGGTACACCCTCACCCTTGACGGTCAGCCTCTCCGTGTTGACTCGCCCCTCTGGGGGCAGCACCAGCAACGCAATATCGCTCTTGCCATCGCAGCGGCAGAGGAATTACGTAACCCAAGCAGTTACAAATATGATACAAGTAACATTCATAGTTACAAAATAACCAACGCTCAGATCGAGGAAGGAATCCGCCAGACCCGCTGGCCCGGCCGCCTCGAGCTGCTTCCGCTCCCGGACTCCGCCCCCCTTCTGCTCGACGTAGCCCACAATCCCGCCGGAGCCTGGACCCTGCGTGCCGCACTCGCGCGACTTCCCGAGGAGCAGCCACGCACTCTGCTCTTCTCCTGCCTCCGCGATAAAGACCTGCGCGAGATGAGTCAGATCCTTCTCCCCCTCTTCGACGCCTCCTCGCCGGACCGCCCGAACGATCGCATCCTCTTCGCTCCGATCAATAGTCCCCGTGCGGCCTCGCTTGATGAGCTGGTCGAAGCTGCTCGTGCCCTCGAGATTCCTGCCGAGAGGCAGCCAACCCTTGCCGACGCTCTGAAGCGTGCGCGGGAGATCACCCCCCTCGATGGCATCATCATCGCTACCGGCTCTGTTTACCTCATCGGTGAGCTGCGAACGCTCCTTGGTGCATCCTCAGGTCCATTCACGTCCTCTTAAATCAAAGGCAGGAGGCTCATCAAAAAAGAAATGCCATCTCTGACTCAAGAAGTGTCATTCTGAGCGAAGCGACGAAAGTCGATTCGCCCGAAGCCAAGAGGAAGCCCCAAGGAATCCACCCAGTGCCAGAATCCGCCGAATCCTCAACCCTGACCCCCACCGCGAATAAGACTCCCATTGAGCCTTCCCCTGTCCCGGCCTTCTTCCGCTGGCTCACCTATCTCATACTCATTCCTTTTATCCTTATTTCAACGACCTTCTTTGGCTGCATCTCTCTGATCTGCGGGCTGTGGGATAAGTCAGGACGACAGCAGCACTTTATCGCTCATCTCTGGGCTCGGTCGCTTATGATCTTGAGCCTCTCTCCCGTAACCCTTGTCGGTAAAGAGAAGCTGCATACCGGCGAGACTGCGGCTTACGTCTCGAACCATCTTAGTTACTACGACACCCCGGTGCTCTTCGCCCGGCTTCCCTTCCAGTTCCGCATCCTGGCCAAGCAATCGCTCTGGAAGATTCCCTTCATCGGCTGGTATCTGAACCGTTCCGGTCAGGTTCCTGTCGATCAATCGAGCGCCAGGAATGCCGTCGCCAGTCTGAACCGTGGTGTTCAAACTCTGAAACATGGTATTCCCCTCGTCATCTTTCCGGAGGGCGGACGAACTAATACCGGGCACCCCCAGGCATTCGTCTCTGGTGCTGCCTATATGGCGATCAAAGCCCAGGTTCCCATAGTGCCGATTACCCTCGTGGGAACCTACGAGCTTCTTCCCATGCATACCTACCATCTCCATCCGCGCCCCCTCGCAGTCATCGTTGGAGACCCGATCTCGACTGCAGGCCTCACAACTCGCGATGCGGACGCCCTGACCGAACAGCTTCTCAAGATCATCACCGCTACGTACATCGAGTACCATCCCGAATTGAACTGACGCGCTCTCTGTTTTCTCGCCGTATCATGGAGTATTGCCATGAAGCCGCGAATCGCTATCCCCGTCCCCACTAGCACCGATCCCGAATACAACGCCCGGTCGTGGTTCCAATATGCACAGGCAATTACGCGTGCCGGAGGCGAACCTGTCGAAATTCCCCTGGACGCAACCCCACGGGCTACGGCAGACCTTATCAATACCTGTCATGGCGTGCTGCTTCCAGGCTCGCCTGCTGACGTAAACCCCCACAAGTACGGACACGAGCCCATTCCCGAGTGCAATCCCGCCGACGCGGCGCGCGAGAATGTAGACGAGCTTTTGATTCAGGACGCCCATAACCTCTACAAGCCGATTCTTGCCATCTGCTTTGGGACCCAGTCCCTGAACGTCTGGCGCGGGGGAACCCTGGTGCAGGACCTGTCCCCGATTCCGGTAAACCATTCAGCCGGGCGCACGGTTGCCGTAGCCCATACTGCGGGGATCGCCCCCGATTCCACGCTCGGATCGCTCCTCACCAGAGAAGAGGCCCCCGAGCAAAAGGGCTTTCTTCGCCTTCCCATCAACTCCAGCCATCACCAGGCCCTCGGCGTTCCCGGAGATGGCCTGCGCGTGGTCGCTCGCAGCTCGGAAGACGGAGTTGTCGAAGCTGTGGAGGGAGGACAGGACCCGCATAACCCTCGAGCGCACTTTGTTCTGGGAGTACAGTGGCATCCGGAGCGCAGCTATGAGATCAGCGCTGCCTCCCGTGCCCTGTTCGACCGGTTTATTGCTGAGGCGGCTTCCTGGTCGCCACGGTCGATTCATACGTCTGTGGCCCAGAGCTCCTGAAGATGTTCCACGTGGAACAATGAGCTGAGCATCGGCTGCTTAAGGGATGTTCCACGTGGAACATCCTGCATCTGCGATACTGATTGACGATGCCTGTACTTCCGGAATCCGAGACAGCGAGACTCCTGAGTCCCTTTCTCTCCCCCTTATCTCCTGAGTTGATTGCCCGGCTTTCGCTCTATCTGGACCTTCTGGTGCGATGGAACGGGCGAACGAACCTTACCGCAATCCGTACCCCGGAGGAGATGGTCCGCAGGCACTTCGGGGAGAGTCTGTTTGCAGCCCGGAATCTGGGGGATACGCTGCCCGAGACTCTCCTGGACCTGGGGTCGGGCGCGGGATTTCCAGGAGTTCCTATAGCCCTGGTTCATCCCGATACAAAGGTAACCCTGGCGGAGTCACAGAATAAGAAGGCCACTTTCCTACGAGAAGTGGTTCGCACTCTTGGCTTGTCCAACGTGGAGGTGTGGGGAGCGCGAGCTGAATCGATGCCTGCTGAACGCCAGTTCCACACCGTAGCCCTGCGGGCAGTCGACCATATGGATGCTGCGCTCTCCGCAGCGGCCCCCCGAGCCAGCCACCAAATGGTTCTTCTCGCTACCGCATCCCCACGCCTTCCAACCGACTTCGAAGAACAAACCCGGATAGCCCTTCCTGAGAGTGAATCCGGGTTCCTTCTCCGTGCAATCCGAAGCTGATGTTCCACGTGGAACGCTCACTCGATTTTCTTACCGAATCAGCGCTTAAAAACGGCATAGGTTGCACATGGAATATAAAGATTTCCACATGGATCGTCCGTGAACCCCTCCATTTCCCGCGCGTTTCGCGCGTTCCACATGTTCTCCACAGCCTGCCCGAGTTCTTCACAACCCCACCGGGATTGCTCTCGACGAGTTGTGCCGCTAACCTCTTCTTAGCCCGATGAGTAGCCCAAATACCACTCCTTCCAACCCGCCCGCCAAGACCCGCTCCGAAGAGACCTCCAGTGAGAATGGGAAGTCCACCCAGCCCCTGAAGACGGAGAAGCCGGCCACGGAGAAGGCCGCCAAGCAGGCCTCGCGAGTCATAGCGATCGTTAACCAGAAGGGTGGGGTGGGCAAGACTACGACCGCCATCAATCTGGCCGCGTCTTTCGCGTTGGAGGGGATTCCCACCCTACTGATCGACTGCGACCCCCAGGCGAACTCATCCGGAGGCCTGGGCGTGGCTCGCCAGGGAGAAGATGATGAGCATCGGAACAGCACCTACGATCTGTTGCTGGGAGACGCGACACTTGCAGAGAGCATGCTTTCGACCGACGTGGAGAATCTGAAGCTCGTGCCTTCCAGCAAGAATCTGGTGGGAGCAACAATTGAATTGATCTCAGCGGACCGGCGGGAGTACAGGCTGCGCGAGGCGATTGAGCCAGTGAGATCGCAGTTCCCCTTCATTCTTCTCGACTGCCCCCCGGCGCTCGACCTGCTGACTCTGAATGCACTGGTTGCGGCCGATGGTCTGCTGGTGCCGATGCAGGCTGAGTATTTCGCCCTGGAAGGAATCTCGGAGCTAATGTCGACGTTGGATCGCGTGACTGCAAGCTTCAATCCGAGCCTGACGCTCGAAGGCGTTTTGCTGACCATGTATGACGACCGCACAAACCTTGCGATCCAAGTGACCGATAACCTGAAGGCCTTCTTCAACGACAAACTGCTGAAGACATCGATCCCGCGTAACGTGCGTCTGGCCGAAGCTCCCAGCCACGGCAAGCCGGTGGCACTCTACGATGCCCGTTCACGAGGAGCAGAGACCTATCGCGAACTCGCCCTGGAACTGCTGAGCCGGAACAATATGGAAAGCCCGGAGGCAAAGAGACGCAAGGCTGCCGCCGCTGCGGCTGCCAGCTCTCTGAAGTCATTTAATAAGCCGGAGAAGAAGTCCCGATTCTGGCGGTCCTGAGCCGAACGGTCTTTAGCCATCTGTCCCTAGGACCCTGTATCCGTCATTTTTATCTGTAAGAAAGCGCTGATTACCATGCCAACTGCAACGCCTGATACCAAACGTCGTGCCCTGGGCAAAGGGCTGGAATCCCTTCTTCCGCAACGACCTGCCGCGCAAGCCTCGGTCGCAGCCATCGCCGCGGTTGCTGCGACGGCTCCCGAACCCGCAGGCCGTCCCCTCGAAATACCTCTGGACCAGATCGAGCGCAATCCATGGCAGACGCGGAAACACTTCGATGAGGCTCAACTGGGGGAGTTAGCCCAATCGATTGTGGCGAGTGGCGTAGTACAGCCGATAGTGGTCCGACCAATACTGCCTTCGCCAAATCAAGCCCCGGGACACAATCCCGTGCGCTATCAGCTCATTACCGGGGAGCGGCGATGGCTGGCCTCCCGCAAAGCTGGAAAGGCCACGATTCCAGCCATTGTGAGGCAGGTAGCCGACGAGCAGGTGCTGGAGATGACCATCGTCGAGAACCTGCAGAGAACGGATCTGAATCCGATGGAACAGGCTCGGGCCTACCAACGCCTGAGCCAGGAGTTCAAGCTGACCCAGGAGCAGATGGCGACGCGCACAGGCAAGGATAGGGCTTCGGTGTCGAACTTCCTGCGCCTGCTTCGCCTACCCGATGGCGTTCAGGCGAAGGTGGAGACGGCGGAGCTGAGCTTCGGGCACGCCCGCGCCCTACTGGCGCTGGACTCTCCTGACTCGATCACCTCGGCGGCTCAGAAGGTTCTTGCTCTGTCCTTTTCGGTTCGCCAGACTGAGAACTACGTTCAGGGTCTGATCAATCCGGAGGCGAAGGAGAAGAAGGAGAAGCAGCAACAGGTTCAGACAGAGGATCCGAACGTTCGCGAAGCAGAGGACAAGCTGCGAAGATCGCTGGGCCTGAAGGTGCGGATCGAAGATAAGAAGGGCAAGGGGAAGGTGATCATCGAATACTCGGGGTTAGAGGACTTCGATTCCCTGCTGGAGATGCTGGGAGGTAATAGCTAGCGGGGTTGGATCTCATCTCTGGAAATTGGACCTCGTCTCCATGGTCATGGTGATTGTCCGGCGAAAAGGAACTTTAAATGTTCCAGCGCGTATGTATCTTCCACAAAGCAATTGTTCCGATAATCGTTACATATTTATATTTATGAAAGCCACCGTTCTCGAGTTCCGTCTTCGTTTTCTGTTTCATGCTGTGATCTACGTGCTGGGCTTTACCGCTCCATGGGACCGGTGGCTGCATCTGGATTCGATCCGCACATGGCAGTATCTGGCAGCGTGGCTGACGCGCAGTGGATGGCTGAATTTTAGTTCGGCGACGCTGCTGGTTCTCGGGGCGGGAATTCTGTTCGCGTTTGCGGGCGCATTCTGGCGCACGTGGGCCTCAGCCTATCTTGGAGCTTCGATCGTCTATTCGCCGACGATGCATGGCAGCGGGATGGTTACCGCCGGCCCTTATCGGAGGACACGGAATCCGCTCTACCTGGGGTTGATGCTGCATACGGTCGCCCTGTGCCTATTGATGCCGCCGAGCGGAGCCATCGTGACAGTGGTCCTGATTGTTCTGTTCGAGCTGCGGCTGGCTCTGGGCGAGGAGTCTTTTTTGAGTGAGAGATTCGGTGAGCCTTATCGCGAGTATGTCCGCCGCGTTCCGAGGCTGTTGCCCGCGCTCAGCCCGCGCATTGAAGACAAGGGAGCCAAACCGCAATGGAGTTGGGCGTTTTTGAGCGAGATCTACATGTGGGGTGTCTTTGTCTCGTTTGCCGCACTCGGCTGGCGGTATAACTCGCTGCTGATTATGCAGGGTGTGCTGGTCTCGCTGGGACTCTCGCTGGTTGTGCGAGCTATTTTGCCGAAGCCACAGACGGCGGTTTGAGAGACTGAGGCATGGCGCGACTTCGAAGTCCCGAAAAACGCAGGGCCATTCTGGAGGCAGCGGTGATTGAGATCGCCGAAGCCGGGATGGGAGCACCTACTGCAAAGATTGCAAAGCGGGCGGGCCTGGCCGAGGGAACGCTGTTTACCTACTTCGCCACAAAAGAAGAACTCCTGAACGAGCTTTACGTCGAACTGAAGCTTGAGGTGTTTGAAAGATTGAATGCGGACTTCCCTCTCAGGGCAAGCGTCAGGGAGCGGGCGTGGCATGTGTGGTCGAGCTCTTTGGAATGGGCAGTTGAGTTTCCGCAGAAGCGTAAGGTCTCGGTGCAGTTGAATCTTTCGAATGCAGTAAAGGCGGAGACACGGGAACGGACTGCGGAGAAGCGCGGGCAAATCGATGCGCTGTTTCGCGAATTGGCCGAACGCGAGACGTTGCGGGAGCTTCCGGCGGGCTTTGCCGGGGCGACCATGTCGGCAATGCAGGAGGCGACGATGGATTTTATCGCCAGAAGCCCGCGGCAGCGAAAGGTGCTGATCGAGCGAGGGTTTGCTCTCTTCTGGCGGGCGGTGCGGTAACGGCCGTAGTTTAAATCCCTGATTCGACGCTTTCTTTCTTAACTGCTTCAGCGAATAAATGAGCAACCACTCGCTCATTTTAGAATCCTATGACACAGGAGGATCTGGCGAATGGCTAAGGTCTGGTTGATTACAGGAAGCGGAAACGGTTTAGGACGCGACATCGCTGAGGCGGCCCTGGCGGCGGGAGACAGCGTGGTTGCAGGCACGCGGCGTATCGACGAACTCGATGCCCTGGTGGCACAGTATGGCGATCGCGTGCAGCCGGTCGCACTTGAGGTACGCGATGAGGCGCAGGCACGTGCAGCCGTCCAGCTCGCGGTCGACAGATTCGGCAAGCTGGATGTATTGGTAAACAACGCCGGCTATGGGCAGCTTGCACCCTTTGAGCAGATGAGCGGGGAAGACTTTCAGGCTGTCGTCGACACATGTTTCTACGGTGTGGTGTATACGACGCGCGCTGCGGTTCCAGTGATGCGACGGCAGAGGAGCGGACACATCTTCCAGGTCTCTTCGATAGGAGGGCGCTTAGGAATGCCGGGTAACACGCCGTATCACGCGGCAAAGTGGGCCGTTGGAGGCTTCAGTGACGGGCTGGCGATGGAGGTGGGCCCGTTCGGGGTAAAGGTGTGCTCGCTCGAGCCCGGTGGAATCCGGACGAACTGGGCGCGGCGCGCAGGGCAGAATCCTCCGGAGCTGTTGCCTGAGTATGAGCCTTCCATCGGTCCAATTCTTGAGCTGGTGAAGTATATTGAAGGGCGCCAGGAGGGCGATCCGAAGAAGATTGCGGATCTGATTGTGGGGCTGGCAAACAGCGACGATGTTCCCGTGCGATTGATTTTGGGTGTGGATGCGGAGAAACGGGTGAAGAACGCAGAGACTGCTCGCGCAGAGGAAGCAGAGAAATTTCGCGAGCTGACCTTATCTACCGTGTACGAGGATGCAGAGCCCATTCCTGAGCTACTACGCCGATAGAACGAGGTACTAACAAGAAAGCCCGCGTGATTTTGCCGGACGACGACGCGGGCTTTTATCTTTTTTTCCGATCTGCGGCTGGCCACCTGTCGGTGGTTGCTGTTTCGTTTGCCGCGCTGGACTGACGATATAACTCGAATGTGAATGCGCCTTCCGCGGGGTTGATGCGAGGCTTTTTTGCCGGCGCGCCGCTTAAGGCTTTTTGGTATGCGGCCACCCCAGAAGATTGGCCCGCATGGGTTGATTTTCGGAGTGAATACGAAAGTCACTGAAGAGGAGCATGCGGAGGATCGTGTTCGGACGGAGATACCAGCTTGCCCAGCTGAGAGGAGAATCACCGTAGGCGTCACGCGCATCGATTTGAGCTCCTGCATCCAACAGTAGTTTGATCGTGTCCTCGTTGCCAAAAGCCGCGGCACGGTGAAGAGGTGTCTCTCCGCGCGTCCTTGAGTCGCGCATGAAGCAGCCGGTCTCAACGCCGATCTTTGTTGCCACGTTTGGGTTCGCTCCATGCGAGAGAAGCACTGTGAGGACGCGGTCGTGCGTCATGCGGTCGGTCGTGCATAACGCACTGTGCAAAGGAGTCTCTCCAGTTTCGGCGATAGCCCGATTCACATCAGTTCCCTGTTCCAACAGAAACTTACACAATCGCCAGTGACCGTGAAAGGCTGCGGCGTTAAGGCCATAGTCTTGGCCAAGCGTGTTCAGCCCTGCTCCGCGGGAGAGCAGGAGTCTCATGGCGCTGACATCGCCGTAATAGGCGCACCACTGCAGCAGTGAAGCGCCCTTCTCCACGGTGTCGTGTGAGACTCCATACTGGAGAAGCTCGAAGATGAGGTCCGTGCGTCCATCGACAAATTCGTGGAGCAGCGAGGCTCTGTCGGGCTGTGGCATGTGGAAACTCCTCGGCGAGAAATTCTCCTGGAGTTTTGAATGCTACATGCGAAAGAGCCCGCGTGGCTTCGTGGTTTGACGACGAAGGTGCGGGCTCTTCTTGTCTGGTTGTCGCGGCGCGTTTGCAGTGTAGCTTTGGCGCCAGTGTGTTGCCGGTTCAGTGCCGTCTGTCGCGACGGATGAAGCTACTTCTTCGGCGGAGCGATGGTATCCTTGGCGACCTTGGCCACGCGGAACTTCACGACGGTCTTCGCCTTGATCTTGATGGTCTCGCCGGTCTGAGGGTTGCGGCCCAGGCGTGCCTTGCGCTCGGCCTTCACCAACTTGCCGATGCCGGGAATGGTGAACTCACCGTTCTTCTTGGTCTCCTTGACGGCCGTCTCGGCCAGCAGGTCCAGGAAGGTTGCGGTCTGCTTGTTGGTGAGCTCGAGCTTCTCCGCCAGTTGGCGAACCAGCGCTGTTTTGGTCAATCCCTTTGCCATGTGTGTTGCTCCTTCTTGCGTTCTTGTTTTGTCTAAAGCAGGTCATCCGCCGCCATGTACACTGTCTGCCGGATTGCGCGAATCGTCAGTGTTCATGCGGGTCCGGAGAAACCGTACCGCAATTCACCTTCAGCCTTTCCGCGCGTTTTGTCAATCGGATTTGTTTGGTTTCCACAGGTTTTTTAGGTTTTTTCCGATTTTTGTCCCATTTTTGGCACTTTTTACCCCAAATTGGCGGTTTTTAGGTCCAAAAAAAGCCGCTTCCACGCATGGATGAAAGCCCCTAAAACAGAGGTTTGCGGGGCTTGCGAACGACCAGAGGTGCATTGAGAAGAGCGACAAGCGGTGCGGCTGCTTCGAAGCGCTTCACGATTTCCTTAAGCAGCGTTGGGCTGGTTGCGGTGCCAGGCGGAAGGTGTGCGGCGACTCCCCATTGGCGGCAGAGGAGGAGGTCCAATGCGGGCGAATCTGGTGGAAAGCCCTTGGGGGGACGGGTAAGTTTCTGGCCGTCGAACTCGGGCATGAGAGTGCGCAGCTTTTTTGACGCAAGCAGGCGACGCAGCTCTTCGTGGTGGGTTTCGATGTGACGGCGAATCGCAAGGAGTTGTTCGCGCTCGGGCATGTAGACACCGGCGGCGATGACGAGCTCGTCGGGACCCATGTGGAAGTAAAAGCCTCCGCCGGAGGTCTTTTCCAAGCCGGAGCGAGCCCACCACGCCCCCTGATTTCTTTTGTACGGTCGCTTGTCGGAGCTGAACCGAATATCGCGATAGATCCGCATCGCCACCTTTTGCGGTGGCTGAACATTCTCGGGTGCGAAGCGAAGCATGGCTTCGTTGATTGCGGTGATGAGGTTGAGCGTGGGGGCCTTTATCTCACGTTCGTAGATAGGCTTGCGGGCATTGAACCATTCACGGTCGTTGTTGCGCTTAAGGCTGCGCATAAATTTCAGGGCTTCAAGGGAGTAATGCGGTGCGACAGACGCCATGCGGCTATCTTAGCTGGAGATGCTGACGGTGAATGTCAGTAGGCGCGCGGCTTCCGTAGGGAGATTTGAAAAATATTTCTACCGAAGACTCCGCCATAGCCTTAGATTGCTTGTATGTCATGGAACGATCGTCGCTCTTTCCTGAAGATGACCGCGCTTGCTGGCGCGTTTTCGACTAATAGCCTCTTTCGCCAGGTGCATGCCGAGGAGATGGGGGCCGCATCCTCTGCGGTGAGCCATCTGGACGCGAGTGCGGTCGCCCAGAACGAAGACTTCTGGAGTGTGATTCAGCGCGGCTATTCGGTGAGCACGCAGATCATCAATCTCAACAACGGTGGCGTATCGCCGGCTCCCGTAGTGGTGCAGCAGGCGGTTGAGCGCTACAACCAGATGACGAATGAGGGTCCGTCGTACTTTATGTGGCAGATCCTCGATCAGGGGCGCGAACCTCTGCGGCAGAAGTTGGCTCACCTGGCGGGCACGTCGCCTGAAGAGATTGCGATCAATCGCAACGCGACCGAAGCCCTGAACACGATCATCTATGGATTACCCCTCCAGCCAGGCGATGAGGTGATTGGTACGAAGCAGGATTATCCCAACATGATGAATGCGTATCGCCAAAGGGCTGCGCGCGATGGGATCGTCTACAAACAGATCAGCTTCGACTTTCCCATCGAGAATGCCGATACGATCGTGAAGGCCTATGAGCAGGCGATTACGCCGCGCACGAAGCTCGTTCACGTTACCCACATGGTCAACTGGGTCGGTCAGCTGATGCCGGTACAGCAGATCGCTGACATGGCACATGCAAAGGGCATTGAGGTAATCGTCGATGGCGCGCACTCGTTTGGCCTGATGGATTTCAAGATTCCCGACCTGCATTGCGACTACTTCGGAACCAGTCTGCATAAGTTCCTTTCGGCGCCAATCGGTTCAGGGATGATGTGGGTGAAGAAGGACAAGATCGAAAAGCTGTGGCCGCTGACCTGTTATGGCGATCCGCATAGCCCGGACATTCGCAAGTTCGAGGCGCTGGGAACGCGCAGCTTTCCGATCGAGCAGGGTATTGGTGAGGCGATCAACTTTCATGAGGCCATTGGCTCCAGACGCAAGCAGGAGCGAGTCTTCTATCTGAAGAACTACTGGGCCATGCAGGTGAAAGACTTCCCCGGCGTCAAGCTGCATACGTCGCTCGACCCGCGCTTCTCGTGCGCGATCTGCGGTGTGAGCATCGATGGCGTCCCACCGCGCGATTTAATGAATACGTTGTTCGATCGCTATAAAATTCACACGGTTTCGATCGACTATGAAAAGATTCATTGCATTCGCGTGACACCGCATGTGTACACGACGCTCGCGGACCTGAATAAGTTTGTTGGTGCGATAGGTGAGATAGCAGCGAGCAAGAAGGCGTAAGCGCCAGTCAGCTCACGCTCCGTCTATATCAGTTCGTACGAAGCAGCCTTCTCTCGTAGTGCAGTGATACTTGTCGCCGAAGGCTTCGATGAACAAGCCTAGGCTTGAGCCGAAGTTTTCCTGAACATCAGCCGTGCGACGAAGGTTCCGCTGGCCCAAGCTGCGAAATAATGGATGAATGTCTAAGACGCAATTTCAAGGTCCTGCTGTGGGGATCGATTTTGGCACGACGAATAGCTCGGTAGCGGTTGTGACGGGGGATTCGAAGGTAGAACTTGCTTCGTTTCCCGCTGACGGAGGGAGCACGGTATCCTTTCGTTCCGTTCTTTATCTTGAGCAGACTAAGAAAGCCGGCGCAAAACAGGTACTTTCGAAGACTGGACCCGCGGCTATCGAGGGTTATCTGGATACCGAGGAGAAGGGCCGGCTCATCCAGTCGCTCAAGTCCTATCTTCCGAATCATACGCTCACTGGAACAGAGGTTTTTGGCCGCCGTTACACGCTCGAGGAACTTGTATCGCGCATGCTTACCGATCTGCGCGAGCATGCAGAACGTCAGTTCTGTATGCCTATCCGCCATGCCATGGTGGGGCGCCCGGTTCGCTTTGTTGGGGCGGAGACCGAGGAGGATGATGCCTACGCCGTCTCGCGGCTTCGCAATGCCTTTGCACTTGCCGGTTTCGAGAGCGTCGAGTTCGAGATGGAGCCTGTAGCAGCAGCGTACTCGTACGAATCTACCCTCGATCACGACGAACTGATTCTCATCGGCGACTTTGGTGGAGGCACCAGCGATTTCTCTTTGCTTAACGTTGGTCCCGCCATTCGCAGACGTGGACGCACATCACAGGATCTGCTGGGCAACAGCGGCGTGGGGCTTGCCGGAGACGCCTTCGACGCAAGGATCGTTCGCAAGCTTGTCTCTCCCGCACTGGGATCGGAGTCTTATGCGCGTTCGTTTAACAAGATTCTCCCGGCCGTACCGGCATGGATCTATACCAATCTTGAACGCTGGCACTACCTCTCCTTCCTGCGTACACGGAATGTTGCTGAGATCCTGCGGAGCGCAAGCCTGCGGGCTCTTGAGCCTGAAAAGATAGAAGCTCTTATTGCATTGATTGAAGAAGATCTCGGCTACCAGCTACACCAGGCTGTGCAGAAGGTGAAGTTCGAACTTTCGCGGGCCACCTCTGCGGAGTTCCGTTTTCACGAAGGCAGCCTGGATCTGCAGGTTCCGGTTACACGCGGCGAGTTCGAGGAATGGATCGCGGAGGAGTTGCGCGCTATCGAGAATTGCGTCGACTCGCTGCTCGACAGTTCCGGCGTCAGTGCGCGCGATGTTGATCGCGTCTTTTTGACCGGTGGAACTTCCTTCGTGCCGGCGGTGCGGCATATCTTCGCGACTCGTTTCGGCGAGGATCGTATTCGAAGTGGTAACGAGTTCACTTCGGTTGCACATGGGCTGGCGTTGCGGGCAGAGGAATCGCTGATGATGGCGGCTATTTGATCTGGTCGTACGGTCGTCTCAGTCGAGCCGAGAAACAACCGTACGACTTCAAACAGCTGTTATGTCAGCGTGATCTGAAGCGAGGTAACGCTCGCTGGTGGGAAGGTGTGCGTCAGCTTGCCACCTGAGGGGTTCAGTCCACTGATCGTGCTTGGCTTCACGGCGTTCGGGTGAGCGAAGTCGTTGTGTGCATGGACGTCTTTTTCAGCAAGGACTGTGCCTTTGGCGGATGCGACTGTAGCTCCGCGCACTGCGACCTCAGTCGTCATGGGCTGCGTGAGATGAGGGTTGACAACGGTGAGGTTGAGCGTTTTTCCGTTGAGGGAGGCAGAACCGCTAAGACCGGCCAGCGACTTTACGGGCGGCAGCTGGCCGATGTAGCTGTTGCCACCGACCTGACTTGCAGTGTCGCCCATCGGATTGGGGATAGAGGGAGCGGTGAACTCGGCACGAACGGCCTGGGCTCCACGATGGGGAAGATACATCTGAAAGACATGGAAGGTGGGAGTGACGCAGAACTTGTCGCCCTGCGCGAGCATGAGGGAGTGAATGCAGTTGATGGACTGTGCGACAGCGGCGACGGCGACCTTATCGGCGTGGCGCTGGAAGATGTCGAAGGTGATGCCGGTGAGCAGGGCGTCGCGCATGGTGGACTGTTGGGAGAGGTTGTACTCAGGGGCAAGCTCGGTGCCTTTGCCGTACCAGGCTCCCCATTCGTCAACGACAAGCTTGACTGTCGGCTGGCCTTTCGAGAGTTCACTGGAGACTGCGCTGCCCATCGCGGTCCAGTGATCGGTAATGACCTTGTCCATCAGGCTGCCACGGGTGAGCAGGTCGTAAAACTCAGCGTCGTTGAAGGCGAGTGCATCGCCGGCGGCGAACTTCGTGGGGCTTCCTGAAGTGTAGTAGTGGATGGAAAGTCCCCAGAGATGACGGCGTTCGGGATTGCCGTAGAGGGCCTTGAAGAGGCGGCTGGTCCAGTCGACGTCATCTCCATTGGGGCCAACAGCGACGAAGCGCAGATCGGTTTCGCCATAGGTGGGTGTCCATGCGGTATAGCGCCGGAACTCGGCCGCATATTCCTCGGGGGTGAGATTGCCCCCGCACCCCCAGCTTTCGTTGCCGACGCCCCACAGATCAACGTTGAAGGGGTCGCGGTCTCCATTGGCGGCGCGCTGGGTGGCCAACGTATCAGGAACTGCTGGAGCGGCGGAGTTGGACGGAAGGTCGCCAGCCGGAGCATTGCAGTATTCGATCTCCTGATAAAAGTCGCGTGCAGGCTGAGTACGCAGGTTGGCGGCGAGATAAGGCTTGCATCCGATGGCACGGCAGGTTCGCATGAACTCGTGCAAACCGTATTGGTTAGATTCCTGCTGCTTCCAGAAGCCCGCGCGAGCAGGGCGCTGGTTGCGAGGGCCGATGCCGTCGCGCCAGTCGTAGGAGTCGGCGAAGCAGCCGCCGGGCCAGCGTAGTACGGGCACCTGCACGGCCTTCATGGTGTCGATGAAGTCCTTGCGGATTCCGTTGACATTAGCGATCTTTGAACCCTCGCCGACCCAGACTCCGTCGTAGATGACTCCGCCAAGATGCTCGATGAAGTGCGAGTAGATTTCGGGCGAGATGGTTGCGATTGGTTCCCCGGGATTGATGTTGATATGACCGTCGACGTTCCCGGAGGTCTGCGAGAACAGTGTGGAACCGCGAAGAGCAATCGCCGTGGCAGCGAGTGAGGAGGATTTGAGGAAACTGCGGCGCGACGAGCCATTTGACGTCATGTAAACGTTCTCCCGAATACCGATGCCAACAATATCGAGATTGAAGAGAAGGTTCAAGTGGTCAGAAGAAAAGCGCTCTTTTTTTAGTCCGGTTCAGAAGAACGATGAGAGGAAAAGACAGGCAAGGCCTGCATTTCTGTGAAAGAAAGATCTCCTAAAGTTTTAGTTGACAAACAGGCAGGAGCAGACCTATTGTCCTAATCAATTAGGAGATAAAAATGGGCCGAAAGGAAAATGACGCGTTGACCAAGCTCGAGCTGAAGATCATGCAGGTGATCTGGAAGCAGGGCTCGAGCAGCGTCCTGACCGTTCAGGAAGCTCTGGAACGGCCGCTTGCCTACACAACCGTGCAGACGATGTTGAACATCCTGGAGCGCAAGGGCAAGCTGAAGCGCAGGCTCCGTGGCCGCGCCTACGAATACAGCGCAACCGTAACGGAGTCGAAGGCGGTGAGCCATGCGGTTCGCGATTTGGTAGATCGGATGTTCGGAGGCTCGAGCGAAGAACTGGTGATGAGCCTGATCAAGAGCAAACAGATCGATGCCGAACAGATTGCCAGGCTCAAACGAAAGCTCGAGGAAGGGGGCAGCGAATGAACGCAGTCGAGAACTGGATAGTTGGATATCTCGTGAACTCGCTGTGGATGGCTCCGCTGGTATTTACAGCAGCGTGGATAGCGAATGTGGTGATGCGGAGGTCCGGTGCCCAAGCCGTGCACAGAGTATGGGTCGTCGCGCTATGGATGGAGGCACTGTTGCCCGCGTTGCAGATTCGGCTAGATGAAGCATGGCGTCTGGCAATTGCGCTCTGGCAATGGGGCAAGCCGGGTGGTGGCGGCGATGTGCGCATCACGGTAGCGGCAAATGTCGCGCACGCTCAAGGAGGTGTGCAGCTTCCGCATTGGCTGCTTCTAACGGTTGTTGTGGCTTATGAATTGAGCATCCTCTATTTTGCGGCTCGACTCGTGTGGGGGGTATGGAAGACCTATGCGATGGAACGCGAGGCGAAGCCCGTTGAGGCGGGGAACGCTATTGCTGCTCAATGGGAGCGGCACAAGAGAAAAGCCGAAGTGAAAGATGCGGTGATATTGGTTTCCGCGAAGACGCGCGGCCCCGCAACACTGGGAATGAGTCGTGGAGTCCTGGTGGTTCCGCAGGGGTTCTTCGAGAGCGTCGAAGAGAGCGAACTGGATACGGTGATGGCGCACGAATGCGCGCATATACGAAGGCGCGACTTCGCGAAGAACGTGTTGTACAGCGTAGTTGCATTGCCGGTGGCGTATCACCCGCTGCTGTGGCTGACCTTTTCGCGGCTGACAGAAAGCCGGGAGATGGTGTGCGATGCGATCGCCGCCGAGATCATTGCGGGCCGCGAGAGGTATGCGAGGTCCCTTCTGCGGCTGGCTTCGCTGTTCGTCGAGAGCGAGCCGGCCGGGACATTCCACGCCATCGGAATCTTCGATGCCAACAGCCTTGAAAGGAGAGTCATGAGCCTGATGAGAGGGAAGCAAAAAACTGGATGGGCGCTACGCGGTGCGATGCTGTCGGCGTGCGTGGCGATTGGAGCAGCGACATGTACTTCGGCATTGGCGCTGCGCATGGATGTCAGTGCGGAGAAGAATGAGAAGCCAGCGAATCTAGTGGTAAAGGTGGCTCCGGGTGTGATTGCAGGACAGGTAATCGAGCAGAAGACACCGGTATATCCCGCTGAGGCGAAAGAGAAGCATATCGAGGGTACGGTGGTACTGAAGGCGATTATCTCGAAAGAAGGAGCCGTGGAGAATCTACAGATTCTCAGTGGGCCTAAAGAGCTGTGCGTCTCGGCTCTTGATGCGGTAAGGGAGTGGAGGTTTCGGCCGTATGTACTCAATGGTGATCCTACCGAGGTGGAGACGAGCATTACGGTGACCTACAGCCTCGAAAAAAAATAGGCCCCGAGGCTAATATCCTTTAGCGACCGAGGCCATGTCCTCAAGGCAAAAGACGTTTTCAGCAACCTTAGGAGTACGTTTTATACGTACTCCTTTGTTTTGGTCAGAACTCGACTCCACGCCGGGCGAGGATGCCTTCCCTGGTAGGCGTGCTTGACCTCGCGCATCTCGGTGACGGTGTCGGCAAGCTCGATCAAGGTGGGGTTGGGCGTTGCGGCCGGTGAGGATGACAGGGACCATGCCAGCTTTCTGGCGGATGACCTGGGCGGCTTTTTCGAGCAAGAGCATCTTGTAGCCGATGGGGTCGTTGATCTCGTCAAGGACAACGAGATCCCAGTTGCCGGAGAAGGCAGGAGAATAATATTTATCTCTCGGCGAACCGTTTATCACGTTAGTGACCACAGTGATAGGGGTGTCCGGCAAGTATGGTGAGGGCACGGTAAAGCTGTTCTGCCAGGACGACGCGAGCGAGCTGATGCGGCAGCGTGATGCGTCCGAATGAGAGGAGAAGGTTTGCGCGAGCACACCCTTTTTCCGACCAGCCGTCTGCCGGACCAACCGCAAAGATGAGGCGTTGCATTCCGGAGTCACGAAGCCGCCCAACGGTTCCGCCAAGTTCTTCGGACGACAGTTGCTTGCCGCGGCTGTCAAGGAGGATCAGGTACGCAGGAACGCGGGCGGCTGGACGGTCCAACCAATTCAAAAGGTCTGACTCAGACTCGAAATTCCGGAGATCACAAGATAGATAACGATTGATTCGACTTATGTAATCCGCCGCCATGAGTGCCGGAGGATCGGAACGGGACTGGCTGCGACGAGGGTACACGGATGCCAAATCGATAGTCACGAGTTTAGCTTCCCGTTTTACGAGTTATTTGTATAGAGGGAGAGCTTCCCGGAAGGGAACTGGTCTCAAGGCAGATCTTCCATTTTTGGAATTATTTTATTTTTTTTGGAGTTATTGGTCGCTCCGGAGTTTCAAAAAGGGAATTTTTATTGGAAAAACGATATATTCATTTGGCCAAAAGATTGCTCTTTAGAAACCAAAGTAACCTTGTCCTTTTAAGAACAGCTTCTTCCCAGAAAGCCGTTTCGCTCCCCAAAGAGGTATTTGAAGGTATGATGCAGCGTCTAAGACTTCTTTTTGCTTTGCTTGCTTTTATCTGTTTATCGGCCCAACTTCAAGCGCAGGCGGTGTCAAGCGTTACCGGTGTGGTTGTGGACCCGTCCGGGTCGGTTCTGACTGACGCGGTAGTTACCCTTACGAATCCAGCGACGGGAACGGAATACAAGGCGGTTACGAATTCTGCTGGCTCCTACAGAATTACGAACGTGCCTCCTGGTCCCGGTTACACCATTGAGGTGACTCACAGCGGATTCAGCTCCTTCAAGGTCGAGAACGTTTACGTGAATGTTGCCAATGTCGCCAGCAGGAACGTGACATTGTCACCGGGGACACAGGTTGAGGTTTCGGTGAGCGCTCAGGGACAGGGCGTTACGCTGAACACGGAAGACGCGACGATCGGCAACAACGTTCAGGTGGAGAAGCTCAATGAACTGCCGGTGCAGAACCGGCTTAGCCCCGCTGTCCTCTTCAGCCTGCAGCCTGGGGTGACTATTGATGGGTCGGTTACGGGAGCACGCTCGGACCAGAATTTTGTCTCGGTAGACGGCCTGGATGTTAACGATCTAGCGACGGGTCAGTTCGGACAGATTAATGGCGGCGCCCCGGTGGATTCAGTGCAGGAGTTTCGCGGCACGGTGGCTGGTTTCACATCGTCTACCGGATTTGGCGGCGGCGGCCAGTTCGCGCTGGTGACCAAAGGCGGAACCAACGAGTGGCATGGGCAGGCGAATATCTACCATCGCGACAACTCGACTACGGCGAACGACTGGTTCAATAATCTTGCGGGCATTCGCGCTCCCAAGCTGGTCCGGAATCAATTCGGCGGCAGCATTGGTGGACCCATTAAGCACGACCGCGCCTTCTTCTTTTTTGATTACACAAACTCCCGTACGGCACAGCAGTCTTCTGTCCTACGGGTGGTCCCGCTGCCGTCTTTCCTGGCCGGCAATGTCTCCTACATCAATAATGGATCTGGATGCAGCCGGACCAGCCGCCAGAATACTCAGCCGAGCTGTATTAGTCAGTTAACGCCAGCACAGGTAAGGGCGATGGATCCGGGGGGAATCGGCGAAAGCCCGGCGATCCTGAACCTGCTCAAGTCGCGCTATCCAGCGGTGAACGACGTTACGGCTGGGGATGGCGTCAACTCGGGCGGCTATCGCTTCAACGCTCCGTACTCGACTTTCACGACTGCTTATGTTGGCAGGGTTGATTACAACCTCACCAGCTCCATGCGTTTATGGGGCCGAGGTACGGTAACGCGGGGAAACCAGATCAACAGTACGCAGCAATTCCCGGGCGACCCTGCTGCGAGCGAACTTGTAGATCGCAGCTATGCGTACGTTGGCGGGCTGGATTGGCAGATCAGCACCAACAAATTCAACCAATTCAACTATGGCTCGACGGTGCAGGATTGGAATTTCCCGAGGCCAAACAACATACTAGGCGCCAACCAGGCCTCCTTTGCGGGAGGAACTACGACCCTCTTTGACCGCCCATTTTCCAATCCTTCGAATGCCCAGGGACGACACATTCCCATTCCACAGGTACAGGATAATTTCAGCTGGACAGTAGGACGGCACTCGCTATCCTTTGGCGGTACATTCAAGTGGATCAATGCCCACGAGTACTCAACCATCGACTATAACCAGCTTGCGCTTGGATTGGGCGGCAATGTTCAGGGATTGAACTCGGCTCTGCGACCTAATGATTTACTTCCGGCCAGCACGACGGCGCAGGTGACCTACGACAGCGCGTTCGCGACGGCTCTGGGCAGAGTAGGAAGCGTAGGCTCCGGCTTCAACTACGATACCAGCGGCAACGCTCTGCCCCAGCTCACCGGTTCGCAGCGGACGTACCAGTCCTACCAGACCCAGATCTACATTTCAGACGCATGGAAGGTAACGCCGCATCTGACGTTGAAGTACGGTTTGAGCTATCAGTACTACTCCGTACCCTACGAGACCCATGGGCTCGAAACGGCCCAGACCGCCTTCACCTTCGACAAATACATCGCCGATCGCGTATCACAGAGCCAGTCCGGGGACACAGACCCGGATGCACTTCCCTTCCTGACCTACTCTCTGGGGGGCCCGAAGAATCACGGGCCAGGGCTCTATCAACCGGACCGCAAGAACTTCGCTCCCAACGTGGCCTTCGCATGGAATCCGAGCTTTGATTCAAAGACGGTGTTCAGCGGTGGAATCGGCATGGTCTATGACCGCACGATCGTGAATGCTGTTCAGTATCAGCAGGATCAGTACAACTACCTGTTCCAGCAGAGCCTTCAGACAAACTATGGCAGCGGCAAAGATCCTGCCGGCTCCCTTGCAAACGATCCCCGGTACGATTCGGTCCCGGCCATTGCCGCGCCTGCCACGCCGAAGCCTCCCTTCACACCCTATGTGGATGCCGGCGGCCCCTTCGGCCTTGCCATTGGACAATTTAGCCAGATGATCGATCCTAAGCTGAAGACGCCTTACTCGATCATGGCAAACTTCGGAATCCAGCATGAGTTTCCGGGATCGACCCTGTTGAAGGTCAGCTGGGTGGGCCGTTATGGCCGCCGCCTTCTGGCGCAGGCCGATTCCAGCCAGCTGATCGATTTTCCCGACAAAGCCTCGGGGCAGCTGATGGGCGATGCCATCGGGAACGTGACCCAGCAGCTTCGTGCGGGCGCCGACCCGGCCAACCTCCCCGCACAGCCCTGGTTGGAGAACTTGCTTCCCGCCGGCCTTGGCGTTGAAAACGGATACTCGAACACGACTTCGCTGGTGGCGGATAACCTTCAGTCCCTTCTTATCAAAGGCGACTTCGCTGATACTATTCAGCAGCTCGCCTCAGGCTTTGGGCTGCCGTACAACGTCGGCATGTCTTCGCAATTTGCCGGCAACGTCGTGTTCACCAACAAAGGTTTCTCAACGTACAACGGTTTGCTGGTTTCCCTGCAGAAAAATTTGACGCAGGGTCTTCAGTTTGACGTGAATTACACCTGGGCACATTCAATCGATAACACCTCGTTGCTTGCAAACGATCAGGCTATTAGCGGCTATGGCTTTATCTGCGATGTGCTGCGTCCACGTTTGTGCCGGGCCAACTCGGACTTCGACGTAACCCACTACATCACCGGCTACATGACTTACCAACTGCCGTTCGGCCGTGGCCGCACTTACGGCGGGAACATTCCCTGGTTGCTGGATGAGGTGGTTGGCGGATGGAATCTGAGCAACATTGTGAGCTGGCACAGCGGCAATGCGTTCTCGACTGTTTCAAGCGCGTTTGTTGCGGGCTATGCCAACAATGCTGCCGCAATCTTCACAGGCGACTCGTCTGACATTCAGCGCAAGGTGCACAAAACGTCAGATGGAACGCTGACGTTGTTTGCCGATCCGACTCGCGCTGCAAATGCGTTTGTGGGGCCTGTCGGATTCCAGATTGGACCGCGCAACTCACTACGCGGACCGCAATACTTCAACCTGGATACCGGACTGGCCAAGACCTTCAAGATCGTACCGGAATGGGGACTAAACCTACAGTTCCGGGGCGATGCATTCAACATTCTGAATCACCCCAACTTTGCTGTGCCGGATAACAACAGCAACTATGACGACATCACTAAGCCGAGCAACTTCGGCCAACTGACGTCGATGGTCGACTCAACTGGAAGGGCTACCGCCATCTCGGGTAACACCGGCTCGCGTGTGGTACAGCTCTCGGCGCGTGTGCAGTTCTAGAGGCTTCTTCACAAGAGTAGAAGGCCACCAGAATTCATGGTGGCCTTCTACCTTTTGAAGGCCGGATTTTCTTTACGAATTCCCGTTTTGTTTAGGGGCGGCGGGTAGACTTTGCCGCAGGCTTCTTGGTGGCGGCAGCTTTTTTTACGCGCCTCGCAGAAGGGGTCGTTACAGCCTTCTTTACCGCAGTTTTTTTAGCCGACGCCTTGGCCACTTTTGTGGTTTTCGTTGCCTTCGCGGCTTTCTTTGTCGCCTTCTTCGCAGAGGTCTTGCGAGTGGCGGCGATCTGGGCCTTTACCTCTGCATTGATGTCATCCACTGAGAGAGTCGTGGCGGATTTGCGCAGGCGCTCGAGGCCGTAGAAGGCGCGCTTCTCCGGGGAGAAGACGTGGACGATGAAGTCGACGTAGTCCATCAGGACCCACTCGGCCTGGCGGCGGCCTTCGACGGAGTTTGGATAGACGCCAAACTCGCGTTTGAGGCGCAGTTCGATCTCGTCGGAGATGGCGAGATTCTGACGGTCGTTGGTGCCGTTGCAGATCAGGAAATAATCGGCGAGCCCACTCTCGGCTGGGTCGAGCGCGAGGATGCGAATCTCTTCGGCTTTTTTGTCTTCGGCGGCCGCGGCGGCGGCCAGCAATAGCTGATTGCTTTCAATCGAGGGCATGCGGCTCCTTGGCTCCATGGTAGCCGGTCACGTCCCTCGATGCCAGCCCATTGCGTGCTATCCAACAAGGCTCAAGAGGGATTTTTCGAGGGATGGACTGAATCGCTGGCCGGGAGTGACCGATAGAGGTGATGCTGACGGATGTATTGTTCCACCGAAGGCTCGAGAGCATCGCCGCAATCTTCCCCGACGGCAAGCCGGCGGCGCAGGTCGGTTGCCGAGACGGCGTCCTGAACCGTCTCGATCCGATGGATCCGTTTGCGCTGAGCCTCGGTGAGGTCAAGGGAGGCTAGGTTGCCGAGAGAAGAGCCCGGTCTACTGACAACAATCCATTCGGCGAGTGCGAGCAGCCGTTGCGGCTCCCGCCACTGACTCAGCGAGAGGAAGCTGTCGGCTCCCACCAGGCTGAAGATCGTCGCTGCAGGCATCTGGGCGCGGAGAGCTGCCAGGGTATTGACCGTGTAGTTGGGGGCACCGTTTGGGAGTGGGGCATCTATAGTTGAGGGCTCGAAGCGGGGATCCACTCGGCAGGCTAGTTCGACCATCGCGAGGCGGTCGGAAAAAGGAGTAGTCTCCCAGCCCTCTTTCAGGGGTTGCCGCCCTACAGGTGCCAACAATACGGAGTTGAGCTGGAATGCGTTCGCTGCTGCTCTGGCAATGGCGAGGTGACCGCGATGAGGCGGATCGAAGGTGCCTCCAAAGAGAGCTACGCGCATACCGCCAACGCTATCACAGCCGCGGATACCGGTTACCAGATCCGCAGAACCAAGCCGGTGGTAAAGATCTTTGCGTTGATCGACTGACTCGAGACCGCGCTGTAGTCGAACTCGACTACGCGCCAGTCAACGCGCGGAAAGATGGTCATATCCAGGCCTGCCAGAACCTGGTAATTGAAATGCGTATTTGTGAGGCCCTGATTTTGTACGTTACCCACGCCCACGAGACCTTCTACATAAGGCCGGAAAGGAAGAATGGGGGCCTTGAATGCGAAGCGAGGACCGACGGCTCCGGTGTAGTAGTGGAAGTCGCCACGGGAAAGAAAGGATCCACGAACATCGGCGCCGATGCTGACAATGTTCGCTGCGTAGCCCGTCTGCTTGTAAGCGCCGACAAGGGGACCGTAGGCCCAGTTGGTACCGGAAGCTCCACCGATGGGAGCACCGCTGAATCCGGCGTATACCGCAATTTGGGCTTGAACCGCCGCGGGAACCAGAAACAAGGCAAGAGTAAAAAACACAGTGAGAAAACGATTCATGGGAGGGCCTCCTGTTCAGGGTACCGCAGCCGTGACGAGACAATTTAGGTAAGGCTTGATACGAACCCCATAGATCACCCTGTTCCTTCTATGAGATGCAGCACACGTTGTTTGCGGCGGCCTGAATAGAAATGGAATCTTTAGATAGCCCCGGTGAGATTCAGTGTGATCGACCAATCGATTGTTATCAGGTTCAGCAGGTAACAAGGCAGGCGAGGATCATCGTGCCGAGCTGAAACACTCCCGGCCGCGAGCGTGAAAAAGACGTGAGCGTGTTGAAAGGATGAATGTTCATTTACGGACGATTGTTTCCCATATACGGACAGCGGACGTTGGCGCATGCCTGCCAAACTGCTGAAAATACGGGTCTTTGTCTGGAGACTAAACTGCTTTCGAGACTTTAAGGATTCATCTGTCAACTGGAGCCGAAACCGCATGCGAAATATCTTGAGCGACCTTCAATATGCCTTGCGCCAGCTGCGTCGATCCCCTGTTTTTACGCTGACAGCAGTCCTCACGCTGGCGCTTGGCGTAGGAGCCAACACCGCGATCTTCTCGTTGCTGGATCAAGTCCTGTTACGTTCTCTGCCGGTTCGCGATCCTGGGACTCTTTTTTATCTCCAGGGCACGGGTGATTCGTGGCGAGGTCATACGAGCAACCATGGCGGCGGAGTGGAGTCGTATTTTTCCTATCCGATGTATCGCGATCTGCGCGATCAAGATAAGGCGTTCGAGGGACTGGCTGGAACGTCGACGTCGACGGTCGACCTTGCGCGCGGGGCGGTATCAGAGTTTGCGCAGGCAGAGATTGTAAGCGGAAATTACTTCACGATGCTGGGAGTGCGGCCGGCGCTGGGAAGAGTGTTCACGCAGACGGAGGATCAGCAGAAAGATGCGGCTCCCGTAGTTGTGGTGAGCTTTGATTACTGGCGCAGCCATATGAACTCCGATCCAGCGGTGCTGAATGAGACGATCTCGCTGAATGGTCATCCGTTCAAGATCATTGGTGTATCGGCTCCGGGGTTCCGCAGTGCGGTATGGGGAGAGACGCCAGCGCTTTTTGTGCCGATGGCGATGATTGACCAGGTGATTCCGGGGCAGGGCAGACGGCTGACAGATCACCGAGATCGCTGGATGAACATCATTGGACGCCTGAAGGACGGGGTGACGATAAAGCAGGCGGAGGCGATGAGCGCACCGCTATGGCATGCGCTCAGAGCAGACGAGCTGAAGGCGTTGGGCACAGCATCGAAGCGATTCGCGGATGGGTATCTGACGAACAGCCGCATGAAAATACAGCCTGCGGCGAGGGGATTTTCCTATAACCGCGAAAACTTCGCGACTCCACTGACGGTTGTAATGACTATGGCAGTGCTGGTGCTGCTGATCGCCGCGGTGAACGTGGCCAGCCTGTTGCTGGTAAGGTCAACGGCGCGGGTGCGGGAGTTCTCCCTGCGGTATGTTCTGGGCGCAAGAACCGCACGGATCGTGCAGCAGCTTCTATTGGAGGGATTGCTGATTGGTGTTGGTGGCGGCCTGGTGGGAATACTGCTGGCCCCAGCGGCGATTCGAGTGCTGGTGCATCGCATGGGAGCCGCATTTGTGTCCTCTCTGGACGCGCGGCTACTGCTGTTTAACTTTGCGATTGCAATCGGTGTAAGTATCTTCTTCAGTCTTGCGCCTGCGCTGCAGACATTGAAACCGGACTTGATGCAGGCACTGCGAACGCAGGGCGCAACGGGATCAAGCAGGATGCTGGGCTTCAAGCGCGTTGTGGTGGGAGCGCAAATCGGGTTGAGCCTGCTGCTGCTGGTGGGCGCAGGGTTGTTTGTGCGAACGATGCAGCAGCTTCGCTCGTTCGACGTTGGCTTCAAAACGGATCATCTGGTGGGATTCGCGCTTGCGCCAAAGCTGGCGGGTTACGATCTCGAGAGAATTCCGGCGATGCGGCTAAGGATGCTGGAGAGTCTCGGCGCGATTGCAGGAGTGGAGAGCGTGGGTGCGGCGAACAGTCCGCAGCTGGTGAACAGCGCCCACAGCGGCAACGTGGTCTTTGCGGGTTACAAGCCTGCTCCGGATGAGGACATTAATATCGAAAAGACGAACATCAGCTCTGGTTTTCTTGAGACGTTGCGGGTGCCGCTGATTGCGGGGCGGGCGCTTAAGGAAGAGGACAACGCGAACCATCCTAGGGTTGCGGTTGTAAACGAGACATTAGCGAAGAGATATTTTGGTTCGGCGGCCAAGGCGGTGGGGCAGAAGCTGGCCGATGGCGGGCCTTCGAAGCCGACCTTCGATATGGAGATTGTCGGGGTGACGCGCGACTTCATTCACGAGGACCTGCGCGAGGCGGTAAACCCTGCGATGTTCATGCCACTGGATCAGGCGACTGGTCCAGACGTAACCCGATCGATCTACTTCTATACGCGGACACGCATGGAACCGGCGACGATGTTTGCTTCGATACGCCGTTCGGTGGCCGCAGTCGACCCGATGCTGGCGATTGACAACCTGCGCACAATGGATGAGCAGATCGACATGGATCTCGCGAACGATCGGCTGATTGCCCTGCTGGCAATTACGTTTGGCTTGCTTGCTACGGTGCTTGCCGGTATCGGCCTGTACGGCGTGGTGGCGTATACGACAGCTCAGCGGACAAAGGAGATCGGTATACGGATGGCGTTGGGTTCATCGCGGTGGTTGATCTCGCAGCTTGTCTTCCATGATGTGCTGCGGCTTGCGGGTGTCGGCATCCTCGTGGCGTTGCCGGTTGCAGCGCTGCTGGCCAGGCTGGTCAGAAGTCAATTATTTGGGGTGTCGCCGGCAGATCCATATGCATTCTCAATCGCGATTGGTCTTGTGGCCCTTGTTGCGACGATAGCTGCGATTCTACCGGCGCGCAGAGCTGCAGCAGTTGATCCTTCGGTGGTGTTGCGGGCGGAGTAATGGGTCGACACTAGCTTATGTGGGACAGGGAGAAACAGGTCTGTCCACTTCGCCGCGCTTCTTCGCCAGGCAATCTGGAATCGTTAACGTCGGCTGCGACGAGCTGACGCCGCGGGCGGAGGATACGCGGGCTTCAGCTTTGCAGCCGGTGCCGGCTCCGTTTCAATAGGTGCCGGACGATGCTCAGCGACGGCAGCGGCGATGGCGTATTTGAGTGCCTCGATACCCTCGCCGGTCACAGCCGAGATGGGATAGAGCTGGAGCTTGCGGCGCTTGGCGTACGTGGTCAGCTTTTTGAGCTTGTCCGGGTTAGCGACGTCCGCTTTGGAGGCGACAAGGATGGTGGGCCGTTTCGCGAGCTCGGGATCGAAGCTGGCGAGCTCTTGAGTAATGACCTTGAAATCCTCCACGGGATCGGGGCGGGCATTACCTTCGGTTGCCTCAGAAGCGTCGGAGACATCGATCAGATGGACGATAACACTAGTACGCTCAATGTGTTTCAGGAATTGAACGCCGAGACCGGCGCCGAGATGGGCACCTTCGATGAGGCCGGGGAGATCGGCGATGGTGAAGGACTGTTCATGGGGCCACTCTCCCACCTTGACGACGCCGAGATTGGGTTCGAGGGTGGTGAATGCATAGTTGGCGATCTTGGGCCGGGCGGCGGAGAGTCGCGAGATCAGAGTCGATTTGCCGACGTTGGGATAGCCGACCAGGCCGGCGTCAGCGAGGAGACGGAGTTCCAGGCGAAGATGCCGCTCTTCTCCGGGGCGGCCAAGCTCGTGCTCCCGAGGAGCTTGGTGCGTGCTGGTGGCGAAGTGCTGATTACCGCGTCCGCCGCGTCCACCACGAGCAACGATGACGGTTTCGTTGGGGCGGGTGAAGTCGTGGACCAGCTCGCCAGTATCCTCATCGTAGACAAGAGTTCCTATAGGAACCTTGAGGAGAAGGGGGTCGCCAGCATGGCCGGACATGTTGGAGCCCATGCCGTGCTCGCCGCGGCCTGATTTGTGCTCTGGATTGAAGCGGAAATGAACGAGAGTGTTGTGGCTGAGCGATGAGGTCATCAGGATGTCGCCGCCGTGGCCGCCGTCGCCGCCGGAAGGTCCGCCACGGGGTACGAACTTTTCACGCCGGAAGGCCATGCAGCCATTGCCACCGTCGCCAGCCTTGATTCGGATTTTTGCTTCATCAATAAACATTTTTCATATTCAGTTTACAGGGCCCGCGCTAAACTACACGCATACAAAGACTGTTCCGTTGTACGTGAATGTGCCCTGACCTCTATAGGGATACGAAAATATAGAGATTAGACGTAGGGGAGCCATTCCGACATCATGATCCGGACCGACTCATTCACCCATGGTCCGGCCGTACCCTTCCGATAAAGGGTAATTCATTGTGAATTCATGATGATGAGAAGTCTTTTGTCTATCGACACGATGACAACGTTAGAGAGACCCTGCGCCAGTTTGGGCGTGAGCGGCTCAGCCTTTTAGGAGACCCCTTAATGAAGATCAAAAATTTTATGCAGCACGCATTGATAGCAATGCTGTTTGGCGGAGTTTGCCTCTCCGGCCATGCGCAGTCGACCACGCAGGGAGCCATTGCAGGAACGGTAACGGACGACACCGATGCTGCGATTCCCAACACCAAGGTTGTAATCCATAACAACGCGACCAACGCCGATGTGCTGCTAAAGTCTGACGACTCGGGCCTCTACCGTGCGCCACAGCTTGCTCCGGGCACCTACACGGTAACCTTCACCCAGCCCGGATTTCAGGAGCGTCGCGAGACCAGTGTCATCGTCGAGGTCAACTCTGTCACGACCCTGAATCCCCACTTGAAGACGGGTGATGTCAACACCACGGTCGAGGTTACGGCCGAGGTCCCGGTGCTGAAATTCGATTCGCCTGAGTTTGGCGGACATCTAAACAACAATGAGATTGAGAATATTCCGATCAACAACCGCCGTTGGTCCTCGCTTGCGCTTACGACCCCCGGTGTGACCAACGATGCCAGCGGCTTCGGCCTGCTGAGCTTCCGCGCCATCAGCGCGGTGTTGAACAACGTCCAGATCGACGGCGCCGACGACAATCAGGCGTTCTTCTCCGAAGAGCGTGGACGGACCCGTGCCGGCTATTCCACCTCGCAGGTAGCGGTTCGCGAGTTCCAGGTGAACACCGGCGTCTACTCGGCTGAGTTTGGCCGCGCAGTAGGCGGCGTCGTCAACTCGGTGACCAAGAGCGGCGGCAACCAAATGCACGGCGAATTGTACTTCTACAACCGCAACTCCAGCCGGTCAGCATTCGTACCGGGCGCGACCAACACCACCTTCAGCCCCACGGCCGGCTACGTCACCTCTCCCTACCGTCCGAAGGACAATCGCAACCAGTATGGATTTGGTGTCGGCGGTCCGCTAATCAAGGACAAGCTCTTCTGGTTCTATGCGTTCGATGCCTATCGTCGTAACTTCCCCGGCACAGCAAAAGCTAACGACCCGAAGACATTCTTCGTCAATGCGGATGCAAATCTACCCAGTGGACAGACCTGCAATACGACGACGGGCCTCATAAGCGGTGGCAGCGGAACCCCGACCTCTGGAAACTCAGGCGCGTGTCTTCTCGCAGCTCGACTGAAATATGCCGGTGGCTTTGCTCAGGGCGCGACTAACTACAACAATCAGCTTCAGGGCCTACTCACGAACCTCGGTTCGGTTCCTCGCTTTGGCAACCAACTTATCAACACACCAAAGATCGATTGGCAGATTAACCCGAAGCACCATGTCAGCTTCCTCTACCACCGCCTTCGCTGGGATTCGCCCGGCGGAGTGCAGACGCAGGGAACCAACAATTACGCGATCGATACTTTTGGTACGGACTTTGTGAAGCTGGATTACGGCGTGGCGAAGCTGGATAGTGTCTTCGGCAACAGAGTGAACAACGAGATTCGTTACCAGTACGGTCGCGAGCTGAACTGGGAAGGTCTGCAACCCTCAAGCCAGTACACGCAGAACAATCTCATCAACAATACAGGTCTCGCTCCTGAGGTCGCACTCAACACAAACGTCGGATTCTTCATGGGAATGCCGTACTACAGTTTCCGTGTGGCCTATCCTGACGAGCGCAAGTGGCAGATCGGCGATACCGCCAGCATCCTCCTTGGCAAACACAACCTTCGCGTAGGCGAGGACATCGTCCACAACTACGATCTGCAGAACAACGTGTACGAGGGCAATGGCTACATCAACTACACCTCGACCGTGAACTACTTGTCCGATCTCTTGTCGAAGGGCAAAACTTGCAACGCCTCTGGCAGCGGTGTCGCAGGCTCCACCGCTGCAACCGCCTTTCCTTGCTACTCCTTCTATGCGAACGGCTTCGGTCCGGCAGTCTTCCAGATGACTACTGTCGACTATGGCTTCTTTGCACAGGACGACTGGAAACTCACCCCGACCCTCACGCTGAACCTGGGCGTTCGTTACGACTACGAGTCGATTCCGTCGCCCTTCGCTGGTCTCAACGGAACGACTGCCGGAACGCTTCCGATCACGACCTCGCATCCCAGTGACAAGAACAACTTCTCGCCTCGCATCGGATTTGCCTATGACCCATTCGGCTTGGGCAAAACGGTGGTTCGCGGTGGATTTGGAATGTACTTTGGACGTATTCCAAACGCGGTCATCCTGAACGCGTATGAGAACACGGGTTCGCCAAACAGCCAATCAACGCCAAGTTTTACCACATCCAACACGTCGGCTGCGGCTCTTCCGACCCTGCAGACAGCTCCCACAGGTCCTGCACCGGGAACCCGCACCGCATATTATCTGGATAACCATTTGCAGAACCCGTACACCGAGCAGTTTGACCTCGCAATCCAGCAGGACCTTGGCCACCAGAGCGTTCTCTCGCTCAGCTACCTGGGCACTCTCGGACGTGAGCTTCCAAACTTCACCAACTACAACCTTGACGCCACCAAGACCTATACCATTCCGTACACGGTAAAAGCCGGTTCAGACGGAACCTGCGGTCCTCTACAGTGCGGTACAACTTACAACGTAACCGGGTATGCCGGCCGTCAGATCACGAGCGCTGGAACTACGAACCTGGGTGCGATCGATCCAACCTTCGGTTCTGTAACCGGTGTGGTGAGCAACATCAACTCCAACTATCATGCGATGAACGTCGACGTGACGAATCGCAGCTCCAAGTGGGTGAAGTTCGATGCGAACTATACCTGGGCTCACGCTTTGGACTTCAGTCAGAACCAGTTCACGGCAGCCAGCGTGAACAACTTCATCGACCCCTTCGCGAATCCGCGCAACAACTACGGAACTTCGTCGTTGAACGTTCGGCATAGGGCGGTCGTGTGGGCAATCTTGAATGCGCCCGGAATTCATGGTGACACTGCCTGGAAGTATCTTGCGAACGGCTGGTCGATTAAGCCGCTGCTGCAGATGCAAAGCGGCCTGCCTTACTCGGCGGTCTCGACGGGCACGACTCCGCAGTCCTGCTACAGCTCTGCCACAAACCCAATCCCAGTGGGTGTTACTTGCTTCGCACCGGCTGGAACAGGTATCGCGGGAACGAGCTCCTCGTCTTCCTACCTTCCATTCCTCGGTCGCAATACCTTCACGATGCCGCGCACGATCCTTGTCGATCTGCGCGCTCAGAAGGACTTCACCTTCATGGAGAAGTACAACCTCCAGCTGATCGGCGAGGCGTTCAACCTGGCTAACCACCAGAACGTGACCGGAGTCAACGGCACGGGTTACGCGATCTCTACCACACAGGGGACCACACCAGGAGCCACCAGCAATTCGTTGACGTATCAGCCGGCCTTCGGAACGGTGACCAATGCAAACTCGAACTATGCCTATGGTCCTCGTGTAATCCAGTTGGCCGCCCGAATCGTCTTCTAGCGACTGTCTGCTTTTCGGACCTGACAATGCGGCAGCCTCGGCTGTCGCATTGTCTTTAAGCCCTACATCTTTTAGGGGCTTTTCTGATCCGCCGAAGTTGGCTAATCTTCGGCTGTCTCCTTACTTTTTAGAGAGAACCAGGTTTTCCTGGAAAGCTTTCGAGCGGAGGAGCGGTCGGTCTCGACACGTCTGATGCCGTGGTCGTGCAGAGCAGGAACCGACAGACCACTGGTGGAGAGGACATGTTCGATCGTCTCGGGCTCTCTCCTCGTCGCACCATCGCCGCGACGAGGAGAGAGCTGCAAAACACTCTGTTGATCCTGCTTATTCTTGCGGCATCCCTGCCCCACCTTCAGGCCCAAACTTCTGTGGAGGGCGTCGTACGGGGTATGGTCCTCGATCCGGCTGGAGCTGCCGTGGCAGGGGCAGTAATTCGTATTGAAGATGCTCGTCGCGGCCTCGCCTTCAATACGGCATGCGATATCCAGGGCGAATTTATCTTTTCGCATGTGCCGGCAGGCATGTATGTCGCAACTGTTCAAGCACCGGGCTTCACCACCGTCGTTCTCGAACGGATTTCAGTGCAGGTTGGAGGCATTACCGAACTCGACCCTCGTTTGAGGGTTGCGGGCGTGCAGACAACCGTGACCGTAATCGACACTCTAGAAGACAGCGGGGGGGTGAGCCTTGAACAGTATTCGGGCACAGCAGTTGCAAGCGTGATCGGCACATACGAGATGGACGGACTGCCAGTGAACGGGCGTCGATGGCAGAGCTTTGCATTGCTGACACCAACCGCGAATGCGGATGACCAGGGCGGAGACTTGCTCAGCTTTCGCGGGCTTGCGGTGACGCAGAACAATACCACGGTCGATGGAGTCTCCGACGATCAGAGTTTTCAGGCTGTTCCTCGCGGCATGGGGATCATCAACGATAGAGAAGCCAGCGAACAGACCGGAGCAGAGCCGGGAGGAGCTCGACGCAATGCGGCTTCGTGGCGGCGGGCCGGCGCGGCGTATATCTTTTCGCAGGAGGCGGTTCGGGAGTTCCGAGTAAACACCCAGAATTATTCGGCTCTCTATGGGCATGGGGCCGGTGGGGCGATTGCGACAATCTCGAAGAGTGGAACCAATGACCTGCACGGCACGGGCTTCTATACCGCGCGATCAAGCGCCTGGAGCGCAACAAATCCATTCTCTATTGCGACGAACTACCAGGATGGCTTGATAACCACCAACTATATAAAACCGCACGATCTTCGCCAGCAATTTGGTGGTACGCTCGGCGGAGCGTTGATTCATAACAAGCTCTTTTATTTTTATGCCTTCGACCGGCAACGAAGAGGCTTTCCCGCAATCGGCGCTCCCTCCAACCCAGGTTTCTATAGCCTGACCGCGATGCAGAGCGCGTTGCTCGCGAATAGGGGGGTCTCGCAGGCGAAGGTGAATGCGGCTCTGAATTACCTGAACGGTCTGACGGGAAAGGTGGATCGGCGAGATGACCAGACCATCAACTTTGCCAAGCTCGATTGGCAGGCAACATCGCGAAATCGAGTGAGCGCGCAATACAATCGCGCTCGATCCGCTTCTCCGGCGGGCCTTCGGGGAGCACCGGTCGTCGATCGTGGCACAGCGAGCCTCGGCAGCGGCTTCGCCAAGGTTGACGCAGCGACAGCGCGGTGGACTTGGACAGCCTCGGCGCATTTCAGCAACGAGGTGCGTCTTGCTTACGGGCGCGATCTGCAGTATGAGCAGGCGCAGACGCCATTACCGCAGGAGCCCGCGATCGGGCCCGGTGGCTATGCTCCGGAGATTGCAATTGGGCCCGACGGCTTGACGTTCGGAACGCCGGCAGGCGTAGGCCGCGTCGCCTATCCCGACGAAAAAAAGGTGCAGATCGTCGATATCGCTACCTGGGCATTCGGACATCATCTTCTGCAGGCAGGCGTCGATTCGGGTTTTGTTTACGACAACATCAGCGCATTGAACAATACGGTCGGTACCTTTCATTACGATAGCGGCACGACGAACGGGCACGCGGGCGGAGTAGTTGATTGGATCACCGATTACACCTTCGACGTTCACGCCTACCCGAACGGCGGCTGTCCATCGATCTTTGCTACGATCCACAATTTTTGCTTCCGATCTTTTAAGCAGAGTTTCGGCGAGCAGAGTATTGCCTTCCGTACACAGGAGTGGGCAGGTTTTCTTGAAGACAACTGGCGGATAAGACCGGGGCTGACCGTGAATGCCGGGCTGCGCTACGAGTATGAGCTTCTACCCCTTCCGCAGAGCCCGAATCCGGCTCTGGACGCGGTCTTCGGAGAGCAAGGCGCGACGAGCATTCTCCCGGAAGACAGGAACAACTTCGGCCCACGCATCGGCGCATCGTGGGCACCGTTCGGTTCGCGACGCGTCGTCGTCCGCATCGGCTATGGCCTGTATTATGGCCGAGTTCCAGGAACCATATTGCAGAGCGCGTTGGTCAACACCGCGCAATCTTCCTCAGCGACTCACATCAGCATCACTCCTAACACCATCACTTCTTGTCCCCAGGTTGCCAACCAGGGTTTTGGATATGTTTGCACGTATGTAGCGGTCCCTCCTGCGGCAGTTACATCGACGACATCCGCCACGGTGTTCAGCAGAAGGTTTCGGACGCCGATGGTTCAGCAGGCAAGTCTTGCTGTGGAGCGCAGCATCGGTGCGGGTGTGGTTACAAGCGCGACCTACCTGATGAATATTGACCGTCAACTTTCCGGTGCTGTCGACCTCAATATCGCGTCTTCTACTGCGGCGAGAGCCTTTCAGGTTCAGGGTGGGAACGGTACGGCCGGGGTTCAGAACGGCGAACTTTTTGTAATTCCGGTTTACACGGCACGGATTAGCGATCGATACGGTCCGGTAACTGCTATAACCTCCGACATCGGCGCAAGCTACAACGCGTTGGTGGTAGAGGCGCGTAGACGGAATAGCAAAGGCCTGGAGTTTCGCGTGGCGTGGACATGGTCGAAGGCAATCGACCAGGGACAAAATGCCGGGGCCACGCCCCAAGGCAACTCGCAGTTCGACCCGTTCACGGTGCAGTATGACAAGGGTCTGTCGCGACTGAACTTCCCTCACAAAATTGTCGCCAGCGCAGTATGGGAGCCAAGGTTACGAACCACGCAACGATGGCTGTCGCGTGCAGCGAATGGGTGGACGGTCTCAGGGATCTTCTATGAGACCAGCGGAAGACCTTATAGTTACGATATCTTCGGCGGCACACGATTGACCGGTGGCCGAGAAAGCATCAATGGCTCCGGTGGCGCCGTTTATCTACCAACCGTGGGAAGAAATACGTTGCGTCTGCCTGATACGGACCGTCTGGATGTGCGGTTGGCCCGTGTCGTCCGCGCAGGCGAGAGGATGCGTGTCCGTGCGACGATCGAGGCATTCAACGTTGCAAATCATGTGAGCTACACAGGGGTGCAGCAAAGAGCATTTCTCGTCGGCACGCCCGCAGCTAATGGCGTTGTCCCGCTGATCTTTCAGGATGCGGCAACAGTTATGACCGAGGGATTGAACGTGCGTCCGTTCGGAACCTTTACGGCTTCGGCAGCGAATAATTCTCGAGAACGGCAACTCCAGCTTGGCGTACGGGTTGAATTTTAGGTGGGCCGATTAGAGTAAATGTTCGGGATTTGCAGCCCGACGATTTCCACAGGCACGTCACTTAGCGAGATCTCTAGCTTCCTATCTTTCTGAAGCGATGCAAGATCTCCATCTACTGTCTTCCTTGGCTATCCACGCCTTTCCTGGCATCTAATGAGACGGGGGAGTGTGCAATGGAGTGGAAACACAATGGATGGAAGAACGGCAGCGGTTTTGGAAGGAATAGAAAAGCACGGTCAGGCGGTTAAAAGATTCCGATCACTGTGTGATATGCACCAGGTTCCTTTTGGAGGGGCTGGGAATCTAAGCGATCTCATTCATAGTCTGAGGGAAGATCGGCACTTCGCCATGGACTTCTGGGCGATGGTAGGAGACTTGAGTGCGCAGGAGCGCGGATCGCTTACAGACGCGGAGATGCTGGACGCTATCGTTGAAGGGTCGACGGGCCTCAGTCTAGAGCGCTTGATTCAAACAACAGAAGACCTACCCGAAACGGCAGCCCTGCTTAATGAGCTGGAACAAATGCTGGCGGGCGTGGATGTAGGCTCCCCTGTGTTGCCAGATGTAATCGTCGAGCCGGAAGATGCACTGCTGTCTGAAACAGAGACGAAACCAACGCAAGCTCATGAACCGGATGTGCAGCCGCGAATAGAGTCGCGTCCTGTTGTATCGAAAGTGCATATTCCTGACGCGTCAAGGGCACGGCACACGATTGCGGAGACGAGACCAACGCAAACTTATGAATCGGCTGCGCAATTTCATGAACCAGATATGGAGCCGAGAATAGAGCCACGTCCTGTTGTATCGAAAGTGGATATTCCTGACGTGGCCAGGGCACGGCACACGATTGCGGAGGCCCTGCTTCGGTTGGAAGAGACCAGCCGCGAACTAAGAGATCAGTTGGATGCGATTGAACACATCAAGGGCCGAGAGACCACGACGCAGGATGTTGCCCGGTCCCCAACCCTCCGACCGTCGAGCCACGAACAAGAAGGAGAACATCGTGAACAGGCCAATGAAACTGAGTTGCCATTCACGCCAAAGATAACGAAGCCCATTGATACTCCTCCTTTCGACCCGAGATCGAAGCAGGCTACCGAGCCGACTGTAGCTGCTGTAAAAAACATTGCGCAGGCAGCTACCGATGTGGCCCAGCCGATTTTTCGGCCCCCGCCTGTGAACGAGCGACAGGTTTTCACGCCGCGTCCGGTTCACAGTCTCTCCCGCCGAGGACTTGCGCCCGCCGAGGATGAAGACGACGATCCTTCCATCGTTGTGCCTCTGGCTGCATACGCGGAATCCCACAGGCGTAGTTGGTTCACTGGGGCTGCGGCTCTAGTCGTCCTATTGGTGCTTGCAGGTGTTGTGTGGACTGCGGTAAGCCACGGATATGCGGAAAGCCTGCTAGCTCACTATGGACCGGCCGCTCGTGAAAAAATGGAACTGTTTCGCGAAGAGTTACGCGATCTGAAAAGTAAGGGATCTGCTTCGAAACCAAAAATCTCCCAGAAGCCAGTCTCTCCTGTGAGCCCGGCACCCCAGACGCCTCCTCATCCCGCCGCAACCGCAGCGTCTGCCCCACCGAAGACAACAGCCACCGAGAGCGCGGGTTCTACGCAGCGCAACCCGGCAAAGTTGCCTTCTCCCAGGAACGCATCTCCCACGGTTCATGCAGCGAGTGCTCCAGCTGCGATTCGGCAACAATCTGTGCTGGTCGACGAGAATGCCATTCGGGTTCCCTCTTCGACCATGGAGGCAAACCTAGTGGCGTCAAGGGTTCCAATTTACCCGGATACGGCGAAGGCGATGGGAATCGAAGGTCCGGTCGTCCTCGAGGTCACAATCTCCAGATCGGGAACGGTCGATTTCGCACGCGCAGTTTCGGGAGACCCGCACTTACGAGCCGCTGCCGAAGAGGCCGTGATGAAGTGGAGATACAAGCCCTACAGTTCGCAAGGAAGAGCGGTTGAGGCAGCAACCCAGGTGCGTGTCGTCTTCAAACTTCCCGCACGCTAAGAAACAGAGTCATAGACAGCCGTCCAGGCTAAAAGAAGAGAGCTTCCATATGGAAGCTCTCTTCTAGGTCACCAAGTCACTCCGTTATTTTCAAAGAGTTCTATTTAACTCCCTCACGCAGCAAGGCATCGGCAGACCATAAAACGGGCGCCTGGCCATGGAAGTCGCCGGTACGCCGTTTTCGCTGGTAGTAGTACTCGAGCGAATCCTTCTTGCCGGTTCCCTCACATACCTGTGTGACGTCATAATTCTGATCCACGTAGCCGACGACTGCAATCCATGCTTTGCGGGCCGCCGGACCGTAGGCCTTCGCATCCAGCCAACCGTGTTTGACGCCTGAGATCATGCCGAAGGCGAACATCGCCGAGCTTGAGCTCTCGGGCCATGCATCGTCCTTGTCGATCAACTCGCGCCACATGCCGTCCTTGCCCTGATACTTGAGCAACGAGCTCATCATGAGCTTGTAGCCCTTCATGATGCGGGCGCGATCCGGGTGATTCTCCGGCAGCTCGCTGAGCATCTCGGCCATACCGGCTGCCACCCATCCATCCCCTCGTCCCCAGAAGTACTTGACGTCAGGAGCGTGGTAGAAGAGGCCGTTCGGTTGCTGCAGCTTGTCGAGATAGGAGACCATCTCCTTTGCATCTCGATCGAGATACTTCTTGTCGCCTGTCGCGCGATAGGCCTCGAGCTGCAACATGACGAGCATATACATATCGTCGATCCAGTAACGCGTCTCTGCGGAGAGACCGTCGGGTTGAGGATTCTCCCACTGCCGGTCAGCCCACCAGAGACCCTCCTTCAAAAACTTCTGATCTTTGGTCTGACGCGCGATCTCAAGTGGGGCAACGCCGAAGATGGAATCATCGACATGGCGTCGTACCGGCCGCCGTTCAGCCTCGGCGCCTCCGGGCAGCAGCGGCTCAAATTTCTTGATCAGCTGATCGCGCAGTGCGGTGTCATGGGTAAGCTCGGCGAACTGAAGCGCGCCATACCAGGTGCAGATCTCGGAGTAGTGAATGGTCTTGGTGTACTGGTGCGGGCTGGTTACGAAGTGATCGGCCAGGTGCTTTCCGACCTCCTGTGGGTTGGTTCCTGCGGGCCAGTTGGTGAAGTAGTTTTCCTGCGCGCCGGCCGTCGCAGCAAACGAACAAAGAAGCAGAAATCCAGTGAACACGCCTTTCAAGGGCATCCTTATATTCCTTCCGTAGATCATCTTTCCGTTGCGGCCATTCTAAACATCGTTGCCTATGACTGCCTATAGATACCACACAGAAATATTTTATCTTTTGAAAATCGAACTCCCTGCGGTAAAACCGCATGGCCAACGGCAGGAGCCTACTCTGCCATACTTTCTTTATGGAAGAGAGCCTACCTGACGAAGGCGGAACTATATTCGAAGATACGATCGTTGCTATCTCCACGCCATCCGGCCGGGGCGGAATCGGAGTTATAAGACTCTCGGGCATACGCGCACGATCGATTGCGGAGGGTTTGGTCAGGCTGGCTCGTCCGTTGGAAGCTGGCCGGGCGCGATTTGGCTACATGGCGGATGCAGGGACCAAAGACACCCTGGATGAGGTCGTCGCGACCTTCTTTGCCGCTCCTCATTCCTACACCTCCGAAGACGTGGTTGAGATCGCGATGCACGGCTCTCCAGTTCTTTTGAACTATGCGCTCGAACGGGCGACAGAGGCAGGCGCCCGTCTAGCCGAGCCCGGTGAGTTTACAGAACGCGCATTTCTCTCCGGTCGTCTGGACCTTACACAAGCTGAAGCCGTGCGTGACCTGATTGACGCCTCCACGCTGCACCAGGCACGAGTTGCGGCCCAGCAGCTGGGGGGCGCGCTGTCTCGGAAGATCGCCCCTGTGAAGGAGCGGCTGATCGCGTTGATCGCAAGTCTAGAGGCTGGTGTGGACTTCGCTGAAGACGATATCGATACCATGGCTGGCGCTGAGGTCGCATCACGTCTAGGGGAGATCGAAGCGCCACTTCGCGAACTTGAGCGTAGCTTCGGATATGGCCGGCTTGTTCACGACGGTTTGCGACTGGCAATTGTAGGGCGACCGAACGTAGGGAAATCCTCACTCTTCAACCGGCTTGTCGAGCGGGATCGCGCCATCGTGACGGCGAGTCCAGGAACGACGCGCGACCTGATTACGGAGCGTGTGTCTATGGAGGGAATCCCCCTGGAGCTGATCGATACAGCGGGCCTGCGGGAGGCCAGCGATGAGGCTGAGACGATTGGAATCACGAAGTCACGTGAGGCCATGGCCGAAGCCGATCTTGTGTTAGTGGTGATCGATGGAACATCACAGCCGCATCTCGAAGATGAGAATACGATGGCAATCCTTGCGGATAGGCCGGTGCTGATCGCCGCGAACAAGCTCGATCTCGGAGCCGTAGATTTGTCCTTCGAGAGAGAGGCGCCGATCGTGCAGACCTCCGCTGTGACAGGCGAGGGGATCGAAGAACTGCGCCGCTCGATCCTGCAGATAGCCACCAGGGGAGCGACCCCGCAGGAGACGGCGCCGGTAACCAATCTGCGGCAGCGACAGGCCGTGCTGGAAGCACTCGGCTCGGTGCAACAGGCAAACGAGGCTGTACAAGCTGCTCTTCCTCACGAAGTGCTTCTGGTGGACCTGTACGAAACCCTCGGTGCCTTGGATCGATTGACAGGGGCGACTACTGCCGACGACATCCTGCGGCGGATCTTTTCTAGCTTCTGCATCGGCAAGTGATTCCATTTCAGTCAGACCAGGCGATTTACAGATACGAAGCATCCTCATGGGACAGAAACGCATCCGTTCACGGGAAGAGTTGTGCACCCGAGGAGAACAGCATGCCGATTCCTGAGACTGGTCAGGTCGTCCGCCTTGAAGACATCGAAGGCCAACTTATTGTAAAAGCGGTCAATGAGAAGGCGCAGACGGTTGAGCTTGTCTCAGCGTACGGTAATTCGCATTCGCTCGAAAGCGTTCCGGTAGCTGATCTGTTGCCCGGAGAAGATCTCTCAGCCGGTTGACGTTAGTTCGATCTCGTAAAAATCAGGAAACTGGACGTCCGTGCGCGGATCGTAGGCGCTTAGCTTCGTCTAGGATTCGTGCTGCCATCTCTGTCTTCGAACTGAGGACGAGTTCGGTCGTGCTCTCTGGAGTGAGGAACCATCCTGCATTCCGATCCGAGTCAAAGCCCGTCTCTGTCCCTGAGACGTCGTTCAGAACCAGTGCGTCTACGCCCTTGCGTGCAAGTTTGGCACCCCCGTTGGCAAGCACGTCTTCAGTTTCAGCAGCAAAGCCGATCACGAGGGTGCGTGGATCTCGCCTCTTGACGATCTCTTGAAGGATGTCTGTTGTTGGTTCCAGCTGCAGGGTGCGTGGGCCATTCCGCTTAAGCTTCTGAGTCGCAGTTTCCGCCATACGATAGTCGCTGACCGCAGCCGCCATGATGACAATGCTGGCCTCGGCGAGGTGATCCATTACAGCGGAAAGCATCTCTTCGGAGGTGGTAACCGGAATGAGCTCGCATCCTTCCGGCAGAGGCAACGATGCAGGTGCACTAATCAGCACAACGCGCGCGCCGCGACATCGAGCCTTTGCCGCGAGAGCGTAACCCATCTTGCCGCTGGAACGATTTCCAATGTAGCGGACGGGATCGATCGGCTCGCGGGTTCCGCCCGCTGTCACAAGAACAGTTTCACCGGCGAGCTCATCGGTCTTCTCCGATGCTGTTGTATTCGAGAGAGCGTCTGCAACCGCAGCCACGATGGTGTTCTCTTCCGCGAGTCTTCCTCCTCCAACCATCCCGCAGGCAAGATAACCGCTGCCGGGTTCAACGATGCGCACGCCGCGCTTCTGCAGCGCAAGCAGATTTGCCTGTGTAGCAGGGTGCTGCCACATGTTCACGTTCATTGCCGGGGCGACGATCACAGGGGCCGTGGTGGCTAGGTACATCGTCGTAAGAAAATCATCCGCGATGCCATGTGCAAATTTTGCAAGGACATCGGCGGTTGCCGGAACGACAATGAGGGCTGCTGTCGTCTGAGCCTCATCGATATGCTCGATTCCGGAGACCTCTCCTCCTGAAGCACCGGCATCTTCGCTCCAGAGACTGGAGATCACCTTATGGCCGGTGATGGCGGCGAAGGTCAGGGGTTGCACGAATCGCTCCGCAGCCTGTGTCATCACGACGTGGGGATCGAAACCTGCATCCTGCAGTTGGCGAACGACTTCGACAGCCTTGTAGGCAGCGATTCCGCCCGCAACTCCCACCGTCACCTTTATGCGTTCGACAGCCATTCGGACGCCTCCAGTCTATATATACGCCTCTGTCAGGGCCAGGTGATACCTGCGACAGCCTAGCGAATGGCAGCCATCGCGGCACGGAAGAGGGTTTCGAAGTCTTCGGCTGCTGCCGGGTTCTTCTCGATGGAGGTCTCGATCGCCTTCTGCGCGACAGGCCGGGGATAGCCCAGATTGACCAGAGCGGAGAGAGCGTCGTCGCCGACCGGTCCATGGTGCGGTCCGGTTGAAGTAGCTATGGGAACAGCCATGTCATCGAGCTTGTCTTTCAGCTCCAGCACGACGCGCTCGGCGGTCTTTTTCCCGATGCCGGGAATCTTGGTCAATGTGGCATGATCGCCCCCGCGGATTGCGGCAACGAGTCTTTCGGAGGAGATCCCGCTGAGAACAGTAATTGCGAGCTTTGGGCCGATGCCACTTATGGTCAACAGTCTCTCGAAGAGGCGCTTCTCCTGGATCTCGGCGAATCCGAAGAGAGCAATCTGGTCCTCACGGACATGAGTGTGGATGAACAGTCTGGCTTCAGAGCCTTCCGCCGGGAGCTCGGAGAAAGTCGCGACTGAGATGCTGACGTCGTAGCCCACGCCGTTGCAATCGACAACAGCTTGGTTGGGAGTCTTCGAGAGCAGGCGTCCACGCAGATGAGCGATCATGCTTGAGAGATTGTAACTGTTAGGCAGCCACTCTCCGCCGCTTCAACTTTCGTTCTTCGATCTCCGGCAGCAGACCTGTGAGCAGGCCGAGAGCGGGAAGATACGCGCACAGGTGATAGACGAAGAAGATTCCTTTCGCGTCTGCGAGCTTGCCCAGGACCGCTGCCCCGATTCCGCCCATACCGAAGGCTACTCCAAAGAAGAGGCCGGAGATCATACCGACGCGACCGGGCAGGAGCTCCTGCGCGTAGACCAGAATGGCCGAGAAGGCCGAGGCGATGACGAAGCCGATGACGAAGCTCAGAACGCCGGTCCAGAAGAGATTGGCGTAGGGAAGGATGAGCGTGAACGGAAGCACGCCGAGGATGGAGATCCAGATAACGAGCTTGCGTCCGTAGCGGTCGCCTGCGGAGCCTCCGATTAGGGTTCCTGCAGCCACTGCGGCGAGGAAGAGGAAGAGGAGGATCTGCGAGGTCTGTACAGAGACGTGGAAGCGCTGGATGAGGTAGAAGGTGTAGTAGCTTGTGAGGCTGGCGAGATAGAAGTACTTCGAAAAGATGAGCGCGATCAGGACGGCGATGGAAAGGGTGATTCGGCCGCGTGAGAGATGAAGCGTGGAATGGTGTTCTTCCGTCTTTTTACCGGCGGATTCAGCCTGCCTCGCCTTGTACCAGCGGCCAACACGCAGCAGCACCGCGATTCCGACGATGGCCGGAAGTGCGAACCATACCATTCCCTTCTGCCCTTGCGGAAGAACAATGAAGGCGGCGAGCAAAGGCCCGATGGCGGAACCGGTGTTCCCGCCGACCTGGAAGAAGGACTGGGCGAAGCCGTGCTTCCCTCCCGACGCCATGCGGGCGATGCGCGAGGATTCGGGATGGAAGATCGCCGAACCGACGCCGACCAGCGACGAAGCAATCAACAGCCAGGTGAAGGTGGGAGCCACGGCCAGAAGGATGAGGCCGATGAGGGTAAAGGTCATGCCGATGGAAAGGGCGTAAGGCTTGGGGCGAGCATCGGTGAACTGACCGATCATGGGCTGGAGCAGCGAGGCGACCACCTGATAGGTGAGGGTGAGCAGGCCCAGATGAGTGAAATCCAGATGGAACGAGCTCTTGAGGATGGGATAGATCGCGGGCAACAGCGACTGCACCATGTCATTGAGCAGGTGGCAGAAACTAATGGCGGCAAGCACTCGAAAGAGCGTCCGCGAAGGTCCGTTCAGCGGTGGAGCCTCGCTTTGGGGCACAGGCTCGGTCACATCGGCTGCGGGAAAAGTAGCTGAGATGGAGGTCTCGCTCATAGAAGTCGTCTTTCAGTGTAACTTTCAGATGCAAAGAAGGGTTTAGAAGACGCGAAATCAACTTGATTCAAGAGGTTGATTCCATGTGGCATATCCATTTGCAAAAATAATATTGCATGTGTAAAACTTCGCAATCGACTAGTCAGGCTAATAAGTATGCCTCAACCAAGGCCGCAAAGCCGAATCAGCCACTCGCCGGAGACAGAATGAAGACTGAAGTTAATCGCCGCAGCTTCTGCGCCGGGCTCGGCGCCGCCTCGCTGATGGCGTTTACAGGATCTGTATCCGGCGCAGTTCGCAACGGAATGAAGCCGAATATCGTTTACATCCTGGCAGACGATATGGGGTGGGGTGATATCGATGTTTACAACAGCCATTCCGCGATCCCAACTCCAGTTTCGAATCAGTTTGCACACGAGGGAATGCGATTTACCGACATGCATTCCTCCTCAGCGGTATGCACGCCTAGCCGTTACAGCATTCTGACAGGGCGCTACTGTTGGCGTTCCCAGCTGAAAAAAGGGGTTCTTAACGGCGACTCCCCAAACCTCATCGAAGAGGGGCGAATGACGGTCCCTTCCTTGCTCAAGCAGGCCGGATACTACACGGCGGGTGTCGGCAAGTGGCACCTGGGGCTGGGCAACGAGGAGAAGACGGATTTCTCAAAGCCGCTGGTTCCCGGTCCCATCTCGCATGGCTTCGATTATTACTTTGGGATTCCGGCTTCGCTGGATATGGCTCCTTATGTTTACTTTGAGAACGATCATGTTGTGGAAGCCCCAACAATCAAAGATCCGGGCAGCAAGGAGCCGCGCGGAGTCTTCTGGCGGGCAGGTTTGCGGTCGAGTCACTTCGAGATTCCGCAGGTGCTTCCTACCCTGACCAGGAAGGCGGTTGAAGTGATTCACGAACGCGCCGCCAAGCCTGACCAGCCTTTCTTTCTCTACTTCGCCCTTCCTTCTCCGCACACGCCCTGGGTTCCGCTCCCCGAATATCACGGCAAGTCAAAGGCGGGAGACTATGGCGACTATGTCGTCGAGGTCGATACCATGATCGGCCACGTGCTCGAGGCTTTGAAATCGGCGGGCTTGTATGAAAATACGCTGGTCGTCATAACCAGCGATAACGGTGCTGACTGGAAGCCTGAAGACATCGAACAATATCCCCATCGCGCCAATGCCGCTTGGCGCGGCGAGAAGGCCGACATCTGGGAGGCGGGACATCGCATCCCGTTCATCGCCCGTTGGCCCGGACATATCCCAGCGAATACGGTCAGCAACGAGACCGGGTCGCTGACCGACTTGATGGCGACTCTGGCAGCGCTGTTAGCCGTCACCCTGCCTCCCGATGCCGGAGAGGACAGTTACAACCTTATGCCTGCTCTGCTGAGACAGAAGCATGCTCCCATTCGGAAGACCATCATCGACCATTCCATCGACGGCATGTTCACGATCCGCGAGGGCGACTGGAAGCTGGAGCTTGGAATCGGCAGCGGGGGGTTCTCCGCCCCGCGCAAGATCACACCGGTGGAAGGCGGAGTGAAGGGACAGCTTTATAACCTGGCCGATGATCCGCACGAGCTGTACAACCTCTACGACCAGCATCCTGAGATCGTGGAGCGACTGACGAAGTATCTCGATGGATACAAAGAGTCAGGACATACACGCTATTGAGCTCGGTGGCATGGCGTAGCCGATTTTCGTTAAAATTGGGGACGCAATGGCATTCCCAATCAAAATCTGCGTGATCTGCAAAGAGGAGTTCGAACTGAAGCCGGACAAGCCCGGCTTCGCCAACCGCTGTCCGGAGTGCAGCGTCGAGGAAGAAGCTTCCGACTCGACTGCAAAACCGTCGATGAATGCCGATGAGCGCAAGGCTGAACGTGAGGCAAACGCGGAGCGGCGGAAGGCGATCCGGGACCTGCTTTACCGTAAGGATCGCTGACAGGCGCTTGTGAGTCTCCGCGCATAATGCGTGGGAGGGTGAAAACCTTGTGTCAGAGCGTATCCATGTACTTGATGAGCAGAACCTCGTTGCCGATCTCACTGTAGATCAGCTCGTCTACGGTGCCGCCTGCGAGGAGAAGGCCGTACCCACCAGGACGCATCCCTCCCTCTTCGCGTCTCGCAATGTGGAGCAGGGGATCCTGATCCGGACTCACCATAGCCACATCGCTTAATGATTCGCGACGAAATCCTGATCCGGGATCGCGGACGTAAAACACGAAGGCTCTTCCGGTGCGAACCGCTGTGACTTCGATGACCTGTTCGGGGTTGAAGGCGGCGCCATGCTCCATGGCATTCAGCAGAATCTCATGCAATGCCTGCATCATCTCTTGTCGAGTATTTGCGGGGACCTGTGCGCTGAGCTCTTTGGCAAAGGTCATAAGACGCTCGGCCGTGAGGAGCTGGCAGTTTGCACGGACGGAGACCCAGCCGGGCCGGGCGCTTATGACCTCTATGCCGTCTCTCCACTGAGAGTCTGAGGCTGCGTCGCGAGCAAGGTTTGCGACCTCCCAGAGATCGAATGGAGGGGTAAAGCAGGCGAAGACGCGGGCCCGCAGGGCCGCGATGACTTCATCCGGGGTGCTATGCCGGGCAAGGACGATGCACTTTACCGCAGGCCGAATGAGGCGCATCTCCTCGAGCAGAGCGAGATCCTCCTCGACCGCCGTATTGGGACTTGTGATCACAACACCGAATGAGCGCAGGCGTAGCAGCTGCAGAGCGCCGACCGGACCGGCGGCATATTCGATAGGGACGGCAGCGGCGGAAAGGGCATCCCCGATCTCGTGGGTTACGGCGTTATCCGTTCCAACAACAAGAACCCGGCTCATGATCTCCTCCGAGGAGAGATGGAATCACTCTTTTGAAATGTGGCAGGCCCTGTACCCAGAATGATATCGAAATCGCATCTCGCCGTGATCCCTGTATCCGAGATGCATTGCGATATTGTTGGAAGATCAACTTTCCTTTTGAGGTTTCGATCGCATGTTGCGTCCCCTGGCTGCAGTATTTTTTGCGCTTCTCTCGTTAATCGCTGCAGCGCAGGGTCAGGACGCGCAGGACAGGGTGGTTCACCTGAACCAGATTCAAGTGATCGGCACGCATAACAGCTACAACATGGGCTTCGCGCCGAGTGAGGCGAAATACTTCCAGGAGCACTACGCAAAGGCCTATCACGGTCTGGAATATCACCACCAAAACCTCACCCGGCAGCTCGATGCCGGAGTACGGCAGCTGGAGCTGGACATCGTTCAAGATCCGCAGGGTGGGCGTTTTGCGTATCCGAAGATCGTCGAGCTGACGAAACAGGAGGGCTTGCCTGCCGATCCTGACTTCGATCCGAATCACGACATGCGAAAGCCCGGATTCAAGACATTGCACCTTGGCGATCTGAACGAGCGCAGCAGTTGCCCTTTATTTGTCGATTGCCTGCGGGCGATACGCGCATGGTCGAAGGCACACAGGCGCCACGTGCCCATATTCATCCTGGTCGAAGACAAGCAGGGCAAGGTGAGTCAGCTCCCCGATGCAGTGACGGCAGAGCCGTGGACGGCTGCCACGTGGGATGCGATGGATGCGGAGATCCGGTCGGTGTTCAAAGAGCGCGAGATCATCACGCCGGATAAGGTCCGAGGGAGCTATGCGACTCTCGAGGCAGCGGTGTTGGCGGGTAAGTGGCCGAATCTGCGGGAGGCGCGGGGCAAGGTGGTGTTCCTGCTCTATAACCGCACATCTGCGCCGGCTTATCTTGCGGGACACGCGATGATGAAGGGCCGGGTGCTGTTTGTGAATGGACGTCCGGGTGAGTCCGAGGCTGGGTTCGTCGAACAGGATAGCGGCAAAGCGGCGGAGATCGATGAGCTGGTGAAGAAAGGATATTTGGTGCGATCGCGCTCCGACTACAACACGGATCAGGGCAGGACGAACGACACGAATCGCCGGAACGAACTGCTCGGGAGTGGCGCACAGATGATCAGCACGGATTTCCCGGTGAGCGAACCCGCTCCGTGGACAGGGTACACAGTGGGGCTACCGAATGGGCTGCCGGCGAGATGCAATCCGATAAACGCTCCGAGCGGATGCAAAGACGCGCTAATCGAACAGAACGCAAAGGCAGACAAGCCTTAGCCGCATTTAGTATTAAAGATGGAAGGGTGGGAGAGGAGGAATTAGAGATGAGCTCATCGCATGAACCTGCATGGATTGATCGGTGGTGGACGCTGCTGGTGATCACTTTCGGAGTGATCTTCGTGGCGTTCCTTGTTTCGTTCAACCCGCATAATTAAAAGCATTCACGAAAAGGTGCGAGTGGGCGCGGCGGAAGCCGTGCCTTTTTCACTTGAATAGAGAAGCGCTGGGGACCGGCAAATATCTCCACAATGGCCTAATGCATGCCAGCGACCGTATTTGGTTTACCCCAGGCGCTGTCTAAGAAGAGGTATCGGGCGCGATTTGCATCTGGTTTCGCGGCCGATACCTTATCCAGGTGCATGGTCTGCCACTCGGCTGGGCCATAGATTGGCCATTTGGGGACGCCGGGCCCGTTGGGGTCGCCGGTCCGCGCGAAGTTAGTCCAGTACGTCTGGAACTCATTGGAGAGTTTGCGATCCTCAGGACGCCAAAGGGCTTCAGGGCGAAAATCGAGGGTACCGAACACGTATTCGATGTCATCGGAGTGAAAGGCTCCGGCTGCGGGAGTATGGTACCGGTCTCCGGGATTGCCAAGGGCAAACAGGTATCGGTAGACAGGCGCCTTGCCGGTAGCTACCTGCGCTTCAAGCCAGCGCCAGGTGGAGTAGGCGATAAATTTGTCGCCTGCATAGTCAGCGGCTGAGTTGAGCGCTTCCGCCGCGGTGGTGTTGGGGTAGAGTTTCAGAAATTCAGCGGTGCTGGTGGGGAAGTCTTTTGCGGCTTGCTCGGCGAAGCCCGCAGCGGTGAATTTATTGAGACTGCCGGCAATGCCTCCGCGGCCTTCGTCTGCGTTCCATCCGGCAAGTAGAGGAATGTGCGCCTGCTCTCCGGATGCATAGATCTCAGAGACAGGCTTGGGGAAGAAATAACCGTCGACATCGGGTCCGAACCTGGGCGCAGGACGGGCGGCGAGAACAGGCCGGATGATGTCTTCCGTAGAGATGCGTCGAAGCTCGGCAAGCTTGCTGGTGCCATAGGTGGCCAAGGCGAAGTCGGAGTCAGTCTTCTCTCGTTGTTCGCGAGTTGCGTCGGGTGGACGGGAAGAGGCGAGCGCACCTCCGCTTTCACCGATGGCTTTCTGAAAGAGATCGCGGGAGAGGGGCGATGCCATCTGTGAGCTGACGGAGAAGGAGCCAGCGGACTCACCGAAGATGGTGATGTTGGAAGGATCGCCACCAAACGCTGCAATGTTGTCCTTGACCCAGCGAATGGCTGCGGCCTGGTCCAGGAGTCCGTAGTTGCCGGAGGCGTGGTGTGGCGATTCAGCTGTGAGTTCGGGATGAACAAAAAAGCCAAAGATGCCGAGGCGATAGTTCATGGAGACCACAACCACATTGCGATGCGCGAGAAACTGGCCGTCCTGACGACGCTCGGAGGTACCGCCTCCACTGTAGCCGCCACCGTAGATCCAGACCATAACCGGTAGTTTGCCAGGCGCAGCGTCGGCAGGCGTCCAGACATTCAGGGTGAGACAGTCTTCCGACGGGCCCGGATCGTGGAAGGCCATGTCGTTGTAGATGGAGGACTGAACGCAGTGATAGCCGAAGTCGTGTGCGGAGCGAACGCCATTCCATGGTTCCGTTGGTGCAGGCGGGGCCCAGCGAAGATTGCCGATGGGGGGCGCAGCATAGGGGATGCCTTTGAAAGCCATTACCTTGCCATCAGGCGTGGTTTCGCCCTCAACGGCTCCCTTGTCGGTCTTAACCTGCTGGGGAATGGCGCCGAAGGCGATGGATGAGGCGAGAAGCGCGAGGGGGAGAGCTAGGCGGAAGTGGAAGGGCATGTTTAGGTCTCGGAAAGAACGGTAGCACAGTCAGTTGCGGCGCGCTGTGTCTCTTTCTCTTGTCCGTGAATCTGCCCATTCCAGGTTGGTTTTCGAATGCTAGAGTGATCTGCCATGAAAATTGCCTTCGCATTGATGGCGGCACTATCCTCGGCTATCTCGCTCCCGGTTGCGGCCCAGCTGAATCCCTCGACGATGCCCAGGACAGGCAGCGTCGATCCCCGTTTTCAGTCATACAACGTGGAGATGGTTGAGATCATTGGTGGGCGGTTCTGGAAGCCCCTACGGTAGCAAGAGCGCAGCGAGACCAGGACAGCGACTCCCGGAGGCATCGATCCCTCTCTCTTTGAGCAGAGAACACCAATTGATCTCTCGAACCCGCGATTGCGCAAACTGGCGGCGGCGCTTGGTCCCGCCTATATCCGGGTCTCCGGAACTTGAGCCAACACGGTTTACTTTCAAGATACCGACGCCCCTGCACCAGCCACATCGCCGGAGGGCTTCACGGGTGTCCTGACGCGGGCGGAGTGGAAGGGAGTCGTCGACTTCGCGAAGGCTGTCGATGCGAAGATCGTGACCTCTTTTGCAACCAGTGGAGGCACCCGCGACGCTTCAGGCACGTGGACACCCGTCGAAGGTAAGAAGTTTGTCCGATATACCCACTCCATCGGGGGATCGATCGCTGCCGCTGAATTTATGAACGAACCCACCTTCGTGAGCGTTGCAGGGGTTCCAAAAGACTATGACGGCGCCGCCTACGGACGCGACTTCGCGATTTTTCAACCTTTCCTGCGAAAGGCGGCTCCAGAGGCACTCGTGCTCGGTCCGGGCTCGGTGGGAGAAGGGATCGACTTCGTCCCGGTAAAGTTACTGCCGTCGAAAGAGCTTCTGGAGGGGATGGGACCTCAGGCTGTCGACGCTTTCTCGTATCACTTTTACGGCGCTATTTCGGAACGGTGCGGCGCCGGCATGGGAGCCAAGAGCACTACAAGCCCGGACGCCGCGCTCACGGAAGACTGGCTTACACGCACCAGCAGAGTAGAGGAGTTCTATGCCGGCCTGCGTGACGCCTACGCGCCGGGAAAACCGATGTGGCTTACCGAAACGGGCCAGACTGCGTGCGGAGGCGACCGCTGGGCTTCAACCTATCTTGACAGCTTCCGCTACCTTGATCAGTTGGGCCGTCTCGCACGGAACAATGTGAAGGTCGTGATGCACAACACTCTCGCAGCCAGCGACTATGCCTTGATCGATGAAAAGACTCTCGATCCACGTCCCAACTATTGGGCCGCGTTGCTGTGGCACAACATGATGGGTACCACGGTCCTGGACGCAGGTCCCGCGCCCTCGACGTCTATTCATGTTTATGCTCAATGCCTGAAAGATCAGCCCGGAGGCATCGCGCTGCTGGCGCTGAGTCTGAGCCGCACGGAAGCACAGACCCTGCATGTTCCGGGGAAAGGGACGCGCTTTACCCTTACGGCTCCAGATCTGATGAGCCACTCTGTAAAGCTCAATGGAAAAGACCTGAAGCTCTCGGCCAGTGGAGAGATCCCTAAACTTACAGGGATTCCTCTTGCAAAGGGAATACTCGATCTTCCTGCTGCCAGCATCACGTTTGTTGCCTTTCCTGAAGCGAAGAATCCATCCTGTCAGTAAGAATCCGGAACAGCGGATCTGAAGATCAAAAATTCCGCGGGCATTTGCCGGGAGCCGAGGCATTCGGTGTATCGTCGCTAGTAATTATGCGTATCGAAAAATTTTCATTCTTCGCCTTCGCCGCCACGATGACACTTGCTGCTCCCCTGCTGGCACAACAGGCAGCTTCGCCTGGAGCAGCCGCACCTCGACACCAGGACACGGAAGTCTATGAGCCGGTTCCTCCGGTCGTGACACCGGGTGCCACAGACTCGGCACCGCCTTCCGATGCGATCGTATTGTTTGACGGTAAGAACCTGGATGAATGGGTATCGGCCAAGGACCAATCGCCAGCCAAATGGGATGTCGCCAATGGCATCGTGACCGTGAGCAAAGCTCCCGGCGTTGGCAACATCGAGACGACGAAGAAGTTCAAGGACTACCAGCTTCACGTCGAATGGAGAATCCCGGAGAACATTACCGGGAGCGACCAGGCGCGCGGCAACAGCGGCGTGTTTCTGGCTTCAACCGGGCCGGGGGATGCAGGGTATGAGCTGCAGGTTCTCGACAATTACAACAACAAGACCTATGTGAACGGTCAGGCAGGAAGCATCTACAAGCAGGCCATTCCGCTGGCGAACCCGAATCGTAAGCCTGGAGAATGGCAGACCTACAACGTTGTATGGACCGCGCCAAGATTCAACGAAGATGGCTCGGTGAAGACTCCCGCCTACGTGACGGTCTTCTTCAACGGCGTGCTGGTGGAGAATCACTTCGAGTTGAAAGGCGAGACGTTATATGTCGGCAAGCCCTTCTACAAGAAGTACGACACCGCACCGATCAAGTTGCAGGCTCATGGCGACAAGAGCGAACCGATCAGCTTCAGAAACATCTGGGTGAGAGAGCTCAAATAGCAACCAGTGCCTGCATGGCAGGCATCGTCACTTTACGGGCCAGGCGGTCTTGCCTCCGTGGTGGTAGGCAAGATTGCCGATATGCCCGGCCCTCGCGGCGGCGATGCCTGTCTCGACGGGAGCGTTCGGCTCGTTGCGGGTCTTGATGCATTCGAAGAAGTTCCGCATGTGTTGAATGGTTCCGTCCTCGAAACTCGCTTCCTTGAGGATGGGATTACGGTCACCCTTCGCATTCTCGTGAAAGATGCTCATGCCGGAACGGTTGATCTTGAGCGTTGCATCGGTGCCGCGGAACTCCAATCCTCCGTCATCGATGGAGGACGCCATCATGCCTTCGTAGACGACATCGAAGCCGGGATAACGGAAGGCTGCCTGGATGGTGTCCGGGCAGTCCCAATCCTTGTAGACGTACTTGTCGCCGAGCATGAACGCCATGGAAGGTTCGTCGGCCTTCATGGCCCACTGTGCGACGTCGATCCAGTGAGCGAAGAGATCGGTCATCGCGCCGCCGCCAAAGTTCCAATACCAGCGCCAGCGGAAGAACTTGTCGAGAGTGAAGGGCTGTTCGGGCGCTCCGCCGAGCCATTGTTTCCAGTCAAGCTGAGCTACGTCGATGGGTTTGGGAACCCAGCTGGAGCCGTAGTTCTGCCACCAGTAGGTGCGTATCTGCCTTACCTCTCCGAGCGAACCTCCCTGGATGAGGTCGACCGCGTTGCGAAAGTGATTCCAGCTCCTCTGCTGCATGCCGCACTGCAGGACCTGCTTGCTTGAACGCACGGCCTTCCGGAGCGTGGCTCCTTCTTCCAGCGTGTGAGTTACGGGCTTCTCGAGATAGACGTCCTTGCCTGCGGCAAGGGCCGCTGTGGCAATGCGCACGTGCCAGTGATCGGGGGTCGCGATCAGGACCGCATCGAGGGTCTTGTCGTCGAGGACCTCGTGAAAGTCCATGTGCGTCGTCGCATCCACCGCATTGGCGCGCGCCTTCACCTCATCGCGCCGTGGGGTGTAGACGTCGCTGATTGAAGCGATCTCGAAGGGCATTCCTGTGCTGTCTGCAGCGCCAAGCAGCTGGCGCATGCGGCCGCCGGCGCCAATGACGCCGACGCGAAGTCTGTCGTTTGCTCCGAAGGCTCTTGTGGATCCCAACGCGGTAAGTCCGCTGGCGATAAGGAAATGGCGACGGTCGGGCGTAAACGTCATGGCTCTCCTGGATCTGATAGTCCCGAGGATGGTATCAAAGCCGTCTACCTGCGAGGAGAGGAGAGAGTCCCCTCCCCCCTGTTTTTGTGCAAAGTCTTCATGACATTAGACTTAGCCTTGGACCTCTGTTGCAAGTTCTTCAAAACACAGGCAGTTTCTTGTAAAGTCTTGAAAAGAATGAACAAAAAGACAACCCCCGGAATGTTCTCCGGGGGTTTCTGTAGTTAGGTTTCTATTTCTATTGTAATGAATGGGTTGAAACTAATGCGCACTTAGAATGCGCTTTATTTTGTTAGGTTTAGGGGTGTTTGGGGCTTGACAGGATTTTCGATCCCTTTCTTCCTCCTGACTGTTGTGCACCGCAGGCAAACAGGTGATTCATTCGATTTTGCGCAGGATGACATGGGTTGGGATGAGGCATGCCTTTGAAGGGCGTTTGTGGCGGCATAAGCGAAATACAGGGATTCTTCGACTCCGCTGCGCTGCGCTGCGCTCAGAATGACGTGTGTGAGGGGTGAGAAGTTTATGCGGGGCGAACCGCAGGAGTTTCTGCTGCGGTCCTTCGGGCCTCCGCTCAGAATGACGAAGTGTGAGTGACACCTTCCATCGTCCAATGCGGCTGAGGGCGCGAAAGAGAGCAAATGTGTGATGGCCCCGGGACCGTTTCGCGGTCTCCGGGGCCCATTTGATGTTTCTTGCAGACGGCCCGTAAGCCGAATTCTGTTCTAGATGATCATTCCTCTACGCGACGCATTACTACGGCGCTTTAGCAACCTACCCGCAGGTTTCGGCTCCCTTTCGGGTCTCTCCGCCTGGGCGCACCGGGCCGATACGCCATCGCCGCCTGGAGAGGAGCAGCGAAGTCCCTGCCTATTTGGTCTTGCTCCGTGTGGGGTTTACCATGCCGCGTCTGTTACCAGCCGCGCGGTGCGCTCTTACCGCACCTTTTCACCCTTACCTTCGCTCGCTTTCGCTCGCGGAGGCGGTATGTTCTCTGTTGCACTGGCCGTCCGGAGGTCTTGAAACCTCCGTCCCGGACGTTATCCGGCACACTGCCCTGCGGAGTTCGGACTTTCCTCCCCCGAGCCCTGCTTGCGCATGGTCCGGCAGCGATCATCCGGCCGCCTGCAGTTTTAGTTTAGCGCATGGGAGTGTTTTTCTTCCCCGTTGTTTCCTGCGAACCCACATCTCAAAAATCGAGATGTGGGGCACCCTTGCCCACATGTTTGAAAGCAGATTCCTCCGCTTCGCTACGGAATGACAAGCTTCGCTAACGGAATGACAAATTGCTATGAACTTCAGAGACAGGACGCTAGTCATGCCTGACAAGGCTCTCGGAAGATGAACGGCTTGAGAGGTGAAAAATGCTCGCCGCAACTCATGAGCGTATTGCGGCGAGCCTGGAGAAGCCTGCTATTCGGTTCTCAGCGCGTCGATGGGGTTGATGGAAGCGGCGCGACGCGCGGGAATGATTCCGGCGACGAGGGCCGCTACCGCGAGGGTGCCAATGGCGAGAGCCAGCACGCCTGCTCCTGCTGTGGCGATCTCGTAGAGCTGCGACTTGACGAAGCGAACTGAGAGGTAGGCGACGGGGATACCGATAGCCAGCCCGATGGCGGTTTCGACGACGGCTCCGCGCAGGATCATGGCGACAACGTCTGTGCGCTCGGCACCGAGCGCCATGCGGATGCCGATCTCGTTGGTGCGCCGCACGACGCCGTAGGATGTCACGCCATAGAGTCCGATGGCGGCGAGGAGAAGGGCGAGTGCGCCGAAGAGCGAGGTGAGCCGGGCGATCAGGCGCTCCTCGGTGAAGCGGTCGGAGATCTGGTTGGAGAAGGTCTGGAACCTGACGACGGTGAGGTTGGGATTGATGGCGGCCAGCGTGCGGCGGGTGAGGGCTTCGATGTCGTTCCTCGGGTGGTCGGTCTGGAGCACGATGGATCCGGCGTAAAGGCTAGCGTCCATCTCGAGGGGTTCCTTGTCGCTGGGCTCGCGTTGCACCATGGGGAAGAAGAACATCTCGTGATTCTTCCAGCGAACGGTGGTGTAGGCGGTGTCCTCAACGACGCCGACGATCTCAAAGTCACCCGAGGAGTGAGGGCCGGTCTCGCCGAAGCGGCGGCCCAGGGGGTTGGCGCCGTGGAAGAAGGTCTTGACGAAGCTCTGATTGACGAGGGCGACGGCGGGTGAGGTGGAGGTGTCCTGCGGACCGAAGCCTCGGCCCATGACGACGTGGGTCCCAACGGAGTCGAAGTACTCGGCATTGACTTTCACGAGGGAGGAGCTCTTGTGTGGGTCGGGCTGGCCCTGCACCTGCACGCTGGTGTTCCATCCGTTGTCTTCCATGGGTGTGTAGGTGGAGATTCCGACCTTCACGATGCCGGGAATAGCGTGGAAGTTTTCTTCGATGGTGCGGTAGAGCGCCTCGACCTGCGCGGTGGTGTAGCCGGCGGCCTGCGGGTTGATGTGCACGATGTAGCGGTTGGCGGCGTCGAGCTTCATGTCGGTGTTTTCGAGCTTGCCGAGGCTCTGGGCAAAGAGTCCGGCGCCCACCAGAAGCACGACCGAGAGCGCGGCCTGCAGGACGACGAGCGAGCGCTGAAGCATCGAGGCGCCACCGGAGGTGGTTCGCGAGCCAGCGCGCAGAGCGTCGGCGGGCTCGGCCTTTGCGGCGATCCATGCAGGCGCGACTCCGAAGAGGACGCCAGTCACAAGCGACAGAGCGAAGGCGAAGCCAATGATGGGCAGAGAGGGCGAAGCGTCGAGGGTGACGCTGGTAGCACCGGGAAAGGCGAGCGCGATCAGCATGCGCGTTCCGAGGTAGGCGAGGGCGAGCCCCGCTACTCCGCCCAGCAGCGCCAGGACGATGCTTTCGGTGAGCAGCTGTCGGACAATACGCAGCCGCTGCGCTCCAAGCGCAGTGCGGACGGACATCTCCATGCGGCGGTTCATGCCGCGGACGAGCAGAAGGTTGGCGATGTTGGCGCAGGCGATCAAAAGGACCAGTCCGGCGACCCACATCAGCAGGCGCAGGTGCGAGGCGTAGTTCTCCTGCAATGCCTGGATGCCCGCGCCGCCGGGCGTGAGCGTGGCATGCACCTTCCGCAGCAGCTCCTCGCCTTCAGGGCCTTTGTAATCCTTGAGGGTTGAGAACTCCTGCCGCACCAGCGCATTCACCTTCTGCTGCAACGGAGCCATGGCGGTGCCGGGTTTGACGCGGCCGATGAGGTAGAGCCAGCCTTTCCTGGGATCGCGGATAAAGGGCGAGTTGGCCAGCACATCCATCGTCTCCATGGGCAGGTAGAACTCCGGTGGCGTACTGGTGACGCGATCGCCGAAGAAACCTCGGGGCGCGATGCCGACGAGGATGACTGGCCTGGTGTTGACCCAGAAGGTGCTGCCGATGACAGAAGGATCACCGTGCCAGGTGTTCTGCCACGTGTTGTAGCTCATGACGGCGGTCATCGGCGCGCCCTGAACATCGTCCGAGTCGACGAAGAGACGTCCTGCGGCGGGGCGGAGGCCGAAGGTGCGGAAGTAGTTGCCGGAGACGAACTCGCCCATGACCGACTGGGCCAGATTCCCTTCGCCGTCACGACGCGCAGTGACTGGCCTCCAGGCGTAGCCGGCCTGCATGGCGGCCAGTTCTTCGAACTCGGGCAGGTTCTTTTTGAGGTACTGATAGGTCTCGGCGGCGAAGAGCGAATAGTTACCGTCTTTTTTTGCTCCGCCATTCACGCAGCAGTCGGTTCCTTCGCCTAGATGGACGAGCGTGGACGGATCGGCGACGGGGAGGTTCTGGAGCAGGATGGAGTTGACCAGAGTGAAGATGGCGGCGTTGGCCCCGATGCCGAGCGCGATCGTGAGCAGGATGGTAGCGGTGAAGGCAGGGGTTTTTCGCAGCTGCCGAAGCGCATAGCGCACATCCTGAAGCAGAGAGGTCATCGCGATTCTCCGGATCGATAGAAAGAACTCGTGGCATGAAAGGTGGGAGCACGCCATCCTCCAAAACAGAGAGTGGAGAAGCATCGTGTTTGCAAGAAGTTATGAAGAAGGCATTTGCGCAGACATGTCCGGTATCGATTTTTACTGTTCGTGCACGGACAGTGGAACCGGAGAGGGCTAGAACACGTAATCTTGTGGGACGAACAACCTCGCTTTGCCCACGACGGGCTGGTAGTCTCGGCTTGTCGCGACAGAACAGCTATGGAATTCAAGGAAGCCGTTAAGATTGCCCTGCAGTCTCTCTGGGCGAATAAGCTGCGATCGATTCTCACGCTGCTCGGCGTCGTCATTGGCGTTGCCAGCGTGATCGCTGTTGTTACTCTCGTCAACGGCGCGAATGTTTATGTGGCCAGCAAGGTGAACAAGTATGGCGCCGACACCTTCACCATGAGCAAGCAGCCGCAGATCATCACCAGCTATGAGCAGTACCGCGCGTTCCAGAAGCGTAAAAACATTCTGCTGGAGGACTATCTCTACATCGCCGAGAACTGCAGGCACTGCGATCAGGTTGGAGCTCAGCAAACCTCGACCGGCAAGATTGTCTTCGGCACACAGTCCTCAACGGACACGGTCATTCGCGGCCAGACCTATGCCATGCCCGAGATGCAGAACATGAACATCGTGCAGGGCCGTGGATTTACTCCCACAGATGACGAGCATGCCGCGCATGTAGCGCTGGTCGGGTCGGACATTCAGGAGAACCTACTGAAGGGTGACGACCCTATCGGCAAGGAGATTCGTGTCGATGGCGTTCCCTATACGATCATCGGTCTCGGGGAGAAGCAGGGCAAGACCCTGGGACAGAGCCAGGATAACTGGGTTTCGGTTCCGCTCTCTACGTTTCAGAAGACCTACGGAACGGCGAAGACGCTGACGATCTATGCCAAGGCAGGCGCAGGCTCAGATGCTCTGGAAGTGGCTACCGACGAGGCCCGGCAGCTGATGCGTTCGCATCGGCACGACAGGCCGGGAGTCGACGACAGCTTCACGCTGGAGACCAGCGATACCTTCGTTGGTCTGTGGAAGAGTATCAGCCAGGGATTTGAGGCGGTAGCCGTTGCCATTGCGGGAATATCGCTGGTTGTGGGCGGAATCGTGATCATGAACATCATGCTGGTCTCGGTGACGGAACGCACCCGTGAGATTGGCGTCCGCAAGGCTCTGGGAGCGAGGCGAGGCGACATTCTGATCCAGTTCTTGATTGAATCGGCAACGATGGCTCTGGCGGGCGGAGCCATTGGCGTGATGGGAGGTATGGGCGTGGCACAGGTGGTTACGGTGCTGCTCGGCTTTCCGTCTTCGATCGCGATCTGGAGCATCTTTGCCGGTTTGATCGTTGCCGCGAGTGTAGGAATTTTCTTTGGCGTGTATCCGGCTCGAAAGGCAGCGGATCTGGACCCGATTGTGGCGCTGCGGTCGGAGATTTAGTGAGGCTTAGAGGATATCTATGAACGTTGGAGACCAGAAAGAAGCAGTCAAAATGGCGTTCGACCAGCTGCGCGCCAACAAGCTGCGGTCAGGTCTGACGATCCTCGGCATCGTGATCGGCGTGGTGACGGTGATCGCCATCTCCTCGGTTATTAATGGCCTGAACTCTCGCGTCTCCGGCATGGTGGAGGCGATGGGAACCAATGTCATCTGGGTCTTCCGCTTTCCCGTTATCGGTGTGCGCCCAACCACCGAGATGCTGACCCGCAAGCAGCTCACCATGGAAGACGCGGAGGCTATTGCGGAGTTGCCACACGTGGTGGCGGTCTCGCCCTCCCTGCGCTACCAGAACTTCCAGTTCAACGCGGGATCGGTAACGGCGAAGTACGGTACGCATAAGGTTGAGAGCGTTTCGTTGGAAGGCGATACTACCTCGTCGAAAGATGTGTACGACTGGGATATTCACGAGGGCCGATACTTCAATGAAACCGACCAGGAGCGCGCGACCAACGTCACCGTGTTGGGCCACGATACCGCTGAGGATCTCTTCGGAGAGGAGAGCCCTCTCGGCAAAGAGGTTCAGATTGAAGGCATAACCTTCACCGTTGTCGGGACGCTGGAGAAGCAGAAAGCGGCCTTCGGCGGAGGGAAAAACCCCGAGGACAATTTCGCCTACTTCCCGATTACGACCTTCCACAAGCTGCATCCCGAGGTCCTGGATTACTGGGTCAGCGTGAAGTTCGACGACCAGAAGAACAAGGCCGCAGTCATCGACTCCATCACCGACCTGCTGCGCCGGCGTCGCAAGGTTCACAATGAGGCGGATGACAACTTCGCCATCTTCGGGTCGGATTCGATCACGCGCCTGTGGACGCAGATTACCGGTTCCCTGTTCCTGCTGATGTTCGGACTTTCGGCCGTTGGATTGATGGTCGGGGGCGTCGGTGTCATGAACATCATGCTGGTCTCCGTGACCGAGCGAACACGGGAGATCGGCGTGAGGAAAGCCATTGGTGCGACCAAGAAGATCATCCTGATGCAGTTCACGCTGGAAGCCATTACGCTGTGTGCATTGGGAGGGATCATCGGCATTCTCGTGGGCAGTGGACTGGCCATGGGATTGCGCTTCATCCTCTCATCGCAGGTCTCTCTCTTGTGGGTGACGGCGGCGTTCCTGTCCTCGTGTGCGATCGGGCTGGTGTTTGGGATCTATCCGGCGTGGAAGGCGGCTAATCTGAATCCTATCGACGCGCTGCGATACGAATAATGAACGAGATAACTCTACAGCCGAGCTGCCACGGCTTTTAAGAATAGCAGCGGGGCTGAACTTCGCTATCCCCCGAAGGGGGCCATTCCTCGTCTTTGCCGTACCCGTTAGACTAAAGGCATGCTGGCAATCTGCATCGAGGGCCTCACTGCACTGCTGGCTTTAGCTGGCATCGTTTACATGGTGCTGGTGCTGTGGGGCGCGCGTGATTTTCATCTTGCCTGCCGCAGGCGCGGTTTGACGTCGGGATTTACCCCCGATGTGTCGATCCTGAAGCCAGTTAAGGGGATCGACCAGCGGATGTACGCTGGATTCGTAAGCCACTGCAGCCAGCAGTATGCGGGACGGTTCGAGCTGCTCTTTGGCGTCTCCAGCCTCTCTGACCCAGCGGTTACCGAGATCGAGCGCCTGAAGGCGGAGTTTCCAGCGATCGCCATCCGGCTGATCGAGTGCACGCAACGGCTCGGGACCAGCGGCAAAGTAAGCAATCTGGTTCAGATGCTTCAGGAAGCCCGGTACGAGCATGTCGTCATCAACGACAGCGACATTCTCGTCTCCCCTCATTATCTCACCCATATCATGAGCTGCTTCGAAGACCCTTCGCAGCCCTCCGGCCCACGCGTGGGTCTCGTAACTGCGCCCTACGTCGGTCATACGCCAGCCAAGAACGCGGGTCTATGGTCTCGGCTGGAGGCGTTGGGAATCTCGACCGATTTTTTTGCCGGCGTCCTTACTGCCCGCAAACTCGAAGGAGGCATCCGCTTCGGTCTAGGATCGACGCTCGCAACGACCAGGGCCGTGCTGGCAGAGACCGGAGGCCTCGAGTCGCTGGTCGAATATCTCGCTGACGATTATGAGATGGGAGTGCGGATCGCCGACGCCGGTTATCGCGTCGAGCTCTCGGAAGAGGTTGTGGAGACATCGGTTCCCGATTACACCCTGCAAGGCTTTGTCGATCATCAGTTGCGGTGGGCGCGTTCGACGCGCGATTCCCGTAAGCTGGGCTACGTCGGCCTTGGAATCACCTTCTGCCTTCCCTGGGCGATCTTCGCGTGTATTGCCAGTGGCTTCGCTCTCTGGAGCTTCACGCTGCTGAGCCTTGCGCTGCTTGCCCGGGTGGCGGTTGCGCTCTCGGTCGGAGTGGGCGTGCTGCGTGACCAGCAAGTGCTGCGCGATCTATGGCTTCTGCCGCTGCGCGATTTCCTGGCTTTTGGTTTCTGGTTGTGGAGCTTCGCCGGGGACACCGTGGTGTGGCGTGGCGAACAGTTCCACCTTCATGAGGGACGCATCAGCAAGTCGACGACGCTGGCCCATGTCAAAGTAGTTCGTTAGACAGTTTTCGCATTTCATCAAGTCTTTCTGCGGTTCGTCACATTCGCTGAACTTCCCGCTACGTCATCCGTAAAATTAAGACCATAGGCCCCTCTGTTCTTCGGCGAGGTGATCTATGGCCCTTCCCAGCGGTCTTCGACTTTCTGGATGGAAGCGGCGCCGGGCCTGGGCGTGGCTTCTCGTATTTCCTCTTCTTCTCAACCTGGATCAAGGCGCGCCCTGTCAACAGGAGGGTGCCTCGACGGTAGAAAAGCGAATTGCACGCGATCGTAAGACCATCTCCGAAGCTGAGCGCCTTCAGCTCAATAACGGTGAAGTCGGGCGTCTGTGGGCGGAGGTTGCCTCTGGCGAAGAGGACCTAGGTCACTTTGACCAGGCAGAGAGTGCGTATGCTCACGCACTCGAAATCTTCGGCCGCGATCCATCCACGCAGATAGCCTATGCGGTTACGCTGGACAATCTAGGTACTTTGTACGCGCTGACAAAGCGTGGGGATGCGTCCCTGGACTGCCGGAAGCGGGTACTCGAAATCTTTCAAAGATCGGGCAATTTACTTCGGGCCGCTCGCGCCGAATCTCATCTGGCCGATGCCTACCTTGCTCTTGGCAAGAATAAAGATGCGGAGCGACACGCATTGCTGGCAGCTCGCGAGCTGTCGGCGCTGCCCGATGCAACCAGGGAAGACCGGGCATCGGCGCTGGTAGGGTATGCCTTCGCCAGCTGCCTGTCAGGCCATTGCGGAGAGGGAATCATTGCCGCGCGGAAGGCCATGTCGCTGGCTCGTGAGGCGCTTCCTCCAGAGTCCTTTGCGATTGGACAGGTGCACGTAGCGCTTGGATACACCGAGTGGAGAACGGGCGACATCGCAAGGGCTGAGGGAGATCTGCGCGAGGGCATCCGCATCCTCCGGCTCCGGCTTCCTCCATCGCATCCGCTCGTGGTCCAGGGGCTCGAGATCTATCGGTGGTATCTTTCTGACCTCGACAGGAGATGCGAAAACAAGAAAAGTTGCTGAAGAAGAGCAAGAGGCTCAATCCCGGCAACCCGCCTGCAGCAACTTGTGTCGTAAGCGTGTATGGTCTGCGCCGGAGGTGACACGGGTGTTCGATACCCGCTCTTCAGGTAGCTTGAAGCCTGCAAGGGAGATTCGGCGATGGTTCCAGTGAAACGTAATCATGCAGAAAAACATGAAGAAAAAAAACAGCCAGCCGAGCTGGGCGAGCTTGCCGAAGACTCGCGTATTACGGTGCGGAGACCGGGCGCGCCTGCGCGCGATGGAAGATGCGTCGTTTACTGGATGCAACGCGCACAACGGGGCGTCGACAATCATGCCGTCGACGTCGCGGTGAAGCTGGCGAATGCGCTTGAGTTACCTCTGGTGGTGTACTTCGCGGCTATCTCCAACTTTCCTCACGCCAACCTGCGGCACTATGCGTTCCTGAACCAGGGCCTGCGAGATGTCGAAGAGGATTTGGCCGAGCGGGGCATTGCATTTGTAATGCGCCGCGCCCCGAACGAATCGCATCAAGAGTTTTTTGCGGACGTGGGCGCCGCGATGGTGATCGGCGATGAGAACCCGATGCGGGAGCCGGAGCGATGGCGGCAGAAGCTGGCAGCGCAGTTGAAGATTCCCTTCTGGACGGTGGACACTGACGTTGTTGTGCCGTCGAAGCTGATCGAGCGCGCCCAATACGGTGCTTACACGATCAGGCCGCGCCTTTATCGGCTGTTGCCGGATTACATGCATCTGTACGAAAACCTGAAGGTCGATCGGGAGTGGAAGAGGCCGAAGGTTTTTTACGCAGACTCCGTGCGGGAAGACATTACGCGTGGATGGAAAGATCTCGACCGCAGCGTGTTGCCTGTCGAGGCCTGGACCGGAGGCACTCACGCGGCGCAGAAGCGCCTTCAGCACTTCGTGAAGTCGATGCTTGCAGACTACGAGACGAAGCGTAGTCGCCCCGAGGTCGAGGGCAGCTCATGCCTGTCGCCCTATCTGCACTTCGGTCACATAGGCCCGCTGACGATCGCGCTCGCGGTCGAAGCAGCTGTGAGGAAAAATGCGCGACTACGCCCGGCACGGGACGCCTTCTTCAACGAGCTGATCGTGTGGCGGGAGCTTGCCGTGAACTTCGTCCGCTACACGAAGAACTACGATTCGCACGAGTGTGCCGAGCCGTGGGCGAAGCAGACAGTCTCCGAACATGAGCGCGATGAGCGTGAATACCTGTACAAGCTAAGCGAGCTTGAGGGCGCCAGAACGCACGATGACCTATGGAACGCCGCGCAGCTTCAGATGCTGCATCACGGCTGGATGCATAATGTCATGCGAATGTACTGGGCCAAGAAGATTCTGGAGTGGACTCCGGACATCGCTACCGCGATGCGGTATGCCATCCATCTCAACGATAAGTACTTCCTGGATGGACGCGACCCCAACGGATACGCCGGTGTCGCATGGGCCATCCTGGGAAAATTCGACCGGGCATGGAACGAGCGGCCCATCTTTGGCAAGATTCGGTATATGTCGGGCGCTTCGACGGGACGAAAGTTCGATTCGAAACGCTACATGCAACAGATGCAGGTTCTTCAGACGCAGGGCGGTTTCGACTTCCTAAGCTGATATTCTTAATACTTGGCAAACTATCTCATTACCGGCGGCGCTGGCTTCATCGGTTCGCACCTGGCGTTTGCGCTGATCGAACGTGGCAACCAGGTCAGAGTGCTCGATAACTTCGAGACAGGCCTTGAGAAGAATTTAGCTCCCATCCGCGATCGAATCGATCTGCGCGAGGTGGACCTGGCGGACGCCGAGGCGGTTCGCAGCGCCTGCGAGGGGATCGATACTATCTTCCATGAGGGGGCGCTTCCGAGCGTTCCCCGCAGCGTGAAGGAGCCGCGTCCAAGTCACGAGACGAATATCGGCGGTACCTTCAACGTGCTGGAAGGTGCTCGGTTGGCCGGGGTAAAACGCGTCGTCTATGCGGCCTCCTCTTCGGCCTATGGCAACCAGCCGGGATTCCCGCGCGTGGAGACCATGGCTCCGCAGCCGCTGTCGCCCTATGCTGTGCAGAAGCTGACGGGCGAGCTCTACATGCAGGCTTATTGGAGAGTTTACGGACTCGAGACCGTGTGCCTTCGCTACTTCAACATCTTCGGTGCGCGGCAGGTTCCGGACTCGCCCTATTCGGGCGTGATGGCCCGCTTCATCCTGATGATGATGCGCGGAGAGACGCCAACCATCTTTGGCGATGGCGAGCAGGGCCGGGACTTCACCCATGTTGAGAATGTGGTCAGCGCAAACCTGCTGGCGGCCGAGGCTCCGGCAGATCAGGCCGCCGGGCGCGTGTTCAACATCGCATGCGGCGAGCGTCACACGCTTAACGAAACGTATGCGGTTCTAGCAACCTTACTCGGCTTCAAGCATCCACCTATATACGGGCCGGAGCGCGAAGGGGATGTCCGTGATTCACTGGCCGATATCTCCGCTGCTTCCGCAGCGTTGGGCTATGTCCCGCGGATTGGTTTCGAAGAGGGCTTGCGCCGCACCGTCGCATGGTATCGCGACGAATTTGCTGGTTAGGACGATAAAGAAAGTGACACCGACAAACATTGCTGTATCTGCCGGAGCGGGACTGGAAGAGTGGTTGGCAGGAATCGACCGGCGGACAACGCGGGTTGGAATCATCGGACTGGGTTATGTTGGTCTCCCCCTGACGCTGCTCTTCAGCGAAGAACGTTTTCGCGTCACCGGCTTCGACATCGACACAACCAAGGTTGCAAGTCTCAACTCGGGCCAGTCCTACATTCATCGCATCGAGCCGGATCACATCCAGGCCGCACAGCGAAGCGGCTTTCGCGCTACCTCAGAGTTCTCGGAGATTACCGCGATGGATGCGGTGCTCATCTGCGTGCCCACGCCGCTCAATGAAGACCACACGCCCGACATGAGCTATGTCGTCTCCACCATCGAGGCGATCGCGCCGCATCTGCGCGCCGGGCAGCTGGTGGTGCTTGAAAGCACCACCTATCCTGGGACCACCGAAGAGATTATCGTCGAAACCATCAACCGACATGGCGCGGGCAAAGGCCTGAAGGTGCTGCGCAATCATCCCTCCGCCACCGAGCTCGATGGCGTGATGGTCGCATTCTCGCCGGAACGCGAAGATCCGGGCAACATCATCACTCCTCGCCGCGATATCCCCAAGGTGATCGGAGGAGTCGATGCTCGGGCGACTGCGGCTGCATCGGCTCTCTACGGGAGCGTCTTCCGCAAGACTGTGCCTATGTCCACTCCGGCAGCGGCGGAGATGACCAAGCTGCTCGAAAATATCTACCGCTGCGTCAACATCGCTCTGGTCAACGAGCTTAAGCAGCTCTGCGGTCCCATGGGTATCGACATCTGGGAGGTGATCGAGGCGGCCGCCACAAAGCCTTTCGGTTTTCATGCCTTCTATCCCGGCCCCGGCGTTGGAGGCCATTGCATCCCCGTCGATCCGTTTTATCTGAACTGGAAGGCGCAGCAATTCGGAATCCAGGCAAAGTTCATCGAGCTCGCAGGCGAGGTGAACGAAGCCATGCCCGAGTATGTCGTCCAGTCGACAGCACGCGCTCTTGAACGCGACGGCGGCACCCTGCGTGGGGCGAAGGTGCTGGTGCTGGGTGTCGCCTACAAGCGCGACGTCGACGACCTTCGGGAGTCACCCTCGCTGATCGTCATCGAGAAGCTTCGTCATGCCGGCGCGCAGGTGGAGTACAACGACCCCTTCTTCCCTGAGGTGGGACGCGGACGCCACTACGACCTGCATATGCGCTCGACTCCGCTTGAGAACCTGGAACGGTTCGACTGCGTGCTCATCCTCACCGATCACTCGCTCTACAACTATGGTGAAATTGTCAGCCAGGCACGGCTGGTCGTAGATTCCAGGAATGCCACGCGATCGATCCAGTCACCCAAGATCGTGCGCTGCTAGAAATGCGGCCACGCGAAGCCGCGCCCGCGTTCAGCAACAGTTGAGATCAAAGGGAATCATTAGAGTTTTTTTATCCCTTTCTGAAACACCGCTTCACTTTTCTTTACCCTTCTGCGTTGACTCCACGAGTGCCGCCTTGCAGCATCAGGAACAGGTGTCTGCACTGAGCAGCTAGCAGCCATGGGGCCCAAAAAGTCGACAAAACTCGAAGTGTGCCTGCAGCGGCCAGGGCGATTTGCACGTGCGGCTGTACGGGCGACTTTGTTCTTTACTCTGGGTATAGCTCAGGCAAATTCACAGGCCTCTCCACAGACAAGTGGTCTGGACGCAGCATGGCAACCGCTCGGACCGGAGCAGGTGATGACTGCTGCGTATGGCAAAGTGACCGGACGGGTCACTGCCATCGCAATGGATTCTACGGATTTGACGGGCAATACCGTGTATGTCGGTACGACAGGAGGCGGCGTATGGAAGTCGGTCAACGCCGCGGGTCCAGCCTCGGCCGTTACCTTTACTCCCCTGACCGATACCCTGCCGGTCTTCAGCGGCAACGCAGGAAGCGCAGCGATTCCATCCTTGAGCATCGGAGCCCTCAGTCTTCAAGGCTCGCTGGTGCTTGCAGGCACGGGTGACCCGAATAACGATGTTGCCGATTCGTTCTACGGTGGGGGCCTACTGCGCTCAGCAGACGGCGGTCTGACGTGGACTCTCATCAATACCTCAAAGGACTCGCCAAATCAGAATTACCTGTTCACCGGTCTTAGCTTCGCTGGTTTTGCGTGGAGCACAACCACCCCGGGCACGGTAGTCGCAGCGCTCTCTCAGGCGGCAGAGGGGACTCTTACAGGCGCTGCCAATCCAGCTGAAAGCGTAATGGGCCTTTACTACTCGACCGACGAGGGCGTCACCTGGCACATGAGCACCGTGATGGACGGAGCCCAGATCGTGCAGCGGCCTCTGGCCACAGGTGCAAACTCCAGCGGAGGCAATGCCGTAACTGCGGTGGTCTGGAACCCCGTGCGCAGGCGGTTTTACGCCGCGCTGCGCTTCCACGGCTACTACGAGTCTGTCGATGGCATCACGTGGATGCGTCTGGCGCAACAGCCCGGCGCTGGCCTGACGACCGCAGCATGTCCCACCAATTCCAACCAGGTCGGCAATGCCAGCTGCCCTATCTTTCGCGGCGCACTTACAGTAGAGCCATCCAGCGGCGATATGTACGCCCTCACCGTAGACTCAAGCAAACACGATCAGGGCCTGTGGCGCGATGTATGTGCCAGCACGGGCACGGCCTGCGCGAACCCTGTCTCCTTTTCGCAGCAGGTTGGCGGGAACTCACTTGAGTCGAGTGACGGAAGCGCCGTGGTTCCGCAGGGTGACTACAATCTTTCGCTTGCTGCGGTCGCCTCCGGCGCAGACACGGTGCTCTTTGCCGGTACGGTAGACCTCTACCGCTGTTCGCTCGCATCTGGTTGCACGACCATGCGCAACACCACCAATGCGCTGAACGCATGCGGTGCCCCCGCGAAGGTCGCACCCGCGCAGCATGCGTTGGCGGTCCGTGCCACCACTGGCTCCCCCGTTCTGTTCCTTGGCAACGATGGAGGCTTGTGGCGATCGACCGACGGTGTAAACCAGCGGGGCGCCCCGTGTTCGCCTGACGACGCGGTGCACTTTGAAAATCTCAACGGCGGTCTCGGCTCGTTGGCCCAGGTAGAGAGCGTGGCGCAGCACCCCACCGATCCGGCAACGCTGATCGCCGGGATGGGGGCAAACGGCACTGCAGCCACAACAGCGGCTACGTCGACCGGAACAGGTGCATGGAACCAGCTTGCTGCAGGCGAAGGAGGCACTGTCGCGATCGATCCGGCTAATCCCGATCTCTGGTACATCTCGACTGCAGCGGGAGTCAGTATTCGCAGTTGCGCCAAAGGCGGAAGTTGCGCCTCGTCGGATTTCAGCGGACCGCCGACGATCGGTCCTTTGCAGACCGCAAACGACCCTTCGCTCATCCACACTCCATGGCTTCTTGACCCCGCTCTTTCGTCCAATATCATCCTCGGCACGTGCCGGGCGTGGCGCGGGCCAGCGGCAGACGGATCGCTGTGGTCGGGCAATAACGTGATCAGCAGGATGCTGGCCGGTCCACAGAGCAGCGCCTGTGCTACCACCAACGCGATGGTGCGTTCGCTTGCTGCGGGAGGTCCGGTGTTAAGCACTCCCGACGCGCAACACTCGGGGTCACAGGTCATCTACGCCGGAATTGCCGGAACTCTCGGCGCAGGCGCATCCGCCGGAGGACATCTCTTCGTCACCCAGGCGTCGCAGACTGGAACCAACGTCAGCGCGTGGAGCGATGTAAGCGCTTCGCCGGTCACGAATGCGAATACAACGCCCTTCAACCCCAATGGCTATGACATCTCTTCGATCGCAGTGGATCCCCATGATCCTACCGGGAGCACTGTCTATGCGACGATCATGGGTTTTCACGTAGCGCATGTATATCGCTCGACCGATGCCGGAGCCCACTGGACCAATATCACGCGCAACCTTCCTGACATGCCGGCCAACAGCGTCGTCGTCGATCCGAACGATGCCAACACCATCTATGTCGCGATGGACGGCGGTGTCTATGCGACCACCCAGGTGACCACATGCCCAACGGCCAACTGCTGGAGCCTCTACGGAGAGGGCCTGCCGAACGCCCCAATCACTCAGCTTGCGGTGGCCCAGGGGATGACCATGGGAGATGGTCGTACGGGAGAGCTGCGTGCAGCGACCTACGGCCGCGGGATATGGCAGATTCCGCTGTTGACTGCATCCCTTCCAGCGCAGCCGGCGATTTCGTTGAATCCCACGGTATTGGCCTTCACCGATCAGGCCGTGGGAACGCCAAGCGCATCCAAACTTATCGCGGTGACGAACACCGGTAATGCTCCCCTGACCATCAGCAGAGTGGATATCAGCCTGGCGCAGCTTCCTCTGGGACCGCAAGCGGAGTTCTTCGAGACGGATGACTGCGTCGGCGTCTCCATCGCTGCGGGCCAAAGCTGTACGCTCCAGGTCAGCTTTGCTCCCGCGGCACCAGGAAGTCGCAGCGCGACCATGACCCTCTTTGGCAATGTTGCGGGAGGACAGGCGACAGTTTCGATGACCGGCGTCGCCACGCCTGGAGGCGCAGTCGTCCTCACACCACTGTTTGCCAACTTCGGCGCCATCAATGTAAACACGACCAGCGCCGCGCAGAACATCACCGTCTCGAATACTGGCGGCGCGCAGGTCGCACTTGGAGCTCCCGCCATCAACGGCGACTTCCATATCTCCGCGAACACCTGCGGGACTGTCTTGAAGGCTGGCACGGGTTGCACGCTCGGCATCGTCTTTACTCCCACAGCGTCCGGCGCGCGAACCGGTAGCCTCACCATCTCCCACGACGGAGATCCCTTGACAGCTTCGCTAAGCGGACGAGGAGTTCTTCCCGCTACCGACTCGCTGGCGCCCGCGAGCCTGTCGTTCGCAACGCAGCCGCTTGGCACCTCGAGCCCACTTCAGCGCGTGCTCCTGACCAATGCGGGCGATGCCGCGCTTACGCTGATCTCGGCGCAGACGAGCGGGGATTTTATCGCGGTGAACTCCTGTGGCAACTCGCTCGCCGGTCACTCCACCTGTACGATCGGGGTGATCTTTCAGCCAACCATCCTTGGTTCGACGACAGGCTCCCTGACCATCTCGGATCAGTATCGATCGCAGAGCGTGACCCTGACCGGCATGGGGGTAGCTCCGCCTGGAGTCTCTCTTTCGCCGCTGTTCGGGATGAGCTTTCCCGCGACTGGCGTCGGGCTTAGCTCGGTGCCGCAGACGGTGACTCTCACGAACAATGGCGGCCTTCCGCTTTCCATTGCGACCATCGCTCTGAACGGCGACTTTGTTATCGTGCCCGGCAGCAACACCTGCACGGATACGCTGGCCGTCGGCGCGGCCTGCACGATGCAGGTGGTCTTCAAGCCTTTGGCTGGAGGAACGCGGCGGGGTAGTCTGACCATTGCCGACAGCGCAATCAATTCGCCGCAGACCTTGCCTTTGAGCGGCCCAGGCGTCGAGTTTGCACTGACGCCGAACGGTCCTGCGTCGGTCACGACTTCCAGCGGTCAGAACGCGGTGTTCCCGCTACTCTTTACCTCAGGACCGCCAGTGACGGGCGCGAAGGTGACCCTCACCTGCTCGGGCGCCCCGGTCAATTCGACCTGCAACATCACCCCATCCAACCTTTCGTTGGACGGCAATGCGACCACGGTCTCGGTCACCGTATTGACCGGTGTTCCCAATCTCTCCACCATCGCTCGGCCGAATCGATATCTCTGGGCTGTTCTATTACTTCCTGCAGGGTTGCTCAGGATTCGTCGTCGACGTCTTGCCGCTGTGGCCCTTCTGTGCGTTTTGATCGTCGCGGGTGGGTGTGGTTCGGGCAGGCTGATTCCGTCGAATGGAGGTCCGGGTTCAGGTGGCGGTACCCCGGGTGCCGTGACTCCCACGGGAAGCTACAACATTGTGGTGACGGCTTCCAGCGCGGGGCTTGTACGAAGCGTGAATCTTACGCTGGTTGTTCAGTAACTGCTCCTGCTCTTGAAATTACCCCGCTCTTCCCGCGCTCGCACCGGATGCCCAGGCCCATTGGAAGTTATAGCCTCCAAGCCAGCCCGTAACATCCACTACCTCTCCGATAAAGTAGAGACCCGGAACCTTGCGGCTCTCCATCGTCTTCGCATCGAGCTCGCCCGTATCGACACCGCCCGCGGTGACCTCGGCCTTTGCATAGCCTTCTGTTCCCGCGGGAATGACGCGCCAGGCGTGCAGATCGCGTTCGTACTGTTCCAGCGCTACGTTGCTCCAGCCTGTTGGCGGATGAACAGCGAGCCACCGTTCTGCGAGACGTGCCGGGAAGACGGATCGTAAAGCTGCGATTGCTGTGGAAGGATCGCGGCGGCCATTGTGAGCGTGCAGAGATGCAAAGACTCGGGCTTCCGGCGCGAGGTCCAGCTCGACCGGTTGACCCGGCTGCCAGTACGAAGATGCCTGAAGAATAGCCGGTCCACTGAGCCCGCGATGGGTGATCAGCATCTTCTCGCGAAACCGGACTGGCCGCTTTGTGCCTGCAGCAGCCGCAATCACTTCCGTGGAAAGCCCCGAGAGATCGCACCAGGCTTCTCGATCTTCGGGGCTGAAGACGAAAGGCACCAATGCTGGACGGCACGGAACGATGGCAACGCCGAACTGTTCGGCGATCTCATAGCCGAGGCTTGTGGCTCCCATCTTCGGGATGGAGAGGCCACCTGTAGCGACGACGACCGAAATAGCGCGGAAGGCTCCCGTCGAAGTATCGACGGTAAAGCGCTGGTTGATTGCCTCGCCGGAATTACCCGGTGGAGTGACGTTCGTGATCTTTATGCCGGTGAGAATGCGCACACCGGCATCGACGCACTCGCGCTCCAGCATGGAGACGATCTCCTGGGCAGAGCGATCGCAGAAAAGCTGGCCGAGTGTCTTCTCGTGATAGCGGATTCCGTGCTTTTCCACCAACGCAAGAATGTCAGCCGGAGTGAAGCGGGCCAGTGCAGATTTTGCGAAGTGTGGATTGGATGAGAGGAAGCTCTCCGGGCGGCAGTGAATATTGGTGAAGTTGCAGCGTCCTCCGCCGGAGATCAGAATCTTCTTGCCGATGCGTTCCGCGTGATCGAGAACGACGACCCGGCGACCGCGTCGACCCGCTTCAATGGCGCACATCAGCCCGGCTGCGCCTGCTCCCAGAACAACGACATCGACGTTATCCACAATTTCCTCAGCTTCGATGCTATCAATCCACACGGTCTTGCCATGCGAAACAATTCTGGCAAGTTACAGCGGGTCTCGATTAAGTTCGGAGATAACCGGGTGGGGTCATAAGCGTGGCAAAAAGCTTTTCCACATTTTCCACCGCAAGCCTCTATTTCCACAGCAAAAAAACCTTCGAAAGTCCTTGATCCGCGTGGCTTCCGGAGTACTATTCATCTCACCGGAAGAGTGATCTTCCAGAAGGAGAGAGCAAACAAGGGTTATCGAAGAGGACCGGCAACGGAACTCAAAAGGGCGGAAGGGAAACCGGATGTCCTGCGATAGGCCAAGGAAGTTCTTACGGCGAGTGTTGTAACGGAGGCGGACGGAAATGCGGGCTTCGGTTCGCAACTTTCGGACAAGTTCGAGATAACACCACGTTGTGATCTGGTCCCGAATCAGATCTTCGAAAATCGGAAAGAAAGGGCGGTTTCTCGCAAGAGAGATCGCCCTTCGCTTTTTATCCAACCTAATGTTTTGGAGGGGGCTCGCCGAAGAAGCGTGCACGCACCCCTTCGTCGATCGGTAGATCGGGTCCGCTGATGATGTGGTCTGGAACCCTGGTGTGGTCTTCCTGGATCAGTGGCATAGCAGTGGCGCGTCGCCGGTCAGCCTCCGGACCCTGCTCCTGAAAGATCTGTCTCAGCCATTCGCAGGAGGTGTGGATCACGGAAAAGTAACGTTGGTGTTCGGCGGCATAGTCATGGCCGGCGCTGTCCCAGTCGTTATTGCCGAGGAGAGCTTCAATGAGCGTCCGCACGTCACGCAGTGTCAGGGACATTCCCTGTCCGTAGGTCGGATCGGTAGTGGCGGCGGCATCACCAATGAGGGCGACGCCGGTGGAGTAAGGATGCTCGACCCAGTCTTCATCGCAGGGAAACGATGCAAGTGGGCCGATGCAGCGAAGAGAGCCATCATAGAAACCGGGAAATGGTGTGGTTCGTCGCGAGTAGTCGATAAATCGTGGCAGAGCCTGTTGGCCCTGCAGACGTTCCGGTTCCTGAGCTGGATAGGCCAGGTAGGCTCGAAAGCGATCCTCGCCTTCGTAGAGGACACCGACTACGGTAGCCGTCGCGGGGTTGAAAAGAAAATGGGCCAGATCGCGGGGCATCGCCAAACCAGTGAGCAACACGCCTGCAAACAGAAAAGGATGGGGTTGGCGCGTGACGGTGAATCCTGTCCACTTGCGAGCGGCTGAATTCCGCCCATCCGATGCGACAACGATTCTCGCCGAGAGCGTCTCCGTGCCTTTCGAGTCTCGAAACTCTACGCGCGGGTGCTTGCCGGGGTGGATGGCGAGGACAGTACCTCCCCGGCGGACGTGAGCGCCTGCCGCAGTTGCGGCCTGGAGCAAGGCTTCCTGCATCTCGGGATGGCTGAAGCCGAGGGCAGGCACAGCCTGCGGGGTCGTGGCTGCCAGATCGCGAGGTTGGCCTAAACCCATCTCCAGGAGGGGGCACCAACAACCGCAAGTTCCGAGCGTGTTCTCAAGGGCAAGCCGCTTCGCTTCAGCGACTCCCCAGGGTTGCAGGAATTCGCCGCGGACGCGGTCCTTGAAGTGGGTCTCCTGCTCGAGAACCAGGACTCGGGCGCCAGCATCGGCCATCACTTTGGCCAGCGCGGAGCCTCCCAGGCCACCACCCGCTACGATCATGTCGTAATCGTGGGTCGGCATAGACAGACCTGCCTTTGCCGAGGGATGTTACTCCCTACGGTGGTACCGGTCAATCGCGGCTTCGCCAGGGCTCCCTTCCCCATGCGGTCACTCTGTTTTAGAGATCCAGAGTAAGCGGATCGAGTCAGGACTTTGGGGATTGAGCCAAGACTTCCGCGAGGTGCTTAGGGCGGGCGTTGGTGTTCTGGGTGATCTGTTCGCAGCAGCTGAAGCCGTCGGAGACGATGATGGCCTGCGGGTTGTTACGGACGGCGGGTAGGAGGACGCGCTCTCCAAGTTTCTGCGAGATCTCGTACTTGTCGTCTTCGAAGCCGAAGGGTCCGGCCATACCGCAACAGCCTGAGTCGAGCGCCTGGACCTCGGCACCCGTGGCGCGGAGAAGCTGGAGCTCGTCGGACATTCCGCGCTCACCGATACCGGTCATGGCCTTGTGGTGGCAGTGGCCGTGCACAACAATCTTGCCGTCGATCTTCGGCGGCTCGTAGTGCGGGGCTTGCTTTACGAGGAACTCGCTGAGGAGGTGGACGAGGGAACGGAGTTTCGCAGCACGTGGATCGTTGGGGAAGAGGTTCACAAGCTCGTCGCGAAAGACTGAGGCGCAGCTGGGCTCGAGCACGACGATGGGGGTTCCGGCTTCAATCTCTGCAGTAAGAGCATCGAGGATCTTCTCAAGGTACTTCTTGGCGGTGTCGAGCATGCCGAAGTCGTAGAGCGGACGGCCGCAGCAGAGATGGCGGTTGGGCAGCGAGACCCGGAAGCCTGCCTCGGTGAGAACTTGATGGGCGGCACGCATGGTGGCGGGATGGAAATAGTTGTTGAAGGTATCGGCCCAGAGGAAGACCTGGGGAGCATCGGCCGGTAAGGGATTGCGGCGATCCTTGCGGCGTCGAGGGTCGCGGGCGAGGCGGCGGTCGGGAGTGAAGGGCCGCGAGAAGCGGGGGAAGTTTCGGCTGGGATGAATGTGCAGCACCGACTTGATAAGCGAAGAGATTCCGGGTGCGTTGTTGATCGCGTTGACCAGGCCCGGAGCGATGGAGGCAAGGCGGGCCCAGCGGTCGATACGGCCGAAGGCGTAGTGCGCGAGCGGGCGCGAATGATGCTCGTAGTGGTGCGAGAGGAACTCGGCTTTGTAGGTGGCCATGTCCACGGAGACGGGACACTCGCTCTTGCAGGCCTTGCAGGAGAGGCAGAGGTCGAGCGATTCGCGGACCTGCTGGTTGGCCCAGTCGTCGGGAAGGACCTCGCGCTGCATCAGCTCCCACAAGAGATGGGCGCGGCCACGAGTGGAGTGTTGCTCTTCTCCGGTTGCCATGTAGCTGGGGCACATGGTTCCAGCGTCGGTTTTGCGACAGGCGCCCACACCAACACAGCGCAGGGTTGCGCCAGCGAAGGAGCCCTGGTCGGCGGCGAAGGAGAAGTGGGTTTTGGGCTCCCAGGGCTTGTAGTCGGCGCCAAGGCGGAGGTCTTCGTGAATCTCGTGCGCGTCGATGAGCTTGTGGGGATTGAGTTTGTTGTCCGGGTCCCAGATGCTCTTGAAGGTGCGGAAGGCGCTCATCAGCTCGGGGCCAAACATCTTGGGAAGCAGGACGCCGCGAGCCTGGCCGTCGCCGTGCTCGCCGGAGAGCGAGCCGCCGTGGGCGAGAGCGATGTCGGCGGCCTTCTCCATGAACTCGCGGAAGTCGAGGATACCCTTTTCGGTCTGGAGATCGAAGCTGAGGCGCATGTGGACGCAGCCCTGACCGAAGTGGCCGTACATGGGGCTGAAGTAGCCGTACTGCTGCATGAGGGCGTAGATGGCGCGGAGGTAGGATCCGAGCTGGGTGGGATCGACGGCGGCGTCTTCCCAGCCCTCCCAGCCGGTGCGCTGACCGGGAACGAAGGCGGTGGCTCCGAGGCCGGATTCACGGATGGCCCAGACGCGGTGCGCCTGCTCGTTGGTATAGATGCGGGCCTGGGTGGTCGCTTCGAGCGAGAGGGCGAGTGCTCGGGCGCGGTCGTCGGCTTCTTGTTGCGTATTTCCGCCGAACTCAACGAGGAGGAAGCCTCGGCCCTCGGGGAGCAGTGGAATATCGTTGAGGGCTTTCTGCTTGTTGCGAAGCGAGTCGAGCAGAAGACCGTCCATGCCCTCGAGGCCGATGGGTTTATGAGTGAGGACGAGCGGTACGTGGTCCGCGGCGATAAAGACGTCTTCAAAGCCGATACCGACGAGGGTGCGAAATTGTGGCGATTCGACGAGATTGAGCGTTGCGCCCAGGATGACGGCGCAAGTGCCTTCGCTGCCGACGAGAGAACGGGCGATGTTGAAGTTGTTCTCGGGAAGCAGCTCGTCGAGGTTGTAGCCGGAGACGCGCCGAGGGATGTTAGGGAATTTTTGTCGGACGAGGTTGCCGTAGGTATCGCGGAGGATCTTGAGCGAGGAGTAGATGCCGCCAATGCGGCCACCAGCCTGGATATGGCCGGCGATCTCGCGTTCGGGTGTGGCGCCGACGGTGAGGCGGGTCCCGTCGTAGAGCAGGATGTCGAGGGAGTGGATGTTGTCGACGGTCTTGCCGCCCATCAGCGCATGGATCCCGCAGGAGTTGTTGCCGATCATTCCGCCGATGGTGCAGCGGCTGTGGGTAGCGGGATCGGGAGCGTAGGTGAGAGCGAACTTTTCGGCGGCCTCGCGAACACGATCCAGCACGATGCCGGGCTGAACGCGCACGGTGCGGGTGACGGGATCGACCGGGCCCATCTTGTTCATGTACTTCGAAAAGTCGAGGACGACGGCAGCGTTGGTTCCCTGGCCTGCGAGCGAGGTTCCGCCGCCGCGCGAAAGGACAGGCGCGTTGAACTGGCGGCAGACGGCTACCGTCGCAATGACATCGTCTTCATCAAGCGGGATGACGAGACCGATGGGGATGTGCCGGTAGTTCGAGGCGTCCGTGGCGTAGAGAGCGCGGGAGGCCTGGTCGAAGCGGACCTCGCCGCGAACCTTCTGCCTGAGGGCCTGTTCCAGCTCGGAGGCGGCAGCAAAGGTATCGCGAGCGCGAGCATGCGAACTGGGCAACAGAACAAAGGGAGAGGAGGCTGCTGGGGTCGTAGTGGACAACGGATCTGTACTCTTTCGTTTTTTCGTATCGTTACTGGCGTCGGCAGGTGCGATTCGCCTTGAATTTATTGGGTTTTCCTACTTGTTTTCGCAGTTTCTTTTACTTTGAGTTCGCGGTCATCTTAAAGATAGCCTGTGCGTTCGAGCTGTCGAAGCTGAGATCGAGCGGGCTCTTGCCGTTCTCCGCCGGCATGCGAAGACGCGTGATGAATTCGTAGAAGGAGCCTGGAACCTCTTTGGCGACGATGCTTCCGTCCGCCGCGCGGAAGTTACGCTGAACCCGGGTAGCAAGAAAGGCGGTCTGACGCACGCGGCCGGACTGCGATTTTTCGACGACATCTTTGATGGGCTGATGGAGCGCCTTCAACTCGACGGTGAGTTGATCGACATCGGGGACGCGGTCGGTGGCGTGGTTGAAGGCGTTGCCCTCGGTAGAGATCCAGGCCATCTCGGGCGATTCGGCGAGGAGCGCTTCATAGTCGGCGAGCGCGGGCTCGGCGTGCTGGCGCTGGAAGACAGAGACAAGAACGGGAAGGAGCTTCTGCGAGTCCTCGAGGGAGAGAGAACCGTTGGTTTCTAGTTGAGTCAGAAGCTGTAGGGCCTCGGGAGTGAGAGGATCGATCGAGGTTGACGTCACACGCGCGACGGCAGACTGGAACTCGGGCGAGAAACGCTCGGGATGGAGCTCGCTGATGAAGAACTGGGCGATGTCCTCCGGGTAATCGGCCTGCGCGTGGGAACGGCCAGTCATGCGGAGCCGCTCGAGCGGATAGACACCATGGAGCGCATATCCCAGCGGACGCAGGATGCGGGTGATGGCCTCCTGTCCTGCGGGAAGCGCTCCCATGCCTTCTAGCCCGACGGTACGGACGGCACCGTGATCGTGCATCACAGTGCGATTCTGATCGAGGTTGCGCCGAACGTACTCCCCGGCGGCAGGAACACGCTCGAGGAGATCTTCAAACAAAAGCATATTGAGCGCCTGAGCAAGGACGGCGCGGGAGACACGAGGTCCGGCGTCGGCGACTAAATCTGGATGAATGACAAGGGCGCCGAAGAGTCGGCTGGTACGGACGGGTCCGATGCTGAGTTCAAGAAGCTGATGTAAAACGCCGGTCTCAGATTTCATGGGTCTGGCTCCTGTGTTCAGGGCTACCTCGCGTACACGAACGATCCATCCTCGCGAAGCAGGACACTGTAGATGGTAATCCTCCGTGGCGATTCAGTGTCAGCTTGTCTAGCTCGTGAACAGGATGGGGGCGTCCCGGGGATCTGCCATCTCGATGCGAGCGATAGGACGAAGCCCTCGGACGGAGTTTCCGAGAAACGCGGCCTCGGCATGACGGAGGTCGTCGAGGCCAAGAGGGCGCTCGCCGGCACCTGGTTCGGTCGCGAGAACGTGACGGCGGAAGACGCCGGGCAGCACTCCCGATGCGAGAGGCGGAGTAACGAGCCTCCCCTCAAGCTTTACGAAGAGTGTGCTGATCGCTCCTTCGGCGAGTTCTTCCTTCTCATTGAGGAAGAGGGCTTCGTCGAAGCCATCCTGACGGGCCCTGGCATATTCACGATCGTAGAGTTCGCGTTGGGTGGTCTTATGGCGCAACAGGACATCCTCTGCCTTTACACGATGGGGCGATATCCGGACAGTCCATGGAGAAGAGTCCTGCGTGATGGCCGTGTGGGTGAGGGTGACCTCGCCGTTTGCGGAGAGGAGAAGACGGAGGCGGAACTGCTGGCCGATGGGAAGTAAGGCTGTCAGCTCCTCGATGCGGGATTCAATGGAGCTCCGGTCGAAGGCAAAGTCGAAGTAGGACGCCGAAGAGGCTAGGCGATCGAGATGCAGTGGCAGAAACGGCATGCCGCTGCCATCGAAGAGCATGGTCTCAATGAGCTGGAACTGTGGTGCTGTGCGAGTGAGGAATGAGGCCTTGAGCTGGCACTCGCGATACTCCGACGCGGCTTCGGAGTCGGCGACGATTCCCCCGCCAACTCCCATCCTCGCGACTCCATCGCGCAGGACGAGCGTTCGAATGGCTACGTTGAACGTTGCATCGCCGGAGGGAGCGATGTGGCCGATCGCTCCTGTATAAACGCCGCGCGGCTGCCGCTCAAGCTCTTGGATGATTTGCATGGTACGGATCTTCGGCGCACCGGTGATGGAGCCGCAGGGAAAGAGCGCATGGAAGATCTCCTCGAAGGTGAGGTTCGGTCGAAGCTCGCCCGAGATCGTCGAGGTCATCTGCAACAGAGTTTTGTAGCGTTCGACGGCGAATAAAGGATCGGTGTGCACGGAGCCATCACGGCAGATTCGCCCCAGATCGTTTCGCAGCAGGTCGACAATCATGACGTGTTCGCTGCGGTTCTTCTCGTCAGCCTGCAGGAGCGCCGTCTGCCGCTCGTCTTCTGCGAGGTCCAGACCGCGAGACATGGTGCCTTTCATCGGACGGGTGACGATATTGCCGTTGCGAATCCTGAAGAAGAGCTCTGGCGACAGGGAGAGGATGTGGTGGCCGAAGGCACTCAGCAAGGCGCTGTAAGCGACCGGCTGCGTTCTTGAGAGCACGGCAAAGGAAGCTGCGGCGCCGTGGGGTGTCGACACGGTGACGGAGTCAGTGAAGTTGACCTGATAGGTATCCCCAGCCTCGATGTATCGCTGGATGGCATGGATCTTCTGCGAGTAATCGTCCTGCGGGATATCGAGAGACGCCTCGGCGACGAAGCTATCGGGGGCCACGACCGATGGAGCGCCGGGAGGCGTGGGGCCGAGGAAGACGCCCTCTGCATGGTCGAAGACGAAGGGCTCCGCATAGGCGCCAAGCCATGCCAGCGGCAGTGAGTCGCCAGTGGAGGGAGCAGCGTAAGAGTCGTGGCGGGACCTGGATTCGAGGAGATATCCGCACTCATACGCGAAGTAGCCTGCAAGGTGAAGGCCGCGTCGGCGACATGATTCGATCCACTGAAAGAGCGCGTGAAGCTCGTCGGCGGTATTTGCCGAGATGACCTCCACAGGATTCAGGAAGAGATAGCTATGGCGGTTCTGCTCATCGAAGCGAGAGGTCTCGAGCAGCACAGCATCGGGCGAGCCAGCAGCGAGTGTTCGAAGATATTCCGGAAGCTGAGTCCACGCAGACATGAATTGCCTTTGATTGTTTCATGTCTGCGCCGCACGAATACGCGAGCTTAAACCGTCTCTGGAGTCGAGGACGTCAGCGTGATGGAGACGTCCTGTGAACCGAGGCGCGGATGCTTTGCCACCAGGCGCACCGTGCCGGGATGTTCGCCGGCACGGATCCATACGGCTCCTGTGCCTCCGATAAGCGCGAAGGGATTGTCGCCGATCAGCTGTGCGGGGCCTTCGAGTATGAAGGTGATCGGATCGTTGGCGTAGGTGCGAATGTTTCCAAACTCATCGGTGACGCGCAGGACGATGCGCGTGGTATCGGCTCCGTCGGCGACGAGCGTGGTGTCGTCAGGAACGAGCGTGAACTTTCGATCGGCCCCACTGCCGGACATCGTCTTCGAGATGACCTGCTTGCCCTGGATGTAACCGTCGATGCGCAGATCGCCCCAGTCGTGGCGCTTGAGGTTATCTCGATCGAGGATGAAAGGACCGTAGGTGAGGTGCTGAAACTCGGTGCGGTCAGGGTCGAGCTCTGCAATAAGATCCCACGGGGCTTTGTCGTCGCCGACGGCACGCAGATAGAACTTCAGGTGGTCGCAGTTGGAGCAGACGACGGCCTTGGTAAAGTTGGTGGACTCGTCGCTATTGGCCCAGTGGAAGGCGGGCTCGAGGACGATCTCTTCCGCGGGGTCGCACTGCGATTTGTAGAATCCGGCGGCGGCCTTGGGCTCTCGGAAGATATCCGTAACGCCGTGATAGCAGATACGGTCACCAGCACCGAAGTTTGCATGGGTGTTGTAGTCGAAGGCGCACCAGCCAATGCCGCCTGCATACTGCGGGTCCGAGGCAATCTGGTTGTGGATGCGTGCATGACGCAGCGTATGCTCGCGCTGGCGCTCGTCATCGTCGGTGGTCTTGGTAGGAAAGGTGTGACCGACGAATTCGGTGTTGAGATAACGCGGATGATTCGGCTTCCTGAGCGGGAAACCGAAGTCGTTGATGGTAAAGACATCCTCCAGCAGCTCCGACTTCTCGAAGTTACGGATGCCCCCGGTCTGCCGCGTGGAATCGAGCAGGTGGGCGAGTTTGTTGGTACGAGTGTAGAAGTCGTGGTCATCCGGAGATTCATTAATGCGCACGCCCCAGAGGATGATGGACGGGTGATTCCAGTCGCGCCGGATCATGCGGCCCACATTGTCGATGGAGATCAACTTCCAGGGTTCGTCACCGATGTGCTGCCAGCCGGGAATCTCTTCGAGTACGAGCAGGCCGATCTCGTCGCAGCGATCGAGGAAGTGGCGCGACTGCGGATAGTGCGAGGTACGGACGATGTTGCAGTGAAGGTTGTGGCGAAGAATATCGGCATCGCGACGCTGTGCACGGGCAGGCATCGCCTGGCCGACGAAGGGAAACGTCTGATGGCGGTCGAGGCCACGAAGTTTGACGATCTTGCCGTTGAACGAGAAGCCGCCGGGGGTGAAGGTGGCTTCGCGAAAACCGATGCGGCGTGTATCGGAATCCATAAGGCGACCCGCAGACAGAAGGCGAATATGGACGGTATAAAGCTTCGGACTCACAAGGTCCCAAAGCCTGATTCCTTCAAGGCGGTCGAGTGTAACGGTGTGGCGGGCGGGATCGTCGGCTGTCTGAGTACTGGCATGGACTGGTGCGGAAGTAATTGGGTCCGCTGTTGCGTTCGGGTCCGACCCGGTGGAATGCGAAACCTGGCTGGAGTTTTTGGAGACGACGCGATCGCCGTCGCGAAGCTCGACCTCGAGTGAGAGACCGGAAGCGCTGGAACCGCCCAGAAAGCAATCGACCTCGAGGCTCGGTGCGCCGGTGAGAACATTTTTTGCTCGCGCAAAGATGTTATCGAGATATGTCTGAGGGACGATACGCAGCGAGACCTCACGATAGATTCCGCCGAAGGTAAGATAGTCGATCTCGTTGCCAAACGGTGGAATGTCGGCGCGCTCGGAGGAGTCGACATAGACGGTGAGGACGTTTTCTCCGCTGGCCTTCAGGTGCGGCGTCAGATCGAATGAGAAGGGTGTGTAGCCACCCTTGTATTCACCAAGCGAGGTTCCGTTGATCCAAACCGTTGAGGCGGTCATCGCTCCCTCGAAGTCGAGGAAAACGCGTTTTCCCTTGGCTGAAACAGGCGTGCGGAAGCGACGCCGGTACGTAGAGACGAATTCGTATTCCTTGTCGTCAAAGCTATGCCAGGGAAGACGAATGTTCGTGTGCGGAATTACGACGCGTTCGAAGGACGCATCGTTGAAGGCAGGATCGTGCGCATCGGCTATGCGGCCAGCGTGATATCTCCAGCTGCGATTGAGCGAGAGGACCACACGGTCACCATCTCCTTCTTCAGCAAGGGTCTTGGCTCCAGGAAGAGCCGTGGCGGCAAGAAGGGTTCCAGTGGTTTTGAGGAAGTCGCGACGGTCCATAAATGTTTGGGTGCTCCAAAATCCTAGAAGCATCCTAAGTACATTCAAACAATTTGTCACAGATCTGGCGGTAGCGGCTATCTGGGCTGCGGATGTGGGAGAAGGTCTGATTTCTTCAGGGTCGCTCCCGTCGCGAGAAGCGGCGACATATCAGTGATTCCGTAGAAGTCGAAGATCGCCGCGACGCTGCTGATATAAATCCAGCCGCAGGTCCGCACCGCTGGCATGGAGATACGTGATGTTTTTGTGGTCGATGATTGCGCTGTCCGCCTGCGCATTCGGCAGAGCAATGAACTCGGGATTCACCGGCGGATGCTGGAGATCGGGCTGCGGAGTCTGTGCCAGACCCCGCAGCGTTGCGATCAAACCTAGAAGAAGGATTCGCTTCATTGCACCTCGCGACTAAATCTTTCAGCTGAAGAGGATTCCACCGTTGATATCGACGTTGGTTCCGTTCACGAAACCTGCGTCCTCGCTGGCAAGAAACGCAACCAGCGTCGCAACCTCTTCCGCGTTGCCTTCGCGGCCGAGCGGAGTCATTCCGGCGACGCGCTGGCGCACCTCGGGTTTGGTGAAGTCGTCATGAAATTTGGTGGCAATCATTCCCGGGCAAACTGCGTTGACACGAATGCGGCGTGGGCCAAGCTCCTTGGCAAGGCCACGGGTCATCGACATCAACGCGCCCTTCGAGCCGCCGTATGCAATTCCTCCCGGGCCTCCGCCGTCACGGCCAGCCTGTGAAGAGACATTCACGATGGCGGCGCCGTCTTTCATCAGCGGGAGCGCAGCCTGCGTGGCCGCAAAGATCGAACGCACATTCAACTGGAAGACGTGATCCCAGAAATCGTCGTCCATCTCTTCCATCTTCTTTCGCGCCACAAGGCCACCCACTACATTTACGAGTACGGATACAGGCTTGCCGGCATTCTGAGCGGCGTCGCTCACGAAGCTGCGAATCGCAGCCGTATCCAGCGCATCGACCTTGCGTGAGAATGCTTCGCGCCCTGTGGCCTTGATGTCGTCGAGAATCTTTGTCGGATTGGAACTGTGATAGCTAAGTGCTACGTGCGCTCCACGAAGTGCGAGTTCAACTGCGATCGCTCCTCCAATATCACGGCCGCCTCCAAAGACGATCGCCAGTTGATTCTCGAAACCTGCTGCCATGATGCTCTCCTTATTGAGTAGTGGATGTGGTTGGGATGTCGATGCGGCGCACATCGCCGACGAGCGCAAAGAGAAGAAAGGCTCCGATGGGGGCGAGCAGACCGGCGACGATAAGAACGGCGCTGTAGCCCAAGTGCGTTACGATCCACCCGGTACAGAGATTGAAGAACAGGCTGCTGATTCCCGCTGCTGTTCCCCCCAGCCCGGCCACCGTTCCCACCGCCGATTTTGGGAATAGATCGCTCGGCAGCGTCTGAACATTCGAGATCCACATCTGGAAGCCGAAGAGGACGATCGCGATGCAGACAAGCGCCGGATAGGGCCGATGGAATCGCGCGGCGAGAATTCCGAAGGGCATCAGGCATGCGGCCACGCCAACGACGATCTTGCGGGCACGATTCACCGACTGTCCACGGGCGATCAATCGCCCCGCGGCCCATCCACCGAAGAGCGCTCCGAGTGCCGCGCACAGATACGGAGCCCACTGGAAGATTCCGATGTCCTTGAGCGAGAGATGATGGACATCCTTCAGATAGGTCGGCAGCCAGAGCATGTACAGCCACCAGATGGGATCGACGATGAACCGCGCTAGCAATATGGCCCAAGTCTGGCGGTAGGACAGAAGGACACGCAAAGAGGGCGGGGACTCACGCGCAGGCTCCTGTTGACCGTCAAGGATGTAGGTGCGCTCCTCTTCCGTGATCCACGGATGACGGTTGACCGGGCGATAGAAGATAAGCCACGCGATCAACCAGAAGAAGCCAAACGATCCAACGACGAGAAAGGTTCTGCGCCATCCGATTAATGGGTCCAGAAGCGCAGCGACCAGTAGCGGCCCAAGCACACCACCCATCGATGCGCCGCCATTGAAGATGGCCATGCCGATGGCGCGCTCGCGCTGCGGAAACCATTCGGCTACAACTTTGGCGGCGCCGGGCCAGTTACCTGCTTCGCCCAGGCCAAGGAAGAACGAGGCTGCGGCAAAACTACCGAATCCGACAATCGCAGCGTGCGCCATGGCTGCCACGCACCAGACGACGATGGAAACGGTAAATCCCAACCGCGCACCGAAGCGATCGTACAATCTGCCCGAGACGCTTTGGCTGACCGTATAGGCGAAGAGGAGAATCGCGCCGATCCAACCATACTGCTCGCGTGAGATGCTGAGCTCGGGACCGAAGCGGGTAAACAGGAGACCGATGCTGCTGCGGTCAATGTAATTAATGCAGGTCGCCACAAAGATGAGGGCAATGATGTACCAGCGCAGACCAGAGATCCGTCTTGCCCGTACAGGGGCGGCCGCTCCCGTCCCCGGAGCGCCAGCATGCGATTTGTTGCTGACTGGAAGCATCCACTCTTCGCGAAAACAGACTTGTCTACCGATCCTCCGGTGGTGTACCGTTTTTCGTGTGATAACGATAACACATCATGCCGGCGCAAACGGAAATCGATCCAACCGGATCGTCTCCCCACGAAAACTTGTTCTCGCACTTTTGATGGGAGTCTGTTTGCCCGCGTTTGCTCAAAGCGCGGATGAGGCACTGGGCCCGAAGGACACGGGAGGCAAGCGAACCTATCTGCTTCAGGAGATGAAGACGCTTCGATCTTCCCCGAAGGCAGAGTTGGCAGGCATTCATCCGCGTGTGTACTTTACGCAGGCCGAGCTGGACGCGCTACGCACGAAAGCGCACGGACCGCGCCGTGTCTGGTGGCAGCAACGGATCGCCCATCTGCGCGTCTTGCAGGGTGCCCCACCTCCACCGCCTGCAGAGAAGCGACGCGCCCAGAACGATGTTGCGCTGGCAATTGCAGAGGGAGCGTTCGCTTACAAGATGGATAACGACCCCAAGGTGCTGGCCGCCACAAAGCAATATATGGATGCTGCACTGAGCTATGAGGTGTGGGGGTATAGCTGGAGCAAGCCGAATGTGGATCTCGCTGCAGGCCATCTGCTGTATGCGATGGGGCTGGCCTACGACCTGCTGTATCACGATCTTTCGTCTGCGGACCAGGTCAGATATCGCGACGCCATCGCGCATCATGCGGAGCTGATGTACGAATACTTCGCGCCGCGCCCTGGACGGACCTGGGCGTTCAGCCAGAACCATACCTTCATCCCGATTACAGGTCTTGCCGTTGCAGCCTATGCTCTTTACGGTGAAGTTCCCGAGGCTGCGAAGTGGGCCGCTCTGTCGCGTGCTATCTATGACCGTGTTCTTGCGACATATTCGAAAGATGGTTATTACTTCGAAGGTTTTGAGTATTGGATCTTTGCTACGCCATGGATCGTTCACTATCTCGACGCGCAGCAACACGTCACAGGCGAGGATCTCTTCGATCAGCCTGGCCTGCGCCAGTCGTATCTGTACGTTGCGAACAGCGTAACTCCGGGCGGGGAGCTGATGTTCGACTTCGGAGATGTCTTCGAGGGCCCGATTACACGCTCGAAACAGGGCGATGACTATGAGCGCAGCCATCCTGGCGGGCACTTCGAGAGCAACTACAACCTGCTTTATGATCTCGCAGCGCGTTTCCATGACCCAAAGATCCAGGGCGTTGCCGATTGGCTGCGTGGCATGGGGCATACCGGTCAGGAGGAGTGGTGGACACTGGCTTGGCGTGACGATTCGCTGAAAGCCGAACCGATGTCGAGCATCCCGACCTATCACTGGTTCCGTGATCACGACGTGGCGTACTGGCGCAGCGACTGGTCCGCAAACGCCACCGCGGTCGCGTTTAAATGCGGCCCCGCTGAAGGGCACGACGCGGCATCTCTCAAGGTCAAGTACCCGGATTGGCACTTTGAGCAGGGGCACGCGCACCCTGACGTCAACAGCTTCATCGTGTGGGCAAAAGGTGCCTATCTCACAGGGGATTCCGGATACTCCGGTGTACCTAAAACAATCGACCACAACACGCTGCTTATCGATGACAAAGGTCAGGGCAACGATGGCATGGGCCACGATGCATGGGCGAAGTACGACTATGCCCGCCTCAATGAAGTCCATCTCTCGAAGGCGGAGTTTACAGAGAAGGGTTTTGTCATCGAGGGAGAAGGAGCCGCGGCCTACGATTCCTCGTTGGGACTGACACAATTCAACCGGCGCATCGAGCTTCGCCCCGGAGCCGGCATCATGATTCACGACACGATTGCGGCCAAGGGCGATCATATCTATACCGAAGCCTTACACGCAGATTCCTCTATCAAGAAGATCGACGCGAAAACCTTCCTGTTGAAGCCAGTCGGCAACGCGCCTGCGTCGCTCACGGCGAGGATACTCGAGCCAAAGGACGGGAAGACCGAGATCGAGCCAAATGTGGTGATGGGGCCGGGGATCCCGGGATCGGTAGATAAGGGAAAGTTAGAACAACGTGGAGAGCGTCTTCTGGTGAAGACGGCAAAGCCATCCTCGCAGGCTTCGTTCGACTGGAACCTTAAGTTCTAAAGGACGGAAGAGGCCTGCGAAGGTTGCGAGCCTCATTCACTCTCTTAAGCCAGCTCATTCCGGAGTAAGGCCGTACTTCTCCATGCGATAGATCAGCGTCCTGCGGCTGATGTCGAGATACTTTGCGGCCTTTGTCTGGTTGCCTTTTGCCTGCTCCAATGCCCGTAGAATCAGCTCGCGCTCAACCGCTTCCAGGCTGACTCCCTCCTCCGGCAGTTCGATCCAGAACGTAGAATTGTCCGGCGGCAGACGGCGGATCTCTTCGGGAAGATCGGCTTCGGTTACCAGATTGGAGGAGCTGAGAACCAGCATCCGCTCCAGTACATTTTCCAGTTCGCGAACATTTCCCGGCCATCGATGTCGCGTGAGGTACTGTACGACGGTAGACGATAGTTCCACATCGACGATTCCGTGCCGCTCCTTTGCCTTGTTGAGCAGATGCTTTACGAGTTCAGGAATGTCTTCCCTGCGCTCACGCAGAGGCGGCAGCAGGAGTGGGACAACGGCCAGCCGATAGTACAGGTCTTCGCGAAAGATTCCGTCTTCGATCATCGCTTGCAAATTGCGGTGTGTCGCCGCCACGACACGCACATCAACTTTTTGCGCCTCGGTCGCGCCGATCTTGGAGATCTCTCCTTGTTGCAGAACACGAAGCAATTTCACCTGTGCATCCAGCGGGAGCTCACCAACTTCGTCCAGGAAGAGTGTTCCCCCGTCGGCGAGCTCGATCTTTCCTGGCTTTGTGGCGTGGGCGCCCGTGAAGGCTCCGCGCATGTACCCGAACAACTCTGCCTCAACCAGGTCCTTCGGAATAGATCCGCAGTTGATGGTTATGAACGGGCCGCCTTTTCTGAGGCTGTTCTGGTGGATCGCGCGAGCCATCAGCTCTTTTCCGGTTCCCGTCTCTCCCTGGATCAGTACTGTTGTGTCGCGCTGTGCAACCCGTGATGCCTGATCGAGCACGCGAAGAAGACTCTTCGCCCGGCCCACGATCGCTTCAAAGCCATAACGCTGATCGAGCACGGAGCGAAGATTGCGTACTTCCTCCAGCAGATTTTGTCGCTCCATCGCACGATGCACGACCAGCACAAGCTCTTCGAAGTCAAGCGGCTTGGTGACGTAGTCGTATGCGCCCAGCTTCATCGCTTCGACTGCGGTCTCTACAGTGCCAAATGCAGTGACGATGATGAGGGTCGGCTGGATGTCGTCGTCGGCGATGCGACGCATGAGTTCCAGGCCGCTGGTCGGCATCTTAAGATCGCTGATGACGAGCTGCGGACGCGCCTCGCGAATACGGTCATACGCTTCGGCGCCGTCGGCTGCGAGCGTAACTTCATAGCCCGCTTCTTCCAGCTGCATCTTCATCACGCTCCGCAGGCTGCTGTCGTCGTCGACGACGAGAATCTGTTTCGAGCTCATAAGACGCTGACCGCCTTCTGCGCGCGTTCGAGCGGCAACTCGAGCCGAAACGTCATCCCTCCACTTCGGTTGTTGATGGCGCGAAGCAATCCACCATGCTGCTCGACGATATTTGCCGCCACTGCCAGACCCAGGCCGGTCCCGCTTTCTTTCGTGGTGAAGAAAGGCTCAAACATTCTGTCGAGCTCCTGCGGAGCCATGCCGCAGCCTTCGTCCCGTACTTCCACACAAAGGGTCGCATTCTCTGTGAAAGCCTTCACGATGACGCGGCCTCCGCCTTGGGTGGCCTGGATTGCATTCAGGACAATGTTCAGTAGAACTTGCTTCATCTGTTCAGCATCGCAGTCCACCATAGGCAGTCGCTGCGGCAACTCATCGAGGATCTCGACCTGCTGACGCATTGCGGCATGGCGTGCAAGCACGGTTACCGACTGCACCAACGCCGAGGGATCGGCGCGCTGATATCGCGGCAGACGTGGCCTGGCGAAATCAAGGAAGTTTGTCAGCAGCTTATTGAGCCGCTGCGACTCCTTCTCGAGAATCCCAAGGCATTCCTGCTTATTGTCCGGAGATGCATTGCCGCGCTTCAAAATTCCTGCTGCTCCGGAGATGCTGGCAAGCGGATTGCGAATCTCGTGGGCCAGGCTGGCCGCCAGCTGTCCGGCAGCGGAGAGCCGCTCCGTCTTCTTCATCTTTTCGACATTTTCTCGCAACTCGGTGTAGACGTCCTCGAGCTCCTTCTTTGTGGACTCTACCCTCAAGCGTTGCACTCGCTCCCGATCTGCAAGCAGGCCGGCTATGATTCCAGCGCTTCCGAAGATAGCCAGCTCCAATAACTGATCCTGAGCGTCCATGGGCCAGCGCGCCCAGTGCCGCATGATGATCGGCGACTGCATCACGATTCCGAAGAGCAGAGCCTTCACGGCTCCCCGTGCGCCAAATAACATCCCCGCCATCATGAAGGGCAGAAAATTCAAATGATGCAGTACGTTATGCAGAGCGACGGCCCGTGGAGAGGTAAACCATGTTGTCAAGGCCAGCAGTACGATCATCGCCGCGATCGCCGCGGCCTTCACACGCGGCGCCCGCAGGATCTCCAAGGACCTTGACACGTGCCCCATCTCTCTATTGTCCCATGCACCCGGCTCGGACTGTCCCAGGAGAGATGGAAGGCGCGTCACCGTCACAGTTGACGAGAACCAGGTATGCATCGGAAAGAACAAAAGCAATTTGGTGTCCATCCTCTTGGCGGTCCAGATCTTGAGTAAGCCTTTGAAAATCGAGGCAGACTGACCCATAGGGGACAATCAGCGCCTGCAGACTGTACCAAATGGGACGCTCCTCTCGTGATTCCGGGCAATTTTCCGGTGTTCGCTTTGGCCTTAGGATTGCTTTTCCTCTCCATGTGTCTTTGCGATGGGTTTTGATCGTTCTACTGCTGCTATCCCTTCCCCCTGCAGTCGCGCAACAGCCGGCTCAGCCGAGCGACTCTCTGCCACAGACTCCTGCGCCTTCTCAGGCTCCACCGCCCACGCCCGCCGAACAGCCCTCCGCTGTTCCTCTTACGCTGGATCAAGCTCTAAAGATGGCGAACCAGAGCAGCCCCAGACTGCAAGCAGCCAATGCGCTGCTGGACAGGGCCTCCGCCGCAACCCTGACTGCTCGCGCTTATACGAATCCCCAGGCTGAATTCTTCGCAGGCAAGCAAAGCGCAAGACCGATTGCAACGCCTGGCATACCCGGTCTACTGCAGCATTATGCGGGTTCTCAGATGGTTGAGATTCCTCGTGAACGTGGCCTGCGACGCCGGGTCGCTGATCTTGGACAGGTGGGTCAGGGCTTTCAACGTGACAGCGAACAGCTCTCCGTTACAGCCAATGTAAAGCACGCCTTTTATGAAGCACTTCGCTGGAAGCATGAGATTGAACAGGCCCGAGCGAATCTTGCCCTGGTGCAGGATCTTAGGAACCGCGTCGAAGTTGAGGTCAGAGTTGGTGAAAAGGGTCGCCTTGAGTTGACCCGCGCCGAAGCCGAACTGGCACGGGCGAACTTTGCTGTACGAAGCGCACAGATCAATCTTGTAAATGCGATCGCATTGCTTCGAGCCTCGATCGCCGCTCCGCCTGACGTGCCTTTCGACCCAAGGGGAGAGCTCGAAACGCCTGTGCGTCTCGGACCTTTGAACGAACTTCGTGCTCTGGTGCTTAGAAACCATCCTGTGATCGCTGAGGCAAATACAGCGATGGAACAGGCCACGGTTGAACTCGACCATCAGCGCGCTCTGCGAGTTCCATCGCCTATCTTTTATGGTGAATGGGAAAAGCAGCCCGATTTGACGTTTTGGCGTATGGGAGTGAACGTGCCTCTCCCTCTTTGGGACCGGCGTCGCGGCCAGATCGCCGACTCGCAGGCTGCGATCCGTCAATCTTCCGCGATTCGCAATCAGCGGCAGCTCGAATTGACCGCAGCACTCGAGAGAGCGTATGAGAGCTACCAACTCGCCGACCAGCAGGTCAATTCACTGCAGGCCGGCTCGCTGCATGAGGCTGAAAGCGCTGTGGATGCAGCCATGGCTGCCTATCGTTTCGGCGAGCGCGGCATCGTCGAAGTGCTCGATGCACAGCGTGTTTTGCAGAGCGTTCGAGGTGACTTTATCGATGCGCAGTTTGCGCGTCAGGCCGCTCTCGTCGATCTTGAAGAACTTGGCGTCGTCGCCTCTGGAGAAAAGCATTGAAGACCGTAACGCGTACGAGCTCCGTCGCCAGCTGCGCGCTGGCATCCATTGTTCTCCTTCTGCTCCTTGCCGGCGGCTGCAAGAAGAAAGCGCCTGCTGCCGAGGTGAAAGCCGAACAGGATCCGAGCGTTATCGCCGTAACCCCGGAACTTGCGAAGCAGCTGAAGATCGGCGAGCCAATGATGCAGGATGTCGCGGGCTCTTTACAGGTCGCCGCGCGCATCGAAACCGATGCCAGCCGAATCGCTCGCATTGGATCGCCGGTGTCCGGCCGCATCATCAAGCTCCTTGTCCTTGAAGGCCAGTATGTCCGCCAGGGCTCAGCTCTTGCTACCTTGCACAGCACGGATCTCTCTGACACGCAGTTTTCTTTCGTCAAGGCCTACTCGCAAGAAAATCTGGCCGAACAGGCTACTCGTCGCGCGGAGCAGCTCGTGAAAGCCGACGTAATGGGCCGCGCCGAGCTTGAGCGCCGTCGTGCGGAACTGCTTCAAGCGTCCACTGAGAAAGCCGCCTTTCGCACTCAGCTGGGAGGTCTCGGCATGTCCGACGCGGCCATTCGCAAACTCGAGACTACGAGACAGCTCAACGCTGACTATCCCATCCTCTCCACCATCAGCGGGACCGTGCTTGAGCGTAAAGTCACGATAGGGCAGATCGTACAGCCGGCTGAGATGGCGTTTATGGTCGCTGATCTTTCCAATGTCTGGGTGATCGCCGATGTCCCCGAAGAAAGTGCCGGCCGCCTGCATAAAGGGATGGAGGTCATCGTAAAGATTCCTGCTCTGCCAGATCAGAATCTGCGTGGAAAGCTGTCCTATGTCTCTCCCATCGTTGATCCCGTGACGCGTACGGTGCAGGTGCGCATGGACCTTCCAAACCCTAATGGCATCTATAAGCCCGCCATGCTTGCCGGCCTGACCTTTCTCGACGCCACGGAGCGCAAAGTCACGATTCCTTCAACTGCTATTGTTCGCGAAGAAAACAAGGACTATGTCTTTATCCAGATCGAGCCCGCGAAGTTCATGCTTCGCGAGGTCTCCATCGGTATGGAGAGCGACGACAACCGCGTGCTCGAAAGCGGAGTGAGCGCAGGGGAAAAGATCGTGCTCGATGGTGCCTTCCATCTCAACAATCAACGCAAGCAGAACGCTATCAAGGGAGGCCAGTAGCAATGCTGCAGTCCATCGTTCACGGTGCGCTGAAGCATCGCCTCATTCTCGTCGTCATCGCGCTCGCCCTGGTGGGCTTCGGGGTCAACGCTGCGCAGCATCTCTCCGTCGACGCCTTTCCTGACGTCACGAATATCCAGGTCCAAATCGCCACGGAGGCTCCAGGAAAGTCCCCGGAAGAGGTTGAGCGTTTCATCACCATTCCGGTCGAGATCGCGATGACCGGTCTCCCCGGCATGACCGACATGCGCTCGCTGAACAAGCCCGGGCTTTCGCTCATTACGTTGGTCTTTGAAGACGGGCGCAGCCTTTATCTTGAGCGCCAGATGGTCTCCGAAAGGCTTAGCGAGCTCCGCGATCGCATGCCCGAGGGCGTTACGCCTGTGTTGGGTCCCATCACAAACGCGCTTGGCGAGGTGTACCAGTACACCCTCGAGCGTCCGGATGACGGAAAGCGCCCGCTGACCAAAGAAGAGCTGATCGAGCGTCGTACGGTACAGGACTGGGTCGTTCGGCCGCTGCTTCGTTCTATTTCCGGTGTAGCCGAGATCAATTCCACCGGTGGCTATGTCAAGCAGTACGAGACCCTCGTCGATCCGCAAAAGCTTCGCTACTACAAACTCACAATTCAGGACGTCCGCAACGCGCTCGCACACAATAACGCGAACGCCGGCGGAGGAATCCTTCCTCAACATGCCGAACAATATCTAATCCGTGCCGTGGGCCTTGTCCGTGATCTTGACGATATCCGCGGGATCGTGCTCAAAGAGTCCGGCGCGACTCCCATCTACATTCGCGACGTGGCAGAGGTCCGTTTTGGCACGGCAGTACGTTATGGGGCCATGATTAAAAACGGCTACACCGAATCCGTCGGTGGAGTCGTCCTCATGATGACCGGAGGCAATGCCAAGGAGATTGTCAGCCGCGTGAAGGCGCGCGTCGCAGAGATCAATTCGAAACATATGATCCCTGGCGGGCTTCACATCAAGCCTTATTACGATCGTTCGCAGCTTGTAGATGCCGCCATTCATACGGTTACCGAGGTCCTTGGCGAGGGCATCGTCTTTGTCATCATCGTGCTCGTACTCTTTCTGGGCGACATTCGATCCAGCCTCATCGTCAGCTCAACCCTTCTCGTTACGCCGCTGCTGACCTTCCTGGTGATGAATAACATTGGCCTTTCGGCGAATCTTATGTCGCTGGGCGGACTTGCTATCGCCATCGGTTTGATGGTCGACGGGTCCGTTGTCGTCGTTGAAAATGTCTTTGCCAAGCTCAGCCACGCTCGTCATCACGGACACGAGATCAAATCCGTCCAGGGCAAAATGCACATCGTGCTCGATGCGGTCGGGGAGGTCGCAACTCCAGTCCTGTTTGGAGTCACGATCATCATCCTGGTCTTTCTTCCATTGATGACGCTCGAAGGCATGGAAGGCAAGATGTTCGCTCCGCTCGCCTATACCATAGCAATCGCCCTCGCCATCTCTCTTATTCTTTCGCTCACGCTGTCCCCCGTTCTCTGCTCCTACATGCTTCGGGGAGGTTCAGAGGAGGACACATGGATGGTGCGGCTGTTGCGCCGGCCCTACAATGCCATGCTTCAGTGGGCACTGGCGCATCGCAAAGTCACGGTCCTCTCTGTCATCGCGTTGTTCATCTTCGCGCTGTGCCTCTTCCCATTTCTCGGGACCGCATTTATTCCGGAGATGGCGGAAGGCACGCTTTCACCCAACGCAGATCGAGTCCCCAATATCTCGCTCGAAGAATCGCTTCGCATGGAGATGGCCATGCAGAAGACGATGAGCACGGTTCCTGGAGTGGAGAATGTCGTCTCCCGCGTCGGCCGCGGCGAATCGCCCGCCGATCCCGCCGGGCCGAACGAAGCTGACGTTCTCGCATCTCTGACCCCTATTGAAGATCGCCCGCCGGGAATGACTCAGCAGAAAATCGCCAACCAGATGCGCGAGAAACTGGCATCGATCCCGGGGATCAATCTCGTGATGTCGCAGCCTATCTCCGACCGTGTCGACGAAATGGTCTCCGGCGTTCGGGCAGACGTCGCGGTCATGCTCTATGGAGACGATCTCGATGTGCTGGTTGTAAAGGCCCGGGAGATCGCCCGTGTCGCGAATCGTATCCAGGGTACGCAGGACACCCGCGTCGACCGTGTAGGAGGTCAGCAATATCTCAACATCGATATCGACCGGCGTGCGATCGCGCGTTTCGGCCTGAACGCAGCCGATGTCAACGACGTCATCGAGACGGCAATCGCGGGCAAGTCGGCCACTGAGATCTACGAAGGCGAGCGTCGTTTTGACGCTGTGGTTCGTCTGCCGCAGATTCTCCGTGACAGCGTTCCCGATATCCGTGAGCTGCAGATCAGCTCACCCGATGGTCCGTTGATTCCGCTCGACAATCTGGCCAAGGTCAGCGTGAAGGAAGGCCCCGCGCTGATCAATCGCAACATGGGTAAGCGGCGCATCGTCGTCGGAGTCAATGTACAGGACCGCGATCTAGGTGGCTTTGTGGCTGAGCTCCAGCAGAAGGTCGATCAGCAGATTAAGCTTCCCCCTGGCTACTACATCGAATGGGGTGGACAGTTCCACAACATGGAACGTGCCATGCATCACCTCGCGATCATCGTCCCCATCACCATTGCGGCGATCTTCTTCCTGCTCTTCGTGCTCTTTCAATCCGTACGGTTCGCCGCGCTCATCATTACCGTGCTTCCGCTTGCCTCCATCGGAGGTGTGTTGGGGCTCTTCATCTCCGGTGAATATCTCTCCGTTCCTGCATCGGTTGGCTTTATTGCGCTCTGGGGAATTGCGGTCCTCAACGGAGTCGTACTCGTCTCCTACATCCGCAAGCTTCGCGGCGAAGGCATGTCGCAGGAAAACGCCATCATGGAAGGAGCTCGTCTCCGCTTCCGTCCCGTGATGATGACCGCAACCGTCGCTGCTCTCGGCCTGGTTCCATTTCTCTTTGCGGGAGGAGCGGGATCTGAAATTCAACGGCCACTGGCCATCGTCGTCATCGGAGGACTGCTCAGCTCCACACTGCTCACACTCATCCTCGTTCCCGTCGTCTACGCCACCTTCGAAGGCAAACAGCGGGACGCGTAATCGTCCCGTTGCCTTTCAGACGATGAATCAGGCTGCGGTCGAGGAGGGCAACCCAGTTTCCGGTGGAGAACTAAAACCTGCCTGCGTAGTCGCGATAAGCCGGAAAGCCAAGATTCGGAAGACTCGTAGCCTGCATGGCGGCCCGCACAATCGCGCGCGACATTACGGTTGCAGCGATCGCTCCAATCGCGGAGACGTCGGCCTTCAAGTCCGCAGTCCCGGTGGACAGCGCGAAGATCGTGTCGCCATCGCCCATCGTGTGGACTGGATTAATGGCGCGCGCATAGCCATCGTGCGCCATCTGCGCAATCTTGGTCATCTGCGTCTTCGTAAAGGGCGCATTGGTCGCCACCACGCCGATCGTGGTGTTCGCTCCATTCTGGATCACCACGCGATAGCCCTTCATGATCGCTTCCATGGAGTCGCGATAGCCCTTGCCGTCTTCTGCTCGAGCTCCTGCAACGATCTTCCCTGAGTGCGGATTGATGACATCTCCCACGGCGTTCACCGCAACCAGCGCACCCACCACGATGCCTGTGTCGCCAACCTTTACGCTTGCCGTCCCGAGGCCAGACTTCATGGCAAACTTCGGCCCGAACATCTTTCCGATGGTCGCACCCGCACCTGCACCCACATTGCCTTCCGCAACCGGTCCACTGGTCGCAGCGACGCAGGCCTTATAGCCTTCCTCATCGCCGGGCCGAATCTTGAAATCGCCGACTCCCAGGTCCATCAGGATCGCTGCCGGCACGATGGGCACGACGCCTTTGCCAATCTTGTACCCGAGGTTATGCTCTTCCAGCCACCGCACAACGCCGGTTGCCGCGGCAAGGCCGTAGGCGCTTCCACCCGAAAGCAGGATCGCCTGCACCTCCTGCACCGAGTTGGTGGGAGAAAGCAGATCGGTCTCCCTTGTTCCTGGCGCTGAACCACGCACATCCACTCCGGCGGTCGCGCCATTCTCGCAAATTAATACGGTGCATCCCGTTGGCCGTGTTTTCAGAGTGTGATGCCCAACTTTAAGACCTGGAACATCGGTGATCGATCCCCCTTCCGGAAGAGAAAGCGGTTCCTTTGGATTGTCGAATGGAGCGGCGAGTGCGGCTTCCACCGGTAGTGCGGCAGCCAAAGGAAGTCCAAGGAGGTTCCGGGTAAACTCACGACGCTTCATTTATCCAACCTCAGAGAGAGAGATAGCCATCCAGGCCACAGCAAAACTTCTACAACACGGCTCCTTGCATCGAGGCCTTCGAAGTCGGGGCCGAAGGAGCAAAGATGCGAAACCCGATCATCACAAGCGCCGCCGTCGCAATCCCGATGGCTTGTGGAGAAAACACGCCTACGCCTGCTCCGTGCGTCAGGCGCATCGTGGTCAGCGTTGCCGCCAGCGCAGCGAAGATACTGCTCAAAGCTGCGGCGGAGAGAACACGTTTTGAATACAGCCCCGCGAGCACCGGAACGAACAGGACAACAGCAATCAATCCGTAGAAGATCTGGACCGCAACAATAATCGAAGGAAGAACGACTGCAAGCAAAACTCCCAGAATCCCTGCCCCAATCGAAGCCATACGGCTTACCCACAACATCTTCTGTTGCGAGACTCCCGGATTGAGGAACGTCTTGTAGAGATCGACCGCGAGCGAAGTCGACAACATGAAGAGGATGGCATCTGTCGCGCTTAGCTCTGCGGAGAAGATCGAGGCCAGCGTCCATACCCCAAGCCATTTTGGCAGCAACATCTTCATCGCAGCCGGCAGAGCAAGCTCCGGATTCAGGAGATGCGGCATCGCCGCAAAGGCACACAGCCCCAGCACCCCCGGTACGAACGCGAAGATCGCCTGCCCCAGTGAGTTCAGGCCTACTCCCCATCGCACCGTCTTTACATCGCGCGCGCCGTAAACCTTTTGCACCAGTCCCGGCGAGATCATAAAGGACGGTACGAGAATCGCGATCCACGCCAGCAGCTGCTTCGGTCCCGCCCCCGTCAGACTGAACAGGGCCGCCGTCTTCGTCGTACTGCCTGTGTTCGCAAGCACCATGTCGTGCAGATGCGACCATCCGCCCAGCGCATGCAGCGCAAACGGCACTGCCAGCAGCAGGCCCGACATCGTCACCGCCAGCTCGAACATGTTCACAAACGACGACGACATCAAGCCGCCCGCTGTGCAATAAACAATCGCGACCACGCCACCGATCAGGCATCCTTCCCACTTGGGAATCCCTGCGACTGTATTTAATATCCACGAGATCGCAATCAACTGCCCAGCCAGAATCGCCAGCGCTCCAAACCAGAAGAGCACGGCGATGATTGCTTTCACGGCCTTGCTGTAACGAAACTCCAGGTAATCCTGCAGTGTCGCCAGTCCATGCTCCTTCGCAATCCTCCACAGCTTCGGCCCCAGAAACTGCGAGAGCAGGAACGTGCCGATACAGGCAGACCCGACCCACCACCACGCCGACATACCCATCCTGTACCCAAGGCCCGTCGCTCCTACCGTCGAGCCTGCGCCGATGTTCGCTGCAAGGAACGTCGCAAAGAGTCGCCCAGTCCCCAGGCTGCGACCTGCGACCAGATAGTCGGCGGAGTTCTTGACCTTGCGGCTCATCACCACACCGAGCGCCATCAGAAAGATGGAGTAGAGCAGCAATGCGACGAGATAGATGTTCATTTCGCCAGGCCCTTCATTCAACTCCCAACAACTGTATCGCGGTAAGCGCCATCACCTTCGCGGAGGCCACAATATCGTCGATTCGGCAATACTCATCCGGAAGATGCGCTTGCGCAAGCAAACCCGGACCATAGGCGACGCACTGGGCAACGTTGGCAATCCTCACCACATGCTTCTGATCATAGGTGCCCGGGCTCGCTGAGAACACCGCTTCCTTTCCTGCCACGTGCTGAATGCATCCTGCCAGAGTCTGCACCAGGTCGCAGTTCTTGTCCGTCTGAACCGGATGCACCACCATCAGATCTTCCAACGTGTACTTGAACTCTGGATTGGCTGACTTGTAGCTCTCCAGCATCTCCGCAATCTCTTCGCGCACCTGCTCAAAGGACTCTTCCGACAAAAATCTCCTGTCGAAGATGGCCCCGGAGCGATCCGCCACGCATGGCGTCTGCGTTCCTTCCTCTGTTTGCCCGCCAAAGACCGCGTTTACATTGATGCTCGCATAGCGCGACTTTGGCGGCTCTACAGGAACCGCTGTCTTCCGCGTCGCCAGCTTCGGTTTCAGCTCGTGTTTTACGCCATGCAGAAATTCGGTCAGATGATCGATCGCGCTCACCCCAAGGTGCGGCATGCTTCCATGTGCGATCCGGCCATGCGTCGTCACCTTGAACCAATACACTCCTCGATGTCCGAGATAGATATGATTCGTATCCGTCGGCTCCGTGATGATGACGTAGTCGTTCTTGTCTTTGCCCAGCCAACCCTGCCGCGCCAGGTAGGCAACGCCAGCAAATCCTCCGCTCTCCTCGTCAACGCTTCCGCTCTGCTCGACGGTGCCCCGTAGCTTCAGCCCAGCCCGCCTCACTGCTTCAATCGCAAAGATGGACGCCGCAATTCCAGCTTTCTGATCCGAAACGCCCCGGCCATACATCTTCCCGTCTTCGATTGTTGCGGCAAATGGATCACGCGTCCATCCACTTCCCACCGGAACCACATCGAAGTGCCCGTTGAAGTGCAGAGAAGGTCGAGGCGTCGAGCCTTTCATCCGGCCAAACACATTCACGCGCGGATAAGCCTCTGTATGTTCCTTCATCCCTTCGGCCTCGATGTAACTGATCTCATAGCCGAATCGCTTCAGCTGATCTCCGATCAGCTCCGCTCCTTCTCTATATACTTCGCCCGGAGGATTTACCGTGGGGATGCGAACCAGGTCCTGAAGAAACGAGATCATCTCTTCCTGAATCCGGTCCACGTTGGTACAGATTGCATCGTGAATCTTTGTCGATAATTCCGTTGCAGCCATTCCATACCTCGGCGAGAAGTGCTCCGGGCTAAAGCCCGAGGTTGTCGTGTTGAAGGCGGTCCGGGACAGGAAATGCAGGTTCCCGGACAACCAGGACTAGAAGCCGTACTTGAACGCCAGTTGCACCACACGGGAGTCGTTGCCGACCGTCGAAGTAATGCGCCCGAAGGTGGCGCTGCCAAACGTCGACCCCGGTTGGGCAAAGTGTGCCTCGTTGAAGACGTTGAACACCTCAAACCGGAAGTCCGCGTGCTGATTCTCCGTGACCTGGAAGATCTTGAACAACGACATATCTGTCGTGTTAAACCCTGGTCCCACAATCGCGCCGCGCGTCTCGTTGCCCGACCGGCTGTTATCAACCTTCGATCCAATCATTGGCAGCGAGAAGCAGGACACATTGAAGAACAAAGAGCTCGTCCCCACATTTCGATTCGCCAGATTGTTCGGGTTGCAGGTCATATCCGGACGGAAGGTAAGTGACTGCGCCGTCGTCGAGGAGTTGAGGGCTGTAAGCGGATTGCCCGACTGCACCTGAAAGATGCCATTGACCTGCCATCCGCCGATCAGCAGCCGCGCAGCGGCGGGCTTATCCAGCAACCGTGGCAGCTCATAGCCGAAGCTCAGCACAAAGCGGTTGCGGGTATCAAATAAAGCGTTACCCCGTTCCGCCGCCACTGCCCTGTCGATCGAGGCATCGTCTCCGATCGTTGCAGCCAGAATCGGACGCGGTTCGCCAAGATTCAGCCCTGAAAGACTGTCGATGGCGCGGCTCCATGTGTACGCCGCTGTCGCTGTCGTGCGATGCCAGCTTCGCAGCGTCATCCGCGCCTGCAGGGAGTCATACCAGCTCTTCCCCGCCGAAAACGTCGGGCGCGTCAAAGCGAACGAAGAAAATACAGCGCGGCTCCCCGAGGCATAAGCATTCGGAGAGCTGGCCGGCGCCGCAACCACGTTCGTCGGGTTTACCTCGATGAAGATCGGCAGCTGCTTGCCCTGTGTTCCCACATAGCCCAGCTCAAAACCCATGTTGGAGGTGAACTGATGTTCGATCCCGAGGTTGTAATGCTGAACGTTCGCCGCCTTGTATGAATGTGGAAGACTCCATCCGATGAAGGTCAGGCCTGGAGGAAAACCCGCGCCGCCCACCGGCACGCCTGCATATGGATTGGAAAACCACGCCGCCGTGGCCGCATTGTTAGGACGCTGATAGAAATCGATCTCCTGCAGCGGCTGAAATGGCGGTGCCAGGGTTCCGTTCTGAAAGAAGTCGCCCTGCCCGGGCACCGTATCGAAGTAAATCCCATAGGCTGCACGAAACACCGTCTTGCCATCTCCCGCGGGATCGAAGATCGCCGCAAGCCGTGGAGAGACGTTGTTGGTATCGGTGAAGTACGTTGCACCCGGCGTGTCTTTGTCTCCAGGATAGACGAGGCCTACAGGCGCATTCGGCTGTATCGTCGATTGTTGACCGGGATGCAGCGCAGCAAGATGTCCCTTCGCCTCAGTGTAGGGCTGGTTCACTTCATACCGGCCGCCGACTACGATCGTCAGCTTCGGATTGATGCGGAACTGATCCTGCGCATAGCCGGAGTAGGTCCACGACTTTCCATTCATCGCCGGATCGCCTGACCCCTGTTGGAAGATCTGAGGCAGGCCCAGGAAGAAGTCCGCCAGCGCCGATCCGGTCTTCGAATTCGTACCGTCCGCAAAGGTAAATGCGCCGTTCGGACGATTGATATACAGAAGGCCGATCCCGTCGCGTCGCACCTCGCCGCCGAACTGCAGCGTGTGCTTCCCCTTCGTCCAGGTAAAGTCGTCAGAGATCGTGTCCACGCTGTTGCTGCGAGAGGCAAATGGCTGCTGCGCATCGCCCTGCGTAAAGTATCCGGTCAGTGTCACATTGGGAAGGCCCGCGGCCTGCGAGTTCGTCGAAGTGAACTGATAACCAGCCGAAGCCAGATCGAGTCCACTGGTTGCGTTCGGTGTGCCGTCGATCCACTGTCGCGCATAGCGTGCAACGTTGATCATCTGCGGGTTGATCACCCAGGTGTCCGAACCCATCGCATCCTGCAGCGTCATAATCTGGCGATTGCCCGCGGGAGCAAAGTTCGACGGTGTAATCGGGCCGAAAAGATTTTGATGCGATCGCATGTACCTTCCGAGGATCGAGTGGGCGCCCAGCTTGAGATCGCCTCGAATCCCCCACATATCGCGGTTGTCAATATTTGGAGGCGAGGCTGTATAAAACCCACCCGGCGCATTCGGCAGGGGAATGTAGGTGTTCAGCAGATATTGGCTTACCGCACTGATCCGTGTAGGGTCAATTCTGTTCAGAGTTCCGTCGTAGTTGAAGGGCTGGTTGTTATTCAATGGATCTCGGATCGTGATTCCCGACGCAGAAAAATCCCCATTGCGCTCCGCTGCAGTTAGAACTCTCTGGTTCAGCACATTGCTGGTCGCATCTTTCAGGCGGAAGCCTTCATAGAAGCCGAAGACGAACAAGCGGTCGCGAATGATCTTGCCACCCACCGCGCCGCCGAACTGGTTCTGCTGGTAGTTCGGCTTCGTCTTGGCGAAGTAATTCTTCGCCGCCAGCGCTGCCTCGCGGTTGAACTCCCACACGCTGCCGTGCCATGTGTTCGTACCTGATCGTGTCACGACGTTGACTACCGACCCCGCACTCCTTCCATACTGCGCGTCATAGGAGTGCGTCATGATCTTGAACTCCTCAATCGCGTCCGGTGGTGGCCGCATCACGAATCCGCTATTGAACGAGTCATTGTTCGGTGCGCCGTCCAGCAGAAAGCTGTTCGACTGGTTGCGCATGCCATTCACGTTGAAGCTGCCCGTCGTATTGCCGAATCCTCCCGGCGTCGCATTGCCGCTTGCCCCGCCCAGCGTGGCGGGAGCCGCGATCACTCCTGGAATGAGCGTGCCCAGCTGTGCAAAATTCCGTCCGTTGAGAGGAAGATCCACGACAGCCTGGTGATCCACGACAGTTCCCAGCGTCGCATTCCCTGTCTCCACCAGGGGCGATGCGCTCGTTACCGTAACCTCTTCCACTACACCGCCGATTGCGAGGTGAACGTCGACGCGGGAGGTGCCATTCACCAACACCTCAACCTTTTCCACGATTGTGGTCTTGAAGCCGGTTGCAGTAACTCTGACACGATAGATTCCCGGATTGACTAGCGGAAACGCGTACGCTCCATCCTGCCCGGTCTTGGCAGTACGTCCCTCAGCCGTCGCGACATTCGTCAGCTCGATCTTCACGCCCGGAACAACCTGACCGGAAGGATCGGAGACCACTCCGTTTACCTGCCCGGTCGCCTGCGCCCAGAGGCAATGGGATCCACACAGCATCGCCGCAAAGAAAACAGCCGGAAGGAGACGACCCAACACCGTAAAAGAAAGTTTCGGGGAACGTACCGCAAATGCCTCACGCATAAACTAACCCCCCGGTAAATCCTAGATACAAAGAGGTGTAGCTCGAGCACCCCGATTGGGGTACGTGAACAGCATGGTGCTTATACGACGGGATTGGGGAGACAATATACGTCGGCAGACAGTCTGTCAACAGACTGTATACTGATCGTGAAAAATCAAAATCTCGTTGGGATCGGCCCCATTTATCCTTACTGAGCTGATCGGCGCACTCAATCAGCTTTCTTCGTGGAGTCTCAATGGAAAGCATAGTTGAACCTCTTTATCGTAAGCTCCGTCAGGACATCGTAGAGTGTGAGCTCACCCCCGGACGCGCTTTTTCCGAAGCAGAATTTGGCCGCCTCTACAGCGCCAGTCGCACCCCAGTCCGCGAAGCCTGCCGGCGTCTCGAGCATGAAGGTCTCATCCGCATCATCCCCTTTCGCGGCTATATGATCGCGCCCCTTTCAGTTGCTGAATTTCACGACCTTGAAGAGATGCAGCTTATCTTTGAACCCGAAGCCGCGGCGCTTGCCGCCGACCGGGCGAATGAAGAAGAGCTGGAAGAGATGAAAAACCTCGCCACCTATGAATACCGTACCGGCGATCGTTCGAGTTATCGCGAGTTTATCCAGAAGAACTATCAACTCCACACAGTCATCGCACAGTCCACGCGCAACAAGCGGCTCTTTGAGCTCGTCAGCAATATTCACATCCGGCTGATGCGCTTCTTTTATCTCGGCCTCCCCTTCGATTCGTATGGTCCCGCGCTGGTCGTCGAGCACATTCGCATTGTCGATGCCATTCGAGACCGCAACTCTGCCGATGCGCGTTGTCGGGCCAGCGAGCACATCCGCATGGCCATGGACCGTAGCGCCAGCCTTCTGATGAGCGCCATCCGTTTCGGCGAAGCCGTCTTTGACGCAAACAGCTCGCTCGACGGCACCATTCCCAACACTCGATCCCGCGCCCGCCGTATATAAATTCAACGGCCGACCCAGCGAAGAAGGCCGGCATCTACCCCGCACCATCTCGGAGTCTCCATGTCAGAACAGCTCACCTCGCAGGAAGTCATCCAGCTTACCCGGGATCACAACTATGGCACCTGGCGCAAGCAGAAGTTCTGGAACCCGAACCACCTCGTCTCAGCCGACGGCTGCTACTTCACCGACGGCAACGGCAAGCGCTTCCTCGACTTCTCCTCGCAGCTCATGTGCTCGAATCTCGGCCACAACAACAGGGCCGTCATCGAGTCCATCAAGCAGCAGGCCGAAACCCTCGCCTACGCTGCGCCCTTCTACGCCACCACCGCGCGCGCCGAGCTGTCGAAGCTCCTCCTCGAGGTTCTGCCCGAGGGCCTTACCAAGTTCTTCTTCACCACCTCCGGAACCGACGCGAATGAAGCAGCCTTCAAGATCGCGCGCATGTACACCGGCAAGACCAAGATCATCTCGCGCTATCGCAGCTATCACGGATCGACCTCCATGTCGGTCGCCGCTACCGGCGATCCGCGCCGGTGGCCCGTGGAGCCCCGCGGCAAAGGCCAGGGCATCCTCTTCTCGCCCGAGGTCAACTGCTACAAGTGCCCGCTCAAGCACTCCTATCCTGAGTGCGGCATCGCCTGCGCCGACTACCTCGACTACATGATCGCGAACGAAAGCGATGTCGCCGCGGTCATCGTCGAGCCCGTAGTCGGAACCAACGGCGTCCTCATTCCGCCCAAAGGCTATTTCAAGAAGCTCCGCGAGGTCTGCGATAAGCACAACGCCCTTCTCATCGCCGACGAGGTCATGAGCGGATGGGGCCGCACCGGCAAGTGGTTCGCTATCGACAACTGGGACATCAAGCCCGACATCCTGACCACGGCCAAGGGCATCACCGCCGCTTATGTTCCGCTCGGCCTCTGCGCCACCACGCAGAAGATCGCCGACTTCTTCGACGACAACTACTTCGCCCACGGCCACACCTACGAGGCTCACCCCATGACCCTCGGTCCTGCCGTCGCTACGATCGGGGAGATGCGACGTCTCAACCTCGTCGATCGCGCCAACGAGATCGGTGCTTATCTCGGCGAAAAACTCAATGCCCTCAAGCCGAAGCACCCGTCCATCGGCGACGTGCGCGGCATAGGCCTCTTCTGGGCGGTAGAACTGGTCAAGGATCAGAAGTTGAAGACGCCATTCAACACCTGGCAGGAAAAACTCGACGGCAAGCCCATCGTCGTCGAGCAGATTGCCGCAAAGATGCTCGGTGAAGGCGTCGTGATTCAGGCATGGATGAGTCACTTCGTCCTTGCACCACCGCTGATCGTTGAAAAGGAAGACATTGACAAAGCCGTAGCCGCGCTCGACAGCGCACTCTCCATGGCGGACGGCCTCCTCGACCAGCAAACCGTTGCATAAATGGTTCTGCGCCGAATGCCTGCTCCATTCGGCGCAGATTATCCTGTTTTAGCGGAATAAAGTGGGGACCTGCGTGTTATTGAAAAGAGAACATCATGAAAGCCCTGATTGCAGCACTTCTCCTCTCCTCCTCTTTGTTGGCGCAGACCACAATGCAAATGTCGAACGAGGACGATCATCGCCCCGTTTCGCTCGTATCCGGCATCGGCAACTCCAACCATCCCATTCGGATCTCCACTCCTGAGGCCCAGAAGTACTTCAATCAGGGGTTCGACTACATCTGGGCCTTCAATCACGACGAGGCCCGCCGCTCCTTCCAGAAGGCAGCTGATCTCGATCCCACCGCAGCCATGCCGTTCTGGGGAGTCGCTCTCGCAGTAGGTCCCAACTACAACGACATCGACATCGGTCACGTTCGCTCGCAACAGGCCATCACTGCCCTCGCCAAGGCACGCTCTCTCGCCCAGACTCAACCCGAACGGGACTACATCCAGGCCCTCTCCACGCGCTACAGCGGCACCGGCGACAATATCGTCGTGCACGGCAACGAATACGCCGAAGCCATGAAGGCTCTGGCTGCAAGCTATCCCAACGATGTCGACGCCTCCGTTCTCTATGCCGAAGCCCTGATGGATCTCAACCCCTGGAAGCTTTGGAACCCCGACGGCAGCCCTGCGCCTCACACCGAGGAGATCGTCTCAATCCTTCAGGCTGCCGTTAAAAAAGACCCCCTCCACATAGGCGCCAATCATCTCCTGATCCACGCCACCGAGTCCTCACCGCATCCTGAGATCGCAATCGCCTCGGCAAAATACCTCGAAGACGCTACCCCGGCCGCTGGCCATCTCGTCCACATGCCTGCGCACACCTATCAGCGTACCGGCAACTTCTCCGGCTCTCAGCTTGCGAATGAGCGCGCCGTCGCCGCCGACCAGGCCTACTTCCAGTCGCAGCATCTCGAATCCGTGACGAACATGTACTACAGCATGTATTACGTCCATAACATCCACTTCCTCGCCGCCGCCTGCGCGATGGAAGGCAATAACGCCTGCACCCAGAAAGCCGCCGCAGACCTTGTCTCACAGGTCATTCCCGCTACCAAGGACCACCCCGAAACCGAGTGGTTCCTTCCCACACAACCGTGGATGCTCACACGCTTCCAGCAGTGGAAGACCATCCTCGCGGCTACCATGCCCGAACCGCGTCTCAAAGACTTCACCGCGTTCTGGCACTACGCCCGCGGCAGCGCATTCGTCGCGCAGCATAAGTTTCCCGAGGCACTCAAAGAACGCGCCGCTCTCGCCGAGCGAATCGACACTCTGCCTGCCAATGCGATCCCCGACTTCATGAACCCCGCCAAGTCCGCCCTGCAACTCGCCCTCGACGTCCTCGATGCGCGCCTTCAGGAGGCACAAGGCAACCTCACTCAGGCCATCGAGACCTGGCGCAAAGCCGTCGTCCTCAACGACACCTTCCTCTACAACGAGCCCGCCGACTGGTACTACCCCGTCCGCGAATCTCTCGGCGGAGCCCTCCTCCGCGCACACAAGCCCGCCGAAGCCGAAGCCGTCTTCCGCCGCGATCTCGAGATCAATCCCGGTAGCGGACGCTCTCTCTATGGTCTGTGGCAAAGCCAACTGGCGCAGAAGCAAACTGCGGAAGCCGCGAAGACCGAAGCCGAGTTTAAGAAAGCCTGGCAAAAAGCCGACACGGAACTGACCATTGCTGCGCTGTGAAGGAAAAGCGACGTTGGCTCGGCAGGCAGGTTTCGTGAACTGATTCCTGTACCATGCTCCTCATGGTTCGAGTGATCCTGCTTGCCCCTTTGCTGTCTTCCATCTCGCTCTTAGCTCAAAATCAGAGATCTGCTTCTCATCCTTCGTTCAACTATCAGGAAGCAAGCCCCCACGAGATCGCGCCACATCGCCGTACGATCCCCACGGACGGCGTACGGCTCGGCTTCAATCAGCTTCGCCTCACGCTCACTGTCTCTCCCACAGGCGATGTAATCAGTGCCAACGCAGACGGCGAAGCTGAGCTATTGAAGCTCTGGCCCCGGCTGCAAAACGAGGTCTATCAATGGAAATTCACTCCCTTTGAAAAAAATGGAAAGCCCGTTACCGCGGAGGTCGAGGAGTATATCGATCTCGTCCCTCCCGAACGCCGCCCAAAGGTCCACGTCCCTCCCCCTGCACTTAAGCCAGACTCGAAGATCGCAATCACGCTGCAACGATCGGGCTGCTTTGGGTCGTGCCCATCGTACTCCGTCACCATAAGTACCGAGGGCATTGTTTTTGATGGTCGCAGCTCCGTTGTGGCAAACGGAACCCATACCGATAAGATCGACCGCGACAATATCCGTGCACTTGCGAAAAAAATAATCGCTTCAGATTTTTATTCAATGGATCCCGAGTATGCGGCATCCGTGACGGACATGCCTTCCTTCTCTCTATCCATCACAATCGACGGCCATTCGAGACAGGTCACGGACTATGTCGGTCAGTGGGTGGGAATGCCTGCCGTCATCAATGAACTAGAAGACGAAGTGGATGTGCTCGCGCGAACGAAGCGGTGGATCGAAGGTGCCGACGGACTCGTTGAGGTCCTGCGCGCCGAGAAGTTCAACTTTCAAACCTTCGAGGCGCAGACCATGCTCGAGGCCGCTGCCGGCAACGGACAAACCGCCACTGTCCGGCAACTCCTGGAGGCAGGCGTCCCTCTCAAGCCCTTACCCGCCCCAAAGGCGAAAAAAGCATACAGCAGCATCCCCTTCGAACATGTCGGCTGGCTCAACGCAGCCAGCTCGCACCCCGAAACCTTACAGGTTTTCATCGACGCGTCAGCCAGCAAAGACGATCAACAGGACAAAGATCTCGCTCTTGCAGGCGCTGCAAACACAGGCAACCTTCAGGCAGTGCAGGCTTCGATTGCGTACGGTGCCAATCCAAACGCTGACCTTGGCAAACTGATCATCGCCCAAACGAGCGGGGGCATGACGATGGAGAGCCAGGGGGCAGGCAGCGTTCTGATCTACGCCGCAAAATCGGGAAAGCCCGATGTTGTTCGGGAGATACTGAAGTACAACCCAAGAATTGAAGCCAAGGACCGTGAAGGAAAGACCGCTCTATTCGCCGCAGGGGAATTCAGGACCGGGGACGAGGATGGTGAGCGTGTCGAATGCGTAAGCCTGCTTGCGAAGGCCGGCGCCAACGTGAATGCGCGCGATAACAATGGAAATACGCCGCTTCACGAAACCTTCCTGACCGACGTCGAAGAGGAGCTTTTGAAACTCGGCGCTAACGTGAACGCCCGGAATCAAGAAGGCGAGACGCCCATCTTCACCACCGTAGATAACGACGCAATTCCCTTGTTTCTGAAATATGGCGCGGATCTCTCGATCCGCAACAACCAGGGCAAAACCATCCTCGAAGCGGCGGCAAACAAAGGGCCCACCTTCACCGAGGCACTTCGCAAGGCTATGGAAAATCGAGATAAGCAGCAGAGAACTGCTCATTGACACGTTCGCTACCCATGCGCACAGCCGCAACCCCGTTTGCCTCACTCGACTCATATTGGTCATGCACCTTCGCTCAGTCCCAAAAACGAGTGGTACGGCCCATACCCTCTACAACGAGCCCGCCGAAGCCGAAACTCTTCCGCCGCGACCTCGAGCGCAAGCCCATAAAAAAATGCAGCATCTGGCACAGAGATTTCCTCTTAGCGATAATAGAAGCCTATGTCGAAGCGTGAATTTCAAACAGAAGTCTCTCAGCTCCTCCAGCTCATCGTTCACTCGCTCTATTCCCATCCGGAGATCTTCCTCCGCGAACTGATCTCCAACTCCTCCGATGCCCTCGACAAGCTCCGTCATCTCACCCTCGTCGACGAAGCCTACAAATCGCTCCCGTTCGACCCCCGCATCGACCTCGAGCTCAACGAAGAAGCCAAGACCCTCACCATCTCCGATACCGGCATCGGCATGAATGAGGAAGACCTCGTCTCCCACCTCGGAACCATCGCCCGCTCCGGAACCAAAAACTTCCTCTCCCATCTCTCCGGCGACGCCAAAAAAGACTCCAACCTCATCGGGCAGTTCGGCGTCGGCTTCTACTCCGTCTTCATGGTTGCCGACAAGGTCGAGGTCATCTCCCGTAAGGCCGGCGAAGACAAGGTATGGAAGTGGACCTCCGACGGCAAGACCGGCTTCGAGCTTGAGCCGGCCGAGCGCGCCACCGCAGGTACCACCATCCTCATCCACTTCAACGAAGAAGGTTCGCAGTACGCCAACAGCTACCGCCTCACAGAGATCGTCAAGAAGTACTCCAACCACATCGCCTTCCCCATCTTCCTCACCTACGACAAGAGCGAGTGGAACGCCGAAAAGAAGGAGTCCATCAAGACCCGCACCACCGAGCAGGTCAACTCCGCCTCCGCCATGTGGCGTCGCTCAAAGAGTGAGTTAGTCGACGACGACTACAAGGAACTCTACAAATCCATCTCCGGCGACTGGGAAGACCCGCTCTTCTGGTTCCACACCCGCGCCGAGGGCACGCTCGAGTACACCACCCTCTTCTACATCCCTGCCAAAGCGCCCCTCGATCTCTACCAGGCCGACTTCAAGGGCGGCGTCAAGCTCTACGTCAAGCGCGTCTTCATCATGGACGATTCCCGGGAGCTGCTGCCGCAGTACCTCCGCTTCGTCCGCGGCATCATCGACTCCGAAGATCTCCCCCTCAACGTCTCGCGCGAGATCCTGCAGCAGAACAAAGTGCTCAACAGCATCAAGACCGCAAGCGTCAAAAAGATCCTCTCCGAGCTGAAGACGATAGCCACCAACGATCCCGACAAGTACAAGCAGTTCATCGCCGAGTACAACCGTCCGCTCAAGGAAGGCCTCTACGGCGACTACGCCAACCGCGAGACACTGCTCGATCTCATCCGCTTCAAGTCCACGAAGGTCGAAGGCCTCACCTCGCTCGCCGACTACAAGTCGCGCATGAAGCCCGAGCAGAAGGCCATCTACTACATCACCGGCGGCAGCGCGAGCAACCTGCAGAACTCCCCCCTGCTCGAGATCTACAAGAAGAAGGACATCGAAGTCCTCCTCCTCGACGACGACATCGACGAGATCGTCTTCTCCACCATCGACAAGTACGGCGATACCGACCTCAAGGCCGTCAACAAGGGCGCAGCCAGCGAAGACCTCAAAGACGAGTCCACACCCGAAAAGGCCGCGGAGAAAGCCGAAGCCCTCAAGCCGCTGCTCGAAAAGATCAAGGGCACACTCGGCGAAGTAGTCAAAGAGGTCCGCGTCTCCACGCGCCTCGCCGACAGCCCCTCCGTCATCGTCTCTGACGAAGACGAGCCCTCCGCCCGCATGCGCCACATGATGCGAGCCATGGGACAAAAGGAGATGCCCGAGCCCACCCCAACCCTCGAGATCAACCCCGATCACGAGATCATCAAAAAGCTCCTGGCGGATCCCGGCAACGGCAAAGCCGAAGACGCCGCATGGCTGCTCTTCGACCAGGCCCTCCTCCTCGAAGGCGTGCCACTAAAAGACCCAGCCACCTTCGTCCAACGCCTCAACCGCGTGCTCAACCAATCCATCTAACCAACACAAGCCGCAAAACAAAACGCCTCCCGCAAGGGAGGCGTTCTTTCGTGCACAGGTTATGAAACGAATCCTCATCTGCTGACAAAGGAATTTGCACTAAGGACGTAGCGTGTCATTCTGCGCAAAGCCCTTCTCAAGCTCGCGCCGTATTTCAGGAGTGTCTTCCCGCGCCCCGCATCGTTCAAACCTGACAGGCGAGTCCTTGGTTACATGTCCAATCCTTTCGTCATTTCCGATTGCAAACACAATGTATCGTCTTCCGGGAACGAAGTGTTCGGCTTCGCTGGATGACGAAGCATCGTTGAACCACTCATTACGGGTATTTACGATCGCGCCAGGCAGCCAGGGAGCAGGCTCCTTGAGCGAACTGACAACCCGTACCTTTGCCACTTCGCGATGGAACTCGGCATAGTCTTCGTGAACCTTAACGACCTTCGTCGAGAGAGCCTCGACGGCCAGAACATAGCGGGCGTCCCGCGCCAGCGCCCAGGCAGGAATGTCGCAGGGCTTTTGCGGCAAAGAGATCTGTTTCAGTTCGTCTTTTTTGTCGAGATGCCACTCCTTCGCCGCAGGCAGTAGATCTTCAAACTCTTTACATGGGTTGAACCGGGTAAAGCAGGAAAAGTCATACGAGGTCAGGCGCTCGATCTCGGCCGGTGGAGTATGGGTGGAGTAGTATACGATCCGGATCTGGCAGTTGGGCTTGCAGCCATCCGGTCCCCCCACTTTGTAGTAGGGATGACCTGCGAGCCCCTCAGCGCCGCCCATATACAAGAAGGGGTTCTCCAGTGTCCGATGAAGTCTCTGGTAACTCACGGCACCGATAGAAAGTTCCTTGTCGAAATCATCGAAGACGAGAACCTTGTGGACAGCGAACTCTCCGTGCATTTTCCTTCTGGGGACGCTGACGCCCATCGCGGTGCTTTCTCTCCAGATGGTGCCGTCATGAACCGTGAAGGAGGCTCTAACCCCTGAGCCGCGTCCGCCGAACCACTGATAGAGATTCAACCGGTCGTGCTGGAGAAGCCAATCCAGCCAGGCGTGACGTGGAACACGAGGGTTATAACGGTCGATGCTGTCCATTGCGATCTCGTACTTGCAACTGGCAGCCGTGCAGCTTCCGTCGTAGTGGCCCCCCGCTCCCCAGCGATGCATCAGCCGCTGCGCATCGGCCCATGTGCTCTGATAGAGGCGAATCTGGTGCATATCCGCCAACAACCGCTCAGCGCGCCAGCGCAACATTCGCTGCTGAATCTGGACCGCCAGAAAAGCGATCAGCACAAGGAAAACAGCCACGACACCAACCAAGCGGACAATCCGTACAGCCCACTTTCTAAAGGTCATATTTGCGTTAGACACCAGGGACAGTGAAATTGCTCCGAATCGTACAACCAAACCATTTTTCGATTGCAGCTAAGCATAGTCCCAGTTCAGATAATTAGATTGAGACGTCTCAATTTCCGGTGCTATACTTCGGCTCGCACGTTGGAAAGGAACTGAAAACCATGCCGAAATACATGATCGAAAGGACCATGCCCGGTGCCGGAGATTTAACTCCGCCTCAGCTTCAGGCGGCTTCGCAGACCTCCTGTGCCGTGCTCCGCGAACTCGGGCCGCAGATCCAGTGGCTCGAGACCTTCGTGACGCCAAACAAGGTCTACTGCGTCTTTATCGCTCCCAACGAAGAGATCATCCGGGAACACGCACGATTAGGAGGTTTCGCCGCTGACTCCATCGCCGTAATCACAGAGGTCGTTGATCCCTCGACCGCGGAGTCATGCAAAGCGGTGATGGCCGTAGCACGCTCATAAGGACATCTTCGAGAGAGCTGTCTCATCGCACGAGTCGCATGAGACCTCAATCTTCATCCGTGCGAGCACCCACACCCGCCCCCATCCCCGTCCGTCTCATACCGGTCATGCACCTTCGCCCAGTCCGGTAGCGAGTGGGTAGGTCCATACTCCTCGCGCCCCTTTGGCAGCACATCGAAGTAGCCGTAAACTCCCATGAACTGTTCGCTGCCGCGCCCGAACGCACCGTACGTATGAAAGATCTCGCCCTTCGCATTCTTGTAAAACACGCTGTGGCCTGAGAGCGTAAACGTCTCCGGCCCGATCGTATGTTCGCGGAAGTTATAGATCGTCTTTCCCGCCTTCACCTCCTCGGGCCGGAACGACACATGAAAGTCGTAGTTGAACTCCGACTTGTACGACGACACCCAGCAGAACTCCCATCCCATCCTCTTTCGCACCGCTTCAATTTCATTAATCGGCGCGCGCGATACCGTGACATACGACATATCGTGATGCTCGAAGTGCGGCATCAGTCCATCCACATGGTCCGACTCCAGCGAGCACCCCTCGCACTGCCACTCCTGCCCCGGCTCCATCATGAAGTGCTTCACGAACAACTGACTGTGTTTGCCGAATAAATCCGCAAGAGTCCTATCGCCTTCCGGCGACGTAAACGTGTAGCTCTTCTCCACCTTCACCCATGGCAGCGCCCGCACCTTCGCGCTCAGCTTATCGCCCAGTCGCATGTACTCCTTCTCTTTTTCCACCAGGTCCAGCCGAAGCTTCAGCCATTCGTCCTGCGAAACCACGCGGTGCCGCGTCAGCGACTCCTCGTTCCGCTGCCGCGCCTCCGCAATCGCAGTCGCCACCTTCGGATCATGCACTTCGCTCATCGATAAGTCCTCCTCAAGCAATTGAGAAGGTCAGACGCCGCGAGCCGTTTTCCGCAGTCCTCGCCATTCGTCACAAATTCCGCTCATCGAACAAAAAAATACGGCACAGACTAATCTGTGCCGTACCCATACAGTGCCTCATCCCGCGCATCAATCGGCTCCGGCATCGCTTCCGTCCCAACCAGCAAGCCCAACGCCTGCCGGTCGAACAGCCGCTTATAGGTTCCGTCCCGCTCCGTCACCAGCGACTCATGCGTTCCCTCCTCGACCACCTCTCCGTGATCGAAGACCAGAATGCGGTCGAGCATCCGCACCGTCGACAACCGATGCGCGATGATGATTGCGGTGCGGCCTACCATCAGCCTCTCCGTAGCCTCCTGGATCAGCGCCTCTGATTCTGAGTCGAGGCTCGACGTCGCCTCATCCAGAATGAGCACGGGAGTATCCGCAAGAAACGCGCGAGCAAGCGCAATCCTCTGACGCTCGCCGCCCGACAGCTTCACTCCGCGCTCACCGACCAGAGTGGCGTACCCCTTCGGCTGTCGAAGAATGAACTCCTCCGCATGCGCCAGCCGCGCAGCCTCTTCGATCTGCCGTCGCGTCGCCGAAGGACGACCATACGCAATGTTCTCCGCGAGTGAGCGGTGAAACAGGATCGGCTCCTGCGGAACCAGTGCCATCTGCGAGCGCACCGAGTCCTGCGTCACGTTGGCGATGTTCTGCCCGTCGATCAGAATCTCGCCCTCCGTGATGTCGTACAGCCGATGCAGCAGCTTCACGAACGTCGTCTTGCCGGAGCCCGAATGTCCAACCAGGCCCACACGCTGTCCTCCCGGAATGTGCAGCGAGAAGTTCTCGAACAGCGGCGTCGTATGCGCGCCGTACCGGAACGTAACCCGGTCCAGACGAATATCTCCCAGCTCAATGCGAATGGGCTTCGCGTCCTTCTTATCCACGATGCCAAGCGGAAGCGATTCCAGCGCAACCATCTCTTCCATGTCGTTCACGCTGCGCTGCAGGTTGGCCACGTGCTGGCCGATGTCGCGAAGGTAGCCATGAATGATGAAGTAGCTGGTCAGCACGAATGCGATGTCGCCCGGCGTGGCCCTGTGTTGCCACCAAAGCAGCAGCGCATACAGAATCACCGCGATCCGCAGGCAAAGCAGCACAAGCAGCTGCACCGTGCCGCTCCACGTGCCTCGCGTCCACGTCCGGAAAGTGCGAAGTCTCCATTTGCCCACAACCTGGCGCAGGCGCTGGTCCTCTCGCGCCTCCGCTCCGAAGGCCTTCACCACCGGGTTGCAGGTGATAGCGTCGGCCATGGCGCCGCCAATGCGCGTGTCCTGCGCATTCGACAGACGCGCCGCCGGAGCCACATACCGCAGCGAGAGCGTGATCGACAGGGAGATATAAAGCACCGCGCCAATCGCGACAATCGAGCCCATCATGGGCCAGTGCATACCCAGCAGCACCGACGAGCCGATCAGCACCAGCACCGCCGGCAACAAGGCCAGCAGCAGCGTGTCGTTCATCAGGTCGGTGGCCCACATGCCGCGAGTCACCCGGCGAACGATCGATCCGGCAAAGTTGTTCGCATGCCAGTCGGTCGAGAATCGCTGTACCCGCCAAAAGGCATCGTCGGCAAAGCGGGACATCAGCCGCAGCGTCAACCGCACGATCCCAAGGAACCCGCCATGCCTTCCCATCACGAGCAGCACACCAAGGCAGGCCATCAACACCACGGCATGCAGTGCGGAGTGAATCGCAGCAGAGCGCGCGACTGTGACCGACGCAATCGCGTCGATCAGTTGGCCGGAGTACACCGGCATCAAAAGGTCGGCACCCGTGGCCGCAGCCATGCTTGCAGCCGTAAGGGCGACCATGGTCTTCTCGCGTCGCCAGTGGCGAAACAGAAAAGAAAGAACATCACGGATAGCGGAGTTGCGAGTGGCAGTCATTTTCATCCCATAGGCGGACAAGACAAGTCCGCGGACAGGCCTGCCTTAGCAGAGACAGGCTTAATTGATGGAAAAGCGGAGCAACCCGGCAACAGAACGCGAAAATCCCATGGCTCTCGCCACGGATTCCACAGATTTAAGGGATGCTCGGAGGAAGCGACCTACGCGGTAGCTGCGCCGGGAAGGACAAAGCGCGCAGGGCCTGCGAGGGAGCTCGACATAAAGCGCTTGATTGACATCGAAGGGTCCTTCCTTTCGGCTAAAGTGTCCTCTAGTTTAGCATGGCGAGCGCCGGAAACCCGGCGTGCAGTATAAAGATCTTCATCCCATATGCGAGCCCTTTTCCTCGGTTTTCTCTCTTTCTTTGCTCTCACGGCGCCCGCTCTCGTTCATGCGCAGAGCGCGTCCGAGATCGATCCCATGCTCGGTGCAGACAAGGGTGGCAATGTCTTCGTAGGACCAACGCTACCCTTCGGCATGGCGAAGCCTGGCCCCGACTATGGAGATAACCAGGGCAACGCGGGATGGCAGGCCACCGGCAATCTCAATGGCTTCTCCCAGTTACACGTATCGGGCACGGGCGGCGGACCCAAGTATGGAAACATCGCCGTGCAACCCATGATGGGCAAGGCCGATCCCGCCCACAGCTCCGCACCACGCGAAGACGAGCACGCACAGGTTGGCTATTACTCCGTGAAGTTAGGGCGAACCGGCATTCGCGCCGAGATCACCACCGCGCGCCGAACCCCGGTCTATCGCTTCACCTATCCCGCAAAGGGAGAGCGCACACTGCTCGTCGATGTCGGGCATCTGCTCATGAAGCTTCACGACTCCCCCCATCGTTACCCTGAGGGCCAGGTCGTCTACTCCACCGACGTCGAAGTCCTCTCGCCCACCGAGATCGCAGGCATGCAGGCCTCCGTCATGGGTTGGAACATTCAGACCACTCCCATGAAGGTCTACTTCTATCTCGTCACCGATACTTCGGCGGCCGCAAGCGGTACATGGGCTGACGGCAAGGCCGTACAGCCGGGAGCGAAGACCGCAAGCTACAAAATGCCCTTCACGATGAAGACGCTCCCCCAGCCGCCTGCTCCCATCGTCAGCACCGGAGCCTATCTCACCTTCCCTGCAGGAAACAAACCAGTGATGGTAAAGGTAGGTCTCTCCTTCGTCTCCATCGAGCAGGCAAAAAAGAACGCGCAAAGCGAGGTCTCGGGCTTCGACTTCGAGGGCACACGCAAAGCTGCCGTCGCTGCATGGAACCAGCAGCTTGCTACCGTAAAGATCGAAGGCGGCTCGTCGAGTGAGCGGCAGCAGTTCACCACCGGCCTTTATCACTCCATGCTGATGCCCGTGGACCGGACCGGCGAGAATCCACTCTGGCAAAGCACAACCCCGTACTATGACGACTTCTACTGCATCTGGGATACCTTCCGCTCCTCCACTCCGCTGCTGACGCTCCTCGATCCCAAACGGGTCACTGCCATCCTGCAGTCGCTGCTCGAAATTCAGGACCACGACCACTTCTTCCTCGACGGTCGCTCCGGCAACTTCGCCGGAAGAACTCAAGGCGGCTCCGACGCCGAGATGATGTTCACCGACGCATTCGTAAAACATCTTCCCGGCTTGGATTGGGAGCGTGTCTATCGCGCCATGGTGCACGATGCCGATACCGAATCCACGGCTCCCATCCGATTCGGCCGCGGCGATATGGACGAATGGAAACGCCTTGGCTATCTCTCCATCGAGCACTCCGATCCTGCAGGTGGCCCCGACCGGCCCGGCTCCCGCTCTATGGAGTACGCTGCGAACGACTACGCCGTCGCCCTGATGGCGAAGGGACTTCACAAGGACGACGACGCGAAGAAGTTTGCTCTGCGCGCCGCAAACTGGAAGAAGCTGTGGGACGCCGATGCCGTCGATCACACCGAGCGAGGCGATGTAAAAGGATTCATCTGGATGCGTCATGCCGACGGAAGATGGAAAGAAAACTTCAACCCTCATCTCGTCGGCACCTGGTATCAGGACAACTTCTACGAAGCCACCACCTGGACCTACTCGCTCTATGTCCCGCAGGACGTTCGCGAGCTCATCAACACGGCTGGAGGAACCGCAGCCTTCAAAAAACGTCTCGATCTCTTCTTCGCCCTTGGCCCATCCGGCCGCTACCGCTACGACGTAGGCAACGAGCCCGGCTTCCTCGCGCCCTATCTCTACAACTGGATCGGTGAGCAGAGCAGCACCGCAAAAACCATCCGCGCCATCCTCCCCGCCAGCTATCACACCGGCCTCGACGGCCTTCCCGGCAACGACGACTCCGGCGCGATGGGCTCTTTCCTCGTCTTCAACCAAATGGGCTTCTTTCCCGTCGCCGCGCAGAACGTCTATCTCATCGGCTCGCCGACCTTCCCCCGATCTTCCATCACACTGGGGAACGGAAAGACCTTCTCCATCGTCGCGGAGAACTCTTCTCCAGCGAACGTCTACATCGCCAGTGCCACATGGAATGGCAAACCCTATCAACGCTCGTGGTTCACCCACGACCAGCTGATGGCAGGCGGCGAGCTCCACCTCACCATGACCGACAAACCAACCCACTGGGACACCGGAGCCCCGCCCCCATCGATGTCAGACAAGTAAGGTTCGGCAAGCGAAATGGGGTGCCCCATTCATGCGGCCTCATCGCATGAGTGGGCTCGCATACCCGAACATCTGAACGAAAAGTCGGAATGGTGACAGCCCTTTTGTTAGTGCTTCGGGCTCATTGGTGGTTGCGTCAGAACGCGGCGCTTTCCCTGTTCCGGTGCGCGCGAAGGATCGGAGGGAACCGTCGTTGGATCTTTCAGGACGGAGTCATCCGGAAGGGGAACGGTGACGCCGGTCGGCCTCACGTAGTATTTGTCGCCACCCGCAATCTTTACTTCTACGTTGTGCACCCCCTGAGTTGAATTCGAAGGTCGTGGAAACTCCAGGATGTAACGTTCGCGCAGCATGGCCATGGCCCGTAGCAGCGTCGCCTCTATCAGCTCGGGCGTTGTCGGCATCAGTATGCCTCCACTCAACTCACAGATCGACAGGAACGGATACACATCGTTGCCACTCGATACAGGAACTGCGGAAGAGCTACGAAACGGCATCGTAATACCAAACACTGCGATACCGGCGACCTGAACAAAGCCCCGTATTTCATTCCATTTGCGCACGCTCCCCTTGTCGAGCCCATCGGTTAGGACCAGAATGACCCTTCGTCCGGGAAGCTCTTCCATCTGTGAGGAGATAAATCCCAGGGCGTCCCATAGATAAACGGGCTGCTGTGTGCAATGCGGTTCGTTCCCCCCGGGAGCCCTCCACGGCGCCAGGAGTACATCCACACGATCGAGAAGGCTTGCATTGTCGGCCGGTTTATCGTCAAGGGATCGAGTGAGACCACAGCCCAGGCTATAGAGCGAGACGTGATCTCGTGGAGTCAGGAAGATCGGGGCAAGGTCCGCAATCTGTCGACTGAGATTCGGCATGAGATCCATCGCGCTCGGATCGAGAAGGATCGAAAGCGAGATCGGATCGTCTCCCTCCGGACGGACATGGGTAACTCGGAACCAAGGCCCCGCATCGACACGGATCGAAAATCTTCGTTCGCCAATCCGCGGGTCGATCCTCGTTCGATTCTGGTTGAGAACCAGCGTCGGCATCTGAACAAGGTCCGTGTAGACATGCAAAGTGCGAACTGGCTCGTCATGACCGGATGGGGTGTCCTGCGCCATCAGTCCCAACGCACTCGACAAAGCCAATCCCGCTAACAAGAGCAGTTTCATCGTTTACCACGCAACAGATACTCGCCGGAGACAGTATGCCTGAAGCCGAACGGCCTACGATTTTCTTCGGAAGCCGGGGCGCATTTCGTACCTTCGTCCCGCTGGGCGAATCCGCATCTCATTCACCTGAAGCCCGGAGGGCACTCATGGTCGAAGCAGTTCTATGCGACATCGACGGCACACTCGTTCAGAGCAACTGGCTTCATGCCTCGGCCTGGAAGGATGCCTTCTCCGTCGCCGGAGTCGATCTCGACGTCGAGACCATCCGCCGCCAGATCGGCAAGGGCGGCGACGAACTCATTCCCGTCTTCGTCCCCTTCTGGCGCCGCCGCATTCTCGAAGAGCCCCTGAAGGCCTTCCGCAAATTCGTCTTCCAGCAGGACTACCTCGGCAAGGTCGAAGCCTTCCCCGGCACTCGCGAGCTCTTCCTGCGCATGAAGACGTCAGGCATCAAAACCGCGCTCGCCTCCTCGGCCAACAAAGACGAGCTCGAAACCTACAAGGCCATCGCCCGCATCTCCGATCTGGTCAACGTCTCCACCACCGCCGACGACGTCAGCCGCTCCAAGCCACACCCCGACATCTTCGAGACGGCGCTTCGCAGGCTGGGCGCAAAGCCCGACCGCGTTCTTGCCCTGGGCGACACTCCCTGGGATGCCGAGTCCGCCAACAAGGCCGGAGTCCAGACCGTTGGCGTGACCACCGGCGGCTGGACCGAACAGGAGCTGTACGACGCCGGATGCATCGAGGTCTACAAAGACATCTCCGACCTGCTCGACAACTTCGACCACAGCGCCTTCGTCACTCTCCCGTCATCCCCTTAATCTTTGATCCCTGGCGTGGACGAATCGGGTGCCTCATCACAAGGTCACTCACTCTCCAATTCCGTCATTCTGAGTGGAGCGCAGCGGAGTCGAAGAATCCCTGTATTTTGCGTATGCGCCGCAAGACGTCAGAAGGACAGGAGCATAACCAATCAGCCCTGGGGTCCCCCGTACTTTTTTGCGCAAAATCTTGGAACGATGCGACTTAGGTCCGGACCTCCGCTTTGAGTCATGTTTTCGCGAAGAATGAAAACGCCCCGGCTAGCCGGGGCGTTTTTACCTTTGTTTTTTTAAAGAATAGCAGGTGGAGGGGAACGAATCGGCAATATTATGTCTCGATAAATCAGAGAGATGGAAGGATTTTGGCCTTGACAGTCGATTTGCTGTAGACAGATCGAGGCGAACCGCAGGTCCTTCGAAATCGATGCGGACTACCCCAGTGTCGGCATGGTCGTATCCACCCCTGCCCGAATGCCTTTCGGCCACCGCGCAGTAATCGTCTTGATCCGCGTATAGAACCGGACGCCCTCCGGCCCGTAGATCGAGTGATCGCCGAAGAGCGAGCGCTTCCACCCGCCAAAGCTGTGGAAGGCCATCGGCACCGGAATCGGAACATTGATGCCAACCATTCCTACCTGGACCGAATGCGCGAACTCCCGCGCCGTATCGCCGTCCCGCGTGAAGATCGAGGTGCCGTTGCCGAACTCGTGCTCGTTGATAAGGTCCATCGCAGTCTTGAAGTTGTTGGTTCTTACTAACCCAAGCACCGGCCCGAAGATCTCATCCTTGTAGATCAGCATCTCCGGCTTCACGTGATCGAACAGCGTCGCCCCGAGGAAGAAGCCTTCGCCCTTTGGAAAAGCTCCCTTGCGCCCGTCGACCACCAGCTCCGCGCCCTCCTTGGCGCCCGTCTCCAGGTATCCGCTCACCCGGTTCAGGTGGACCTTCGTGACCAGAGGCCCCATATCCGCGCCGTCCTCCATCCCTGGCAGCATCTTCACCTT
>Ga0193717_1000023_pt1 | contig 183963 bp, 187 predicted proteins | sample U2c2metaG_FD_145900 | JGI IMG/M metagenome (GOLD analysis project Ga0193717, IMG submission 145900) | Soil microbial communities from a riparian zone of the East river system, Colorado, United States - U2c2 | ecosystem: Environmental > Terrestrial > Soil > Riparian zone | place: USA: East...
TGGCAATATCTACGCCAAGGCTCAATCTGTACCCAACGGATCGTTTAATGCCGGTTGGTATACAATTCCGGCTGGTGCTAAAGACGTAACCATGATTACCAACGCCGATGGGCGAATTGAATTGCTCTACATCGGTAACGATGGTGCAGTTTGGGGTCGTGGTCAGGTTATATTAAACGGTACTTTTGGCGAAGAATATAAGCTTGGTGGCAACGTCATATCGATAGCTGCCGCACGCAATGCCGATGGGCGGATCGAGGTATTCACCGTTGGAACAGATGGCACGATCTATGGAAAAGCACAAAGTGCGCCCAATACCAGTTTCAATCCCAGCTGGTATAGTATCCCAGCTGGTGCCAAGGACGTAGCAGCAGCATCGAACGCCGATGGGCGGATCGAGCTGTTCATAGTCGGCAACGATGGAGCAATGTACGCGAGGGCACAAGTCACACCCAACGGTTCTTTTGGAATGGAGTACAGCCTGGGTGGTAACCTCAAACCGTCCATTACAGCAGCGAGTAATGCCGATGGGCGGATCGAGCTGTTTGCTATCGGCACAGATGGAAACATCTACGCCAAGGCACAAGGTGCACCTAACAGCAGCTTTAGTTCCAGTTGGTATATGATTCCGGCTGGCGCGCGAGACATTTCAAGCGCCGTAAATGCGGACGGGCGGATTGAATTGCTCTACATCGGTAACGACAAGTCGGTATGGGGCCGAGGACAGACGTCCATTAACGGCTCTTTCGGCATTGAGTATGGACTGGGAGGCAACTTAAGGTAGTCTTTCTTTTTCAAATGTACAGCAACTCCCTGGGTCTGCCGCTGAACGTAGCAGACCCAGGGAGTTTATTTTTATACCTGTCAATTAATATAATACTTTCCCCTATAGCACGCCTCGGAAACCCCTACCATTCCGTAGAACACGTATGGTATGATAAATGTAATAATTATGCAGCAACACCTCGAAGCTATCGCTAAAAGTAATCATCCACTCGTAGTGCTTTCACGGCGGCATATTGGTTTCGTAAAATTCCTGTTAGTCGGTAGCACCAATACACTCATCGACCTGACGCTGTACTTTTTCTTCTCAAATATCATTGGGCTCAACCCGATTATTGCAAACGTCCTTTCAACCGGTATTACGCTTTGCATCAGCTTTTTTCTTAACCACAAATTCGTGTTCCGCTCGGAAAAGAAAAAACGTTCAACCGCCATTCAGTTTGTTGCCGTAACACTGTTTAACGCTTGGATTGTCCAGTCGCTTATTATTGCCGGAGTAGTCCATAGCCTTGGTAATACGCCATTCTTTCTCTCGCATATATGGACGCTTAACTTGCTAGCAAAACTATGCAGTGTCGGCGTATCGTTTATCCTCAATTTCTTGGGGTATCGATATATTTTTAAAATGAAAGAGAGCGCATGATCCTACGAAACATAAAGCTGATATCGATCGTTGTGCCCTGCTATAACGAAGCAGCCACACTTGAAATCATCATTAATGAGGTGCTCGAGTCACCTATTGGCAATACTAAAAAAGAGATCATTCTTGTTGATGATCACTCAAGTGACGATACGCTAAAAATAATCAAAAAACTGGCAAAGCAACACAAAGAAATCCACTACATTGCACAAAAAACCAACCAGGGGAAAGGCGCGGCCTTAAAGGCTGGTTTTGCTGAATCTACTGGTGATGTAGTTATTGTCCAGGATGCCGACCGTGAATACGACCCGCGCGACTATTCAAAAATGCTCGATATTTTCCGCGAAAACCGTGCCGACATAGTATTTGGTTCTCGCTTTTCTGGCGGCTCTCCACGGCGCGTTGTGTACCTGGCGAATACAATTGCCAATAAACTCATGACACGTCTCTCGGCGCTTCTGAGCGGGCTTTACGTAAGTGATATTCACACCTGCTACATTATGTTTGATGGCAACTGGATACGCGAGCGTGCTCCTGGTCTGCAATCGAAGCGATTTGGCTTTAACCCGGAGATCGTTGCCAAAATTGCCCGCGAGAAAGAAAGTCTTAAAATATGCGAAACAAGCGTTTCGTATTACGGACGAACTAAAAGCGAAGGCAAAAAAATCGGGCCAAAAGATGGTGTTGAAGCCGTTTGGGAAATTATTTACTTCAACTTGCTACGCCGAAGCTAGCGCCACCCTTTGGTGCTAGCCCACATACCTTAGCATTCGGGCGAGTTTTTGAGATCGTAAATCAGTGTATTCTTATCGCTGTAAACAATAGGAACGGCCTCTTTTAACGGTCTTAACGAGGGCGTTGTAAAGTAGCGTATTTTGTAATCTTTACAGAGCGAGGTAATGCGTCCCTGCTCAATAGCCGCAAAAATATGGAAGTCTTTCTCTTCAACACTTTTTGGCGTACGTGTCACGTAACCAAACGCAAGTGGTTTTTCATGAAGCGTTTGGTTATACAATTGTTCTGTTCCTGAAAGCGCACCGTTATCTACTACAGCACCGTACGGCAACTGCTTCAAGGCACTTACATAAGTTTGAAAGCCGGGAGATGTCAACGGCAATGCCCGTGGCCACAGGTCAATACAGCTCACTACTATGAAGACTGCCGCAATGATTCTGCCGTTACGTTTCGTAATGTCGATTTTCGATAGCATGTACGATCCAATGATGATTGCCGCAATCAATGCAATAAGTATCCAACGAATCGGCATACCCGATATCTGAAGTGTTGGAAATACCACCTCAAGCAGTGCATAGGGCAGCGGCACCTGCTCGAGCGTATGACTGAACATACGAAGATGCGGACCAAGTGCCAATGCGCCAAAGGCAATCAATATTATCCACCAAAAATTCAACCAGCGTGGCATGGTAGCGTCTTTTTTAACAAACTTTTTAAATAATGCCACGGCCAGTACTGCTAGCAGTCCAAACCCAAAGAACACACTTGTTTCGGCAAAAAACTCAAGATGAGACGTATACCAACTGGTCAGGCCATGCCAGTTCCATGATCCGCCCGGAATAAATACCGATAGCGGATTTAATGAAAACTGAGTAGCATCGTGCGAACCCATCAAGGGATCGTGTTTCGTAAGATTCACAAGCGCTAAAATAAGCGGCCCGACAAGGGCGCCGGCAAGAACGGCAAAGACTCCCATCACTTTTAGCACTTGGGGCGTAATACGTATTTTTTTCGTGTACAGGTTCCACAAGAACCACAATCCACCCAATATGACACACCAGAACAGATAGTAATAATCACAGAGCAATACTAAAAACAGACTCCCGGCCGCAAGCACCGCATAGCGATAACGCATTTTTTCTACAAGCGTCCAGAAAGCCAGTAGAAACAGCGGGATAAATTGAAACGATACAAGTTGAAGATGCCCCTGGGCGTGCGCAAAGTGATAGCTTGAAAACGTAAACAGTGCCCCGGCAACAAGCGACACCCAGTAGGTTCTGTGGAGCTTTTGCACGAACCAGAACATCGTAACGCCGCCAAATACAAAGGCAAAAACTACCGCAAAGTTTACTGCTTCAACCAGGCTGAAATTGAAAAGATGCATCAGCGGAATAGCAATAAGTCCGTTGATGATATTCATTGTCTGTGGAACTAGCGATATGCCGTGTGGCCAGTGCAGCATATTTGTAAAGAACGGATTCGTGGCTTGGTCTGTCAGTGCCCTGTCGACCCACCAAATATTCCAGACGTTCTGAAACCCGTCTCCATCATCCAGGTAAAAACCTTGCGAAAAATTTAAAAAATATTCCGGCTGCATCATAAAAAAGAGGACGAGATAAAGCAAAGCCGGGGCAAGAAACCAACGAGCAAAAAGCGTAAGATAGGGCTTCGCTCTCTCACTCATCTGCTTAAGTGGTGAGCTGCTGGATGTAACGGGTGTCTTTTTTTCCGAAGTGCTCTTCTTGCGTGCCGCGCTGGGGGTTTTCTTTTTTGTCATATTCTATAAAGTATACAAAGATTTACGCTGCTTGTCTAAGCATATTTGCGTTACGGGATAGTAGGGCCATCTGGCATAGCGTAAAGCAGTTCATCAGTCACCGATTTATAAGGGGCATACAATTGGTTATAGGTAGATGAGTAAAGAATGTGGCGTTTTACTCCCCCCTCACCCGCATAAATTGCACCGCTGCTGCCCTTTATGGCTCGTTCAATGAGGCCACGCGTTGGTAGAAGGTTCACAAAGCCATTAGTTACCAGCGGAGCCGTAATTGTACGATTGTTAGTCCAGTAATCACGAATATAGGTATTGTCAAAGTAATGCTTGCCGCCGCCGTCAATCACGAAGTAACTACCGTCACCCGCTTTCACTACTACTGCCGTCCAATCGGTAATAGTCGTTGGGGCTAATGCTGGATTTAACTGCATCATAGGTGAACCCGGGCCACCAACGTTTGCAAACTGAGTATCCGAAATTGCGTACCACACACCGCGGTCAATAATGAATTTACGATTGTCGCCCGGTACTGATGAGCGGACAAAACGGGTGAGCATATACTGCGGAAAGTTATTGCGAATAAAGGCAGGCGTGACAACCGTACTAGTATCGAGCCCCCATATTTCTCCAATATTTGAATCGTAGGAAACATTGGCGGCACCGTTACGTATATAGTAGTAACCCCCACTAGTATCACGAATCTTCTCGCTCAAGGTTCCCGCGGTCGGAAGACGGCTGAGCGTCCCATCGCTATACACTTGTGGCGTTCCTGTAATACCCCACAGTGTTTTTACATTTGACGGCAGTATCCATTTTTTGCCATCGTCAAGGAAGTATTCGCTGGTTCCATCGGAGACATACGTGGACGGACTGGCAGCCGTTGCCATATCATTAACAACATACGGAGACAGCACAGTAAGCCCCGCCTGGTATCCGCCCCATGCAGTCACTTTATCAGCCCATTCCATATGGCGTTTTTTACCGCTGTTATCGAGTACGTAGGCAGGCGAGGTGCCAGCACCAATCACGTAACCAGTGACCGACCGTGGACTCAAAGGCAGCGCTGCGCCAAGATTTGTACTTGCGGCAAATACAGAGCCGCTGTTGCGATACGCAGCATCAAGGCCTGTTGGCACGTTTATTCTTGCATCGTCCATAAGATATAGTTTTCCACCAGTATCCACAAGGTAGCCTAAGATATCGGAACCCGGCGTAAACGTAGCCATAAAAGCATCATTAACATATGTTATGCCCACATCACTACCCCCCCACGCCTTGAGCGTGCTCGACCACAAAATATGGTGCTTCACGCCATTATCAATAAGATATACCGCCGAATCATTCACCGATTTAACAATATATTTACTGGTGCCGATCGTTGGTATGCGCCTAGCTGTCATTGCCGAAACCGGCTGAGCGGTTCCTGGGTAGAGTGCGCCCACTGTTCCGGTATTATGTGTTTTGGAACCGTTAGCAACTTCATACTCCGAACCAGAATAACTGATCTTAGGAGTGGTAATAGAACCACCTATAGCATCGTTAATAGTATCGAAGAAGCCTGATGAATCGGCAATTGTCGTATAGGTAGCGTTGTCACCCTCCCATGCATGGAACATATCGGCATTTTGGTATGGTCGGATAACCGTCTGACCGCCGCCATTCGCGCCATCCATCATATAGATAGTCGAGCTGCTTTGGGGCTTTATAGCATAATTAAGGTCACCGGTGTCTTTTGGCGTGTTATACAACCCTACCGGCACACTGCTAACCGTACGGCCACCAATATTCCAGGCGGAAAGCATATCAGCCCATGGCACCCGGTAGCGCTTGCCGCCATCTGCAAAATACAGTGCATAATTGCCTGCTTCGTTCAGCCGAAAAACCCTATCAAGGTTTGGTCCTGTTGCAACCGAGTCGATATAGCCAGCCGAAAGCGTGGTAAGCGGCGTGTCCTGAAGTCCCCAAGCATAAATTGTCTCTGCATCAGGCAAGTGCTGCTTTATGTTTCCATATATTACCCATTGGCGTGGATCGCTGGAGTTATCGGAAATAACGCGCATGTAAATTTCTGACTGCGATAAACCAAACCAGTCGCTGTACAGGCGCCAGAAATTTCTATTACCGTAGCTACTGCAGCTGTCACCACTACCATACAAATTATTAAGTGCAGCTTGGTTAGGCTGATATGGGGTATAAATGTAGAGTCCAGCCGTTGCCTGGTTTTGAATGAATACCTGTGAATTACCGCATGAAGATTCGGGGTTATAAAGAATGGTATTGTTGCGGCTGGCACGATACGAATAGCTCGTAGGGTTTTTAGAGTATAGCTTATACTGACGCGCTGCGCTGTATACCTGGTTGAAAAATCCATAATAAGTAGAGTCGCAGGCGGAGCTGTCAGGACAGCCATAGCCCGTAGCGCTTCGATATTGCGTACTATCGGGCGTACTATCAGTAACAAGCGCTTGTTCTTTTTGTAAAAGAACCAACAGAACTTTCTGGCTCACCCCGCACGCATCGCCAACGTTACGAATAATTTCCGCACTCGATTGGTTACCGCCACCATACCCATTACAGTAGGCCGAGGCATCTCGACTTTGGGTGTCCTGGCGATAACTTTTAAGGCACGTATAGCCAGATTGACAAGAGGGCACTTTGGCATTAAGAAAGTTCTGAATTTCGCCGGTACTCATGGCGTTACCGTTATAAAACGAACCGTCATCGATAATACTGCCAGCTTTAAAATCCCCACCCGATAGCGCGGCGGCTTGCTCCGCCGAAAACAACGGAAACAGCACAATAGCAGCTACAAATATAGCCAGCACACGAGCTTTACCTTGTGTATGTTTTCCCAAATACCCCAGCATGGCTATTTAATCTCCACTGTTTTTACTGCGGAGCCCTCAACAGTTGGTGATTTATAGGTTAAGGTCATCTCCCACGAACCGGCAGCGGCAAACTGTGCTCTTTTAAAATCAAGCGCACCGCACTGGATCGTTTTTGCATCTTTAAACGCGGGGTTAGACTTCGTTACGCTAAGATCGCCTTTTTTAAACGTTGCCGTGCATGTCCCGCCGTCTTCGTAGACGTTATCTATGTAACCACGTACCTCAACGGCATCATCGTATTGATTGGCATCGACAATAGCAACATTGGCTGTACTCACAACGGGTGGATTCTTATCGAGTTCTTCGCGCTCTTTATTTTTTTTATCTTGCTCAACGCTTACATTACGCTCATCGTTTGTAGGCGGATTGTAGTTGACCTTTGATTCTTCTTTTGCCGGCTGAGAGTTTTTATAGTAAAAATACGCCCCAGCAGCTGCTGCACATACCAAAATAATAGCGGCGATAATAAGCACTGTCTTTTTTGAAGATGGTTTTTTGATTATTTTCATTTTTGACGTCCGTTTTTTACTAAATTTACTGTATATAGCATACCATCAAGCATAAGCATTGTACAGAGTTTCTTCTCTATTACTACTCACTGATTAACGTCTTAATATGAACTGATAGTGCTTGTTAGGACTTAGTGGTTTTGCCTGTCACAATTGCATTAAGCGAGTCGTTCATATGATCCCAATTAAAGCCCTGTGTGTGCTGAGACATTTGTTTTATATATACCTTATCTTCGGCCTTTTTAATGGCGAGGCTTAAGCCCTCAGCAAGTCCGGCCGCTGTGGGTTGTGCATACGAAATGAATTCTTTATACCCAACGCTGGTAGTACAAGGCGCTTCGTTAACCACCGGAATACATCCAGATGCCATAAGTTCAAGCGGCAGCAATGACATATTAGTAAACGAAAGTACCAACCCGGCCGCACATTCGTTATATAGCGTATTAAGTTCAGGAATACTAATGATGCCGTGGTTGACGTATTCAAACGGAATATCGTATCGCGATACATCCCATCCTAACATATGTATTTCGTAGTCTGGGTGTTTTTTATGAAAAACCTCAAGAGCCAATATACCAAGTTCAAACCCCCGGCGTGGTGTTACGGGGCGGGCATAAAAGAGTACTTTTTTGCGGTCACCATGATTTTTTAATACGTACTCATGATTAGTGACGGCAAGATCAAAATTATCACACATCATACCGTAATCTGCCTCAAGCTTATCTTTCATCCACGAGCCAAGCGTAATACCGTGAAGGCCAAGCTTGTACGTATTTTCCGCCAGCGTACTGTAACTGCCAGCCGGGTCAAACGATGGCTCGAAGTCCTGAACAAAATAGTATTTTCTTGTTGCAGCCTTAGAGTTATATACCGGGTACGCCGTGTGCCAGCTAGTAGCAAACAAGACATCACAATCTTCAATTTTACTAGCATTGTAAATAACCTTCGCAGCCACTTGCGGGTATTTTGTAAGATTTTCCGTAACAGCCTCGAGCGTGCTGGTATTTGCCGGGTCGTAAATATACAAAGAGCAGGTGTGTCCGCGGGCTTCAAGCCCCGCCACCACGCGAAGAATCGTTGTGTGACCACCCGATACCGAACCCATAGGGGGGATAACCCACGCAATAGTAAGCCGGTCTTTTTTTTCCAATGTCTCGTGATGTTGTTTTGATACATTACCAGGGACAGCAGCAATAAGGTCTTTTTTGCTTACTGGCCAAATAATATGCATTCGCTCGTCTTGACGGCGAAGCTGACGCACTTCACTCGCCCATTCGTCATTGCGCTCAACCAGCCGCTGAATCTCCTGCTCGCGCTCTATAATAGATTGTTCCTTAACGTGTAAAAGCCGATTTTTTTCCGCTACAATAAACGGCCAGCTAAAGGGCGGTGTATGTTTTACTTTACGAAGCGCCCTGACCACGAAGGATTGAGACTTCATGACGGGTTATTCCCACCGAGCCTTCACATTAAACATACCGCTATGATACGTAGGCTCATCGAGCACCTTTATCCTTGGAAGGTTTTCGCCATACGTAACATCAAATACGTCAATAAGCTCGGGCTTTTGGTTTGACGGCCATTTACAGTACGTATATATGGCCGCGGCGGCAGTATATTCACCCTTATTTAGTTGTCCACCATCAAAATGGCAGGTAAGCGTATGCGAACCTTTTTCTGGTTTAAAATTCTCAAGTGCAACAGTTGTATTTATGCCACACAAATAGCGCCCTTCCTGGTTTGTCAGAAATAGGTTAAATTGAATTTCCGTTGGAACGTTTACCGTATAGTCGATAGAGATTTCAAACGAATCTTCCTGTGAAACGGTTTGTAGTTTATTATTCTTACCAACAACGTACACATTATCAATCTTAACGGCCGGGTTTTCAGGACGATCCGAACCTGGCTCGTTGCCGCCTGCACTACGACCTGGCAAGTTAGCCATCTCGTAACGTAGCGCTACTTCACGTGGCTTACCGATCATAATAACCTTAGAGTCTTCGATCATAAGTGCACGGTCGCAAAAGTCTTGTACCGCACCCATATCGTGCGTCACGAATACGACTGTTTTTCCCGATTTTTTAATATCTTTAAATACTTTGTAGCATTTTCGCTGAAAGTTAGCATCGCCAACAGCCAGCACTTCATCAATCAACAAAATATCGTTATGGGCCTGAATGGCAATTGAAAACGCCAATCGCACCTGCATACCCGATGAATAATTCTTAAGCTTCTGGTCCATGAAACGATCGAGTTCAGAAAACGCAACAATTTCATCGTATTTTGACTCGATTTCTTTTTGTGTCAGCCCAAGGATTGCCCCATTCAAAAAGATGTTTTCACGCCCCGTCAGTTCGGGGTTAAAGCCAACACCAAGTTCAATAAATGGGGTTAAGCGGCCATTAACATTCACCTTGCCACCCGATGGTGTATAAATATTTGCAAGGAGCTTCAATAACGTGCTCTTTCCACTGCCGTTACGGCCAACGATACCGAAAAACTCGCCTTCTTCAACCTGAAAGCTAATGTCATCAAGCGCACGGAAACGTTCGTAGGTTTTTTTCTGGCCAAAATTAAGAATGGTCGATTTAAGGCTTGAGTGCCGCTCGTGAGGAAGCTTGAATTCCTTGGAAAGATGTTGGACGCTGATACGGGGAAGTTGCTTTGCCATGTTATAAATCCTCTACAAAATACTTAGAACGTTTTTTGAAATACAAATAGCCAAACGTTATGAGACTCAACACAATAACACTTGGTATAACGTAGCTCCATACTACTGGTAGCACCTGGTGGGTTGTGAGCGTTGCCGGTGTAATAAGAATCATACGCAAGTCTTGTATAATCTGCGTCAACGGACTTAGTGCCAGTATTTGAGCTATGGTTGGGTGCGCATTGAAGGCAAGCGTAAACGGATAAATAATCGGCGTTGCGTAAAACAATACCTGCAGTATAATTTCCCATATTGGTGCAAAATCCCTGAATCGAACATACAGAGCCGAAAGTATCAGTGCTAAACCAATAGCAAAGACTATGAGTTCAATCAGCAGCAGCGGTACAAATGGCACGAGCAGCCAATTAACCTCAGCGCCGTTAAACAACATGAATATCACTACAATGATAGAGTTAAGCGCCAGGTTAACTCCCGCAGATAAAATAGATGAAATAACGATTGATATTTTTGAGATGCTTACCTTTTTAATCAGGTCACCGCGGCCTACAATCGACCCTAGGCCCATGGTCGTTGCTTCAATAAAGAAAGTCCAAATGACAATACCGAGAAGCAGATACACAGGGAAATGCGGAACGTCTTTTCCTGTTGGGATAATGTAGGTGAAGACAACGAATAGCACGCCGAACATCATCATTGGCTTGAAAAGCGACCAAAAATACCCAAGGAATGACCCTTGATATCGCAACTTGAAGTCTGTAATAACAAGTTGACGAAGCAGTGTACGTCGAACCGCAGCAGAACTAGGATTACTGGCCATATTTTTCTTTCACTTTCTTTGTGATGTGACTTTGTTTTTCTATATCAGCATAGAATTCCACCAGCTGGTCTGTCACTACGGGCCAGGTATATTTCTGCACTTCTTTTAGTGCGTTCTTTGATAGCTTATCGCGTAATTTCTTATCTGTAAAGAGCTTGTTGAGTGCGGCAGTGAGCTCTTTTTTATTGTCTTGTTCTACCATCAGGCAAGTCTTACCATCAATGCTGAAATCGCGGTTACCGTGAGCATCCGTACATATAACCGGTGCGCCCGCGGCCATTGCCTCGAGGATTGGCAGGCAAAATCCTTCGTGTCGCGATGTCTGCACAAAAACAGTTGCTTGGTTATAGAGGTTATTTACCTCTGCATCGCTTGGTTTTGTATGATAGGTTATTTTCTCATCAAGGCTTTTCATATCAGGCTCAGAACCAAAGAGCCAGAAATTCGGCCGGGTTTCACCAAGCGCCTTCCACGACTCGAAACTAAATACAAAGTTTTTCTGAAAGAACGACCGGCCAACAGCAAGCAAGACATCGCTTTTTCGCTTCAACTCAGGCTTAACCCGGTATACATGTTCATCGTATCCACACGGTATAAATGCCGCCTTAAGGCCAAGTGCATTAATTTCGTCAAGGTTATAGGTCGATGTTGTCATGTTTTTAAATTCTTTTCGGTAACAGGCAATGACAGTTCGCTGCGCATCAGGATCATCGGGGTAAAACCAGCTTTCGATTTCCTGGATAAAGTTGACGGCAATTCCCTTTTTTACCGAAGCCAGCCACACCGGAAAGGATGTCTCCCACCACGTTGCAACCTTAATCGCCTCTTCGCCCTCAAGTGCCTCAATCAGTTTGCGATAATTCTTAAACGAACGTGTTGGCACGTCAATTGGCCACGCCGCCGATGAATCAAGGCTCCATATTTCGGTTGCAAACCCTTGTTTGGCCAAGCGGTTAGCGTGTTCAACGACAATTTTAATACCGCCGCTGTAGCCTAACGTTTGCAGCACGAAAATGATTCGTGTTTGGCCCTTGTCGTTTTTAACGTTTCGTTTATCAAACCAGTCACCCCATTTTTCCCAGAAGTAAACAACGGCTTGTTTCTCTTTTGCGCCGACCGTTTTGTTTTTCGCACGCGTTGCAGATTCGTGATGAGTAAGCGTTGAGGCTGGGAAATAAAGTGAACGGTAGCCTTTTTCCCAGCCACGAAGACAGTAATCCATATCTTCGCAGGCAAACTGAAACCCTTCGTCAAGAATACCGACAGCATCAATAAAATCACGCTTAATGTATTGGCAGGCGCCGGTGACACCAATGCAGTATTGTGGCACATTGGCAGGACCATAATTTGAATCCTGGAATCGGTAATAATGGTCAAACCACTCTGTTGCTTCGGTATTGCGATAGCTTCCCGCACTCTGAATGCGGCCGTCTGGATACAGAAGCTTCGGGCCAACGATCCCTACATCTTCTCCGAACTCGTAGGCTCCGTATTGCAGAGCCTTTAACCAGCCATCGTGGGCTTCAATATCGCTGTTGAGCATAACAATGTCGTTGTCTTTTGGAACATCGCGAAAACCAGAGTTAACAGCTTTTGCAAAACCACCGTTTTCTTCACGAAAAATAATCCGCGTTTTTTCATCAGCCAACGTACGCAGCTTTTTGCGGTTTTCTTCTTCGCAAAAGTCATCAACGATGATAATTTCGTAGTTATCTTCCGCACATGTCCGGTGAATACTCTCGATGCACACCTTCAAAAGATCGTAGTCATTGTAACTTGGAATGACAATAGAGACAGTCCTATCGGTGCGCCAATGGCTAATTGCAGCTTCGTCAACACCGCTCACAACACCGTTTGGAAAGTGATGCTTAATCAGCCCGCCGCCCGCTATACGAAGCAGTTCTTTTTTTAGTTTAGAAATCGTTGCCCGAGGTCCGTTTTTAATAGGGTATGCTACCATGCTTGAAATGGTCTGAGGAAAGTTTTTTCCTCTGTAAAAATCGTCATTCCCGATATGCTTTAGCTTCACAACTGATTTTTGTGCAGCCTTTAAAATAATTTTTGCTTTTCTCTTCATATCGTGGTTACAATTGCCTCTCGTTTTTCCTATTTCTACCTATTAAATTATACCCTACCTCGCAAAGCGATGCGGAACTTTTGCAGAGTGGGTCTCGTGTTAGCTATAATATCATAATGAAGTTAATTGAACATGAGGCAAAACACCTGCTTAAAACAAGTGGTGTTGCCATTCCAAAAGGTATTCTCGTTAAAAATCGTGGTGAGGCCTCTCTTCTTAAGGGGCCGGTGGTACTCAAGTCACAGGTGCCGGTTGGCGGGCGAGGCAAGCTAGGAGGCGTTGTGGTTGTTACTGCGAGCGAAGACATTCCAGCTGCCATTGATACTCTGTTTGCGCTTGATATAAAAGGATATCGCCCGCACGTACTGCTGGCAGAAGAACAACTATATATTGCACGCGAGCACTACGTGGCACTGCTTGTCGACCGGACAACTGCTGACATTCGCCTTGTAGCCCACGCAACCGGCGGCATTGAAGTTGAAGGTAACAGCAAAAAAGAATTCCTCAATATCCCTATTGATGACTCCACTCTTGCTAGTTGTACGAAGCAACTTGCCGCTTACCTGGGGTATGAACTCTCAAAAATTGAGCCACTTCTCTTAGGTCTATACAGTGCTTTTATCACAAACGATGCCACGCTTATAGAAGTTAATCCTCTTATTCTGACTACATATGATGATCTGGTGTGCGGCGACTGTAAAATGGAACTCGATGATGCGGCCCGATTTCGCCACCCCGAATGGAATTTTGAAGACACGTTAAAAGATACCAACTTCGTTGTGCTCGATAAACAGGGTACAATTGCCACGATCGCCAATGGTGCAGGCCTTGCCATGGCAACGGTTGATGCCGTAGCAGCACGCGGCATGACGCCCGCTAACTTTTTGGATATTGGAGGTGGTGCCAACACCGAGAGCGTTCTTAGGGCATTTGAACGTATCATAACGTTTCCACGCATCGAAGCGATTGTTATTAACATTTTTGCCGGTATTACCCGCTGCGATGAGGTAGCAAAGGCTATTATTGCAGCCAAAAAACAAATCGAGCATCTTCCGCCGCTTTTCATTCGCTTGGCGGGCACTAATTTTGAAGAGGCCGTAGAGCTTCTTGCACAAGAAAACATTCCTACACTTGCAACTCTCGAGGAATGTCTTATGGCCGCACAGGAGCAAAACGTATGAACCGGGCTATTTTCAGTGCAAAAAACGTCATTGTCCAAGGTATTACCGGCAAACAAGGGGCATTCCACACCGCCAGCATGCGCGTAGCTGGCACGCACATCGTGGCCGGCATCTCTCCAAATAAGGCAGGTTCGCTGGTAGATGGCGTCCCCGTCTACGAATCGATCGTGGCCGCTCAAAAAGAGCACGCTATAGATATAAGTATCATTTTTGTACCTGCCCCCTTTGCAAAAGTCGCCATGATTGAGGCAATCGAGGCAACTATCCCGCTTATTATATGCATTACCGAAGGCGTGCCGGTTCATGATATGCTTGCCGTAAAAAAAATAGCCGATAGTGCCGGTGTTACGATTATTGGCCCCAACTGCCCCGGCATACTGCTACCCGGCGGCAATAAACTTGGTATTATTCCGGCTTCTATGGGGTTACCGGGAAGCATTGGCATTGTAAGTCGCTCTGGCACACTTACCTACGAAGCGGCTGCAGGCCTGAGCGCGCGTGGCATTGGCCAGAAGTACATTATTGGTATTGGTGGTGACCGAATAAGAGGAACAAGTTTTATCGATTGCCTTGAATTATTCGAAAATGATCCCGAAGTTACCTCTATTGTTCTTATTGGCGAAATTGGTGGCACCGATGAACAGCAAGCAGCCGACTATATCAGTAAGCACATTACAAAACCCGTCTACGCCTATATTGCCGGCCACTCGGCACCAATGGGCATTCAGCTAGGGCACGCCGGGGCTATTTTAGGGAGTGAAGACGAATCTGCCAGTGCCAAAACACAGGCTCTTAAGGATGCCGGGGCGCAGACATTTACAAATATCGTTGAACTTGTACGTTCCCTCTATTAGATAGGCGATGTAGTCATATTTATGTTGGTATATTTACATCAATATTCATAACTATATAAAAAGCGGTTCCGGCACGTTGTGCCGGAACCTTTGCGCTTTCACGCACACTCAGAGTAGAAGTTCCTTATGTTGAAAACTTGCGGTCAATCTCATCTCTCGCCTCGTCCACTATGCTCTCAACTAACCGCTTCGTATCTTTATCTAGGTGACAATTTTCGGGCAAAGGCGTCTTTTTGACCAAAAACTCACAATACTTTTGCGCCCGGGTAAGCCACGTGCGATCCTTACCCTTTTCTTTCATGTGAGGGGTAAGCTTCGTACATGCCAGATTAAAAATATCCGATAAGTACATAGCTTGCTTATGCCTACTTGGATTCCTTAAAGACGCGGTATACTTCGACACATGTCTCCTCCTTTTGCCCACCAGCTGCTCCCTTCTATCTGTAGGTGTGAAAGCTCGTGCTATTCTATATTTTTTATATCTTGAAGTCAATTTAAGGCCTGAAAGAAATACACAACACATAAAATAATAAACCCCAAATGGTATACTGAGTAATACATGACACATCGTAAAAAAATCAGCATTCTCATTCCTATCTACAACGAGCAGGAAGTGTTGCGGCATTTATACGAACGACTTAATAAACTGGCCGGCGAAACACTTAGCTACGAATTTGAATTTTTGTTTGTCAATGATGGCAGCCGTGACAAAACGCTTGAAATGATTAAAACGTACGCCCGCGATGATGCGCGCATCGCCTATATTAACCTCTCACGTAATTTTGGCAAAGAAACAGCTATGATCGCCGGCCTCGACAACGTTACGGGTGATGCAACCGTTATTATTGATGCCGACCTTCAGGATCCGCCCGAGCTTATTCCGCAAATGATTGCGTACTGGGAAGAGGGCTTTGACGATGTATACGCGAGGCGAAAAAGCCGGGCAGGCGAGTCGTTCTTCAAAAAAATGACATCGGAGGTTTTTTACAAAATTCTTCAAAAATCAACTAATATTCCTATTCAGCAAGATACAGGCGATTTTCGGTTACTCGACCGGCGCTGCGTTGAAGCGTTAAAACAATTCCGAGAATCACAACGCTACACCAAAGGAATGTTTAGCTGGATCGGCTACGAAAAAAAAGAGATACTCTACGATCGCGACCCACGGGCTGCGGGTGAAACGAAATGGAATTACCTTAAGCTCACCAATTTTGCTATTGATGGCATTACCTCGTTTACTACTGCTCCCCTACGTATTTCCTCAGTATTTGGCATCATTGTCTCGGGCGTGGCGTTCATCTATATCCTTTTCCTCGTTATTCGCACTATGTTCTTTGGCAGTGATCTTGCCGGTTACCCTTCGACAATGGCAGTTATTTTATTCCTAGGCGGCCTGCAGTTGTTATCGCTGGGAGTTATCGGCGAATACATCGGGCGTATTTTTAACGAAACAAAAAATCGGCCACTGTACTTTATTGAGGAGCACCACAAAAGTGGCCATACAAAATAAATCTCAAAAACTGACATTTGTTGCCGTGGGCGGTATTAATACCATTCTCGATTTTGGCACCCTGTTTATACTAAAATCCTTAGGGCTTCCAGCCGTTTCGGCCAATGTTATATCAACAAGCATGGCGTTTTGTTTTAGTTTTTTTGCCAACAAAAAATACACGTTCAAAACCAGTAGCGGAAACGTTAAACGAGAACTATTGCTTTTTATCGTGGTCACGTTATTCGGGCTATGGGTACTGCAAACGATCGTTATAAGTATTGTCACGAATCTGTTTATTGGTAGTCACCTGCCCGATGGGCTGATACTGTTCATTGCAAAAATACTCGCTACAATCGTATCACTCATCTGGAACTACACTCTTTATTCACGAGTTGTTTTCAGGCAAAATGCCAACGCCGATCAGCGTTTATAATCATCGGCCACACGTACGATATCTTCTTCGTTAGAGAGGTTTTCCGTGTCTCTGTGCTGCCAAATTTCAGCCACGAAGGTATAGTGAGTATCCGTTCCAACCAATCGGTGACGTTCACTTTGAATAAATTGCACTACGTCACCAGCTTCTGCGTTAATAACTTCGCTTTCTTCATCCGTACTGCTTTTACAGTAACCGCCTTCTGTCAAAAAGGCCCATCGTTCGGCACGCCGGTCATGATACTGCCAACTAAGACGCTGGCGAGGTGCAACGAGTAAAATCTTTGGACTCAGTTCTGCATTTTCTATGCCTAATCGAGCCTCTTCGGGGGTAAGACCCGGAAAGAATTCGTTCACAAAGCGATCCGCCTCGCTGTTATCAAAACGAATATACGCGCCCCACGGCTTGCGGTCGTTAATTTCAACAATGGTGTACCCTGCCTGTTTTATGCCGTTAATCACGTTGTCTACAACAACAGGTTTATCGATAGATGCATCGTTATTCATTTGCGTTAAATACGTTGATAGTTCGTTCATAAGATTTCATTATAGCGTATACTTATAACCATGCATATTGCTATAGATGCCCGAATTATCAACTCCTCTACAGGCCGCTACGTTGAACGTCTTGTGTATTATTTACAGCTCGTTGACACGGCAAATCATTACACCATTTTAGTACCAACAAAAGATCTCACTTTTTTCAAACCGACCAATAAAAATTTTACAGTCTTGGCGGCCGATTTTGATAACTATTCGTTTGCCGAGCAACGACAGTTTAAAACATTTCTTGACCAACTTGCACCCGATCTTGTGCATTTTTGTATGCCGCAGCAACCCATCTTTTATAGCGGTGCTCATGTTACTACTGTACATGATCTTATTCTGCTTCAAACGTATAACTCCGACAAAAACTGGCTCATATTCCATGCCAAACAACTGGTGGGTCGCTATGTATTTAAAAAAATCGGCCACACCAGCCAACACATCATAACGCCTTCTCATTTTACTAAAGACGGCTACATGGCATTTGCCGGCATTGCCGAAAATAAAGTCAGTGTTACGTACGAAGCTGCCGCTGTTTCTATTGAAACACTTCAGCCATACACCCATCCTTTTAAAAAGTTCATCCTTTACGTTGGCCAGCAAAGCGATTACAAAAATATCCGTCGACTTGGCGATGCACACCAAAAACTACTTGAAACGCACCCTGACCTTGGGCTTATTTTAGTAGGTAAAAAAACCGCCTCGCATATTCAAAATGAAACTTATTTCAAAGCAAAAGGCTACAAAAATATTCATTTCACCGGTTTTATCAGTGACGGAGAGCGGGATTGGCTATATACCCATTGTCAGGCATATATTTTCCCTTCACTCATGGAGGGATTCGGCCTGCCAGGCCTTGAGGCTATGAGCTACGGCGCACCTGTTGCCAGCAGTTCGGCCACCTGCCTCCCTGAAATATACGAAGAAGCGGCGCATTATTTTGATCCGCTCGATGTATCAGATATGTCCCGTGCAATCAACGACATACTAACAGATGAATCACTACGAAAATCGTTAATCAAAAAAGGCCACGAACAAGTTAAAAAATATTCCTGGAAGCGTATGGCCCAGCAAACACATACAATTTATATGAATGCGCTCAAAGGCAAAAACTAAGAGCTTTTTTGTGCAATAATAATGCGGCGGTCACGGCCTTCGCCTTCGGAGAAAGTACGAATATCTTCGTACTCATCGGCTACGCGATGCACAATGCGGCGGTCGGCGGCATTTAAGTCGGCAACGTATGAGTCGCCGGTTGTTCGTACGCCCTCTATCCATGCGCGGGCCTGTTCAGCGACTTTTTCTGCCCGCTGCTTTTTATAGTCGGCGATATCAACATTAACACGGGTAAGTGTTGCACCTTTATTGCGAAGTGTCGTTGAAACAATATATTGAATACTACGGAGCGTTTCAGCACCACGGCCAATTAACACACTGTTAATCTCAGATGATGGAACCGACAGTTCAATCACGTCATCCTCAGCATGCGCCGCAACGTCAACGTTTACCCCAAAGAATGAAAGGATGTCCTCAAGGTATTTTTTAGCAAACCCAATTGACTCCTCTGCGTTCATTATTTCCTCCCCTTCGCTTTAGATTCTTTCGCTGTTATACGAGTAACATTGGCAGGTTTTGCGGCTTTTGCGCGTGCTTTGGCAGTAGCCTTCTTTGGATTTTGAATGGTAACTTCATCGGCAATTTTATCCATCTCCACTTCGTCTTGTTTGAGCAGACGTGATTGCTGAGCAACAGCAACAAGGTTGGATACGGCGTAGTAAAGCGCCAATGCACCTGGCACGGTCACCATAATAAAGAACATAAAGAAGGGAAGTACTTTTATCATTTTCCCCATCACCAGGGCATTCATTTCAGCTTGATCGGCCTGTTTTCCGCTTGAAGCCTCAGCCATAATATCGCGAAGACGCTTTTTACTTTCAGCCTGTGGCATCGTCTGCTTACTCATAATGTACTGAGTCACCGCAGCTACTACTGCAAGACCAATAAGAATAAAATCAACATGGCCATCTGCAAATGCCGACTTTGTAAGATCTACAAGGCCAAGGAGTTTTTCATTGAACTGATCGGGATGCTCAATAAGGTGCTTGATCGGCCCGATATTTTCCATGAAATCATAAGTATACTTGGCGATTTGATCGCGGTGCATCGTAAAAATTTGAATCACATGATAGAGCGCAATAAAAATTGGGAGCTGAATCAACAAAATACCGATTGAGCGGAACGGGTTAACACCATTCTTCTTATACAGCTCAAGCATTTGCATACTTTCAGCTTGTTTGTTGCCCTTGGTTTTCTTTTTAATACGGGCGAGTTCTGGCTGCAGTTTTTTAATAGCCTGCGTCTGATGAAGTTGACGCTTTACAAGCGGATAGAGGGCAAAACGTACCAAAATAGTAAAGATAATAAGGCTGATGCCAAAATCTCCGCCGGGGATAATACTATAAAGCCCAATAAGAAGGTTAAATATTGGCTGCACAATTAAAATATCGAAAATATTCACGTTTAAAAACTCCAGAAAACTATTTGGGTTTATTATAGCAGTTATGAGCGATTATTTATAGAGACCAGCTTGTTGAAATAAATCATGTAAAAGCGCCGACAGCTCATCCGAGGGCATAGCGATCAATTCGCTCGAAAAAACCATAATTGCCACATCGTGCGGCGCGCTAAAATGAGGAAGTTCATGACGGACAATTTCGTAAATGCGCCGCCGTATACGATTACGGCCCACGGCAGCTTTATGGACTTTTTTACTCACCACCACCGCAAAACGCGAATGTTTTCGATGTGGATTAGGACTACATTTAATCGTCACCAAATGAGAGCGCAGTGCAGTACCGTTACGGTACACGTACCGCAAACTGCCATGACCATGAAAACGATGAGAAGCTGATAACATAAATTAGTTTTTATTATACCTTAGAAAATAAAATACGCCCCTTATTGGCCGGAGCGTATTTTTTTCGATAGGTTAAGCGGTCAGTCTTGCGCGTCCTTTAATACGACGACGCTTAATTACAGCTCGGCCACCTTTGCTAGACACACGAGCGCGAAAACCGTGCGTACGAGCGCGGTGACGTGTGTGTGGTTGGTGAGTTCTTTTTGGCATATCTCTGTTATTGTACCGAACTTCCCTCTTTTTGACAAGATGAGACTTGTATTTATGGCATTTGGGTTATCTAATACCATAAGCTATCCACACTTTCCCTACCTTTATCCACAACTTTACAGGGGTAGTGCAAAATTGTGGATAAGTACTACCCCTATTTCGCCCTAATGGCTTACCTATCTTGCTATGGTTGTGGAAAACTTTGTCTTGCCCTATAGTAAATAGCAACACAACATTGAGGTAGATTGGCCAGGGGAAGAGGTTTTTAGCTATGCACCATGCATTATGGCAAAGCGTTTTAGGAGAAATAGAGCTGTCTATTTCGCATGCCGCCTTTACTACCTGGTTTAAAAATACCGAACTTATCGACAATACCAACGGATCGGTCACTATTGCCGTTCCAAATATATTTGCCCAGCGCCAATTCGAAGTAAAGTTTAACGGCCAGATAAAATCTATCCTGGAAAAAAACGGCGTCTCACCCGAGCGTATTACGTATACGGTCCGAACTAACGGCAAGAAGACGGTTAGCCGCGAAACCACAGCAAGCACCGAAAAGACGGCTGTCGATGAACTCATTTCGTCTAACAACTCTCGCCCAGACATGGCTCGCCCTTCTTCAAACCTTCCGACCACCGGCCTAAACCCTCGCTATACATTAGCTAACTTTATAGTTGGCTCTAGTAACGACCTTGCCTATGCCGCCTGCCAAGCAGTAGCCGCGAATCCCGGCACTAAATACAATCCCCTTTTTCTCTACGGAGGTGTTGGGCTTGGTAAGACGCACCTTATGCAGGCCGTTGGTAATGAGATCATTAAAAATCGACCAAACGCAAATGTGGTCTACATAAACACCGAAACCTTCACCAAAGAGTTTGTTGATAGTATGCGTTTTAAAAAGAAAACGTCTGATAAATATCGCACGGCCGATGTACTTATTGTTGATGATATGCAATTTATCGCCGGCAAAGAAAAAACCCAAGAAGAATTCTTTCACACTTTTAATGCCCTTCACCAAACAAATAAGCAAATAATCATCAGCTCAGACAAGTCGCCCAAAAGCATCCCTACCCTTACCGAACGTTTGCGTAGCCGTTTTGAATGGGGTATGTCTATTGATATTCAAATGCCCGATTTTGAAACCCGCTGCGCTATTGTCGAAACGAAAGCATCACTCTCTGGCATCGAACTGGGCCGAGAAACGGTTGAATATCTGGCAAACAACATAAAAACGAATGTTCGTGAACTTGAGGGTGCGCTCAATCAGCTGCTTGCCTATGCCGAAATGCGCGGTGTCACCCCCGATATTTCGACCGCCGAAGGGCTCATTGGTAACGTTCGCCATAGCCGGCCACAACACGTTACCGCAAAACAAATCATCGAAAAAACGGCCCGACACTTTCAAATCGATGCCAAAGAAATCTGCAGCCCAAAGCGCGACAAACATATTGTTGTGCCTCGCCAAATTGCCATGTACTTACTTCGCAGCGAATTGCACCTCAGTTTTCCTAAAATTGCTACCGAGCTCGGACGAAAAGACCACACCACAGCCATTCATTCGGTTGAAAAGATTGAGAAGGCTATCAAACTGGAGTTTCTTATTCGCGAACAAGTTGCCGAAATTCGGGAGAAACTATATGCCTGAGTTATGTGGAAAACAAGTGAATACACCATGGCAGAAAGTGAGCACACGCAGCGTACGAGTTTCCACAGCCAGCTGCCTGCTACCAGTTAAAAGCATAGTAGGCAGTGTAAAAAGGCCTATTTCTACCACTAGTTATCCCACTCCATCCACTGTTGTTTACACAGGTAAAAATAGCCATTTCACCTCTGATTGAACACTATTTGTACCCAGTTTCCACAGCACCTATTAATAGCCCCATAAATGAAATTTAAAAAGAAAGGTAATAACAATGGAACTCTCAGTCACCCAAGAAAATCTCACAAAAGCACTCGGTAATGTAGGCCGTGTGGCCAGTAGCAAAACCGGTTTGCCTATTCTTAGTAATATTCTTCTTCGGACAGACGGCAATCGCCTACTGGTTGCAGCAACAAACCTTGAAATCGCTTCAACGCATCATATTGGAGCGAAAATAATCACACCAGGCTCCATTACTATCCCCGCACGACTCGTCAGTGAATTTGTTGCCAGTCTGCCTAAAGGAACGGTTGATCTAAAAGTAAAAGACAGCCACCTCAGTATTTCATCAGGAAGCTTCAGTTCGGTTATTAATGGTGTTGTAGCCGATGAATTCCCCGAGCTGCCTACTATTGATGAAACCTCATCGATTCAATACAGCATTAGTACTCCCGAATTTAAACAGGCCGTGTCGCAAACGATTATTACAACAAGCAATGATAGCACCCGGCCGGTGCTTACGGGGGTGTACTGGCATTCGTTTGAGGGCTACCTTCATCTTGCAGCAACTGATGGCTATCGTTTGTCAGAACGAAAATTGGTCGAAACAAAAAGTGAGGTTGCAGCTATTATTCCTGCCTCGACTTTGCAGGAGGTTTTGCGCACCATTACCGATGATGTAGCCGAGATTGACATGTTGTTCGATGAAACACAGGTGCGTTTTCGTGTTGGCGAGTCAGAAATTACCAGCCGGCTTATTGATGGCAATTACCCCGATTATCGTCAGCTTATTCCCGATACGTCTGAAACGAATGTAACACTTATTGCCAGCGAATTTGTGCGTATTACTAAAATTGCCGGTTTGTTTGCCCGTGATTCTGGTGGAAGCGTTACCCTTACGGCCGATAAAGAGAAAAAATCCCTGTCTATCCACTCAATCGCCTCCGAACTTGGTGAAAATACTTCCAGTGCAACCGGCGAAGTTTCAAGTGACGGGCAAGTTACCTTAAATTCACGCTACCTTGCTGAGGCGTTATCGGTGATTGACGGGAGTTCGGTAGAATTTCGCTTCAGTGGCAAACTTGCTCCTTGTGTATTAACGGCAAAAACCAAGGACGTGAACTACAAGCATATTATTATGCCGCTTAAAAGCTAGTCATGACGCTTATTAGCTCCATACGCGTGCAGCATTTTCGCATACACGAAACCTACTCGCTTGCTGTGTCGCCGCACGTCACACTGATTACGGGTGCTAACGGCAGCGGCAAGACATCGCTTATCGAGGCGCTCTACGTGGCACTTCAAGGTTCTTCATTTAAAGGGAGCGATGGTACTATTTTACAGCAAGACGCCCCATGGTACCGTGTAGACGTTCACTTTAACGATGAAACGTCTCGCACCGTTAAGTTTGATCCAGTTCGTGTCACGGGTCGCAAGCAGTTTATTATTGATGAAAAAACCAGCTACCGACTCGCCCCTCAGCATAAATATCCGGTGGTATTGTTTGAGCCGGATGACCTTCGCCTGCTCGGTGGCTCACCTACGCGCCGGAGACAGTTTATAGACCGCTTTGTCAGCCAACTTGACCCAGAATATAGTATTGCACTTCGGCGCTACGAGCGGGCTTTAAAACAACGTAATACGTTGCTAAAGCGTCCCACGGTAAGCACTGATGATCTGTTTGCCTGGAATGTATCGCTGAGCGAGTACGGTTCATATATTATTACCCAGCGCATTCATTTTATCGATGAGCTTAATCAGCGCCTTAGTGCGGTGTATAAAACAATTTCTCATACCGATGATGTGGTTGTTATTCACTATTCAGAAAAATCCTCAGGTAATATTCAGCAAAAACTTTTAGCCGATCTGCATGCCCGGGTTGAAAAGGATAAAATCCTTGGGTTTACCTCAGTTGGGCCGCACCGTCACGATGTCTTATTTGATTTTAATCATTCGCCCGCTCTTTCGGTGGCATCACGTGGTGAAACGAGAAGCATTGTTTTGGCGCTTAAATTTCTTGAGGTCGATATTATCGAATCCATTACCAATAAGAAACCGATTATTCTGCTCGATGACGTTTTTAGTGAGCTCGATGAATCCCGGCAAAAACACTTGACCGAGTTTACCAGGCGTAACCAAATGATCATTACTTCGGCAACGGCTGGTCACGACATTGACACAAAGTTTGTCACGCATCTGTAGCTAGTCAGTTGAAATACGTCCATTAACGGGGTCGGTACCCATAAACTGAAATGTATATCCTATAAGGCCGGTACTATCCTTTTTAAGCACACAGGTACTGAATTGCTTGATACTTATAGTAAAAGAGCTATCGGCGACAAAGAAAACGCGGAATAGCTTTGAGTCGGCAATGTATTGTTGGTTTTTGCTGTCATTTCCTAGGCATTCATTTACAATTTTACCTGCTTCGTTTTGCTGTTTTAAAGTAGGAAGCGTTTGTTTTTTTGTGGTAGCGCTGAATAACTCTTGCCCGTCACCAACCGTTGTTACCAAAAGCCGGCCATTACCGTAGCCATTTAACTTCACTATCTGGTCGGTGACAGTATTCTTATTTTCATCTTGTAATGGGTACACTGAGGAGCGGGCCGACTTTTCATCTATGCTACCAGAATGATACATGAACTGATCTTTGTCGTTACCGGAATTACTTTGCAGTGCAACGAAGTCCTTATCATTTACAAAGTAAAGTGATGTATCCGAAGTCCCTACAGTAAAGTCGAGGGCACGGGTACTTTTGGTCGTGACATCGTATAAGCCTGCGGGTCCATCAACAGTATCGGCCTCCTCGCCCTCAACAGGACTTAGTGTGTCGCTGGTGCTTACAACGTACATTCCCGGGTTGTTTGTCGGAAAAATACGGTCTGCCTGGGTAATAAGTTGCTTATTGCTCCCCTGTTTTACCTTGTATAGTCGCTTTTTTGCCGTGTCGTTTAGGTCCCGGGCGGTGAACAGTACTGTGTATTTATCGACTCCTTCATGGATAGAAGAAAAGTCTGTCACTTCAAGGTCGCTGGCAATGGTTGCGTCTTTGTTTGTTGCAATATCGTAAAAATGAAGTGGCGTAGTAACACCAAGCTGACTGCTGTCATTCGGTACATAGTAAAAGCCGCCATCTCGCTCTGAATACGATGCCAGGTCTGCCGTGATCGGTTGTTTATTAACAAGGTGCAGCTGATTGGTTTTAAAATCAAGATACCAGGTATAATCGTTGCCATCGTATGAAAGCTGTTCGCCCATCGACTGAAGCGCGCTTTCTACCGGTGTTAGCGAGAAGGAAGACGAAAAGGAAAAAAGTGCCCCATTTGAATTCGCCCAATAGATATCGCGTGGAATCGGCATTCTTTGGCCGCTACTGAGCACTTTTGTCGAGCCGTTTTCTATATTTGTTTCCGTAAACGCGAGGCCGTTAAATGCGTACAAGCTTGATTTATTAAGGTAGCCAAATTGCTGTTGCGATTTAAGTCCTGTTTTTGTCAGCGCATATTCTTGAAAGCTTGGTTTTAACGAAAAAACAATGAAAAGGACAATCACAACAAGAACGAACACGGCACTAATGACAATAAGAAGCTGCTTTCTTCTTTTCAGGCTAAGGTCGTCTGTAGCGTTATTGGTGGTGTCTGGATACATAGTTAGTCCCCTTTATTGTTATTATGGAAGTACGTCGTAGGTTTTGGATAGGTCTGGGCCGATATCAACGAACTGCTCAGCATTGGCCGCAGGACAGCTCAGACGGCTACAACCTGGTCGTTTTTCACCCTTGGCCGCATCAATGTGAAGGTGGGCAATTCCACAGCCGGCCGCCGCAGGCCCAACAATACCAACCTTCTGTCCAACAGCAACAGTATCACCATCACCTACATGCGTGTTAGGATCCATGTTCATATGAAGATACGATATAGTAAGGTTTGATTCTTTATTGTAAATACTTATCATTCGACCCGGACAACGGTCTTCGGTGATTTGAGTAACGGTTCCGCTAAGGAAGGCCATTACTTCCGTACCGGTGTCGGCCAAAATGTCGTAGGCAGTGTAAGGGTGGCCACCCTTACTGGCGGTACCATTTTTAAACATGCCGGCGTTTTTACTGTCCATTACGGCTTTGGTAGTTTTTAGCGGAAATGCCTTGTCTCCTACAATCGATGCACCGCCGCCGCTGGCTGTTGTACACCCGCCACCAGTAGTGTTTCCACCTCCGGGTGAGGTTGTTCCAACGCCCGCATTGTATTCATCAAATGCTTGTTTAGCACCTGCTTTACGTTGTGTAAGGGCTGGAACCCCCGCTCTTTCAAAGGCGGCTTCAAATGCGACTGCCGCAGCTTCAGGGTCGTTAGGAGGTGAAGCGAGTAGTGCAGGTATGGTTGTTTTTTCTGCATTGGCAAACTCAAACTTTAGCCAAGCATAATTCGCTCCATCATTGGCGTGCTCCGAGGCGCTGGCCATGAAGCCGTTTTTAATAGCAAAATCAATAAAGCCCTTCTGTCTTCCCCCTGTCCATTGCGCCCAGCCGTATCCTCCGCTGAATCCCGGCGGCCCTTTACGCCCTCCTTCGTTGACGTCTGGAGGCAAGTCAGTGCCGCCCGATTCGTGCATAAAGTTACCCACAACGCCAGACGCCTGTGCTGCTGTCATGGGCGGGTAATCTTTCATAAGTGCTGTAATAAGGTTGCTTCGGCGCTCTTTGGGGTCGGTGCCAAGGCTGAAGCCTTTATCAACGTTAAGGTTAGCCGGCCCGCCGCTACCTGGTGTGGTCACGCATTTTCGAGCTCGTTCGTCCCAGAAAAGAATGTCGTTTAGTTTGTATTCCGCAGGCCCGAGTGCACTTGCAACTTGCACGCCAAGACTGGCCAAAAGAACAGTCGCAAGAAAAACAGCGCAAAGGGACTTTAGTGTATGAAGTGGTTTGTTACTCATTTGTTTAACTCCTCTGCCACCGAACTAGGTACAGAAAATGCCTGAGTTTGTTCAGCTGAAAAAGAGGTTCCCGGACCAAGTACTAACTCGAGTCCTCTCGAGTAATCATGAAGTAATACTCGTGCCGCGTTTAGTTTTTGCGGATCGTCAGTATTATATATGGTTACAATATACCAGCCGCTTTTTGGCTTTTTAACAGTATCGATAAGAAACACAGCCTTTCCGTTAACGCTCAGCTCAGGGTGCGATGCAACGATTGCACGCATTAGTTCGCTGTTTGTGCGGTTTTCGGGAACAACTACTTGCGTATTTGTGGTAGCCGCTGGTTTTTTGTTTGCAGAAAAGACAAAGAATCCGATTATAGAAATAACCAAAACGATAAGAATGGAGCCGGTAATTGTGAGTGTTTTGTTATTCATCGTTTCTCCTTATTTTACAAATCGGAATACTTTTTCAAATCCAGAATACGAATACGTTGTTGGGCCAATATCCTTGTTAATATCTGCCGTTGCTTCGTGCGCGCCCACCGTCTGCCATTTTTGTGCGGCAGTGTCGTTGCTTACGACAATTTCAGTGTGTCCTGGATTAGTTTTCCATAATATGTCGCCTGCTTTTGCATCAGCCTTAGCAACTTCCTGAAACTTAGCATACGATGGGAAACTACCTGTGGGCATCCCGCCTATGTCTACTCCTGTTGCATCGAAGATCGCCATGCGAACCAACCCGCTACAGTCGAGGATATGATCAACGCCCGATGTAAACCCACCTGCTTTAAATTTCGCCATGAACTCAGCCGCAGTTCCACTGTGGCCACCACCCCATAGGTAGCCGTAACTATCGAATTGATAGCCATGACAAGCAATTTGGCCTAAGTCATCGGCAGGCAGTGTTTTACACATTTCTGGTGTGGCAGCACTTGTCTGCGCGCCACCACCACTTCCACCGCCACCTTCAGGTGCTTTAGTGGGGTCGGCGTCTATATTCTCTTGTGATATTTTAAGGCCCATAAGTTTACTGAAGTTAGTCATCTTTTCGGCATTTTCAGGCTTTAGGCATTCCTCTCCGGTATACCAGCCGGATCCATCAGTTTCATCTTCAGGGGCAACGCTGGTGCTTCCCCACGGGTCTTCACGTTCTTGGCTACAGTGTTTGATGAATTTTTCGTAATCGCTGCCTGGTATGGGGTCTGCATTTGTAGTGTCGGGGTCGGTAATTTGATTGTTATCCTTCGCATATGCTATTGCTTTAGCCGCTGTAGTATCCCCATAAGATACCATACGAAGTCCGCATCCCATGTCGGGGTCAAAAAAGTTTGACATCTCTTTATACCGGTCGTCTTCACATTGGCCAAAGCGTGTTTCGGTATATCCCGCCACGGGCATCGTGTAAGATGCTCCTGCGGTTTTAACAACACTACTAAGCGACATAGGTATAGCCGAGAGCACCTTTCCGGCGGATTGTAAAAGTGGCTGCTGGCCTACGGCCGTTGGCATATATTTTGAAAAGCCATAGGCCATTGAACCCAGGAATGAGTAACGGTTGGTAATTGCAAGCGGTGTTCTCTTAGCTTCGTATTGTTTAATGGCAATTTCTTGTCGCTGGTCTTCAGCGTTAGCCATCATGTTTTGCTTTACAGCTGCAAATTTCCCTGGCCTCATACCATAGCGCATTGCTGCAGTTGACATTATTGCTCCTGTACCGATAACAAGTACGTTACCTGCCGTTGGACCCGTAATGCCAGTTGTGAGGTCAAGGCCTGCAGCAGCTTCGATAGCCACATTAACAAGGTCCGCTGCCCATTCTTCAATTGGAAAAACAGCAACAACAGTGGCCATGATGGCCCCCAGCACAGGTGCGGCTATAAAACCTACTATATTTCCTAAAGAGCTATTGGCTATTCTGCAGGTCGTTTTAATAGTAGCCTTGCCACCGGGTACGCTTTGGTTCATCATAGAAATTACTTTATCTAGTACACCAAGGAACCCCCCTGCTACGAATAGGCTTTTTACAGCGTCAGAGAAGTTAATGGTGTCTCCTTGCATAACGACTTTCACCATTTCTCCATCTGTCATATTTTTACCAATATCGGGGTTAGGGATCATCTTCGTGGGGTCGTTCGGGTCGGGAACCGTTTCGGGATATGACGAAGGGGCTACGATGCTCATTCCTTTGTTTACTTCTGCTTCCGTTGCCTTCCCTGCTTTTACGGAGGCAATTAACGAAAGGATGATCATTGCAAACGTTGCGTACCTGGCCATTTTTACTGTCTTTCCAGAAATAGCCAAAAAGTTTGCCATACTATAGGTCAAGCATGGCAGCTGTATAAGTGCGGCACCTCCCGATTTAAGCTTAAGAGTCTCGAGTTTCTTACCCTCTTTAATCGCAGTATTAATTTCTTGGGCAGTTTCATTGTTAGATGCACTTAAAGCGGTAGCCTGCTTCTTTTCTTCCTCGGTAGCATTTTCATTAGCTTCATTAGCATTTCCCTTGGTAGATATGCCGCCTTCCTTGTTGTTTTTAGTAGACTCCTCGAACGATTTATCGGTTGCGTCTTTTGAGTTGCCTTTAATTTTTTTCGTTTTGTCGAGCCCCATCTTTCCGAGGACCTTACTAAACCAGTTTCCATCAACATACAGGCTATTTCTTATATCGTATATAGATTTAAAATTTGAACCCGCTTCGGGTGAATCTCGTACATGCGTGTTAAATTCATCTCCACTACTTGCTACCTTTCCATCTGGAAACTTAAACGATGAAAAACTAATTCTGTCACCAATCTTTTTCTTGTCCCCGAGCGAAAATTTGTTTGCTTCAGCTCTAGTTACGGTATTTTCTGCAAATGTTTTAAGCCTACAATTAAACGAGCTGCTTACCTTGCAAGCACGTGCCGTCTCTTGTTCTTTTTCCTTCGAGTTACCTATTTTCCCCCCGATAGTTTCAAGTGCATTCTTTTTTTGTGTGGGGCCCGCATCATTCTTGTCGTTAGTCACTGATTCGACCGTACTGATTCCCATAAGTGGAATACCTGAAAATCCAAGCATACCCGCAATGAGCGAGATGGTAGCCAAGAGACCAGCAGGCCCGCCTTTACGAATGCTGAACTTGCCAGTTATCTTTTTTGGCTTACCACCACCTGTTCCTGCATAGCTAGTCTTCCAGCCTCCACCGTCCTGTTCTTTTTCGTTGACGTTATCAATATTTTTTTTGTTATCGCCATTAGATAAACTGCCTGACTCGCCCGATGCGTCACCTGCGGTAATCGGATGATCGTCTAGGCCGTCACTATTGCGGTCGTAACCTGGTAGCTCATCTGGAAGTGATTCGTTTTCTCTATCACGGAGCCGGCGCGCGTTATCAGAAGTCGGGTTAAGTCGCTCGTCTGCGTCATTGTCATTTTTATAGCTAAGCGGTGCACTCATAAAACATCTTTATTATACGCTCGTTTGTTCATTTGGTGGGTAATTATTCGTATCGGGGGTAGCTGTAGGAAAGGCTGCTTGCTGTTGCGGCTGATCTTGGCGGGCAATCGGATTGGTCGTAATAAGCCCTTGTTCTGTCTGGCTGGCCACAATTTGAATATGAACGTGGTTTTGACCAGCAAAGAACAAGCCCTGCCCTACCGGGAAATTCGCTAAGCGTTTTCGCTCTTCCTCGGTAAGTTTAAATACATCCGATAGCACGTCAACAGCGCTTGAAGATTGCTTAAGAAGCAGCTGCATCGAAGAGTTGGCAACAATAGCACGGCCCATCTTGCTTCCCATGAAGTCTTCAACGTCCTGGGTAATAGTAGTCAAACCCAAAAAGTACTTACGGGCACGTTTTGCCAGGCTGAACAAAAAGTTCGCCGAATCATCATATTTCATAAGCTGCCACGCCTCGTCTACAATAAGCATACGTTTTCGTTGGTCGGTGCGGGTAATATTCCAAATATGTGAAAGCACAATGTACATAGCCACCGGGCGCAGTTCGTCCTCAAGATCGCGAATGTTAAATACAACCATGTGGTTATTGATGTCGATGTTCGATTGTTGGCTGAAGATACCGGCAAACGTACCGCTGGTATATTTGCGAAGCCGCTGTGCCAGTGCTGGGCCGGTGCCACCCATATGAAGTAGTGTGTCGTACAGGTCGGAAATAGTTGGTGGTTGCGAGTGATGCGTTAACGGGTCGCTGGTAATACCGGCACGGGCATAGGTATCAATAAGCCCCTGGTCAAGGTCGGCTTCTTCGGCCGGTGTAAGCGCCGACATCATTTGGCCGGCGGCCGTTGCCTGTGAGCCACCAAGCATCAGGCGGAAAAGACCATGCAATGTTACCAGGTTGGCACGCAGAGCATCATCGGCCTCGTCACTATCAATGACGCGTGGCAAGTCAAACGGATTAATACGGGTATCAGCGTTCAGACTCAGGCGAATGTAGCTACCCCCTACCGCATCGGAAAGCTTTTGATATTCGTTTTCCGGGTCAATAATAAGTACATCCGAGCCAATCATCATACTACGAAGTGCTTCAAGCTTTACAGTGAACGACTTACCGGCACCAGACTTGGCAAATACCACCATGTTGGCGTTTTCAAGCGAAAAACGATCAAAAATAACCAGACCGTTATTGTGCATATTTATGCCATACAAAACACCTTTTTCCTGGGTTAAGTCGGCACTGGTGAACGGAAAGCTGGTGCTAATTGCACCGGTATTCATGTTGCGGCGAATTTGCAGCTGGTCGGTCATCTGTGGAATAGTACTATTAAGCCCCTGTTCTTGTTGGCTGCTGGCTACTTTGCTAAAAATTAGTTGCTGACCAAATAATGTTTCAATCTTATGTTGTACAAAACTCAGTTCGTCCAGGCTGTCGGCGTAAAGAGTAACGTAAAGGCCATAGCGGAAAAAGCGTTCAGCACCCACTTGTAGCTGGTCACGAAGCTCCTCGGCGTCTTGCAGGGCTGCCTCGAGGCCCGGGTCGCGGGTGCGTCCCTTCTCGCCGTTAATCGACATAGTGGCTTCAAGCTGCGTCACTTTTTTACGTAGGTTGTTAAGCACCACCTGGCTTTCAACCGGGTAAATAAACATGCTAATATCGAGCACTTCGTCAATATTAATCAGAGAACTAAGCCAACCGGTGTAAATTTGACGGGGGTAGCCGTAAATATATAATGTTCGGCCGTATTTTGTACCAAGGCGAAAATGGCTGGCATGAATTTCAAGGCTGCTTGGTGCAATGAGGTCGCGTAGGGTTGTCATTCCCTTTAAGAAGGCTTGCTCAACTTCAGCTTGCTCGCGCGCACGTTGCTGGGCGGCAATATCTACCGGATCAAGTTTTTTCTTTGCCATGGTTACATTCCCCCTTCTTGCAAGTGTGGGCGTGGTGCTTCACCTTGGCCTTTTTTCACGTACGTGCTCGTAACATTTTCAAAATCACCAAGCGGCTCACGTACGGCAGTGTCGGGGTTATACATGTTGTAGTATAGTTCGCCGAGTTCTTTGGTATTTAGCTGGGCACTGTTAACCCCAATCTGAAACAGACCGCTCATAACCGAGTCGACACGGTTCTTGATTTCATCTTTTGCCTTTTCATACGATACCTTGTCTATTTTTGTAGCAACGGCTTCTTGTTTTGCAAAAAGCTTGCTAAAAATACCCTTACTTTGGGCAATAACGTTAGTCAGATCGCCAGTTGGGTAAAAAGGAATCACAATGAAGAAGCTCTTGTCCATAATGTTTGCTTCCTGGGAAAGAATATCAATAAAGTTAATGTAGTCGTCCATTAGCACATTTAAAAGCATATTGTCCTGCGAACGGCGAATTGTAGCAAGACGGTCAATGTAAGGGCCAATATCAACACGTTGCGAACGAATAAAGATTTGAATGGGGAAATAAAGCGCGTTAAGGAAGTTCTGGTAGCTAAATTCAACCCCTTCTCTCTCGCGTGAGCTCATAAGGTCGAAGTTAATAGACTTACAGGCAACTACCGCTCTAAAACTACCATCGCTCATAATAGCCATGCTGTCGCGCATCTCTGAGATGAGCAGGCTATTTTGTGTCGTGTTTTGCTGTTGGGGCTTTTTAAGTGTTCCCTGATTGGTCGCATTCGAAGAAGTTGCCTGTGTAGGATTGCTCCCCACAGGGCCAGTTGGTACTTCCCCAGGTGTTTGTTGGTTATTTGGCGGCACTTCCCACTATTCCTTGCCTCGTTTTGTTACGTGTTAACGCAGTGATATAACAACTTCATCATCGGGGAGTTTTTCCCTTTCATGAATACGGTTTGCTTCATGCGCAATCGTTTCAATAGATAAATCAGAGTTATTTGCAAGGTTTATTATATCAGGTGAGACGGGCGCATTACTAGTAGCTGGTGGCGGGTTTTGTGGTACTTGGGGCTCGGGAGCAGCTGCTTTTGGCAGCGGCACTACCACTTGTGGCTCAGGGGCTGGCGCTTGAGGTAGATACGCCTGACCCAAGGGGTTAATAACCGACTGATGAATAGAATTTGGGTACGGGTTGTAAGTAAGGTGCGGATCGGTTGCCTGATTGTTATCCACAGGACTGGTTGGAGCAAGTGCCGTGTATGGATCAGGAATTGGAGTAGCAATGGTTTGAGGTTGTGGGACAGCTGGTTGATTGTGCATACGCTCAACCATTTCATTATGCCGCTTTGCATCTGCCTGGTTAATCATCGTATCAAATGACTGGGCAATACCACCTTTTTCATCAAGTACGTCAGGAGCTTGCTGTGCTTCGTAGTAGGCATCGTTTTGCATGGCGCTGGTAGGCTCGGGAGTAACAACGCCTCGCACTGCCCATCCCCGGGTGTCTACGATGTCCGCAAGGTACGAAAGCCTCTGCTGAGCTTCATCCTGTGATAAATTCTTTGAACGTTGAATTTCAACAACTTTCGGAGCAGTCACCTCAACAAGTGACTGTATACCATCGGGCTGCCACAGGCGTTTACGTGGCTTTAGGTAAAACGACACAACGGCTGCAAGGTAAATCTCCATCGGCTGATCTTTACGCAAAGGTAACGCCAGCGCGCCGAAGAAAAGAATGAGCGGCAACGGAATGATTGCTAAGGGGATAAAAAGCTGTGCAAGCCCCCATGCCAGCGCTATAGAAATAACGGCAATAATAATATAAATAAACTGTCGAAAGCTAAACGGACCGATTAATTTATCGTCTGCTTCAACATCTTGAGGGACTTTGTATACAGCCATAACTATGTATCAGTGTACCGTAACGGTTATTGTTTTGCGAGGGAAATTAAGGACGAGGAGGAGAGCGATATGTCGTTATACCCGTAGCTTCAAGTTCGTCAATATTCTTGGTATTATGTTTAATTTTACCACTCAAGTTTGGATTGGCCTTGACCTTGCCTGCAGTGACACCCAGGTTGTACTGTCCTTCTTCCGTTGTGTGTGCCGATGCGTATATAAGTTCATCAGGGCTAGCCGCAACCATCTTCTCTTGTGTGTAGACGCCATCTTCGATATTTTTCGATGCGATATCTGCCATCTTCCCACCCTTGCCGCGTCCAATATTATCGATATCTGATGCTTTAAGGAATCCAGGCCCATCTTCTCGCAGTGAGTTGGCAAGGGTTTTGTTAATAACATCGTTCTTGCCGTTTCCTCCGAACTGATCGACCACTTCTGCTTTTTCTTCTGCGCTACCTACCTTCATGAGCCTTTCGATAGCTGCCGCTTTCTCTGTATCGGATTTTGAGTTGGCAATAGCATTCTTAAGAGCAGTCGCATCCAGATTATCAATTGTCGCATGGTGCGCCTTAACTTCTTCTGCCTCTGCTCGTTCAATAGTAAACTTGGCCCCAGCGAGTGCACGCTGCAGCGCACTTGCATCGGCTTTAGCGCCAAGTACTCCGCCTCCGCCAGCAACCTTATTGGCAAAACCAGTTGCCTGGCCGTTCTTATTGGTCATTTGACCGGCAACATACTGCTGTTGGGCTCGTTTTCTCTCGGCTTCAATTCCACCAGATATAGCATCGCGCCTTGCTTCTCTTCGGTATTTTCCAAAGCCAGGACGAAACTTTTGATTACTGTTGAGAGCATTAATAGCGTTACGACCTTGTTGTCGCTTCCTGAAGTCGTCCGCTTTGTCTTGTGCTTTCTTGCCAAACTTCTCCCCCGGTACGGGTATGCCAAACTTATCGGCTACGCCTTTTATGCCCTTTAGGACAGCGTACGTGCCTAAAAGAGGCGCAATAGTAACAAGCAGTGCTGCAATGTAGAGTGTAACGTCCGTAACCTTGTTTAAGTCTAAAGCCATAGTTTATTGCCCCGCCGCTGCCATTAATATTTTCGATGCCAATGCTGAAGCTCCAAACAGTAATGCAATGATTGGAAATAACAAAAGTAACGTTTGCAGCAGATCCTTCCATTTTTTAAATAGCGACTCGGTATTTGGAAGAAGATACGCAACGAATGCAAGCGGTGACAAAACAATCAATAATATAATCAAAGCCTGTCGAATAGTAAGCAGTATAAATATAACGACAATTATAATGATACCTGCTATGATTGCTGGCACCAGGGCACTCAGTTCCATATAAAGAATTGCAATTGTAATTCCTGTTCCGGCTAATATTTTACCCGTTATATCTTGCCATCCAGTTTGGCCCGTGAGGGTGCTCGAATCGTTTAGTGTGATACTGGTTTGGGCGATATTATGAAATAGTCCGTTAAGCGAACTGCCTACAATGTTCGAAAGGTCAACTGCGACCGCGCATACCCAAAACGATACATTTACAAGAATGGCCGCTACTACAAGCCGCGGAAGCATCTTTTTTATGCCATAGTTTGTTATGCCAACGCTTGAAAGCTGCGAGAACACAATAACGAGAAACGCTATAACGAATGCTATATTGGCAAAGTTACGCATTGCCGACCAGGCCTGATAAATTGGTGAATTACCTCCCGATACCAGTGGCTGTACTGTTAGTAACGCTGCCACGGCTATATATGCGGCATCTACAATTTTTGAGGCTGCCTGCATGACAGGGCAAACCAACCAGCCGATTGCTTCAATGGCACAAGTTATCTTATCATCCGACTTCGTACCACCCGCAGCAGTACCGGCGCCATTATCACTGGTAGCGTCTGCTCCTACTAGCGCAGCGTAGGCATCGGCAAATTTATGATTATCGGCTAGTTTAGCGGCAAAGGTGTCTGCATTATTATCACCACAATCTGTCACAGCTCCGTTACCGGAAGAGGCAAAACCACTATGTGATCCTACGTTAACGTCATCTTCGCGCCCGCCGTCTTTATAGTAGGTATAATCTCCCGCTTTACCATCTTCGAAAGTGTAGGTATGATAGTGGCTACCCTTATTTTCCCCGGTAGCTCCGTTACTGGCCGCCTCTCTATTTCTTCCTGCGGCGGGTTCTGTCGTGTCAGTAAATGAGTTTCTGTATTGCCATCCACATACATTCTTAAGGTTGTAAATCATTATGGCATACGCTAATGCATCTCCCGGGCTATCATCACCCAGGTTTGCGCCAAAGAAAGCATTTGGTATAAGGGCGGCCCTTAGTCTTTCAGACAACTTATCCCCGAAATCACCTGGTTGGGTAAGTTTACCGTCAACATAGGTGTACCCCATCTTCTCAAGGAGACCGCGACAACCCCCAGTAATACCCACGGAAGCTAGCGCGGCAGTGGCTGCTCCGCTATTAAGCTCAAGCTGACTCCAGTCTGCTCCCGAGAACTGTCCAACGCCAAAGCCATTGTTATTTCCCGTTACGTGACTTCCTACGAACACTGAGCCATTGTCCAGAACTCCAAAAATATGGCAAGTATCGGCATCGCTGGTTGAAATATTTGTATCAACGAGTCGGCGCTCATCAATAATGGCATTAAGAATAGACCACGCTTGTGCCCTCTTAAGGATTTCGCCGGGGTCAACAGCATAAGCATTATGAGTAAGAAGTGGAGACAGCGTTGCTGTTGCAATAGACGCCACCATTAACAGGGTGAGGCTAAGAGGTCTTAGTCGTTGCCGCAAGTTGTGTACCCAGCTACCTGTTTTTTTCATGAATTATCTATATTACAAACCTTTACTATCATTAAACACTAAAAGCGTAAGGATTAAAAGATAAATGTAATGAATATCTCCCCTACCGTCAAACGAGAGAGGAGATACTAAGAATCAAGCGTATCGGGTTACTTATTTACTTTAGCCATGCGTACTGTTGCATTCTTCCAAGCCGGGTCTGTGTCTCTATTAGTCTGCTCTACGGTAATATTAACACTATATTTAGTGGTACGACTATTAACTGTTGACGAAAGCGTTTCATCAAGTTTACTCACAAAGGCAGTAGAATATACATTGCCCTGAATAGACTGTGCAAGTTGATCAAAAGAATCGGTGACGTCTATTTTGTCCTCACGCGGATTTGTTTTACTTGCAGAAACAAGCTCTTTGTTTATATCTGCGGCCCACTCTCCAATATTTTGGTCGACCGGCTGTCTGCCATCGTTTACTTTTCCGGTTATACCCGCTTCCTCTAAGACACCAATAACATGTCCCCGTGCGTATGTAGATACGTTTTTTTGTATAGAGGTAAACATAGGTTCCAGCCTTGCATCAGTACCAATATGAATAGCAGCTTGTAACGTATTTTCAATGTATGCGTTAGCCGCTTGTTCTGGGCTCAACTCTTTGCCTGGAACTAGTTTTTCTGCAAACTCTTTGTCGGTTTGCATATCGACATTGCCTTGTTCGTCAAAAGTAATCATCTCGCCTCTTGCAAGGCCTTCTTTTACCTCAGTCAAACTAGGTGCTATCTCAGTAGACGTTGGGCTTGTTTCCGTAGGTTGTCCGGGCACTGGCGCCGCACCTGCAGAGGGTACTGCCTCCGGCGTTCCCTGTATTTTATTGTGGTCGCTTTTTGCATACAGCATGCCCCCACCGATAACACCGGCAGCAGTAGCAACACCGGCTACTCCGGCGATTACTCTATTTTTCCAGCTCTTTTTTCTCTTATCGGGAGTTGTCTCTAAGTCATCATGCTGACCGGTAGGTTGAGTTGGCATATCATGCAGTCCAGATGGATAAACGAACACATCCTCCCCCTGTTCCTTCGTATGTTGTTGAGGTGCTTGTTCGAATCTAGGTTGTGTCATAATAATTGTTCCTTGCGCACTTATGTGGGCACTTAAAACGTTCTAATATTTTTATTATACATGATAAGCAATAAAAATCAAGGGGTTTGCAAATATGTCATAGACGCTACATATGGTGTGTGTAGGTGTAGCACGTGAGTGGCAAAAAATAACCCCCTGCACTTTGCAAGGGGTATTCATCCGTTTCGTCACTACTATTTATGGTGTACTTTTATAAATCAGTAAGCATTTTTTCAAGGAGTGGTTTAACGTTGGTTGCAACGCGGCCTCCAAGGATAGGATCATTAAGTGCTTTGTCAGCCTGCTTCTTAAGTTCCGCTATGGCCGCAGGTAGATTAGCTCGAAGTTCCTCTGTCATGTAAGAGGTATCCGTATTTTTCGCGGCATTAAGAATATAGGCAATGGCATCTTTGTCAATGGTCACAAGCTTGTCGGCAGAGATCTTACCCTTGGCAATGTTATCCTGAATAACACCAACCATCTTTTCTTTTGAGCCAATATCTCCGCGCTTGATCATGTCAATGGTCTGGCCACCTCCGTAAATGGTTTTAGCACCAAGACCACCTTCGGCCACGGCATCACCAATAGTAGTCTTAAACTGTGCAAGTGTAGAACCGGAGACTTCCATAATCTGCTGTGCTTCTTTAACGGTGCCAAATTTAATCTGATCTTCAATAACCGCCTCGCGGCTAAATACGTCATGAGCGGTGAATACACGGGTATTACCAGCGCTGTCCGTAGCAACAACAGGCTCCTCACCCATTGCTAGTGTTTGGCGTTGTTTCGAGTCAAGGTTAAAGTGCTTAACCACTTGCCTTGCTTCAGCTACAGATTCACCGTACGCCTTACGTTCAGTAGTAACAGCCGCAGCCAGTGCCGCATCGGCGCCATGAGGCGAAACACCACCAGCTTGCTGACGAAGCGTATCGCTGGCCTTGAGGGCTTGGGCAAAGTTTTGTTGTTGCTCGTGTTCGGCAGAGTGCATGGCCTGCGCAATAATACGTGACTCTTGATCGACTGCTACGGCACGCTTCATGGCATCAACGGCAAACCGACCATCACTGCCCGACATAGGATCACCGGCTTTATTGCGCCGGCTGGGCCGGTTGAATATAGTGCCGTCCCGGGGAGCCTCATCACGCAACGTATGGAAGCTTCGGGTCTCACCCGCTTTGAATTCATCAATAGCCTGCTTTGTTTTCTTTTGCCAGTTTTCGGTCTTTATCTTAGAAATCTCAAGCTCCAGCTCAACCTTCTGTAGCTTTTTACTTGTAGCGACCTTTTGCGCAGAATACGCCTCAAAGCCCTGCTTCCAGCGTTCAGTACTTCTTTCAAGATTTTTCTTTCCCATTTCACGCCTTCGTGCAAAACGGCGAATTCCATTACGGCGCTTTAGATTACCCCCAATACCGCGCTGTTTGTGGTTTTCCTGGTGATCTTTTGCCCAGTTTTTGGTACGATCCATAACCCCTTTTCGAGGGTCGTTGACAATACCGGCAATCCGTCCCAGCAGGCCGGTGCTGAGCTTTAAGATAAACGGCACCAGTGCAAGCGGTGCAACCTGCACGGCCATACCAAATAAAATCATAATAATGGAAGTGGCATTTTGAATAATAATACTGCCGGCAAACTGTGATCCCCCGAATATCATTGAAAAAGCCGGAAAGAAAATAAGCATATTCATAAATGCTTCCTGCCACTTCTTGCCCCATTTCTCGGTGCCGGGTAGCAAATAGGCTACACACGCCAGCGGTGATAAAATGACGAGCATAATAATCAGCGCTTGTCGTGCCGCAAGAATAATGAGCACCACCAGAATAATCACCAAAAGCCCAACCAGTAATGGAACAAGCGCAAATACCGCGCTAACAACAGATCCCCCAACGGCGCTGAGCGCCGTCAGACTGGCAATTGTAGCAACAGTTCCCCCCGATAATATAAAGGCAGTCATATTTTTCCAGTTGATGGCTTCCCCTAGGGTGCCGTCATTAATCTGAAATACTTCTTTTCGAATGTTAATAAGTATGTCTTGAAGCGAGGTACCGGCAATATTTGAAAGATCAATCGCAACCGCACACACATAATACGAAATATTCACCATAATAGCGGCAATAATCAGGCGCGGGAGGATTTTTTTAATACCGTAGTTGCTAAGCCCCACATTGGTAAGTTGCGAATAAACAACAACAAGAAAGCCAACAATAAACAGTATATTGGCAAAGCCACGCATAATATCCCAGGCGATATACAAATCGCCCTTTGGTCCAATACCCATCGGCTCTACCTCAACGAAAGTACGCAGCGTGTCGAATATCCAATCCATGCCATCGGCCAGATGGGTGGCTATAGTACAGACCCACCAGCCTATGCCATCAACGGCACACTGAGTAACGTTTTGGCCATAAGTCGCCGGGTCAATGGTAATGTCTTTTTGAGCCGAAGGGCTGGCGTAGGTGTCCGGAGGGGTGTAAAGGTATTCAACATACTTAGCAGTTGTTGCTTTCGAAGCGTCTGCGCCGGGGCCAAAATAAATAATGTGCACTTTCTGGGCGTCATTGTTTCCGGACCCTTCGTTCCATATATATACCTGCGTATTGGCCGGCAGACCGCTCGTATTATTTACAGGAAGCGTTGTAGGGCCGCCGTATTGATTGCCGTTATAGGTAATAGATGCACCTGTCCACGTGGCATCGGCAGCGTGAGCCAAAGGGGCTGTGAGGAAAATATAAGCGAAAGAGACCGCTAGCGTTGCTGCGGCAAATACCAACATATTCCGTATCGATGGTCTACCGAACGGATTTGCAACTCGCAGATCCCACATATCCCTGTTATGGTACCATTTTGTAGTGTATAAGTCAATAAATTGGTATCGTTTTATACGCACATTCTACACATATACGTGTATCATCCATGAAGTACTTGCACCTTACGTTTATTTATCGTATTTTATAGTCAGGTATGAATATAAAACAAAAAGTAATAACACTAGCCTTGGCACTGTCTTCCTTACTGGTGATCAGCTCTTCGCTTACACCGGTTGCGCTTGCAGATTGTGGTGAAGCAAAAACATCGGTCATTAATTGTGCAACCGGTAGCGGTACAACTGCAAAAGACAGCGCAATCTGGCAGGTACTTCTTATTATATTGAATATTATGACGGCGGGCATCGGTATTCTTGCGGTCGGCGGTATTGTTTACGGCTCTATCATGTATGCGAGTGCCGGTGATAAGGCCGACCAGACTAAAAAAGCGATCGAGGTTATTACGAATGTTGTCATAGGAATCGTGGCGTATGGACTTATGTATGTAGTAATAAACTTCCTTATACCGGGCGGACTATTTAACTAGAGGAAAATGACTATATGAAAAAAATAATACAAAACTGGATCTCCGCCATACTCTTTGTTACTGTTGTTGGCGGCGCGGCTTTTACGATTGCTACTCCGCAGACTTCATTTGCCGCCTGTAATGATCGTTTACTTACTTTTCCAGCGTGGTTTAGCGGTCTCACTGATGGCAACTGCGATATAAAAGATCCGGCTGCAGTGGGAGGTCTCGGTACGTTCATCTGGACAATCATTCTCAATATAATTGAAACGATGCTTCAGCTTGTAGGATATATTTCTGTTGGGTTTGTAATAGCTGGCGGGTTTAAATACATGACAAGTGCTGGCACGCCCGATGGAATGGCGCGTGCTAAAAAAACGATTCTCAACGCAATCATTGGCCTAGCGATTTCAATGTTTTCGGTGGCGATTGTTAACGTGGTTTCAGGGGCAATACGCTGATGTCTATTTTACATCAACTATTTTTTACGGCTACAGAAAAGATAGATGCCGGTTCAATCGGAATACCAGTGACCAATGCTGACAATTCGCTGGCCGGTATTCTTACGACAATCTACACCTGGGCAGGAATTATTTGCGTGGTTGTTATCATTATTGCTGGGTTTTTCTACACTACCTCAAATTCCGATGCCTCGCAGATAAAGCGGGCAAAGGATGCCATTGTCGGCTCGTGTATCGGACTGATCATCATACTTATGGCATTCGTTATAACACAATTTGTAATTGGGAGTATTTAAAATGAAAAAGTGGAAACAAATAATAATGACAATCGCTATACTCGCAGGAACCGGTGCCGCTGCCTTGCCTGCTGCGGACGTGGGAGCTATCGATGTCTTCAAGCAGTGTGGCTCCAATAGTACATCGGCCGTATGTGGTGCCCAGAAAGACAGTGCTTCGGGTATGATAACAAATGTTATCAATACACTGCTATATGTGCTTGGTATGATTGCCGTCATCATGATCGTCATCGGAGGTATTCGCTATACTACCTCTAATGGCGACAGCAGTAGTACGAAAGCCGCTAAAGATACGGTGCTTTATTCTGTCGTGGGGCTGATTATAGCCATGCTGTCGTTTGCAATTGTTAATTTTGTTGTCGGTAGATTTTAAAAGGAGAAAAAATGAACAAACTTAAAATAGTAATTATCACGCTCGTCGCACTTATAGGAGTCACTCTGTTTGCGCCAAGTTACGTGGGCGCAACGCCAGCAAGCGAAGTTATCAAGGGAGTTAACGACGTTGGTGGCAATACTGGCGGCGGCCTTGGTCCTCAGCTTATTATCGTGGTTAATATCCTTTTATATCTACTAGGAGCGATTGCCGTCATCATGATCGTCATCGGAGGTATTCGCTATACTACCTCTAATGGCGATAGCAGTAGTACGAAGGGCGCTAAGGATACAATTTTGTATGCCGTTGTCGGTTTGATTATTGCAATGCTTGCCTACGCGATCGTCAATTTTGTCGTTAAAGCGTTTTAGATAAAAAACTATTAACAAAAACGCTCACGTTTGGTATAAAATAAAGAGAGTAATCCTAAGAAAGGAATAAACAATGAAAAATATTATTAAGAAAAGTCTCCAAAGCCTGCTGATTATCCCCGTGCTTGCCCTTGGTGTTTCTTTTGCCGGCGGTGTTGTAAACTCCCCTGTTGCACAAGCGGCAGCAGCAGATTGTACATCAGATGTCAGTGGAGGCATTGGCGGCGGTGCAGGTTGTGCTCAAGGTGAAGGCCAGGGCGAAGATCTGTTTGGTCCAACCGGTATCTTTAAAACCATTACTAACGTTCTCTTGTTCGTTATTGGTGCCATTTCGGTTATTATGCTCATCATTGGTGGTATTCGTTACGTTGTATCTGGTGGTGATGCCGGAGCAGTCACAAGCGCAAAGAACACCATTTTGTACGCCGTTGTTGGTATCGTAGTAGCAATTCTTGCTTACGCGCTCGTTAACTTTGTTATTAGCAGCTTTACTACAGCCGCCTAGTCTCGGTTCAAGTAACTATTTAAAATAACACTTCAGCAATGAAGTGTTATTTTAATATCATTCTACTCTTTTAAAATACAAAAATAGCCACGTACTGTGGCTTATTTTGTTTACTACTGCAATAAACGTTATTGAATAGTAATTTTCTTTGCTTGCTCTTGCTTAACCTTACTAAAGCTAATGCTGAGTACGCCGTCTTTAAGGACTGCGCCCACTTCATCTTCTTTAACGGCAACAGGCAGTGCTAGCGTGCGGCTAAACTCGCCCCAGTAACATTCCTGGATGTGCCAGTGTATTGCATCGCTTTCGTCACCGCTTGATAGAGTTCCACTAATAGTAAGAATTCCATCGCTGATGCTCACATCAAGATCTTCTTTGTTAACGCCTGCTGTGCGGGCTTTAACAATAAGTTTCTCATCTGTTTCATACACATCAACGGCAAGTTGGCCGGCAAAGTCTTCTTCGGACTCTTCCCACACTGAATCATCAGCGGGTGCGGTTGGCTGCGCCGGGGCGCCTTGTTGGCTGAGCTCGTCATCATTTAAGAATGCAGCTGCGAGCTCATCTTCGATCAGTAGATCATCGTTATGTTTACGGGCCATGATATCCTCCACTTTCTCTAGGCTCTATTGACAAATAGTCTCTTCAATTATAACTAACATGTACAGTATAATCAATAAAAGGAATGCGCAAAACGTAAAAAGTACAATGATTGATACCCTTCTGTCTTATATAGCCCCACACCTCTGTTTTGGATGCGGTAAAACAGGTGCACTTTTATGTGATAATTGTAAATATAACATCACTGAAGAGATTTCTGATGCATGCATCACGTGCGGAGCACCTGCCGGGGTAGCAGGTATTTGCGGTTTGTGTACGGTTCCTTATGACCGGGCCTGGCACCTTGGCGAGCGCACTGCAGTGATTCGGCGACTGGTTGACGCCTATAAGTTTGAGAATGTGTATGATGCTCACACTATATTAGCCGACCTTCTTGCAGTTCGACTGGGGACGCTTCCCTCCTCTACCATTCTTGTTCCTATTCCTACTATCGGCACACATATACGCCAACGGGGCTATGACCATACGCTGCTACTAGCAAAAAGACTTGCGAAACGGCAGAACGTATCAGTGTCTCCCTTGTTAAAACGGCAGCAGAATACAATGCAACGCGGTGCCTCGAAGCAAAAGCGGGTCGAACAGGCTAAAAAAGCCTACATCGTAAACGAAAAACTGGACAAAACCAAGGACTATCTTATAATCGATGATATTTTAACAACAGGTGCAACTATCTTTTCGGCAGCAAAGGCACTAAAAGACGCTGGTGCGCAACATGTGTGGGCGGCGGTAATTGCTCGTCAACCTCTCGACTAGCGATGTATTATCTGTTACCATAATCAGCGACCACCGAATACGGAGAGGTGCCCGAGTGGTTGAAGGGAACAGTCTTGAAAACTGTCGAGCCGGCAACGGTTCCGCGAGTTCGAATCTCGCTCTCTCCGCCAAGAAAAATAACGTCCTAATGGACGTTATTTTTCTTGACACGTAGATTGCGGCTCGAACTCGCGGTGTACTGCAAAGCAGTACATAACGCGAGTTCGGCGTAGCGTATGAAGTGAAAAAGTGTTTACATTTTTTCACGAATAAGCGGAGGAGCCAGCTTGCTGGCGATACCTCGCTCTCCTGCGTTATACATTCGTCCCCGACCCTACCGAATCGGGCGCAAAACTGCCAATAACAAAATTAACAATAGCGTACGCCATAATTGAAATAATAAGCCCCACCACAGCATACAGTATCGTATTTTTGGCCGTTGCCACATTTCCTGTGTTTCCCCCTGAAACAACGTAGCGAAGTCCGCCAACAATAACCATAATCACGCTAATAGCGCCCACAACGAATAACATAACGTTGCTCAGTGTGGTAAAGATGCCGGTAGAACCAAACAACGTAGCAGCCTGGTCAATTCCTTTGGCAGAATCGGCTCCGCCACCAATTGTAAGGTCAACCGCCTGTGCCGTAGGCGCAATAACAATACTAAAGAGGGCTGTAAGGAGAACACCTGCTGTGCTCATGTAGATAAACAGTTTTTGTTTCATACATTCTCCTTCCATTTGGTTTTACGCCATATAAATTAAATTATAGCAAAAATAAGACGCATTGTCCACGTGCTCATCTTTTTACGTAGTGCACGCATTTCTTTTTAAGCCCCTGCCTCACCTCTTACATTTTTACGCTCGGCATGGTACAATTTTTCCAGTTGGAGGAGTACCCAAGTGGCTGAAGGGGACGGTTTGCTAAATCGTTAGTCCGGGGAGACCTGGAGCGGGAGTTCGAATCTCCCCTCCTCCGCCAAGCATGAGCACGTTGCGTAAGCAAGGTGTTTTTTGCTTGGTGAGTGCCTGGGAGTCGGCAAGTTATTGGTGAAGAGAGTGGGATAATTGTATCTAAACTACATACAAATTATCCTAAGCACCCCTTAGCTCGGTGTTGCTTGACTTAGAATACTACTTATGTTAATATATTTTTATGAACCACTCCCGTGAGCTAAATTCAATTCGTATTGACGACACGTCACTCGCCCACTCTATCGCAAATGCGATACACACAGAACGGTCAAACGATGTTTTGCATGGTTCGAAAGGTCCGAATGCATGGGTAGATAGTGTGGGCTTAACCGCAGGCGTTGTCGAACTCATAGGCGAACCCGCAGCCTTAAAAGACTTTACAAGGCAGCACCTTGATGATGGCAGCCAAGAGGACCCCCGAGAGCAAAATGAAACTGACTCTTTCTCTAAAGCAGCAGGATCTGAAGCAATGGGACGTATTGCGGCAGCACTCGCAACTATACCTGGCGAGAAATCACAGGTTGCTATAAGTAATGAGACTGGTGTTTCAAAACCAGTAGTTTCAAAAGCGATTAAAAAGCTTGTAGAGGGCGGATATGTAGATGATGAGAATGGAATGGTATCATCTAGCGGTCGACCAGTAAAATACTTGACCCCAACCAAAAAGTTTGCGCGTGAGCTCGCCGAAAACCCATCTTGGCAGCGAGCTGTCTTAGTGAGAAAAATTGCTAAGGAGCGTGGAATGGATGAAGGTGATGTGCTCACCTATGCTCTTAGGCAGGTACTTGAGGAAGAGGCCCATAGAGAACAACTATAGAGTGACTCGTTTTGTCCTAGTTCGAACATGTAGTGTAAGCCCAGCCTTATTTTTTAGTTTTCGCTTCTCGCTTAAGCTGCTCATGGTATACTGAAAATATGCAACCGAATCGTACTGACTGGCAGCAGCCAACAGAACAACCTTCGCAGGCTCCCTATGTAGCCCCGCCAGTTGAAGAACCCCGCCCGCCGGTGGTAACTATGTCACCCGAAGCACCAGTGAATATGTCTATTGACGATCCACAAACTCAAATAGCCCCAGAGGACCCTACTCTCCTTGCTGAAAATTCCAACAATGACCTTAAGCCGCAGCAAGAACCAGTTCACTGGCAAGCGCACGAATACATCCATCACGAAAAAAGCCCTGTGTGGTTCGTGGTGTTCGCCCTTGTTGTTTTGGCACTCATGGCAATTGCGATATTTCTTATGCAAGCGATTTCTTTCGCAATTCTCATCCCGGTCATGGCTGCCGCACTTGTTATTTACAGCCACAGGCCTCCCCGTGTACTCGACTACACGCTAAGTTCAAAGGGGTTGTATATAAACGATCAGCTGTATCCGTTTATCGATTTTAAAAGCTTTGGCGTAGTTCATGACGGTGAAGAATACTCGGTTATGCTCATTCCTGTTAAGCGATTCAAACTGGGCGTTTCGGTTTATTTCCCGGAAGAAGCTGGTGAGGCTATCGTAGATATGCTTGGTACACGTTTGCCAATGCAAGAGCTTCATATCGATGTTCTCGATCGACTTATCCGCAAACTTCGCATCTAACCTTGCTCTCCCTCTCTGTAGCGTGGTACAATAACCAATGTTCGCCGCTTTTTTAGTGGCCGAAAGCACCTTCTAGTTACACGAAACGCGGAGTTATGCGTCCACGTGGCGTGTGACGCCGCATTTTGCACCCGTAGCTCAGCTGGATAGAGCGTCGGCTTGCGGAGCCGAAGGCCATAGGTTCAAATCCTGTCGGGTGTACCAAGAAAAATAACTCACTTAATGTGGGTTATTTTTCTTGGTGAATCTGTTGTCCAAGGGCCTGAACTGCTGTGATAGCAGCGCACGTCTTACCCGCGTAGCCGAGAAAGTAGGCTTTAATCATTTTCAAGCATAGGCTCTTCTAGTCCAAATTCTGTCAAATGTATTAATTGACATTATATATATTTTATGATTAAATATAATATAGCTTGTGAGATATAACTCCAGGCACATAACCCCCTGTTTGTTTATTGTTCCCTTAGGAGGAATAGTGAACCATGTTGAGTCAGGTACTTACGTTGCAAAAAACGGTGAACAGCTCATATTGCTAGAAAATACCCTCGAGAATGGAGGGGTCTTGTACCAGAAAGGAGGCAAAGCTCCTTACGCTCTCACTACGATAGTGGGCGGCTCTGGTGACCCGGAAGGCTGTCAATACATAGTGGACTTTAAAGATCCACGTACTGGAAGATCTGGCGAGTTCGAGTACATTTGTGTTCCTTCACGCAAGATCCGCATGATTATTTTTTCAGGGAAATTCTTCTTCCCCCAAGTACTGTCACAATAAGACCTTAAGGGGTACATAGCAAGCAGGGGCGTAGGTGGAGGGATGGCGATTTTCGCCTCCCCTCCACTGATGTCTCGTAAAGAATTAATTTATAGGATGCTACGGTTCTAATTTCATTAACTACCGTGTATCAACAAATTTTTTAAAAACTATCTCTGCAAAAGGAGGTGGTTTTTGCGAATATCTATATAAGGTCACACCTCTCTAATATAGGGTGATTATTTATTTTGACTACGCTCTCACGGCTATATGCTGCTTTTGGTAACATTGACATTTCGTAATACTTATGCTAATGTAAGTTTATGTCCGAAAGGCTCTCATCTCCTACCGATATCCCTACGGGGCGACCATCACCTCTTGATGTCATGAAGGCAATTAAGCGCCGAAATGAACGTGCGCAAGTGCCTGATCGTAGTGCTGAAGAAGTAATAGTCGACCAAGAACCACACCATGATACCGATCTCGTAGGGATTAATGGTGAGTATTATAGGCGTGTTCCACAAATGCGTTACACCAAAAGATTTAATGGTCAAAGCATTGAAGAAATTGAGGTGCCCTATACATTTAGGGAGTGGTACTCCCATTCATTTATCGACCATAATACGGGCATGCAGCACCAAGGCCCCGGATGGGACTCTCGATTCAGTTTATCTAATAATGAATCTGCGATGCAACTACACGGGAGGACATTTAATACTGAAGAGTTCTTAGATCCGGCGCATAATATGCCTGAAACGCCTTACTATCGTCTCCAAAGAGTAGACAATCCTCAAGAAGACTTTGAACGCTAATTAGACACTGGGCTTTCGCCTTACTATTTTCTAGTTATCAACCCCTACTCTGACTCTCCCTCCAAAGCTGTGTCACAATCGTATTTAAAAAATCTCATCGTGAGGTCTTTTCTAAGCCACGCACAATTGACTTATATACAACTATATGATATGTTATTTATAAACATGAAAAACATAAACACAATAGAAACTAATCTTCCACCAGAACCTCGAATTGAGCAAGAGGCGCCTGCCAATGAAGCGATTGTCCTGCGAGAGAAGTTAGAGAATGACGGCGGATATACTGATGAAGCGGATATGTTGGCTGCAATGTGGGCGTACTTACGAGAACATGGCATTGATACTGACGAACACCTGCTTTTTACAGGACATAATCTCGTAGCTGATTCACCACCTCGAAAAGAGACTTTTGGAGTGACTGCTGAAGAATATGCTCAAGCACTTGCCTATTACTACGCTGAGACACCGCTACAGTACATTGTTGACGATGAGGAAGGCGTGCCTACGGTAAGCGTTTACGATAACAGGCAACTTCTTTCTGCGCTAGGTACTAATACTACTCAATACAAAGCGCAGCCCGGCCATACAATAGATGAGGCCCTGATTGCGCAATTTGATGTTTCGGACTGGGTGTAGGACTATTTTCTTAGAACAGGTGCATAAGCTCAAATCGGCTTCCAAGCATCTTCCCCTGCTATAAATTACTGCATGAAACTATTTGTATCTGGCCGAATAACCGATCTTAAAAACGTACGCATGGCACAAGAAAAATTTCGCGCTGCCGGCCACGAAATTACCCACGACTGGACACGAAACGAAACGGGCGACAAGCTGCTTGCTGGCAATGAGGCGAAACTGGCAAATAAAGAAGAAACCTCCCATCGTGCCCAACTCGATCTTCAGGGGGTTATTGATTGTGATGTCTATGTAATCTGCACAGATAATGAAGAGATTGGCAAAGGCATGTATGTTGAACTTGGGGCGGCGCTTGCCCTTCACGCTACTGCTAACGCCCCTCAAATTTACCTGGTAGGCAAAATGAATCACATGTTGGTATTTTACTTTCACCCGGCAGTCATACGTGTTGATACGGTAGAAGAGGTGATTGAAGCGATACGTTAAAAGACAGCGCCTAGCCTTCTTTATTGTTTCTAATGGTTGTTAACTGGACACATTTTTCCTATAGTACAGTGCAGCGCGGATGAAAAGCGAGAGTGGAGGATGTATTATGGATAGTAGCAGTCCGCTAACACCCGTTGAAAGCGATGCGCTACAGGCATGGTGCGAAGAGCATTCAAGGCGAGAAGCCGCCAGCGCAACCTTCGCAGGCGAAAGTACGCTTCAGAATTATTGTTCGAGAGCATACGGGAAACTGGGTGCGGAAAACATCGAAGAAGCCGTATGTATAGCGATTGACAAAGGGTTTATTGCTGGTCCAGCACTAAACCCGGGTCTTTTTCGAAAGTTAACAACTCAGCAGGTGAAGCTGGGTGAGCTGGTCGGCCAGGGTTTGACCAACGCCCAGATTGCAACGCAGCTCTATTTATCGGAAGGGGCGGTTAAATCCCGCCTCAAGGTAGTTTACAGGCTACTTGGATCAACAAAGAGCAGAGTCTATTTTGCTGCTCTTGTGTGTAAACATTTAAAACACCAGGCACGTCAGTAGAAAAGCTCTTCATCCGCGCTTTTCTACCTCTAATTCAAGAATACTTCGTTCTACTTTATATATGATATAATACTATTCAGCTTTGTCGAGGTAACGCTCCAAAGCACTATGTTCTCTGTTAGTTCTTGCCCATCTCGTGTACACTGCCACTCTATAAGCTAAGGAGCGTGTTGTATGTCTCATAACGGTAGTCCAGTTGCCATTTCTAATAAAGATAAAACGACCCAGATGCGTGCGATCAAGCAGCTTTTGGAGGCGTATGATCGCTACGCCAACAACTACCCCGACAACAAAAACGCGATCTTTCGCAAAACCAGTATACGTAGCGCTGTTTTTTATACGTTCAACGGACTGTATTTGGAGTATCATCGCCGACAGCCTCGCCGACTTTGGACCCCTTGGGGGTGTTGGTTATTTGGGGGAGCGCAACTTTCCGCTACCGATGTCACGCATTTTGATTCTCATTTGAAGCTGAAGGTCTTTGTCCCGCATGAGCGTCCGGGAATAACAATTGACGTTGTCAAAGCCATCATGCGGGTCGGGAACACACAGCTTCCTCGGCCGGATCTCGCTACCAAGGACAGGTCTCCGGAGGACGATGAACTGGCAAGGGTTGAATGGGTGAAGCTCTGTGCCATCCATGGACTCACAGCGACATAGGTGGGAGAGGTGGGTACACGAAAGTGCCCGTCTCCCCACTCTTACCTATTGAGTACAAAAATCCTCACAATGACGTGAGGATTTTTCATTGAGATAGCGCTTGCGTTAGGTGCGCGAACTTTCAAATAACTGCTGCGTCCCCTTCTCTGTGGGTGCGGGAGCGCTCTGCTCTTCTAGAATTTCAGGGTGACTCATGCCCCAGATAAACAGAAGAATCATCAAGCCTATAAAAAGAAGGGATAATACTGTACTAACAATACCTGTTACCAGGCCGGTAATACTAAGGCCGCGACCAGGCAGTTTTTTCTTCAGGGCAATACTACTGGTAATAATAGCGGGGATACCAAACAATAGCCCGGGTCCGGCGAGTGATATTACCCCCAGCACCATCGAAACGGTTGCCAGTGAAGTGTCTTGAGGCGCTTCAACCGGCTGGTTTGCAACTTCGGGTGTTTCAACTTTTTTTGTCATAATTTCCTTTCATTTCTCGTGGCGGAGAGAGAGGGATTCGAACCCTCGGAACCCCGTAGGTTCACCGCTTTTCGAGAGCGGCCAGTTCAACCACTCCTGCACCTCTCCGTATTTACCTTGGTAGTATACCAAAAATGCTACAATACCTCTATGGAAGATTCGATTTTTACAAAAATTATAGAGGGTATCATTCCTGCACATAAGGTGTATGAAGACGACCGGGTGCTTGCGTTTCTCGATATTCACCCGGTTCAGCCGGGTCACGTGTTGGTTATTCCGAAAAAACAGATTGAATTTGTGTGGGATCTGCCAGATGAGGACTACCGGGCGGTAATGGATGCGGCAAAAAAGATTGCTTTGCATCTGCGTGAGGTTTTGGGTGTCCGCTACATTGGCGAGCGTATTGTTGGAGTGGATGTGCCGCATGCTCACGTGCAACTGATTCCCTTTAACACGGTAGAAGAATATAAAACACCGCAAAACATGGACACTGAACCAGATCACAAGCAGCTTGCCATGCTCGCTAAGAAGCTTCATCTCTAATGCCCATCCGAATTCTTGCCATTGGCAAAAAGCATGAATCGTGGGTACAAGAAGGCATATTACGCTATGAAACGCGCCTGAAGCGACCATTTAACGTTGAATGGGTGCTGTTGCCACATTCCGCTCGCGAAGGCAATGCAGCGCGTCAGGACGAGTCACAGCGGCTTCTTTCTCGCCTTCATGACAATGTATTTGTGGTGCTTTTAGACGAGCATGGCAAACAGCTTGACTCCCCCGCCCTATCCAAGGTGTTGCTTGTTCCTTTAGAGACTTCGACAGAGGTGGTCATTATTATCGGCGGGGCTTATGGAGTGGATACTTCCGTGCACGCCCGCGCCAACCTGGTCTGGTCGCTCTCACCTCTTGTATTTCCGCATCAATTGGTACGGCTTATTTTGGCCGAACAGCTGTATCGGGCACAGGAGATTGCGGCTGGTAATCCCTATCATCACGTGTAGCCTAGTGGCTGAAGAATAAAGGCTTATCCTCCTCTCAGAAGACTGTGACACCTGCTTGCTGGTATCAGCCGAACGCCATGGGCGAGCCTAAAAGGCTCCCCATAAAGAGTGCTGATGAGAGGAGGATAAGCCTTTATTCTAATCAACACACAATTGACAATCAATAAAGCATGTGCTATATTAATAGACGTAACCTCTAAAAAACAAACATATGCTTTCAACACTTTTCAACTCTGCTATCATTCTTCTTAGCCTCAGCACCGCTACTGGCGTATTACTTCACGATACCCATGTTGATAAAGCAACAGCTGTTGGGTTTTCTACCCCCGCTGTTATGGCGTATGATGCCAATACAAAAATGGCAAGCCTTGGTAACGATTTGCACCCCCACCACGAACGCAGCTCACTTGAACAGTCGGTTCGCAACTTCAATACACAAAATCCGCGTATCCAACCCCGCGTGTTTGAAGATAAAAAACACCTTATGCAAAAATATGCCATGCGTGGCCATCACGTGTTCGACAGTTATAATTTGCCTCTTATTTAACGTAAATTATAATCTTTGTGGCTATAAAACAATGAAGATCGCTTGAAATAATCTTGAGGGGGAGTCCCTCAAGATTATTTCAAGACCCAAAAAGTTTATCTGGGATTTATGGATTCTCTACGAAAGTGAGCGTTTTGGAGAGAGATGAAACTTGCAAATTGGATCAATCACTGCTCGTGGAATTCCCTTCTCTTGGGGGGTTGTTCGTCCTGAGGTGATTTCTCTTGGCGTTGCCAGGTAAAAGCGCGGGTTTGCCAGTGGACGATAAACGGCTCGGTGAATATAACTGTCTTTAGTCTTGAAGTCAAAAATCTTTGCGAGACGTAAGACTTTGCCCTCCCACAACTTGGCAACGCCAGCATATTTTAGTGTGTAGCCACCAGAATCCAATTCTGTTTCCCGTGCAAGGAGGGGTAATGCCATATGGGCATACTCTACGCCCCAATACGAATGAGTGAACAGGCGATAGATGTCTGGTAAAAATTCATCGTCCAGTTGGTAAGCTCCGGCGGTGTTCAATTTAGAAAGATCATTCTGTGTCATCGTAACGCCATTTACTAACTCTTTTGCTGCAGATACATTTAGCTGGCTAATTGCATTTCTAACGGGGATATACTGCTTCTTATTTAAGTCAAACAGCAAACCGTACAAAGATGTCTTTCTGCTTGAATTAAGGCAGCAGCGGATGTGCACCGAAAGATTAACTATAGTCACTAGGTTCACTTTCTATCTCGTAGGTATGATCCTGCGCTATTTTACTGGATCTAAAGGCGATCCACAAGTGAATAGAAACGACAAGGAAAAGGGTTCAATGCAATGGTCGCATCTTACTCTTGAGTGTTGACCTTTCGTCCTTTTGGACTCATCAGCATAGCCACGCAGCTACGAAGATCACGTGAGCGGATAAAGGGCTGAATGCCTCTTTATCCGCTCACCAACCAGGAGTTTCCTAGGATTTACAGCCTTGCTCGATACGCTTAGGGAAGAAGAAATCTACATGTTGGGCTGAGTTTATTTCCATCACGATCAATACCCCGCACGATCTCCTTCTTCTCGACAAAGCGTAATTTTGGGTTTTCTGCTACTAATATCCTCTCGTAGATAGCCTCGCCTGTTTTGTTGTCGGGAAAGTTGAGCCTATAGACCCACGTAAAATAGCGGGTTGAATAAAACTCCGCCTCCTTATAGCCTACGTAGCTGAGAGTAAGTGTGCCTGGGAGGTAGGCTTTCATCCGTGGAAGTAAGTAACTTCTCTCAAAGATGTGTGCCTTGTCACACAGTAGGCTTTGTACATCCATCGTTGCACTATTAAATGCCGTCCACTCAAGAATAGTACTTTTGACAGAGGCAAGAAGCGATTCCTGAATGCGAAAGTGCATTTTATAAGTATTATATGGAGGAGTGACGAAGTCATGGTTCGCTATCTCAAGTGTTTCTGCCGCCTGATGTCCTGTTTGTGCGTTAAGTTTAACAGTTCCACCTAGAGGATCATAGAGACGTACCCGCTTTTTTGCCAGGTCTTTATTGAGAAAAACAGCAACTCTGTCGTGCCTGTCCCATAACTGAATAGCAGAAGTGACATGTACAAGTTTTTTCAACGTTCATCCCTTTCGTAGAGAAGGTCCTCTACTACTTTATGCCACTTTAAGAGGTGTGGCAAATAGTACTAGCGCAGTACGTCAAGTTCAGCTTCAAGGCGCTCAATAAGAGCCTTTTTTGATTCAAGTTGTTCGCGTGATTCTTCTACGAGGCGCGCTGGGGCTTTTGCTACGTAACTTTCGTTATTCAGGCGCCCTTCAAGGGTGATTACGAACTGGCGGGTTTCAGCGAGGCGAACCTCAAGGTTTGTTTGATGTTCGTATAGTGTTTCTTCGCTTACATCAAGCCATGCTTCTCTGTTGGAGCTAGCAAGACGTAGTCCCCGGGCTTGATCGGTGGGTTGAATATCTTTAAGGCGAATAAGGTGTTTAATCAACTCGGTGTTATCGGCAATAAGCGAGTCGTTTTGATACAGCAGCGTATAACGTTCGTTGCCCGGAAGTTCAGCGATAACGTAGCGGGCTTCGACCACTAGTTTTTGCAGGCGACCAAATTCGGCAGCGGCGATTTCATCGTAGGCTACTTCTGTAGGCCAAGGGGTCGTAATAAGCAGGTCGTTGTGCCAGTTAAGTGATTGCCAAATAGTTTCGGTAACAAACGGGGCAAATGGATGGGCAATTTTAAGACTAGTATCGAGTACCCAGGCCAGCATTGCAGGGTTGTCTTGGGTTTTACTAGCCTCAACGTACCAGTCGGCAACGTTGTCCCAGATGGCGTGATACATAGTTTCGCTGGCCTCGGCAAAGCGATAATTAGCGAGTTGCTTATCAATATCGGCAGCAGCGTTGTTAAGTTCACCAATAATCCAGTGGTCAACGAGGCTTTTTGGTTCTGGGGTGTGAGCGCGTTCGTGGTCCCCGAGTTTACCTTCAATAAAACGGGCGATATTCCATAGTTTGTTGCAAAAATTGCGTCCAGCAACGATTTTACTGCTGGCAAATGCCTGATTTTGCCCGGCACTACGAGACGATACAATGCCAAGGCGAAGTGCATCCGAGCCGTATTCGGCTAGCATTTCCATTGGGTTAATAACATTACCCTTTGATTTACTCATTTTTTGGCCTTTTTCATCCATGACAAGCCCATTCAGGTACACGTGCGTAAAGGGTACTTTGTCGGTGGCATAGAGGCCCAGCATAATCATTTTCGCTACCCACGCATACAGTATGTCCGCCCCCGTAGCCATAACGCTGTTTGGGTAAAAACGCGAAAGCTCACCGGTATCAAGATAATCGGTCGTCACAAACGGCCATTGCCCACTTGAAAACCAAGTATCAAAGGTATCTTCGTCTCTGTTATATGTTGTACCATTAACAACAATACTTTTTTCATCAACACGATCATCAAAAATCCAATCATCGGGGTTGGTGGTGCTTTGAAAGGCTGGAATAGGAATTCCCCAGGGGATTTGCCGGCTTATGTTCCAGTCGCGAAGGTTGTGGAAATACTGCGTTAAGGCGTGCTTACGGGTACTAGGGGTAAACGAAATATCGCCGTTATCAATAGCCGCAATGGCACGCTCGGCAAGCGGTTTTACCTTTAAAAACCACTGGTCCTTAATAAGCGGCTGAATTACGCTGTTGCATTTGTAACAGTGGCCAACGGCGTGCTCGATGGTTTCTTCGCTGCGAATAAGCTCGGCCGATTCCAGGGCTGAAAGTACGGCTTTACGCGCTGTTTCGATGTCGAGGCCTTCAAACTGCGAAGGGACATTCATCATTTTTCCATCGTAGCCAATAACCTGAATACGCTCTAGTTTATGTCGCTCCCCTACTTCAAAGTCGTTAGGGTCGTGAGCGGGGGTAATTTTGACGGCACCGGTGCCAAACGCCGGATCAACATACGCATCGGCAATAATAGGAATCTCACGGTCGGTCAGCGGCAATAATACACGCGTGCCTACCAGCTCTTTATAGCGCTCATCATCGGGGTGGACGGCAATGGCCACATCGCCAAACATGGTTTCAGGGCGAGTCGTGGCAATAATGACCTCGCCTATTTTATCGAGGGTAGGATACGCAATATTCCATAATTTCCCTTTTTCGTCTTTGTGATCAACCTCAATGTCGGCAAAGCTTGTTTGGTGCACCGTGCAGTAGTTTACGATTCGCTCGCCTCTGTAGATAAGCCCCTCGTCCCATAGTCGCTTAAACGTGCCGTAAACGGTGTCAGTCACCTTTTTATCAAGAGTAAACACCAAATCGTTCCAGCTGGCGCTAAGGCCAAGGGCACGAAGCTGCAACTCAACGTTGCCACGGTGTTGTTGTACAAAATTCCATACCTGGCTGTACAGTTGTTCGCGGCTAAAATCGAACCGGCTTTGCCCCTTTTTTTCCAGTTCCCTCTCGTATACTACCCAGGTTTCAAACCCTGCGTGGTCGGCACCGGGCAAATAAATGACGTCTCTTCCCTTCATGCGGTAATAGCGGGCAAGAATATCCTGTAAGCCAAAGGTAAGCGCATGGCCAATATGAAGATTGCCGTTGGCATTTGGCGGAGGCATAACAATACTATAAGGCTCACCTTTCCCTGTTGGGGCAAATGCACCAGAGGTTTCCCACATAGCATAAATGGTTGGTTCGTATTGGTTGGGATCGTATGTTTTGGCTAGTTTCATAAGTAGAATTCTTAAATAGTGATTAACTTCACGTGAAAAAAAAGACAACACAAAAACCATCGTTTTCACAGGAAAACGCGTGTGATAGGCTACCCAGGTTTCTCACGTGTTTATGTTCACTTCTTAGTATACCATATGCCGACAGTGTATAATTGGCCTATATGATAACGGTAGATACATGTACTAACAAGGATGAATGGGACGAAGAACTACTAGGCAGAGGAGCACATCCGCTGCAGCTTTGGGGCTGGGGTGAGGTTAAGGCGGCGCATAACTGGCAAGTTGAGCGCGTGTTTGTTCGCAAAGACAATACAATTATTGGCGCTGCTCAAATTCTTATTCGTCATTTGCCGCGGCCGTTTAATACCTTGGCATATATTCCGCGCGGCCCTGTATGTAAAGGGAAGGACACCGAAGATGTGCTTGCCGAACTTGCCGCCTACGTAAAATCTACCTATAAGCCCGTAGCGCTTACTATTGAACCCGACTGGGAAGAAGAGGGAAGGTTAGAGGGGTGGAAGCACGCTTCAAATACAATACTCATTCCTCGAACCTTGATTCTCGACCTGACTAAACAAGAAGACGAACTGCTGGCGAACATGACTAAAAAAACCCGCCAGTACATCCGTAAATCGGCAGGTGAGGCAATCGAGGTACGAAGGGTAAAGGGCAGGGAAGAGTTAAACGCGTGCCTAGCTATTTACAAACAGACGGCTGAACGGGCTCATTTTGACCTGCACGATGACCCTTATTATTATGATGTGTTCGATAAACTCGGGGAGCATTCACCGATGTTCGCTGCTTTTTCGAATAACAAACCCGTAGCATTCTTGTGGCTGGCTATTAGCCAGGACACGGCCTTTGAACTATACGGTGGCATGAACGATGAAGGCCAGCAGTTACGGGCGAACTACGCCTTAAAATGGCATACTATTCAAACAATGAAAAAGTGGGGGATTGAGCGTTACGACTTTAACGGGTTGCTCAACGATGGAGTAAGTACGTTTAAGCAGGGGTTTGCCGACCATGAAAATATGTTGGCTGGTACGTACGACAAGCCGTTGTCGCCTCTGTATACTGTGTGGACGCATGTATTACCTCTTGGGAAGAAAATCATCCGCCTCTTTAAATCAGCCTGATGCAGGCATGAATACGTTGACTTTATTATGAATAGGTGTTATTACTATAAGTAGTAAGATAGTAAGCTTATCTAGATGATAGGACAGGCCCATGACCTTACTCATTTTCATCGTACTGATCGTACTGATTGCGGTGCAGATCGTGTTCGCTCGCTCATCCATTGTGAACAAAAAGACTTACCACTTGGTAGTGGTCTGCAAAGTGCTCGGCGCCGTGACCCTAATCGCAGCATCCTTCCTTACCGATGTGCCCAGAAAGGCATTTATCGTATTGGGGGTCATGTACGTGGCAGGCCTCGTGGTGTATTACTTCCTTGCTATGAGCAAGAAAACACACCAAAGCCCTCGCTGACGTACGGAAAGAAAATGATGAGAGAGAAGCACTGATGACTTCTCCTTCTCGGTGACCCGATAGTAATTCTCTGGCCCATGCCATTGATGAATTGCTATCGGGTCTTTTTTCGTATTCATTTTTTATCTGTTAGATATGTGGTATTAATTTGATTTCAACAGTAATGGGGTCTAAGTCCATCTGTTCAAGCAGTTGGAATAGTGCCGGGAACATGTCGATAGAAACAAGGATTAATTGACTTTATTAAATATAAGTGGTATAGTTATGTCTAGTAAGAAGTACCCGTAACCTTGCTGGAACCTTAATTTGGGAGAGCACATGCTTACTCCATTCGTCAGCTTCCTGTACCTCCTCTTGCTGGTGTTGGTTCTCATCGCCTACCCGGCCGGACGTACGAACAAAACCCTATGGCTTGGCGTAAGGTCGACTTCTAAAGTCCTCGCTTGCATTACGCTTGTGGTGATGATTCTCGATGACGTGCCTTTGTCCGAGATTCTGGGACTGCTGATCCTGCTCCTTGTGAGCATTGCCATGTCCTCTCTGCTGCTCAAGTGGGGGGTATCGGTACGGCTCAAGAAGGGGTAGGTCGATGCTCAAAAGAGGTGAAAAGGAGAGGCACAAATGACCTTCTCCTTCCGGGTGACCCGAAAGTAATTCTCTGGCTATGCCATCGATGAATTGCGAGTAGGGCCTTTTTTTATACTTTCGCCCAAGCGGTCTTGGTCATGGAAAGGCTTGGAATAACCTCAAGATCATAGGGGTCGGTAGCGGCATTTTTTTGCGCATAATAGTAGCCAAGCGTAGCTATCATGGCGGCATTGTCGGTACAAAGGTTCATAGGGGCGTAGTCGATGTGAAGAGGAAGGCGGGCGGAAAGCTCACGCCGTAATTCTTGATTGGCGGCCACACCTCCGGCAATAACGACCGATTTTGGTGAATAGTCCTTAAACGCTTTCTCAGCCTTATCAACCAGCGTTTCAACCGCAACCCGTTGGAAGCTGGCGGCAAAATCTGCCCGCTGAACATCATTTAAGCGTGCTGCAAGCTCGTGGGAGGGAAAAGTAAAGTCAACACCCACTTCGCGTTGAACGGCCCGTAAAACGGCTGTTTTGAGGCCTGAAAAGCTAAAGTCGTATGGGTTTTGCATGCGCGCTTTTGGCAGCGGGTATTTTTTTGCGTCGCCCGAAAGCGCGGCGGTAGCCACCGATGGGCCGCCAGGGTAGGGAAGGCCAATAATCTTTGCCACCTTATCGAAGGCTTCGCCCACGGCATCATCCTGGGTTTGGCCAAGTAATTCGTAATCGCCATGATCGCGAAACAATACCAGCTGCGAATGGCCGCCACTGACAATTAATGCCAGCATCGGAAATTCGGGGGCGGTTGCGTTTAGGAAATTAGCATATACATGTGCTTCAACGTGGTGAATAGGGTAGAGCGGCTTATTTTTAAGCAGTGCCAGTGTACGGGCGGCCAAAGTACCCACAAGCAGCGAGCCAATAAGCCCGGGCGCGTAGGTGACGGCAATGGCGTCAATATCGTCCCAGGTAAGGCTGGCATCGATAAGCGCCTGGGCAATAACAGGGTTAATGACCTCAATATGACTGCGCGCCGCTACCTCTGGTACAACACCGCCATAGGCCGCGTGAATATCAATCTGCGAATTAATAACATTACTCAAAAGAACACGGCCATCTTCAACAACAGAGGCCGCAGTTTCATCGCAACTACTTTCAATTCCTAGAACTTTCATCTGCAGTAATTATAGACTACCGGGGTGAAAATAGTAATACTTGGACCAAGCGGACGCATGATTGAAGGCGGTTTGCTGTTTTAGGTATAATTAATTGAGGTGGCGAATAAGAACACCTTATACATAATCTAGTCTAGAGTTGCCCAACCTTACGAAAGGTAAGAGACGTGATATCAGCCAGCAGAGGCTCCGCGGAGTTTAGCCGGAAGCAATATGCGGCGTTTAAGCGCTTTGGCATTCCCGAGCTACAGCAAAGGCGAAAAGTCATTGTCGTTGATAGCGAGATGTCCTACGAAGAGGCGATCGGTAATGCTGTCGTTCCCTCGGAAGGGCAAGCGATTCATGCAAAAATGAAGCCGCTTCTTCGGGTTGTAGATGTGGTGTACTACGGATATGATGACCGGCTTCACCTGGGTCAAATTGTGGTACATCGGTTTATTGTTAAAAAAGTCGTCACTTTGTTCAAAAAGTTCCTTGCGCTGAAGTTTCCGATTTATTCGGTAATTCCTGCTTCAAAGTTCAAGTATATTGACGAAGATTCGATGCGGGCGAACAATACTACGTCATATCGGCCTGAAAAGCGTTCGGTACACCGCGTGGCTGTTGCAATCGATTTCAACCCGCGCACGAACCCCTTCGATACGAGGCTGTATGATGGCAAGCCCAATCGTCCTAGGGGTGCGGTGTATAGCCCCAAGGCTAAGGGAGCGATTTTCGAAGGAAGCGCAGTACTGCGGGCTATTACCGAAGAAGAACTAGAATGGGGCGGAGGCTGGGGTAACCGGAAAGCTATTCCATCGACCAACTACTTTAAAGATCACGATGGCTATTACGACTATCAGCATGTTCAGCCCAACGATAGTTGGCACGATAAGTTCTTTGCCGAACAGGTTCCTCGGGGCATCTGATGGCTCGTAACTGATGTGTGTCTACTAGCCATCTTATTAATCCCGTTTTCAACGTTGAGTAGATTTATTCCGTTGGAGGCGGGATATTTCTTTGGGGCTTGGTATACTGTTTAAATGAGCTTTTTACTCCATCCCACAAGACGCCTTTTTGTTTCGCTGCTTGCTGCCAGTCTTGTGGGTGTTGGGTTGTTCGCTGTCGGTGCGGTGCGAAACCAAAGTTTCGACTTTTGGTATCTTTCTTATAACCTGGTTCTTGCGCTCATTCCGCTCCTTCTTGCTGTCACGCTACAGAAATTGCTAAAAGAACAAGAATGGAAACGCTGGCTGCCGCTTGTGGTGACGTTTTTGTGGGTTCTTTTTTTGCCGAATAGTTTTTATATTGTCAGTGATTTTATTCACCTGCAAGAGACGCCCCGAGCCGATGTAGTACAAGATGTTGTGATGCTAATGCAGTTTAGCTTTATGGGGCTCGTTTTTGGCTTTATGAGTTTGTTTATGGTGCACCGCGAATTTATAAAGCGGGTCAGCGCCAAATGGGCCGCTCCATTGGTGGGGGCACTCCTTTTTCTTAGTAGCTTTGCGATTTACCTGGGCCGTGATTTGCGCTGGAACAGTTGGGATATTATCGTGCAGCCTTTTGCGATTATCGCCGACATCTTCGACCATATCTTCCACCCGATTGCCCATCCCGAAATGGGGAGTATAACGCTTAGTTTCTTTTTTATGCTGGCAAGCATGTATGCAGTAATCTGGTACACGGCGGCGTATCGAAAACGCCCGTAGACAGGCACTATCAGTCTGCTTCTTCTTGCAGGGGTTTTAACATGTTTATATACTAGCTAGCGACAAGAAGCTCCCAATATGAAAGGTGAGAAAATGTCACAACCAGAGTTAGTGGCCCCGGAAAATGCATCTCACGAGCTCAAAGCCGCAGTAAGAGTGGTCAATTACCTTTTGAAACAGTCAAGTGTGACAGAGATGACCGCCAGTAACATCCTGGGAAGCAGGACGAGCAACGGCATTATCATCATTCGTAACGACAGTAACGACATATGTGTGATGAACGAAACCTATGCGCTACTGAAGACTGCAGGATATCGTGATCCGCTTATAGTGACCGTTGGTGTAATAGTATTTACTCCGTAGCTCTACTCTGGTGTTTAGGTGGAGGGGTTAAAAGCAATCTCCTCCACCTAAACGTCACTTACGCATATAAAAGACGCATGCTAGATGCGTTTTTTTTGTGCGACCGACAATCATGTAGGTCGAGCCTTTTTATTAGTGATAGAATAGAATCATGAAGCAGAAGCTAGCGAATGGGGTGCGAAAAGTATTGCCGGTCGGCGCAGTGCGGGTTGCTGAAGAGGCATACCGCAAAGGGCGTGAAGAGCTTATTAGCGCGCGCTATGGCAACCCTGCAAAAAACCTAAAAGTCATTGCCGTAACAGGGACAAATGGCAAGACCACAACCGTTAATTATATTAACGAAATTTTAAAAGAAGCCGGGCTTAAGACGGCAATGTTTAGCACGGCGCTTATCGAAGTTGCTGGTAAACGACAGTTGAATGACCTCAATGCTACCGTTGGAACCACGCAGCGAATGCAAGAATTTTTTCGTGACGCTAAAAAAGCCACGGTTGACTATGTGGTACTCGAAATTACCAGTCATGCCTTGCAGCAACACAAACTTGCTACTGTTCCCATAGAGGTGGCGGTGATGACAAATCTCACTCAGGATCATCTGGATTATCACAAAACGATGGATAACTATGCAGCGGCAAAGTCGATTCTGTTTCAAAACGAACCTAAATTCATTGTTCTTAACCGTGATGATGATTGGTACGATTATTTCAACCAGTTTCAGGCCGGTGCCCAAAAAATTACCTACGGTGAGCATGAAGAGGCTGAGGCAAAAATTGAGCACATTACGCTGTACAAAAAGGGCAGTGAAGCTACGGTAGTTATCGACCATCAAACCACGCTCGAGCTGGCAACAGCACTTCCTGGAAAGTTTAATGTATCCAACATGACTGCCGCTGCCGCGACTGCTTATGTGCTAGGGATGAAGCTCGATGACATCATAGAAGGTGTAGCCAACCTCGAAGGTGTACCAGGTCGTTTTGAACGCGTGGTTGAAGGCCGGGGGTACGATGTAATTGTCGACTATGCCCACACTCCTGATGCGCTTGAAAAACTGCTCGAAGCCGCTAAATCGGTCACTAAAAATCGTGTTATTTTAGTATTTGGTGCTACCGGTGATCGCGATAAGAGCAAGCGTCCGATTATGGGTGAAATCGCCGCCCGAGCTGCCAATAGAATTTTTTTAACCGATGAAGAAAGCTACAATGAAGACCCTCAGGCTATTCGCGACCAAGTCCGCGAAGGTATAGAGGCCGCTCGGGGTAGTGCAAAACTTACTGAAATAGCCGATCGCCGCGAAGCGATCGCAAAGGCGCTCTCTATTGCCACCAAAGACGACACCATTCTTATCACTGGTATGGGCCACGAGCAGTTCCGTATTGTTAACGGTGAAAAGCTACCATGGAATGATGCCGATGTCGTTCGTGAAATTCTAGTAAAAGGTTAGTAGTAGTTTTCGTGGTGAAGCTGGCGGTGAATGCGCATAGCAATTCGCTCGCCGATTTTCGCCCATAAACCGTATACGTGCGGGTTAACAACAAGGTCGTATGCCCCAATGTAATCGGTGACTTCTTTATTAAAGCTGGTTTTGAACCGGCCCATGCCGTAGTAGGGGTGGTCTGGGTTGTTAATTTCATCCGATGGTGGCGTTCCACACAAATCGTGGACCGTCACGCCCTTTTCTTTCATCCATTCAATCACGCGCCATTGCAACAGGTGGCTGGCGCCGTATGCCTTACGTTCACGGACTGATGCCCCGTCTTTGTAGGTGCCCTTCTTCCCAAATGCTATAGCGTAGGCACTTGCTACAATTTCGCCCTCAAAATAAGCAAAAAATAATTGGCCCAAGCCGGCCTGAGAGTATCGCTGCCAGAATGCTTTGTAATACACATAGCTTCGAATCGTAAAAGAGCCGGCGGCGGTGATAGCCAACAGGTCGTACATTTTTTTACAATTTTCGTCAGTGGCGGCAACTTGTTTAACGGTGACGCCATCGCGCTCGGCCCGTCGAATGGCATGGCGGCCTTTCTGATTCAAGCGTGCCATAACAGTCTCAAGGTCATCAGAGACATCGAGCGTCACCGTTGAAACGTTTGGTTGAATCGCGCGGACCTTTTTTAGCCCCAACTTCATCATATCGGTTAGCGTTTCATCGATTTTTATCAGTTCCGGCTCGATTTTTATCATAAAAACGCTGTTTTTTCGAGCAAACGCCTTTAGGTCAGAGAGTATCGCCTCGAGTTGTTGTGCGGTGGTGATACCTGGACCTTTTGGTACGTACCAAAGCTTGTACAGGCCTAAAAACCGCTTTTCAAGCACCGTTATGGCCAGGTCGTCACGCAGTATAAACCGTGGCGTCCATCCGCTTGAGGCTTTTTGCTCGGCAAACTCGTGCCCCTGAAGTACATTGCCTCCATCGGGGTTGGCAAGGATGTGAGTGTTCCAGTTATCTTGCTCGGCGTTATCTGCAAATCGAATCATCGTATTTCTATTGTACCGTATGTGCGTGAGAGAGTATTGGATAGACAAAAATAAAGCCCCATTCACAAAAGGAGCGAGGCTCTACTTTTGTGAATGGGGCGGGCTGCGTAGAAGTAGCCTGACTACCTTGGCCGCTCCGTGATTTCATCTGCTAGGTAGAAAAGCGGTGGGGCAGCAGATGAGTAACGGGTAGCAACACGACTCCAGTTTAACCTCCACGCTTCCTGATCTTCGGATGTCAAAAGACCCTCAACGGACGGGTCGGCATACAGCCGGATTCGCGTTTTAATGTGCCGCCCCAACGTATCGCCTCTCTCCCATCGAACAACGTATACTTTTTTGGCCGGGGCCACTCCCTCCTGTTTTGGTTTGTGGATCAGGTGAATGTGTTTGATATGTTCTTCAATGAGCTTGGGGCTAGTGTTTGGCGGAACAAGTAACCTCAGCTTGTCTATTTTCATTCAGTTACCCTCTGTCGCGTAGGCGGCTAGCAGTCCATCATACGATACAATAAATATATCGTCATCGCAATAAGCTTTATAAAAGAAAATAATTCAGCAGGGCGCATGGCCTTATCGACTAAACGCATAGTAAGTGATATAGTACTTTCGCCGGCAAGGCACTCCTTAGTGAAAGAAGGTAAATAAAAGTGTCTGATGCGAGTGAGATCCAAGAGATTTCTTTTGATAGACTTGCCCCGCTTCTCAAAAGATTTAGTAAGTCTGACCCTAATACGGCGTTTGTGCTGACTGCCGTCCCAGCCGGATGTAGTAGGTTACCACTGCGCTCTCGAGCGTGAGGGGGCATCTTCTTCCTCGATACAAATCAGACTCAAAAATTCAGCAGCGGGTCCGGCGGATGTTGCCAGGGAGATAGACCACTGTTTTGGTTTTACAACACAGATTATTCTTTTGGTTGCTGGTTTAACCACCAACCGTTATCGCAGTATTTTCTTCGGTATTGCAAATAACACTATTGAAGAAGTATGGGTTGATAACGAGTCGGAGTAGACTTTCATTAAGGAGTAAGCGCATGCGCGGGCGATTCATTTCGCTTCCGCGTATGCGCTTTTCTCTTATGTAAAAAATGCAATTTAAAGTGTGAGTGGTACAATTAAACATATGAGCGAAGAATTAATCAGTGCATATGATATTCGCGGCACCAAAGAAACTGGGCTCACGGTTGAATGTGCCTGGAATATTGGTAAAGCCCTTGCCGATTGGCTTCCGACTGCCGGAAGCGTAGCGGTAGCCTACGTGCCAACACAGATCGATATTGCCAGGGCAATAATTGAAGGGCTACGCCTACAGGGACGCAATGTTATTGACGGTGGTAACGGCGGTAAAGATGCGGCCAAATCATACGTTGCTACGGCTAAACTATCGGGCGCCGTAGTTGTTGGATTTGACGAACTAGAAAGTCAGATTACAATCGAGTTATATAACGATGAAGTAAAACTGATTGACAGCAGCAGCGGTCTCCAGGAGATTCGCGATCTTATCGAGGCGGGCAATTTTGTTCCTGCGGCGGTAAAGGGTGAACTGACCCAGTTAGTTTAGTTCGTTTTTATAGCAAAATTAGCACTCGCGTCTTGCAAGTGCTAATTTTTTTCTTTACAATGGAATTATAAATAAAACGGAGGAAATGTTTTATGACTGTACCGATTAAACCTCTGGCTGACCGCATTGTGGCGGTACGCGAGGTAGCTGCAACCAAGACTGCAAGTGGCATTTATCTACCAGATAACGCTAAAGAAAAGCCAGTTATGGCAACGGTGAAGGCTGTTGGCCCTGATGTAAAGGCTATAGAAGTGGGTGACCGCATTGTTTACAAAGAATATTCAACCTCGGAGCTAAAAATCGATGGTACCGAGTACCTGATCGTAAAAGAAGAAGACGTTCTAGCAACTGTTTAATATTCGGGCGATGTGTTCGCCACGTTGGATACGTACATTTCGGAAAACACGTATTTTGCACGAACGCTGTGCAAAATACTCTCGGGAAGCGAGAGCTTTCCTGAAACGTAGTATCCAGCGTGACTCGACAAGTGAAGCAATTAATAAGGAGAAAAAATGGCTAAAAAAGTTTTTTATGATGATGACGCACGTGCGCGCGTGCTCGGCGGAGCAAAAATGCTCTACGATGCAGTAAAAGTAACCTACGGGCCAAAAGGCCGCAACGTGGTTATTGCCAAGGGATACGGTGGCCCAACGGTAACGCACGATGGCGTAACGGTGGCTGAAAGTGTTGACCTTCCTGAAAATGACGATGAAACACTTGGGTATAAAGTAGGGGCAGAGCTTATTAAGCAGGCTGCAAGCAAGCTGAACAAAGTTGCCGGCGATGGTACTACTACCGTTACAGTGCTTACCTATAGCATTCTTAAAGAGGCTAACCGCCTTATCGCCGCAGGTCACAACCCCCAGGAACTTCGAAAGGGTATCGAGGCTGCGGGTGCAGAAGTGGTAAAGCAACTTGATGGTCTCAGCGAGAGCATCGAGGGCAAAAAAGCCCGTGTTGCCGAGGTTGCAACTATTAGCGCGGGTGACGAAACAATCGGAAAGTTGATTGCAAATGTTATCGAAAAAGTAGGCAAAGAGGGTGTTGTTACGGTTGAAGCCAGCCAAGGACTTGAACTTGAAGCCGAAGTAGTTGAAGGCTTCTCGCTTGATCGCGGGTTTGTCAGCCAATTTTTTGTTACCGATACTGCCCGGCAAGAAGCCGTCTACGAAAAGCCGGCTATTGTCATAACCGACAAAAAAATCAGCAGTGTGCAAGAATTTTTGCCAATGCTTGAAAAACTTGCTCAGGCTGGTAAAAAAGATGTAGTATTGATTGCTGATGAAGTTGAAGGTGAAGCGCTGAGTATTCTTGTGCTCAATAAACTAAAAGGTGTCTTTAACACGGTTGCGGTTAAGGCTCCTGCCTTTGGCGACCGCCGCAAGGAAATTTTACAAGATATTGCTACGCTTACCGGCGCAACAGTAGTAAGTGATGACCAAGCACTCTCTTTTGATACTGTTGGTCTCGAGGTAGTGGGTACGGCTCGCAAGGTAATTGTTGGTAAAGACGAGAGTACGATTATCGAAGGTGGCGGAAAAGCCAGTGACGTAAAGGCGCGCATTGCGCAAATTCTTGCTCAGGCCGAAAATGCCAGTAGCGAATACGACAAAGAACAGTATGAAAAGCGCGCTGCAGCACTTTCTGGCAAAGTGGCGGTTATTAAGGTCGGTGGTGCAACCGAAACCGAAATCGATGAAAAGAAATTCCGTGTTGATGATGCGGTTGCTGCTACCAAGGCGGCGCTTGCCGAGGGTATTGTTGCTGGTGGCGGAGTAACGCTTGTTAATCTTGCAGCTACCATTAAGGCAGACGGGGCAGATAGCGGCAGCGCTGGCCGTCAGATTTTGAAAAACGCGCTTAAGCAGCCGTTTTTGCAAATTACGGCAAACGCTGGGCTCAACAGCGAGGCACTTCTTGCGCAGGTAGAGGCAGGGAAGATTGGCTTTGGTATTAACGTAAATCAGCCTGAAAAAGGGCTCATTGATGTTAAAAAGGCTGGCGTTATCGATCCTACTCGTGTTACAAAAGAGGCAGTTCAAAACGCCGTTTCGATTGCCTCAACGGCAGCGACCATGGGCGCACTTGTGGTGGACATTCCAGAGGCTGACGCATCAATGCCAGGCGGCGGTATGCCCGGTATGGGAATGATGTAAAAGCCTATTAGGTATATAAATAGCCCTGAAAATATCAGGGCTATTTAATTGGTTACAAAAGTTAGTTCTCCACCCCCTTCCCCGTAGGAAAGGAGGTGGAGGCAGAAGGCTTATGGCTCGGTGAGTTTCACAGAAGCGCACGTAGCCGATTTTCCGCAGTGTCCAGACGCGCCTTGGCAGTCTCGACCTGGTCCAGCGCGGCCGCTATGGCCTTTACCGGACTCTTGTCCAGGCGGCTGAGCGCCGTTCCGATGTTGGAAGCAACGTTCTCGAGCATCGTCTTGAGTTTGGCCAGCTCTTGGCCCTGTTCGGTTTCACGATTACTCATGATTCTCCGTCCCCGAGTTGTGTATACTGGTGTACTCCCGATCTTGTGCAATGGTGCTAGCGAAAAAATGCCACAACACAATATACACGTTATATACGTATATTGTGTATATTGCAAGCATAAGTATTATTTTACAGATAGGTAGCATGCGTGTGTAGGGCGTTAATACCATACTATTGACAAGTAAGCATAAAAGGTATAGTATGAGTGTATGTCGCATGAAATACAAAAACAAACAGAAGACACATTCGCAGATATCCACAGGGACCTTAGGGTTGCGGGTCAAGACTCTGCCGAGATATTTGATGAAGCGTATAAAAGTAATGGCGAAAGGGGTGACAGAAGTCACCTGCTACTAGCTCGGGCGCTAGCTGAGCACGCTATTCACAATACGCCTGCAAGCCAGGAAAACGCCGATAATTTGCTAAAAGCTGCAAGGATGCAAGCTGCCCGAGATTTAGTTACGCGAACGCGCACTGTTTCTGCTGAGCCCGTACCTCAGAAAAATGAGAATGTGATCGTTACCAACGATGTCAAAGATTTTCGTCCCGAGGCATCAAAGGTAGATGAGAGTCAGTTGCAACAAATTGCCGATACCCTAAAAGTACCAGGTTCAACAATTGACGATACAGAGCCTCATCGTTAGACAGCGGGTTGTTGCGGACCTGAAAGGTAATCAATTTCTTTGATTATATCAAGCAGCGCTTGCGCACGGCGAGCTTCATCGGCAATATTTCGCGCCGCTTCGTGGGCTGGGCCAATAAGGGCTTGATCGTCAGTTGAACGAAGCAAAAGCAGGTACGTATCGAACTTTTCTTCTGGTGCGACATTTAGCTTATCTACCAATGGACGTAACTCGCTGAGTGCGTCTTTTTTGATTGACTCAAGGTCACTGCTTACAGTCGGCACAACGGGAGCTGGCATAGGGTCGGGTAGTGTTACGGGCATAGCCGCAACCTCTTCGACCGGTTCTTCTGGTACAACTACTGGTTCTGCAACGGGCGGTGTTGCAGCTGCTTCATCGGCCTGTTGATTGACACCGGCCAAAACCTTGGCTAGTTCTTGGTCATCGCTGATCGGTTGTTGATTTGTTGGTTGAATATCCATGCCCACCTCTGATATTAGTACTTATGCTTCTTTACTAAATACTGTATCATAGTAACAGTAGAACTCGCAAGTGAGTAAGTGGAGGGTAATTGAACAATGTTAGATGATAATAACGTACTACGGCAGCGGGACCCGGAAGGGGCACTGGACGTTGCGGCGGCACAATTTGAGCAGGCACGGTTTTCGGTACAGGTAGCACACCCCGACAATGATGGGCGACAGATAACCCGCGTGGTCGTTGCGGGCATGGGCGGTTCGGCACTTGCCGCACTTCTTGCCAAGGCATGGTTAAAGGCGGAGCTTTCGGTTCCGTTTGAGGTAGTACGAAGCTACGATTTGCCGGGCTATGTTGATTACAATACATTGGTGATTATCAGTAGTTATTCGGGAAATACCGAAGAAACGCTGAGTGCACTAGGCCAGGCTCGTGACAGATTCGCTCAGGTGGCAATTATTTCTGCAGGCGGAAAACTAAAAGCCGCAGCAGAGAAAGACTTGATTGCCTCGGTAGAGCTGCCGACTCATTTAGAGCCACGTATGGCGGTAATTTATAACCTGCGGGCACTCGTTGCAGTACTGGCACACTTTGGCGTGGTAAATTACGATCGTTTTGGAGAAATTGCCGATGTGGCCGACTGGCTCAAGCAAGAAACACAGCTGTGGACGAGCAATGTTACTACCGATAAAAACTACGCTAAGCAACTGGCACTTACGGCCGTAGGCAAAACACCTGTTTTTTATGCAGGCAGCCTTATGTCGCCAGTAGCGTACAAATGGAAAATCAGTTGGAACGAAAATGCCAAGAACGTAGCATTTTGGAACGAATTTCCCGAGTTTAACCACAACGAATTTATCGGCTGGTCGTCTCATCCCGTTGAGAAGCCGTTTGCGATTTTTGACCTTATCAGTAATTTTGAACACGCTCGTATTCTAAAACGCTTTGAAATATCCGATCGTTTGCTGAGTGGTAAGCGCCCAAAGGCGAATAACGTCATGCTAAAAGGCGACACCGTGATTGCTCAAATGCTATGGGGAAGTATACTGGCCGATTTTGTCAGTATTTACGTGGCTATTTTAAACGGAGTCGACCCGACACCGGTAGATTTGGTTGAAAAATTAAAGACTGAACTTAATACTTAGGTCTAATCCGTATTTTCTCCGAAGCGGGTGGCGCTCGGCGGGGCAGCGCCCAAAATTGTTTTGGCCCTATGGACAAAAAATTTTAGGGGCGGACCGGGCGACAGGACCCGCAAGGCGCAGATATATCAGTGATAATGTCGCAACGATTCAATAGGGTCTTTACGCGCAGCCCGAAGTGCCGGGTAAATGCCAAACAGCACTCCAACGAATAAAGACGTCACAAAGGCAGCCACCGCTACCTGCCAGCTAAAGGCCGGGGTAAATGTAAGGAAGGTGCTGATAATAAATGCCAGGCCATAGCCGCCAATGTAGCCGATAAAACCGCCAAGCAAACTAATAATTAGTGCCTCTGTTAAAAACTGCAAAATAATATTACGGTTACTGGCACCTACGGCTTTTCGAAGCCCGATCTCCCGGGTTCGTTCGGCAACGCCAACCAGCATAATATTCATAATGCCAATACCGCCGACAAGCAGGGAAATGGCGGCAATAATCGTCATTACGCTGGTAATGGCAAAAAAGAATCGGCTGGTAGGCTGGGCGATGTCGCTGCCTGAAAGAATAGTGAAGTCTTTTTCATTTTGATGGTTTTTGAGTAAGCGGTCGTTTACTTTTTTCATGATAGCCGGCAGATCACTGGCATTTTTAGCGCGTACATCAATCTGTTGAATCTGGGCAATGCCTTCGTGAAAACTTTTACCGCTTTCGAGGCTAATAAGCGCTGCGCGGTCAAAATCAACACTGTTAAAGTTAATCGGATCGTTCATATGCTTTAACACACCGATAACAGTAAAGCTTTGGCCGCGGACCTTAAATGTTTGGCCGATAGATTGGTCGGTTCCAAATAAGTCGACAGATAGCTTGCTGCCGATGACTGCCGTGTCACGATTGGTGACGCTGTCGATAAATTGGCCGTCCCGGATGGGCAGCTTGGTGATATCTGCTAGTTCTGGGGTAGTAGCAACGATCGTGCTTTCATTTGCCGTAGTGTCGCTATCTTTAACGCTGCCGTTGATTATCATAATAGGTGCGGCTGCTTCAACGCCGTCTATTTCCTGAATGTCGATAAGATCGTTTTCGGTAACCGTACTCGTGGTGTAGGTTTGTTCAGTCGTTGGGTTGGTAAGGCTGTCAAAGTTTTTCGCTTGGACGCCAGGACGCACAACAGCAATATTGCCGCCGAGTGCATCTACCTGCCCCGAAATTACCTGGCCGATACCACCGCTGAGCGATAGAACCGTTGTAATGCTCGCAACACCTATCGCAACGCCAAGCGTAGTAAGAATAGTGCGTGTTCTTGTGTTACGAAGCGAGTGATAAGCGTTTTGAATGTGTTCGAGTAAGAATAATCGCATTATTTTTTCTTCGCTTTCGCTTTTCGCTTTTTGGCTGGCTTTTTTGGCGGTTTTTCTTCGGTATGATGCATACTAAGCGGTATTTTTGTAACCGATTTTTCCAGTGTAATAGGAATTTTGGTGTCGCTGGCAATTTTACCATCGAGCATATGAATCACCCGGCTGGCATAGGTGGTGAGGTCGGGGTTATGCGTCACCATAATAATGGTGTTGCCGCGTTTATGAATGTCAGACAGCTCTTCCATGATAACGTGGCTGGATTTGCTGTCCAGATTGCCGGTTGGCTCGTCTGCCAGAATAATTGACGGGTTGCTTACAAGCGCCCGGGCAATTGCCACACGTTGCATCTGGCCGCCCGAAAGCTGCCACGGCATGTAGTATTCACGCTCAGAAAGATGAAAGTTTTTTAGTACTTCGCTGGCTTGCTTAAGACGTTTTGTCCTGAACATGCCGTTATAGGTAAGGGGCAACGCAACGTTTTCAATGACGTTCAGGCGGTTAATGAGGTTAAAGCTTTGAAACACAAACCCAATTTGCTGGCTGCGAATACGGGCATGGTGTGCACTGCTCAGCCGTTCGATTGATTTGCCGTCAAGAAAGTATTCGCCATCGTTAGAATGATCAAGCAGACCCAAAATGTTAAGCAGCGTTGTTTTGCCGCAGCCGCTCGGTCCCATAATAGTAATAAACTCACCTTTTTCAATCGAAAGGTCAACGCCGTTAAGCGCATGATGTGTGGCATCGCCCATACCATAGTGTTTGGTAAGCCCTTTTAGTTCGATGACGGGTGTTGAAGTTTTCTTGGCCATAGCTGTTACCATTATATGAACCTCAAGTCCTCAAAAGCAACCGCGTAATAGGCGTAAATAATACAACTGATGTCATAAGAGAGTTTTTACCTAGCTTGTAGCTGCTATAATAAAGCTCAATGGAGAGGTGGCCGAGTGGTTGAAGGCGCACGCTTGGAAAGCGTGTATTGGGGCAACTCAATCGCAGGTTCGAATCCTGTTCTCTCCGCCAAGCAAAAGAACGATCAAATGATCGTTCTTTTGCTTCCTTGAATATGTGGTAAATTTATTAGCCCGTCCTCCGCGTATGCGCGGAGGACGGGCTTGATGTCATCGTCCCTTTCGGGACTTAAGTTGAGCAATGGCCATTGGCAGGTGTTCCATCTTGCCCTCGTAAACGCCAAACAGATACCGCTCTCTGATCCATATGTGACCGTACACTGCTCTCAGCTTCTCCTGCTTCTTTGGCTTGAACTTGGCAAGCGTACCCGGCAGCTCATTCATGAACTGAGAAAGAGAACGACCTAGAGGACGGTAGCCACCGAGCGTACCCAGCAAGGGCTTGTCGCCGTCAAGTAGCCACCAGCGTGCCCTCTGGGATATCACGAAGTCACCGTTTGCGAGAAAGACTTCTGGATCGTTATCAGTCGTGCGTATATACAAAAACGCTCTAGAGACTGCACGTTGTTCGAAATAAGGGTCGCTGCACAAAGCGGCGACACCCTTCTCTCTTGCCCATTCCTCCAATTTCTCGAAGGAGAGAATATCCTGGTCGTTAAAATCCATAAAGCTCATGCTTCACCTACTTCTTCCGAGTAATGAATGACTACGGTATTATATCATAATAATTGGTAATAACAACTTTCTGTAATCTGATATATCCTCTGATTTCATTGCAAAAAATGTGTTCATTCTTTAGAGTAAAAACAGTCTTTAACCATAAACGAGTTCCTGTTTCATGTATATACAACAAAAACGTACGCTATTTTATCGCAAAAAAATATTTCTGTGGCCCGTGTGCAGTATTCTTGGTGTCGCTATTATTGTACTGGCAGCGTTTCGTTTAAGCCCTTGGCCGGGCGCGCTGGTGATTCGGGCGGTGTTTGAAGACAACAGCAGCAAGGTAGAGCAGGCACTGCAAAAGCATTTGCCAAACAAACCTATAACGGTGCTTGCCGACCAACAATACAAAAAAGGTGATGGCAAGGCACTGCTCGATGTCTATTTTCCCGAAGAGACCGAACCGGGTGCAACACTTCCTGTTGTAGTATGGACTCATGGTGGTGCGTGGCTATCGGGCGATAAAAGCAACACCGCACCTTACTTTAAATTACTTGCGAGTGCGGGCTATACGGTCATTGCGCCTAATTACTCGCTCGCTCCCGAGGCAACGTACCCAACGGCAATTCATCAGTTAAACGATGCCTACAAGTATATTCAAGAAAATTCACAGCGCTTCCACGCCGATACCGACAATATTATTCTAGCAGGTGATTCGGCCGGCTCACAGCTTTCAAGCCAAATGGCTGCTATTATTACCGACCCAACCTACGCAGCAGCAGTGAAAGTTGAGCCTACGCTAAAGGCAGAGCAGTTAAAGGGCGTATTGCTTAGTTGTGGTATTTATAAAATGGAAGGCCTTACGCAGCCATCACCAGAACTTCCAAAGATTGTCGGGTGGGGAGATGACGTAACCGTATGGGCATACAGTGGGACGCGCGATTTTTCAGACCCAGTTATAAAGCAAATGTCGCCATTTTACCACGTGACCGATGCTTTCCCGCCAACGTTCATTACTGGCGGCAACGGCGATCCGCTCACTGATGCTCAATCGAAGCCATTTGCCAATGAGCTGGAGTCGATGGGAGTAGAAGTAACACGTCTTTTTTACAAAGCCAACTACCAACCATCCCTACCGCATGAATATCAGTTTAACCTCGATAATGAAGCAGGCAAGGACGCGTTGAAGCAAATGATTACATTTATAAAAAGTGTTACCCAGCAGTAACCTGTAAAATCCTACCTCTGCTACACTGAGGATACTATGAAGAAAATAACGGGTCGTTTTGGAGCACTAGAATCAGTAGCTTTTGCGAGCGGATTTTCCCTCATGGCGTTTGAGCTGATTGGCGCGCGTATGCTTGCACCAGCAATCGGCAGTTCAACGTATGTTTGGACAAGTGTCATTGGGGTTATTATTGCGGCCCTGAGCGCCGGATACTTTTTAGGTGGCAAGCTGGCTGACCTTCGCGGTCGACCGGGAGACATTGCCTTACTGTGTCTTACTATTACCATTGGTATGGGTGCCATGTTGCTGCTGTTTGATAGTACGATGGCCTGGATTGTCCAGACGCAGAGCGACCTACGCTTTAAAGGGGTGATTGCATCATTACTACTGTTTGCGCCAACCAGTCTTTTGATCGGCATGCTGAGCCCGTACCTTGTGAAGCTGAAAATTACTTCTTTGCTCAGTTCCGGTCAATCGGTTGCCGGTCTGAGTGCCTTCGAGTCAATTGGGGGCATTGTGGGCACATTTGTGACAGGTTTCATCGTCTTTAGTTATATTGGCGCGCGTGAGGCGCTCGTGGTGGTTGTGGTGCTTATGGCCGCCGCCAGTTGGCTGCTCGAGCCACGCAGGCGGTGGAGACTTCGCCTTGGAGCGATGATTTTTGCTATGGGCATAATTATGGTGCCGCTTCTCATGACAAAAAATGATATTGTGCGCATTGACACGCCAAGCGCCAATTACGAAATAAAAAAAGGCCATATCAATGGAGAAACAAGGCTGCTGCAATACGTAACAACCGGACCATATGGTGCTCAGTCGGGCATTTATGTTGACCAGCCAAACGAATTGTCGTTTTGGTACACCAGAGAAGCAGCGCGGATGGTCGAGCTGGCTCCCCAAAAGCAGAAAATACTTATTTTAGGCGGCGGTGCATTCACATTGCCCGAATATCTGGCCCGCAGCTACCCAGGTAGCCAGATTGACGTGGTCGAGATTGATCCAGGGTTGCTTACGGTAGCCTCAAATTATTTTGACTATCAGACGTTTTCGAACGTACATACTATAAACGATGATGCCAGGGCGTATATCAATACCACCTCGCAGCAGTATGATATCGTCATCGTTGACGTGTATAACGATAGCGATGCGCCATTTTCGCTTATGACCCGTGAGTACGCCGCCGCGCTCAATAGGATGACAACTCCTGGCAGTACTATTATTGTTAACACGGTTGCTACGGAAGTTGGCCCCTGTTCGGAGCTTTTACGAGCGGTAGATGCAACGTACCGCTTGGTGGCACCGTACGCGGCGTTATCGCGAGTTGCTACTACCAAGCCGTTGCAGCGTGCCAACCTACTACTTGTTTATAGAAAGCAGCCATACACATTTGCAGGCACCAAAACGCTTAGCTCACTTGGCGGGCCTACGTATACCGATAACTTTATGCCCGCCGAGCGCTTGCAGCAGCAATGTCAGCCGTGGAAGTAGAAGCCAACATTCTATTGACATAAGCGCAATTGTGTGGTTATATTATTACAGTATGTTTACAACCGAAAAACCACCTAAAACTTACTCGGACAGGTCTGACTGGTATGACGCCGGACGCCCTGAGAGTGAGCAGCGTAGCGTTAGGGAGATGTTTAAGGGGGAAGTTGATTTAAACGATCCTAGAATGCGACTACCTAAGGGTGCGATAACGATAAGTGTTAATGCACAAGCACTAACACGTGCTACTTTTGAGGGGCTATCCGAAGTAGTAGAACGTGTTGAAAACGAACCTCCAGAAGTGGACGTTATAACGGATGACATTGAACGAATTGATAGTTCGGGTCAATTTTTACTGACAACCAAAATGAGTGGTGATCTTAAGGCGGGTGCTACAGACTCTCTTAAAAATATGACACTTATCTACGGGCCTGAGGCGGACGGACAGGTTAACGATGGTGAACGTGTTCCTGCTGCGGCCCTAATTCACGATACGCTCTCTGACGAAGAGATGAAGGCTTTACTGGCTACACTTCCAGAAGGCGTGCCAGTGATGGACGCCAGGACCAATAAGCTTCTTAATCCTGTAGAGACCGAAAACAATGAAGTTGACCTCGAAGCTCAGAAAGAGGCAAAACGCCGATTGGGAAGAATTGCGCTTGAGAAGCTTGTTTTGCAAATGGAAAGAGAAGCCGCTGAATACCAGAAACGTCAGAAGGAGCGTAGTTCTAAGAGTAGGACTTATACTCCTCCTTACAACTCTGATAGTAGCTCTCAAAAAGCTGATACGCCCAAGAGCAATGACTATGAGGATTTTTTGCATAACGATACTACGGGCAAGACACGCCGCGGCGGTTTTGGATATGGCAAGCCTTCTTCGTCTGATTCCTTTAAAGAACCCTTTACCTATTGGGCATCAGCAGACGATGCTGCAAAAGAGCAAGAAACATACGACAAGACAGGTGCTTCGGACAAACGTCAACAGGATGAAAAGATTCCTGAGAGCGAAGAGGTTCGAAAACACAGAGAGCGTATGGAAGCAAAAGCTGAAGCCGAAGCAAGGGCCCGTGAAGCTGCCGCTAGGGAAGCGGAGCGTATGAAAGCTGCCGCTGAGGCAAAGGCTCGCGAAGAAGCTGCCGCCAAAGCAGAAGAATATGTGAAGGCATCTCAGAAGATTGCTGCAGAGCGCATGCAAAAGGCCAACGAAAAAGCTGATGCAGATAAGGCGATTGTTGATGAGGCTGCTCAAGAAAAATTTGGACGTTCTTTTAACGAGCTTGATGACAAAGAGGTACGATCACTTCGACGAGAGGCGGCAAAGAAATATCATACTGACCATGAGGGCGATGGTACGGCCAACCGAGAGCTATTTGAGGTATTCGAACATTATACTGATAAAGATGCGTAGCGTAGGGGTAGGGATATATTCAATACGCTATATATAGCGTTGTAAATAACAAACACACCACTATAAGGTGTTATTGTGTATGTGGTAATAAAAACACGCCAAAAAGCTTGAAAACCATACATGTAGGGTCTATAGTTTTATTTAGACACTACATATGTAGTAGTTCAATAAAAACACACATTTAGCAAGGAGGGTATTTGCACCGCTACAACGGTATTTTTCCTTGCGCCCTAGGAGAGAGGGTAGATGTGCATAAACATAAAAATGTAGCATAGGGGTATAAGGGATGAGCGAAATACAGGTTATAAAGCGCGATGGTACTCGGGAACCATTTAACGCAAACAAGATAAACCTGGCACTCGTGAAGGCAAGTGAGGGCTTGCCGGATCAAATCAGCAAGGTAGTGCAGGTTGCAACCGAATTGCAGCTGACATTATTTGACGGTATTACCAGTGAACAGCTGGATGAAGCAGTGATACATACGGCACTTCAAAACGTTAAAGACGACCCGGATTTTGATAAAATCGCCGCCAGGTTGCTTCTTAAGAATATTTACAAAAATATTTTGGGTAACTACGAAACCGAAGCCGAGCTAAAAAAACTGCATGAACAAAAGTTTGCTGAATACATTAAAAAAGGTGTGACTGACGGTTTGCTTGACCAGCGAATGAGCAGCAAGCTGTTTGACCTTAAGGCTCTGGCTAAAGCACTCGATCCGGCACGTGACCACCTTAGCAAATACCTCGGTGTAGTCACTAACAAAAACCGTTATGCGCTGCGCAAACAAAGTGGTGCACCGATTGAAGTTCCACAGTTTACCCACATGCGTATTGCCATGGGCCTTAGCTTCAACGAAGAGTATCCCACGGCTGCTGCTATCGACTTCTACAAGCACATGAGCAACCTCGACTATGTTCCTGGCGGCTCGACTCGTGTTAACGCCGGCGGTTCGTTTCCGCAGCTATCAAATTGCTTCCTTTTGGAAATCCAGGACGACATGGAATCGATCGCAAAGGGCGTTCGGGACGTTATGTGGATTGCTAAAGGCACGGGCGGCATTGGCATCAGCCTTAACAAGCTGCGTGCTGCTGGAAGCCCTGTAAAGACGACCAACACCGAGTCAACCGGTCCGATTCCGTTTATGAAAATGATCGATACAGCACTGTTTGCTGTCAGTCGTAAGGGCAAAAAAGCTGGTGCAGCAGCGCTGTACATGGAAAACTGGCATCTGAATTTTCCACAGTTTCTTGACCTTAAGCAAAACTCTGGCGACCCGTACCTTCGTACGCGCCTGGCTAACACCGCAGCGTTTATCAGCGATGAATTTATGAAGCGTGTGCAAAAAGACCAAGATTGGTATTTGTTTGACCCAGCGGCAGTACCCGAACTCCCCGAGCTCTACGGTGCCGAGTTTAGCAAACGCTACGCCGAATATATAAAAGCGGCCGAGCGCGGTGAAATGCGCGAGTTTAGTAAAATACGGGCGCGCGATCAATTCCGCCAGATTTTAATTACGCTTCAGGCAACCAGCCACCCCTGGCTTACGTGGAAAGACACCATTAACGTACGGGCGCTAAACAACAACACTAGTACGATCCATCTTTCAAACTTGTGTACCGAAATTACATTGCCACAAGACCAAGACAACACGGCGGTCTGTAACCTGGTGAGTATTAATCTTTCGGCGCACCTGAGCGAAGACAGGGTATGGGACTGGGAGCGCTTGTCGGCGAGTACGCGTAGTGCTATTCGTCAGCTCGATAACCTGTGCGATATTACCAATACGCCAATTCCCGAGGCTATGCACAGTAATACGCAAAACCGTGCGCTCGGTCTTGGTATGATGGGCTTTACCGAGGTAATTGAACGACTTGGCTATAGCTACGAGTCGGAAGAAGCTTATGATCTTATGGATAAACTCACCGAGTTTATCAGCTACCAGGCAATTGATGAATCGGCCGATATGAGCAAAACCCGTGGTACCTATCCAACATTCAAGGGCAGTGGCTGGAGCAAGGGAATACTACCGATTGATACGCTTGACGAACTGGCAACCGACCGCAAGGTAAAGGTTGAAGTAAACCGCAAGACTCGCCTTGACTGGGATGTTCTTCGCAAAAAAGTGAAAAAAGGTATGCGCAACGCAACGCTTATGGCGATTGCCCCAACGGCAAACATTGCCCATATTGCCGGTACAACACCGGGAATTGACCCGCAGTTTGCACAAATCTTTTCTCGTTCAACGCTGAGCGGCAAGTTTTTGGAAGTAAATGTCAATTTGGTAAACGACCTCAAAAAATTAGGTCTATGGGATGAAGTAAAAGAAGACGTACTGCGTTTGCAGGGTGATGTACAACAAATTGACTCAGTACCGCAGCATATAAAGGATGTATACAAAACGAGCTTTCAGCTGAGTCCATACGCCTTTATTGAAGTGGCTGCGCGCGCACAAAAGTGGGTTGACCAAGCGATTTCGCGCAATATGTACCTTGAAACGCGCAATATTGACGATATGGTAGACATCTACAGTGCGGCGTGGAAAAAAGGCTTAAAGACAACATATTATCTGCACGTGAAGCCGCGACATCAAGCCGAACAAAGTACAGTTAAGGTAAATAAAGCCGAAAACAGTACAGGCGGCGCACGAAGAGCTGGATTTGGATTCGCAAAAAAGCAAACGGTATAAATAAAAGTAGAAAAATAGGGGGATAAAACAATGGGTATGAACGCAAGCACAATTATCGATGACGATATGACACTAGAGGAAAAACTGGCCGCAATTGAACAGGCAATGCAAAACGCACAGGCGCAGGCTAACGATGAAGCACAGGCAAACGGCCAAGTTGCCGCACCGCTTGACCCAGCCGACCTTACTATGTGCGAAGGCTGCCAATAGGGCAAAAGTACAATGAAAAATATCACGAAACGAATAATGAAAGGATTGGAACGCTATCATGGCAGGTATTCTCGGAACAGGCATACAAGACGGATTATTACTTAAACCAATCCATTATCAATGGGCAATGGATCTTTACGACCAGGCGGTCTCTAACACCTGGTTTCCAAACGAAATCCAGCTAGGGCAAGATTTGGCCGATTGGAAAAAGATGAGCGATGAAGAGCGCCACGCCCTAACGTTTTTAATGAGCTACTTTAACCCGAACGAATTGCTAGTAAACAAAGCACTGGCTTTTGGGGTCTACCCGTACGTCAATGCGGCCGAGTGCCACTTATATTTGGCCAAGCAAATGTGGGAAGAAGCCAACCACTGCATGAGCTTTGAATACGTACTCGAAACCTTTCCAATTGATCGTGAAACCGCCTATGCGGCGCATGTTGAAACGCCAAGCATGGCCCGAAAAGAGGAGTTTGAGACCAAGTTTATCAAGCGCATGACCGAAGAGACGCTTGATATTACGACCACTGAAGGCAAAAAAGATTTCGTCCGAAATTTGGTTGCCTACAATATTATTCTTGAAGGTATCTGGTTTTACAGCGGCTTCATGGTGGCGCTTTCGTTCCGCCAGCGAAACTTGCTTCGAAACTTCGGTTCGCTGATTGACTGGGTGGTGCGCGATGAAAGCCTGCATCTTAAGTTCGGCATTAATCTTATTCTAACGGTGCTTGAAGAAAACGAAGACCTTCAAACCGAAGAGTTTGCCAATGAAATCAAGCAAATGATTCTTGACGGCGTTGAAATGGAAGAAGCCTATAACCGAGACCTGCTGCCAAACGGTATTCTGGGCCTGAACAGCGACTACATTAACCAGTACGTAAAGTATTTGGCCGACCGCCGCCTGGAAGAACTTGGCTTTGACGCCCACTATAAAGTAAGTAACCCTGCAAAATGGATGGCAGCTGCTAATGACACGCTAGAGCTGGTGAACTTTTTTGAAAGTACCAACACCAGCTACGAAGTGAATTCTGGAGGTGCCACGAAAGGGCAAAGCCCAAGTGCCGACCGCGATGAAAACGACCCAGATGGCAGTATTCTTAAATAACAATTGTTACGACAAGATAACCGACCGCAAAGGCGAAAGATGAACAATGCAGACAGAAATTGAAGTAAAGTTTCCCGATGTTGATTTTGCGGCCGTGCGCCTGAAGCTTGAAGCGCTTGGCGCGGTATGCGAGCAACCCATGCGATTGATGCGCCGGGCAATCATAGAAACGCCTGAGCTTGAGGCAAAAAATGCCTATGTGCGCATACGCGATGAGGGCAATAAGGTAACGCTAACTTATAAGCAATTTGACGAACAGTCGCTGACGGGCGCCAAAGAAATCGAGCTAGTGGTGAGCGATTTTGAAAAGACAATAGCCCTTTTTGAACAAGTAGAACTAGTACAAAAATCATTTCAAGAATCGCGCCGTGAAACCTGGCAGCTGGGTACTGTCGAAATTGTGCTCGATGAATGGCCATGGCTGAACCCCTATATTGAGGTAGAGGGCCCTAGTGAACAAGGGGTAAGAGACGTTGCTGCCCAACTTGGGTTTGACTGGAGCGATGCGGTGTTTGGTAAAGTAACCGAACTGTATCAACGGCAATATCCGAAGGGTGATTCAAGTAAAACGGTGACGGTTCCGCATTTAACATTTGACGACCCGCTTCCGGCAATTATAAGCGGCCAGCCTGAGGGCGTGTAAACGAGAGAGTAAAGAGGAGTATACTAGGACATATGAAAACAAAACTTCTCATATTTGGTATAACGGGCGACTTAAGTACGCGCAAATTGCTTCCCGCAATTAAGCGTATTGTGGCAACAAACGCTTATGATGATCTTGAGATTATTGGTGTGTCGCGCCGCGAAGTAAACGTAGATGAGCTTTTGACGAGTTCGCTTGGCGACACGGCACTTGCCGGGCGCCTGTCTGTTTTTTCGATGGACCTTGCAAAGGCCAGTGACTATGAACGCTTGCGTGAATCGTTGGCGCTGGCGGACGATGAACAGCTTTTGGTGTATCTTTCTGTGCCGCCCCGAGCTGCCGCGCAGATTGTTGATTTTTTGGGTGATGCGGGTATCACCACGCCAAACGTAAAATTATTGTTCGAAAAACCGTTTGGGGTGGATTTAAACTCGGCCCAAGAGGTAATTGAGCGAACAGCACGACATTACAATGAATCACAGCTGTATCGGATAGATCATTATCTGGCAAAAGAAATGGCGCAAAATATTGCGGCACTTCGCGGCGGGAATGCACTGCTGAGTCATGTATGGAGTAATGAATCGATCGAAAGCATTGAGGTGCTGGCTCTGGAAAAAATTACCATTGAGGGCCGGGCGCAGTTTTATGAACAGGTAGGTGCGCTTCGCGATGTGGTGCAGGGTCACTTGATGCAACTCCTTGCGCTGATTCTTATGGATATTCCTGGCGAATTTGCCTGGGAGAAGCTGCCCCAGGCTCGACTTGCGGCCCTGCAGCAGTTGCAGCCGGCAAATCCTGAAACGACTGTGCGAGCACAATACGCAGGCTACCAGGAAGAGGCGCAGAATATCGGTAGTCTTACGGAAACTTTTGTATCCTTAAAATTGCAGTCAACGGATCCGCGCTGGAAAGATGTGCCCCTTGTTCTTACGACAGGTAAGGCGATGGATAAAAAAACAACCGAGATTCGTATTAACTTTCGTAAATTCCACGAGGCTCAAAGTAACTGCCTGATTTTCCGGATTCAGCCGAATGAAGGTGTAGAAATTGACTTGAATACGAAAAAACCAGGCTATGAGCGCGAATTTGAAACGCGCAAACTGGCGTTTACCTACCCGGAAGACATCACGCTCCCCGATGCGTACGAGCACGTTATTATTGATGCTATCCGTGATCGCAAGAGCTTATTTACCAGCAGCGAAGAGGTACTGGTCAGCTGGCGAATTTTACAGCCGCTTTTAGATGCTTGGGCAATGGATAATGCACCGCTTAAAAAATACCCTGTTCACACCTTGGTCGATACGTTGTTGTCTCAGCCCTAAATCAGTACAACGTGCTTATTCTTGCTATACTAAGTTGGTGACAAAAGTCCAAAACTAAACGTGAGGAGGCAATGGTATGACCATTAACGATACACCCATAGCAACGACTAACGCGCCACAGCAGGGTGGGGACCAATCGCAAAGCCAGCATCAGGATGCGTCTTGGTATGCGAAACGGTTGATTTTGAAATTGCAACTTGCAAAGCAGGTATATGAAAATGAGAAAAAAGGTATCGATACGAGTGCAATCGTTTACGATATTACCGATAATAAACCGGTATTTTCGCATGATGTTAATTACGAGCACTACGCGGCGAGCATCAGTAAATTATTTGTTACATCGCTGCTACTTGAAGATTTAAGGGCAGGTACGACCACGCTTGATACTCAGGTAAGCTGGGACGCGAGTGATCGCCGCGCCGGTGCGGGTGTGTACGATTCTGCCAGCTCACCGCTCACCGCAACTGTGCGCGATGTTCTATTTGATATGCTTAATCATTCGGGTAATACCGCCGTGCGTATTATTGTGAACAAAGTACTTGGCGGGGCAGATGCGGTAAACCAGCGATACGCATCGGAATATCCAAACCTAAAGGTGACCAAGCTGCAGCCAGTTGCGGGTACATCTGGCTTTTTGCTTGGCTATACAACGGCCGGCGAAACCAATTTTATTCTTGATAAGCTCTACAGCCAAACCGACACGTATGGGGCTTTTGTAAAAAACGCATTGGCTACCAATATATTTGACGATTACGGGCCACGCAGCCAAGTAAAAGACAAAGACAACATTACAGTTATCGATAAGCAGGGCCAACTAAACGATCCAGAAGGTAACAACCGTCATGATGTTGGGGTGATAGAAAACGCCAAGAATGGTCATAAGCTTCGCTACGTGCTGATGACCACTAATTACGAGCAGCCAGCCGGCGTGCTAACGAGTGATGCGGTTGCATCACTGCAGGCGTTTGGGCGCGATATGCTGCGCTTTGAGGGTGACAAGACACCGAAACCAACCGAGCAGCCAGATAGCCTTAAAAGCCAATCTGAATCTGCTGTTGAAAATAAGCGAACTGTCTACTAAAAAGATTACACATAGCATATGTAGCGTATAGTAAAAAACATTACACGCTACATATAGCGCTTTTGATGAAAAACGTGCTATAATGAAATCCCATGGAAACATCACACATCATGGGACAAAAAGAAAAATATATATTTGTAACTGGGGGTGTACTCTCGGGGGTAGGAAAAGGTATCACCGCGGCCAGTATCGGTGCCGTGTTACAGGCCAAAGGTGCTATCGTTTCAGTTCAAAAGTGCGACCCGTATCTCAATGTAGATGCGGGCCTTTTGAATCCTGCAGAACATGGCGAATGCTTCGTAACAAAAGACGGCGCCGAAACAGATCTTGACCTGGGGCACTACGAGCGCTTTTTGGATTTGGAGCTAACGCAAAAGAACGCAACGTTATCGGGCCGGTTGCTATCAGAGCTTATTGCCGATGAGCGAGCGGGTAAATTTGAAGGTAAAACGGTACAACTGGTGCCGCATCTTACCCAGGCGATTCAGCGCGCTATTATAACGGCCAGCAAAGGAAGCGATGTTCATATTGTTGAAATTGGGGGAACGGTAGGGGACTACGAGGGGTTGAGCTACATCGAGGCAATCCGTGAGTTTTCCCAAAAAGTAGGCCGCGAGAACTGTTTATTTGTGCATGTGGTGTATGTACCGTTTATTGGTACCAGCAAGGAGTTTAAAACCAAACCTGCTCAGAATGCCTTAAACGACCTGCGTGGCTTTGGGATCGTGCCCGATAGCGTTGTGGTGCGTACCGATACGCCGGCGCCTATAGCTGTAGCTGAAAAGATTAGTCTGTTTGGTGGCGTCCCACAGGCGAACGTCCTTTTAATGCCAAATGCCGATACGGTGTATCGTATCCCGCTTAATATCGCCAGCAGCGGACTGCACGACATGCTCACAAAGTTTTCGGGTTTTAGTAAAAAACCTGACTTGTCATCGTGGAAAAAAATAATCGAAGCTCAAATGAGTACACCGGAAAAAAGTGTAACGATTGGCCTGGTGGCAAAATACATGGACAACGAAGATACCTATATTTCGGTGATTGAAGCGTTAAAAGCTGCTGCGTGGCACGAAAAGGTAGGGCTGAATATTCAGTGGATAAATGCCGAAACAGCTACCGATGATGATTTTTCTAAGGTTGATGGACTGTTGGTGCCCGGGGGCTTTGGCAAGCGCGGGATAGATGGCAAAATTGCTGCAGCTCGCTACGCGCTCGATAACAACGTGCCATACCTTGGTATTTGCCTAGGACTACAGGCGGCGGTTATTGCAGCGGCCCGAAAAAGCGGTCTTAAAAATGCGCACAGTAACGAATTTAGCGACACTAAGGATAACGTGGTCTACATTATGAAAGGGCAGGCCGGTAAAGAATCAACCGGGGGTACGCTACGACTGGGCGATTATCCGGCTACACTTTTAAAGGGTTCAAAAGTGGCAGATATATACGGCGATACAGAGGTTATAGAACGTCACCGTCATCGCTACGAAGTGAACCAAAAGTTTACTCAGCAAATGACGGATGGTGGCCTGGCTATTTCGGGTACCTCGCCCAATGGCAAGCTGGTTGAGTTCGTTGAGGCACCGCAAAGTGATTATTTTGTTGCCACGCAGGCCCACCCCGAGTTTAAAAGCCGACCGTTTCGTCCGCATCCTCTTTTTATTGGGCTTATTGACAGTGCAGTACGTAGTAAACATACCTAATGATCGGGGGTGCTATAAAAAGAAACAGTTTTTATTTTACCTCTGTTATAATGAAATGTAATGGATAAAAAAATCGCAACCATTGTACGCGAACTATTTGCAGCAGAAGTGCAGGTGGTGCTTTCGCGCCCCGATGCACAGTTTGGCGACTATGCAACGAATGTGGCAATGCAACTGGCAAAACCGCTTGGAAGAAATCCACGCGAAGTTGCCGAGGAAATAGCAGCAAAACTTCGTGAGACTGGTGACTTTTCTGAAGTAACGATTGCTGGTCCTGGCTTTATTAATGTGCGCGTAGCCGCAAAAAGTTTAGCTACCGCATTAGAGGAAACCTGGAGTGATCGCTACGGAGAAAACCAAGACGGGGCAGGCAAAACGGTTGTCGTAGAATACCCGAGCCAGAATATGGCAAAACCGTATAGTATTGGGCATCTTCGCCCGGGCAATCAGGGTTGGGCAGCAAAACGCTTGATGGAAGTAACTGGCTGGAACGTTATTACCGATAATCACCTGGGCGATTACGGTGCACCGTTTGGTATTTGGGTAGTGGGTTTTTTGAAATTTAGCAGCGATGAAGCGTTAGAAAAAGACGGCGTGTATGAACTGGGCCGGGTGTATATTGCTACTAAAAAAGCACTCAAAGAAGAGAAGGAGCGTGGCGAAACCGCCCTTGCCGATGAAGTCCAGCAGTGGCTTTTAAAGCTTGAAGGCAACGACAACGAAGCTGTGGCTTATAGCAAGCGATTCAATGAAATTTCGCTAGCCCATATTCATGACATTATGGATCGGTTAAAGATTTCGACCGATCACGAACTGGGCGAGGCCTTTTTTGCGCCAAAAGGCAAAGCCGCTGTGCAAACGCTACTTGAAAGTGGTGTGGCTATCAAGAACGATGACGGCTCAGTTATCGTACCGCTAGATGGGTTTGACGTACCGCTGTTGGTGCAAAAATCAAACGGTGCGGCGCTGTATGCCACGACCGATCTTGCGACCATGCTTTACCGCGAGGAAACCTGGCACCCTGACCGCGTGATATATGCGGTCGGTAACGAACAACAATTTTATTTTAGCCAGCTATTTGCACTTGCCAAGAAACTTGGTATTCACACCGAACTTATTCACTTGTGGTTTGGCATGATCGATCAGCTTAACGAAGACGGTACCCGCGAAAAAATGAGCAGTCGCAAGGGCGTAGTGCTCATGGAAGAATTGCTTGATACGGCCGAAGAAAAGGCACGGGCAATTGTGCAGGGGCGCGATGTATCCGAGGATGACGTTCAAAAGATTGCTCTTGGCGCCATTAAATTTAGCGACTTTGCCGCCGATCGCCGTACGAACATTTTATTCGATTGGAAAAGTATTTTTGCGCTGACTGGTTTTAGCGGGCCGTATATTCAGTACGCGGCAGTGCGTGTTAATAAAATTATTTCTGATAACGGCACACCAACGGAAGTCGATTTTCGGTCGTATAGTTATGAGCCGGAAAAAGCGGTTATTGCAAAACTGTTAGAATATCCCGAGGCAATTCGTTTGGCCGCACGAGATTTGGAGCCGCATAAAATTGCAACCTATTTGTACGAACTTGCGCGCGAAATGAACCGGTATTACGAACAAACACCAGTAGCAACGGGCAACGTGACCGAGCTAGAAAAAGCAGCACGTCTGCAGCTTCTTGGTAAGGTAAGTCATGTATTCTCCCACGGACTTGGTGTGCTGGGTATTGAAGTGCCAGCAAAAATGTAAAAGTCGTTTAGGGAGAATATATGACAGACAAGACATCCAAAAAATCATCACCAAAAACTACGGCAATAGTACGTGCTGCGGCGCTAAAAACACGTAGTACTCGCCACGTAAATGGCTTTGTGACGTTTATTCGAACGCAGGGCGTGGTAGGACTTGCGGTGGGGTTGGTGCTTGGCGGTGCTGTAACGGTCATGGTGAAGTCGTTGATTGATAACGTGGTAATGCCACCGATCGGGTTTGTCTTGGGCTCGTCTGAGGGTTTAAAGGGCCTTACATGGAACCTTGGTAAGACTTCTGTGGGCGATTTTGCAGTGCTTCACTACGGTGTATTTTTGAATGACCTCATTAACTTTCTGGTGATTGCATTGGTAGTGTATTTGGTGGTACATGCGCTTGGCTTTGACCGGCTTGATAAGAAAAAGGAGTAGGTGTTATGCAAAAGAGCGACAAACAGTGGCGGGATATACTAACGCCCGAGCAATTTGCAATTTTGCGCAAAAAACACACCGAAGCGCCGTTTAGCGGTGAATATGATGGGTTGTATGCCGATGGTATATACGCCTGTGCGGCGTGCGGTCAGGTGCTGTTTGATAGCACCACGAAATTTGATGCCCATTGCGGCTGGCCCAGTTTTTACGATGCCAAGCCGGGTGCCGTTGAGTTTCATGAAGATGATAGCCTGGGGTCGGTTCGCACCGAAGTGACATGTAGTAATTGTGGCGGGCATTTGGGGCATATTTTTGAGGGCGAGGGGTTTGGCACGCCAACCGATAAGCGGTTTTGTATTAATTCGTTGAGTTTGGCGTTTAAGAAGCGTGATATGTAATAGGTATCCCTGTTCTCTCCTAGGGAGAGAACAGGGATACCTGGTGTTCAGCGCCTGAAGCCCTTACCGGGTGAGCAGTTGCAGGGGTAGGAGCTGCAGTCCCGGCAGATTGCACCCTTGAGTTGGCACAGTGCTGATCGCAATACCGCAACGACCTGCTGTCTCATGAGGTTCATGAGTATCCTTTCGTAGAGGAGGGCTGAGGGATATTGTATATCTAATGATATACTAAATATATAATATGTCAATAGCATCATAAAAATAAAGATATTAAGTGTTTTTGTGATTTAAAAAAACTCTGTACAATAAAGCTATGACAAAACAAGCAAAAATCCTCTGGGTCGACCTGGAAATGACAGGACTCGATGCCAATAACGACCTTATTCTTGAAGTTGCGGCCATTGCGACTGATTGGGACTTCAACGAAATTGCCACCTATGAGGGCATTATAAAAAACGAAGATATGACGCTCGATGAACGCCTGGCGGCAAACAGTGTGTTTTGGGATGCGAATCCCGAATCAAAAAACGGCCTTGTTTTACAGAACAAAGACGGCAAGGAACTGGCCGAAATTGAAGATGAACTATTAGAGTTTATTGATGAGCATTTTGAAAAAGATGCACCGGTACTGCTTGGGGGCAACTCTATTCACATGGACCGGCGGTTTATTGTGAGCCAGTGGCCACGGATTGACGCCCGGCTGCATTACCGTATGCTTGATGTGAGCGCCTGGAAAGTGGTGTTTGAGGGTAAATTTAAAAAGAAATTTGCTAAACCCGAAGAGCATCGTGCACTCGGCGATATTCGCGGCAGTATTATGGAGCTAAAATATTACCTTACAAAACTGAATGTTAAGGTGAAATAACGCAATGACCCATAAAGAACTTGATGACTATTTGCTCGGTTTTCCAAACACCTGGCTCGATTTTCCATTTGGCGAAGATACATCGGTGTATAAAGTGGGAAATAAAGAAGCAAATGATGGGAAATTGTTTGCGATTATTGCCGACAAAAGCGATCCGCTTCGGTTGAGTCTTAAATGTGACCCACAACTCGCATTGGTGCTACGCGAAAAATACGAAACGGTTGTTCCTGGCTATCATTTAAGCAAAAAACACTGGAATACAATTCTTTGTACAGGGCAGCTTCCTGATGATGAGATAAAAAGCCTGATACTTCATAGCTATACCCTTGTTACTGGCAGTTAGCTGGTTGCAGCGGTAAAATCTTCGAACTGCTTTTTGATCGGTTGCATGTTTTTGTCGGTAGCCATAAGGAACTCTTTTAGAGATTTGCTGTTGGTGCTGGCGTAGATGTCTTTCATAAGGGCTTCAACGGTGCCAAGCTGGTAGTCCATTTCGCGTGGATATTTTCGGTCAAAGACAGCGTTTAAGCGAGCGTCCTCAAGCGTAGCTGATAGTTTTTCACCTTTTTCGGCAGCTGTAATTTTACTGTCGATTTTTTTGACATCAACACCGTTATTCAAAAGAGGCCCGGCAATATCGCGGCTGGTGTTTGTGAGAAAAATAGTCAGATTGCTGTTGGTGCCGCGCAGGCTGCTGCTTTTTATGTTTTTCTGGGCGGTGGTACTGATTTTTTGTAGCGCTATAAGGCGAGCCGCCAGTGTTTGCATTTTCTGGGTTGGCCCTGGGGCACTGCCGCTTGAAAGCACGAAAATTCCGGCGATAATTGCGACTATCAACCCTCCACCTACCAGCATAAGGAATTTTTTGTTATCAAGGCCAGGCTTTTTCTCTTGAGGAGCGATTTCGTTGAGGTAATCGATAGAGTATTGGTGTTGGTCTTGATTTGGATACATATTGCTTTTATTTAACCATGAACGGTACGAATGTAAAAGGTTAAAGCATAGTTGCTTTACGTTCCTTCGAGTCCTGTCATCCGGTTTGCCCCTAAAATTTTTTTATTGGTTACAATAAAAACAATTTTGGGTGCTGCCCCACTGAATGCCACCCGCGGTGAATGCAAAGATTGATAGCTGGTTTCAACTTTACTCCAACAGAGGTATAATAGAGGTATGCAAGATGCCAAAGAAGAAGTGCGGGCGCGTCTTAATATCGAGGATGTGATTAGCGAGTATGTTCAGCTAAAGCGCGCCGGTCGTAACTTTAAGGGGCTTAGCCCGTTTAGCGGTGAAAAAACACCTAGTTTTTTTGTGAGCCCCGACAAACATATATGGCATGATTTTTCTTCAAACAAAGGCGGCGATGTATTCAGCTTTGTGATGGAAGTCGAAGGTATGGACTTTCGAGGTGCGCTTGACCATTTGGCGCGAAAAGCCGGCGTTGATCTTAGCATCTATGAATCAAAAGGCAACCAGGACCTTGCGCGCCGGAAAAAACGCCTGCTGGAGGCCAATGATCTGGCAGCTAACTATTATCAGCATAGCCTGCTTAAAAACGAGCACGCCCTTTTGTACGTGTCTAAAAAACGCGGCCTTTCCCGCCAAATCGTACAGGATTTTCGTATAGGCTACGCACCCACGAGCGGCGATGCATTGGTGCAATTTTTGTTAAAAAAAGGGTTCACAAAAAATGAACTTGCCGATGCCGGGCTTACGAACCGGTTTGGTGGTGATATGTTTCGCGGTCGCATGACCGTGCCGCTGATGGACGCTACGGGCCAGGTGATTGGTTTTACCGCCCGGATAATCGTAGACGACCCAAACGCACCAAAGTATCTGAACACTTCGCAAACAGTACTCTATGACAAAGGCCGACACGTATTCGGACTGAACCTCGCCAAAGAAGCAATCCGCACCAGTGATTATGCGGTTATTGTGGAGGGGAATCTTGATGTAGTAAGCAGCCACCAGGCGGGCGTTACCCAGGTAGTGGCAACCGCAGGAACGGCCATGACCGAAAACCATCTGCGAGCGCTTCGCCGACTTACGGGCAATGTACGCCTAGCGTTTGACGGTGACAAGGCGGGTATTGCAGCGACCGAACGGGCGATTCCGATTGCCAGTGAAGTTGGTGTTGACCTTACAATTATTACATTACCCGGGGATGCCAAGGACCCGGACGAGCTTATTCAGCAAGACGTATCGTTGTGGCAAAAGGCAATTAACGATGCCGAGCCGGCTGTCGATTGGATTTTAAGCCAATATGGCAAGCGCCAAGATATTACCACGGCAGCAGGTAAACGGGCCTTTACGACTGCCGCACTGGCCGTGGTCCGCGGACTGAAAGATCCTGTTGAGCAAGACCATTACGAGAAAAAGATTGCCACGATGATTGACTCGTCACTTGAAGCGGTAAAGGCAAAGCGTGCAAGCGTGCAGCCCGAGTCACAGGCGCCGCTCAAAAGACCGGTTGCCTCGATGCAGCCGGTAGCAGCAGATCCGTACGCGTATCAGGATAACGTGCTGGCAGCTGCCCTTATTGATGCATCGAGTCAAGACTTGTTTGCGCGTGTCGATAGCATGATATTTGCCGGCGAGCAACGGCAGGCGGTAGCAAGCTACTTAACGCATCATGGCGGCAAAGTAGTGCAAACGACTCCGCAGGGCTTGCAAAAATTCGATACGTATGTGAAAATATTACTATTGAAGGCCGACACCCGATATGCCGATTGGGACGACAAAGATCGTTACTTTGAAACGGCACGATTGCTCCGCCAAGTTGAAAATGAATACAAAAAACAAAAACAAGAGCAATTAACCAAGCAGCTGCGCATAGCCGAAAGCAATGACGATGATGCGCTCGCTGAAACGTTACGCACGCAACTTAATACACTTATAAAGGAGATAACTCGTGGCCAAAGATGATATAACCCCACCAAAAGTTAAAGATGATTTGGTAGTTGACGCAAGTGGTGGTCCGCTAAGCGACCTTGATGAACCAGCACTTGATGAGCTGGTAGATGAAGAAGAAGACGATGTTGATACGCTCAACAGCGGTCAATATTTTGATGATGTAAGTGATGACAGTGTTCGTCTTTATCTTCGTGAAATTGGTAAAATTCCCTTGCTTAATGCAGAAGAAGAACTGGCTCTAGCGCAAAAAGTAGTTGCCGGTGACAAAAAAGCTAAAGACAAAATGGCTGAAGCTAACATGCGTCTTGTGGTTTCGATTGCAAAACGCTACAGCGGCCGCGGGCTTGATTTCCTCGATCTTATTCAGGAAGGCAACACTGGTCTTCTTCGTGCCGTTGAAAAGTTCGACCCAGATAAGGGATTTAAATTCAGTACGTACGCGACATGGTGGATTCGCCAGGCGATCACTCGTGCAATTGCCGACCAGGCCCGTACTATTCGTATTCCCGTGCACATGGTGGAAACCATTAACAAGCTGCTTCGTACACAACGTCGCATGACTCAGGAGCTCAACCGTGAGCCAACCATTGAGGAACTTGCGAAAGAACTCGAGATGGAACCCGACAAGGTTGAATACGTTATTAAAATCAAGCAAGACATTACCTCGCTTGACGCTGGTGTCGGCCGTGATGGCGAAGACGAAGACTCTGTTCTTGGTGACTTTATTGAAGACGAAGACGGTGAAACGCCCGAGGCTTCTGCAACCAGCCAGCTCTTAAAAGAACAGGTACAGGCAATTCTTTCAACGCTTGCTGAGCGTGAACAAAAGATTGTTAAAATGCGTTTTGGCCTTGAAAACGGCAAAAGTCACACGCTTGAAGAAGTAGGGCAAGAATTTGCCGTTACCCGTGAGCGTATCCGCCAAATCGAAGCCAAAGCACTTGCTAAGCTTCGTAAGCATAAAGATGCTAAAAAATTGCACGAATACTTGGGCTAGACTTTACAGCGCAAAATAGGATAGTGAAAAAGCCCGCCGAAAAAGCGTCAGCATTGGAAGTAATTCCAACGGGCTTTTTCGAGCGGACTATAAGTCCTGGGGACGTGTGAACACTAGATTAGTGCCATCGTATATCTTCATTCCCACGAGCTTGTGCTTATTGGCGGGATGAACAATGATAAAATCCCCGGTAGTGCTTCTCTTTGTTCCCGTAACGATCCTGGCTACATCAAAAGGTGGGAAGCGCTCAATACTAATCTCGGCAAAAAGACGCTTTCCTTTCGGCGCGATAGCGACATTGAGGGTGCTGTTTCTGACATCCCGTGTAACCCAACAGGTTATCTGGGTCAAGAAAACGGGGTAGTCTTTGCCGTTAATATCAATGCTCAGCACCCGTTGTCTGTTGTAATAGATGTCGGAGGTAGTCACGATATCCTTCATTTCGGGAGTTGGACTTTACTATTTAGACAGATAGCCGGCTAAATGTAAATAACCTCCAATAAAATAAAATTCGATAACAGACTCTCTTTGAGAGAATTAGTATTGTTTTGTGATGAAAAAGCCCGCCTGAAAGAAGCGGGGTGTCAGAGAGAATCTCTCAGACGGGCTTTTTCAGACGGGCGGGTCTACGGAAGAAGGATGAGCTGGTTGTCAATGCACACGCCACTCACCTTGGTGTAACGCCCCACCTCTTCGGTTACGCAGTGGAAGCGGCGGGTGCATTGGTTACGAAAAAATGGCTGCAGTTTCGCTGGCATTCTCCAGGTCACCACTTCACCGGTTTCTGGATCGTCAAACACGAGGTCTCCGCGAACATTGACAAGGACAATTTCTTCAGTTCTGACTTCTCGCAATTCCATTTCATCGCCTTTTTCAACGTAAACTTGCCGGTCAGTGAATTTACTCACTCTCATCACACCTTCACTAGTAGGTAAATTTACATTAAAACATAAAAACTAGAAAGTCAATGCATTTTAAAAATGTATGGCGGCGGTAATTGTATCGATTTGTTTTTGAAGATGTTCGGTATCCTCATCATTCATAACGTAATAATCGGCAATAGCGATAGGGCCGCCTTTTTCGATATTTTCAATTTCTGCCCAGTCGCGTTGATCGACTTGTTCGGGAGTAAGAGGGCGGTGCGGGCGGTTGGCCATACGCTGCTTGCGTACATGTTTTGGCGTGACGGTGGCAACAACCGTCAGCTCGCCAGGAAACTCGTGCTTGAGTGCTTTATATTCTGTCCAGGTATATAATCCGTCCGCCACAATCCGGTGCTGGCCGGCACCAATAAGGTCGTGAATTTGGGTAATAATACGCTTTACGACAAAGTCTTTGCCCTCTTTTTCGCGTAGTTCCTCGCGAATTGGTTGTTCGTTTTCTTGAGTGAGTTCAAGTCCGCGTTTTGCGACTTCATTGAGTACGATTCCACCAAAATATACTCTTGGGTGTCCTTTTTCGGTTAAGTATTCAACTGCTGTACTTTTGCCGCTACCAGTAAGACCGACGAAGGCGATAATCTTGACGTTTTCGTGATGATTCATGCCTATAGTGTAACAGATGAAGTATACTGGTACTATGAAGCGCCTTGTTGTTATTGACGGAAAATCAGTTTTTTATAGAGGCTACTATGCAATGCCCGGCCTCAGCACGCGCGATGGAACGCCAACCGGCGGTGTGTTCGGCTTTGCCAGTTTAGCTCTTGAGATCATGAAAAAGCTCGAGCCCGATTACGTTGCTGTAGCATGGGACAAAAAAGGAACCAGTATTCGAAAGCGGCTTGAAATTTTGCCAACGTACAAAGCTGGCCGCAAAAAACCGCCCGAAGATTTTTTTGCGCAGATTCCCATGCTTAACGAATTGCTCGATGCCTTTGGCTGGCCGCTGTACGAGCTTGATGATTACGAGGCCGATGACATTATGGGTGGTCTCGCCCAGCAGGCAACCGAAAAAAACATTGAAACTTGCCTTATTACCAGTGACCTCGATATGCTGCAGCTTATTGGCCCACTTACACATGTGTATGCGCTTAAAAAAGGCTTTAGCGATATTGAACAATTTAGCGTAGAGTATTTTGAACAAAAGTATGGTCTAGGTGTGGACCAATTTCTAGATCTTAAGGCGCTAAAAGGCGATAGTAGCGATAACATTCCCGGCGTGCCTGGTATTGGTGAAAAAACTGCTACACAGCTGCTACAAGAGTTCAAAACCCTCGATAGTATTTATGAACATCTGGCCGATATAAAACCAACGGTTGCTAAAAAGCTTGAGGCTGGCAAAGAGTCGGCCTACATGAGCCGCGAAGTTGGTAAGATTTGGTGCGATGTGCCGTTAAAGTTTGACGAAAAAGCCATGGATGCCCACGAACTCGATACAAACAAGCTGGCCGACTTGCTAAAACGACTTGAGTTCAGTTCGCTGGTGCGGCGCTTGCCAAAACATATGCAACAAACCGACCAAGCAAGCCTGTTTGATACTAAGCCTACCTCGGCGGCCCCTGCGCTAAAAGAAATAGCTTGGCCAGAAACGCTGTCGCTTGATGGCGGAGCTGAAGTATTGGTGCACGTACACGAAGATGCGGTGTGGATCTCAACCGACAAAAAAACAGTCGCCGTAGCGCCGCTTTCAACGGTAGATGCCAGTATTTGGCGAGCACTTGAAATGACCAGCGTGGTAACGTATGACGCGAAAAAGATGTATCATATGGCGCACGAGCAAGGTGTAGAGGTGCGATTTGATACTGTGCACGATCTTCGCCAAGGCGCTTTTTTGCTCGATCCATTAATGCGCGACCGCTCTATTAGCGGCCTAGCACGCGAAACGCTCGATGAAGCAAACCCAGGGCAAGTAATGGCGGCTTTATGGACTGCCTACACCGAGCAGCTTGAGGGCTTTAAAAAAGAGCCAAAAGTGGCAAAAGTTGCCCGAACGCTCGATTTTCCACTGACGTATATGCTGTATCGTATGGAGGCGCGTGGCATTAAAATTGATAAAAAACAATTTGTCGCCATGAGCAAAGAGCTTGGTGATGAACACAAAAAACTTGAACAAGAAATGTATAAGCTTGTTGGGTACGAATTTAACATTGGCAGCCCGGCCCAACTTTCCGAAGTGCTTTTTACTAAATTGCAATTGCCAACAACTGGCATTAAAAAGGGAAAAACTGGCTATAGCACCGGCCAAAAAGAGCTCGATAAACTACGTGGCCAAAATCCTATTATTGAGTTGATCGAACGCACCCGTGAGCTGGCAAAACTGAAAAATACCTACGTTGATACATTGCCCGAACAAACCGATGAACAGTCACGTATTCACAGCGATTTCCGCCAGGATGTAGCGGCAACCGGCCGGCTTTCAAGCAACAACCCGAACTTGCAAAACATTCCGGTACGAAGCGATCTGGGCCGTAAAATTCGTGAGGCGTTTATTCCCGAGGGTGATAAAGTGTTTGTTAGTGCCGACTATTCGCAATTTGAGCTGCGTCTTGCTGCAGTTCTAGCCGATGATAAGAAGCTTATCAATGATTTTAACGGCGATGCCGATATTCACACCAAAACGGCCGCCCAAGCGTTTGGCGTGTCCATGGATGACGTTACGAAATTGCAACGCCGCGCCGCCAAAGTAATTAATTTTGGTGTTCTCTACGGCATGAGCCCGCACGGGCTTTCGGCCGCAACCGGCATGAATTTTGTTGAAGCAAAACAATTCATTGACAACTATTTTGCTCTTCGTGCGCCCATTCGTAAATACATTGACGACACGCTCGAAAAGGCCAAAACCGAAGGCTACGTTGAAACGTATTTTGGCCGCCGCCGCCCAACGCCCGATGTCAGCAGCACTAACTTTATGGTGCGCGAAGGCGCCAAGCGTGCCGCTGCCAATATGCCGATTCAAGGAACAGAAGCCGACCTTATGAAAATGGCGATGCTGAAAGTCGATGAGAAAATTGGCGATTTGGGTGAGCAAATTTTGCAGGTACACGACAGTATTTTAGTAGAATGCCCGGCCGAAAACGCCGATAAAATCGCTGAACTTCTAAAAGACACCATGGAAAATATTTATCCAAAACTGGAAGTAAAGCTAAAAGTAGACGTAAGCATTGGTAAAAATTGGGGCGAGCTGTGATCATCCGAACAATAGCGTAAGGTTTGGAAGAAGTAATTGAAAGGTAACTATGACAATGGATATTTATAAAGCAGCAGGTGTTATTGTTCAAAATAAACAGCTTCTCGTGGCACGGTCAAAAGGCAAAACGCATTTTTTTGCGCCGGGTGGAAAAATTGAGGGCGATGAAACCTTCGAAGAAGCGCTTATTCGAGAACTTAAGGAAGAATTAAAGATGGACATTAAGGCAGGTGACTACGAGCTATTTGGTAGCTTTGATGCTGAGGCCGATGATAAACCGGGTGTGCAACTGCATATGACAACCTTTTTAATTAAAAGGTATGATGGCATTCTTGAGCCTGATAATGAAATAGAAGAGCTGTGCTGGGTAGATACGAAAAATATGGACGTAATTCCCATGGGTTCGATATTTAAGCATGAGGTATTGCCCCGACTTATTGCGCGTGGACTCGTCTCGTAGCTGTTCATGTGAATCGTGGAATTAGGAAAATCATTGCTATTTCTGCGTGCAAATTATATAAGTAAGTGACGTACGTAGTTGAACGAGGAAATGACAATATACAGCAATAGGAGTGGTACGCGTGGAGAAGCCGCATCTGCCTCGTATTGAGCGAGGTCAGAAGTTTCAAATGTGTGAGAGTCATACTGGTACGTGTCCGTTCTCGCCTGAACATCCTGAAGCAACATTCTACAACCTTTTAGGCTTTGTTCTGGATAATCCAATACCAGGGAGCCAGAAGGTAGTAAAGCCGGCCGATGTTCTTGTTGTAGATGAGGCAGAGTGGACGGTTAAGGTGGGGTGGTATGTAAAGGCCCAAAGGCTGGAGGATGGAGTGTTTTTCCACTTTACGCAGCGTATCGATGATAAAGAGTGGAGGCAACACCTTAAGTCTTCTGGCAAGCAGTCGTCATCAGCGTTGTGGGTATGTCACGTAACGGGTCCATAGTAAACGCGACCTTCCTTCCTTGTTTTTCATACAGACGAAGAGCTATACGTCGATGACATCATTGTCGGCGTATAGCTCGCTTTTAGTGTGACTATTGACTTTTAAGCATAAAAGTGATAAAATGTAATTATGTATAGAGGTAACGCATCACGAGTTGTTCCAATTGTATTGGTTTTAATTGTTATCGCCATTGCGATTGCAGCCCTGGTATCTGTAGGCCGGGCTATTTTTGGTGTTGACACGCCAACCAGCCAGACTCAGGTAGACATAGGCCACGAGGCATTGGTTAATACTTCTGCTGACCGCAGCGTCCGTATGACAGTACGAGGCCCGATTGTTGCCGATGAAGACTTTCGTTCGTATCAAGTAAGCGTTGACTCTTCAACCCGTACCCTGACAACCTACTCGGGTTACCTGGAAAAATCACTCGATATGAAGCAGTACGGCAACAATGTAAAAGCCTACGAAGAGCTAGTGTACGCCCTCGACAAGGCCAACATGATGAAGGGCGATGAACTCAAAGACGCGGCCAATGATACCCGAGGTATATGTGCCACCGGCAAAGTATATCAGTTTGAAGTGCTGCAAAATAACAGCACAGTAAAGCAACTATGGACATCAACTTGTAAAGGTTCGTCCGGCTCGTTTAAAGCGAGTGTTCCACAGGTAGAAGGCTTGTTCATAAAGCAAATTCCCGATAGTAAATCGTTACTCGATAAAATTCATATCTCTTCTGGCCGACTTACCTTATAATAAGAAGTGTGATAAATACCTTATTTTTTGACTGCTTTGGCGTCTTGTACGTTGATGTCAGCCATGCCTACTTTTCCCGCTTTCCCGAGCATCACGAAGCACTTTACGACTTGAACAAACAGGCCGATCATGGCTTTATTGATAGAACAACCTATACCCAGGCGGTTGCAAAAATTACCGGTGTAAGCGAAGAAGAAACGGCCCGAGCTTTTTCTCGTGAGCATGTTATTAATCAGCCTTTGATTGATTTTATAAGAGGCACACTGAAGTCTCGTTACAAGATAGGCCTCATCAGTAACATTGGCCGTGGCTGGATTCAGGACTTTTTTGATGAACATCAGTTGCACGATTTATTCGAGGTTGTGGTGATGTCGAGCGAAGAGGGGATTACCAAGCCAAATCCGCTTATTTTTGAACGGGCGGCTGATCGCATGAGTGTTTCGCCAGATGAATGTCTGTTCATTGATGATATTCAGGCCAATTGCGATGGTGCAAAGCAAGCTGGCATGCAGGCGCTGCTGTTTACGACAAACGACCAGCTACGGGAAGCACTAAAGAATACTATGCTTGTAAAAGAGGAAGAAAAATAAGATGAAAATCGACATAATCAACAAATCTCACCATCCATTGCCGCACTATCAAACCGAGCATGCCGCTGCCATGGATGCGCACGCCTTTTTGCCTGGTGGTCCGATAGAACTACAGCCGTTTGAGCGCATTGCCGTGCCAACAGGATTATTTATGGCGATTCCGGTAGGGTTCGAAATGCAGGTGCGTTCACGCAGCGGCTTGTCGTTGAAGTCGGGAATTGTGGCGGTTAACTCGCCCGGTACAATTGACGCTGATTATCGCGGTGAACTAAAAATATTGCTAACGAATATTTCAAATGAACCATATGTAATTCAAGACGGCGACCGCATTGCACAATTGGTGATAGCAAAGCACGAGATTGCTCAGTGGGTAGAAGTTAATGAGCTTGATGCAACCGCTCGTGGTGATGGCGGACTTGGTGGCACAGGTCGTTGATATTGACAAATATATTATAAAATGCTAATGTTTAAATAGTATTAAACCTCCAAAATAAAAAAATGTCACATTTAGAAATACCTGTTGTATCTGTAGAAAAAGCGAAAGGGTTTGACTCTCTGCATATATTTGCCGTAGAGGCGCTTCGGGATTATAGAAAATCACTCGCAAAGAATCAATCCTCCAGGGAACAGCTAGAAAGATATCATGAGCTAGCTGACTCAAAGAAGCTGAATTTCGCAAAACATCGCAGGTTGCGTGCATGGCTTAAGCTGAATGAGCTTCAGTCGGAAAAATATGCCCCCTCTCAGTTAAACGATGCAATAGAACGCAGTGACAAAGAGGTTGAGATAACTACCGACAGACTCTCTGGTGAGCTCGATACGTTTCGAGAAAAACATCTCAAAAAATATTCTCCAATGGCAAAGCAGCGATTTCAGGAGCTCGTATTCGCTAATGGCATGCCCTCTGCCGTTATGGAGGAGTACCAACGGGGCGGCGCGGAAAGCATTGTTGATTGGCTGGCACAAGAAACTCCAGGCGGCGAAGGCGGTGCTACTGATGAGCAGCTAGCCCAGCTTCTTGAGTGGAATATAGAAAAAACAGAAGAAATCGCGCAGAATCCAGAGATTATACGGACGTTAACTAAAGATTACTTTGATAACATTCAGCAGGCTACCGATGACGGCCGTCTTCATCCGGACTGGAGACAGGAAACGGCAAGGGTCGATGAAGTGGTCATAGGAGATATTTTTGACTTACGGTTTGTTGGCCATAACGATAAAGTACGAGGAGGTTCATATAGTAGTGAGCATAAGAACCTAGTAGTTTGGCCGTACGAGCCTGGTGACGAACCTTTAAGCCCACACATTTTTGGACACGAAATGACTCACAGTATGGGCGGAGTAGGGCGTGGATGGATGAACGAAGCTTTTACCGAAAAATTCGCGTCAATTATAGATGGATACGACCCTGTGGACTCGGAATTTGCTACCTATCAAGACGGACAAGACGTACTGGATAGTTTAGTGCAAAATGCTCCCGAGAAGCTTACTTATTTTGATATATCAGAGCACTACATCGGAGATGACAAAGAGAAAAACGAAGAAGAGGTACGGAAGCTTTTCAAGAGAGCATACCGGGGCTATGATGTACTTGGCACGGCTATTGAAATTGGTGAGGCCGTAGCTCCTGGTACGGTAATAAATGGAACTGAAAAAGAAACAGATATGGTTAGTGCGATTCACCATGCTGTTACAGAGATAATGCTCCCCGTATTCCAGATGATAAAAGAATCTAACATACATCCCACTACTGCAGCGCGAGGACTGAAAGATTTAGCTGATAAGCAAACGAATCAAACAGACCGTTTAATGTATGTGCATTGTGCCCAAATGTTTGCCAATAAGGAAGATATAAACGTATAATAAAGGTACAAAATGCCAGAACTACCAGAAGTTGAAACCGTGCGCCAGGGGCTTGAAACGCTCATAATTGGTAAGGTGATAAAAAGTGCCGAGAGTGATACGCCAAAGAGCTTTCCTAATGCGGCGGCCGACATTAATTCGTTTCTTATTGGTGCAACGGTGACGGCTGTGCGCCGCCGAGCTAAGGTGCTACTGATTGATTTAAATGATGAGTACTCTCTTATGATACATTTGAAAATGACAGGGCAGTTGGTATTTATTGGCGAGTCGAGCCATTCAACTGCTAGCGTTGCCCCGCCTCGTGTCACCCCCGGCTTGCGATTTGGTGCTGGCCACCCGAATGAAAGCCTCGTTGGCGAATTGCCCGACCGCTCAACACGGGTGACGCTTACATTTGCCGATGATTCACATTTATATTTCAACGACCAACGTAAGTTTGGCTGGATGAAGCTGCTGCCGACTATTGAAATTCCTAATATCGACTTTATGAAAAAGGTGGGGCCCGAGCCGCTTGAGGCCGACTTTACGGCAGATGAATTTGCAGCGCGCTTTACGCGCCGGGCAAAGACTAGCATTAAGGCGGCCTTGCTTGATCAGACAGTCGTTGCAGGCGTGGGTAATATTTATGCCGATGAGAGCTTGTGGGGTGCTAAAATCCACCCACAGCGCCTGACAGGAACAATTACGACAGCTGAATTTCATCGACTATATACAGAACTGCGTGCGGTTATGAATCTTGCCATTGAAAAAGGCGGCAGTACCGATAAAAACTACGTGAATGCCGAAGGAAAGCGGGGCAGCTACATGGATTTTGCCCGCGTTTTCCGGCGCGAAGGCAAAGAATGCCCTCGGTGCGGTACAACGATTATTAAGTTTAAAGCAGCTGGCCGCGGAACGCATATTTGTCCGCATTGTCAGGTGCTATGACGTATAGTATTACATAGATGATTACAGTAATTACCGGCGAGAACGGTTTTGAGAATGACCGATTACTGCGCCAGATTGAAGTGCAGTTTGATGGCACGCCTGAACGGATTGATGGGACTGAACTTGAATTAAAGCGTGTGCCTGATCTGCTGATGGGAACAACCTTGTTTGCCAGTAAGCGTCTTGTCATAATCAAGAACTTATCGGAAAATAAATCGCTTTGGAACGAGTTTGAACCGTGGATTGCCCGCGCTAACGATGATGTTCACCTTATACTGATGGAGCAAAAACCAGATAAGCGTACAAAAACCTACAAGACACTGCAAAAAAACGCAACGCTACATGAGTCGCGTTTGTGGACCGATCGCGACAGCGTAAAGGCAGAGCAATGGGCCACACAAGAGGCGAGAAGTCTGGGTTTTGAACTGGATAAAAAAAGTGCTCAGATTTTGGTGGCACGTGTTGGTGTCGATCAATGGCAGCTTTTTGGGGCATTGCAAAAACTGGCCGTGCTTGGCGAAGTGACACCCGAAATTATCGAAGAGATCATTGAGGCGAACCCAGCAGAGAACGTATTTAATCTTTTCGATGCAGCGTTAAATGGAAATGGCAGCTCGGTAAAGCATATGCTTGGAGTATTGGCGCTCGCCGAAGATCCGTATAGGGTATTCGGGCTGCTTAGCTCGCAGGCATTTCAGCTTGTTGCCTTGAGTTTAGGCGAAAAATCGTCTGCCGAGGTGGCAAAAGACCTCGGGGCGCATCCGTTTGCGCTTTCCAAGCTTGCACCGCACGCTAAAAAGATGAGCCGGATGAACGCAAAGCAGCTTCTCGCGCTGTTTGTTGAGGCTGATGCAACGCTTAAGTCATCGGCGCATGATCCGTGGCTGCTTATTGAGAGGGCACTGTTAAAAGTGTGCTTGTTGGGCCGCCTGCGGTAAATAAAAACAACCTCGCCAAATGCGGGGTTGTTTTTATAAGAGTGCGAGAAAACTATTTTGCAGCTTTTTTAACGGCAGGTTTCTTTGCGGCTGGTTTTTTAGCCGGTGCTTTTTTCACGGCAGCAGTTTTGGCCGCAGCTTTAACTGGTGCGGCTTTTGCAGCCGGTGCTTTTTTCGCTGCAGGCTTAGCAGCTGCCTTTGATGTTGCTTTTTTAGTTGCAACAAGCTTTACGCCGGCGTCTTTGGCGACACGGGCAAGCTGGCTTTTGCGGCGGGCAACGGTGTTCTTTTTAATAAGCTTCTTTTTAACCGCGGTGTCGAGCTCGCTGTGAGCTTTCGAAAGACCTTCGCTGGTTGGCTTCGCAAGAAACGCTTTAGTCGCTTCTTTAATATCGCGCTTGATGCCGACATTGCGTTCGCGACGTGTAATCGTCTGCTTCATTCGTTTAATGGCTGATTTGATGATTGGCATAGTGTTCCTTTACCTCTTATAAGTTATAGATACAATCAAGGTGTGATTATAGAGGAAAACACACTAATTGTAAAGTGGTCGGAATTGTTGACGCAGCCAAACTTCTTATGCTATAGTGAGTTCAAAATCTGTACAAAATAAAAAGTAGGAAACCACCTCTATGAACGATCCGGGCGCTAAGCAACAAATCGTCGATAAGATCAAAGGCAGCAGTAATATCTTAGTTACCGTCAGTACCAATCCGTCTGTCGATGAATTGAGTGCGGCACTTGGTTTAACACTGCTTCTTAATAAGATGGAAAAACACGCCACAGCAGTGTTTAGCGGTAATATACCCCCGGCAATTACATTTCTTGACCCTCAAAAAACCTTTGAAAATACCGTTGATAGCTTACGTGATTTTATTATTGCGCTTGATAAGGAAAAGGCCGACCACCTGCGCTACAAGGTTGATGGTGACGTTGTAAAAATTTTCATCACCCCTTATCGAACAACGATCAGCAGCGATGATCTTGATTTCAGCCAAGGTGATTACAATGTTGAACTAGTATTGGCGCTCGGTGTCAAAGATCGCGATGATCTTGACGGTGCCCTTGCAGCGCACGGACGCATATTACACGATGCTACGGTGGTCACGATGAGTGCCGGTGACACGCAGAGTGAGCTCGGCAGTATTGACTGGCACGAAGACAACGCCAGCAGCCTTAGCGAAATGCTCGTGAGTCTTAGCGATAGTGTCAAAAGCGATAAAGCCCTGCTGGACGAGCAGATTGCCACCGCATTTTTGACGGGTATCGTAGCAGCCACGGATCGATTTAGTAATAATCTTACATCCTCACGTGTTATGACGATGGCTGCGCAGCTTATGTCAGCTGGTGCAAACCAACAATTAATTGCCTCAAAACTTGAACAGGCGCACGAAATCGGCCCGGACGCTCCAGCGACTACCAGTGATAAAAACTCCGATGGCACCACCGACTTATCTGAAGGCGAGTCCACAAAGTTAAACAAAAAACAGGGCCGTAATAGAAAAAATTCGAATGCTCCTACGGAGCAAAAGAAAGATGACGGTTCTTTAAGCATTTCGCACGAAAAAGAGGGCAGTGTTGATGAAGTTGCCGCCGAAACAGCCGCCGAGGAGCAAGCAAAAGCTGCCCAAAAGGCTAAGGAAGAGTTAGAGAAAAGCACCTCAGGCGAAACGCCGCTCGCAGAAGCGGCCGAACAGAATCTGGCAAACCAGCTAGCAACTGTAGCGCCAGCTGTGCCAGCAACGCCATCACTATCTGTTGCTGATCTGCAAAAAGACCTCGCCGAGGCAAACGAAGAAGTGAACGAAGCAGCTGCTCAGACACCAGAAGCAGTGCATCCGCCACTTCCTGTCAGCGGACCAGTAGTAACTGAACAATGGCAAGGCCCTGAACAGGCAACGCCAAGTATGGGTGGAACGCTTAACGCTACCACTGAGCAAGCCGCCGAAGACAAGCGCCGCGAATTAGAGGACGATCGCAATCGTACTATTTTAAGCCATAATAACGGTAATAATTACGTTGGTGATAGCATGCCAACCTTTCAGTCGCCTCTTAATTCTTCTGTACAACCCAGCGAAGAGCCAGCATACGCTGACCCGTTTAAGAATCTTGTCCCGCCTGAGCCCGAAACTGCCCCGACTGCGTATGCACACACCGTACAGCCGCCAGAGGCAACTTTGGCCGATCTTGATAAACGCAATCGCGTTCCCCACGAGGAAGCTCGTGCTGCAGTAGATGCTGCGTTTGGCGCCGTACCATTTACACCTGCGGGTAATCCACTTGCAGCGGTTGGCGCCCAGCCTCTTGGCGGACCCGTGTCGCATGATGCGCCAGCAGCTCCAGCACAAGATAATAGCCTGCCTCCGCTCCCTCCATTGCCTGATTTTTCAACGCTTCCACCTTTGCCGCCAGCACCTGATCAGGGTGCTCCAATGGGTGGGCTGTCACCAGAAAAACTTGAAGACGTATTGGCTCCGGCACCAAATGCACCCGCGGCAGCCGTGCCACAATCAAATGACCCTGGACAATTTAAGATTCCTGGTCAGAACTAACTTTTAACGATAAAGTAATTCAAGCCAAGGTTTGCGCCTTGGTTTTTGATTGCGGCCATACCATCGCTGCGTTGCGTATGGTGGATATGCATAATATCGATGATGTCATCTTGTAAATGGCGCGCATCGACTGTTTCCTGGATTTCTTCGGGCAAGTGACCGGCTTCCATGTAAATCCAGTCCGTATTAACGCTAGGTACCGCCAGGCGAGGGAAGCAGGCGAACTTAATATGGCTAAAGCGCGCGTCGTTTTGCTTGAGGGTATAAAACACAAAACTAGCCGCCCGGGCAGCAACAATGTGGTCGATGTGGCCTGTGTAGCCGTTAAGGTCGAGCGTTACGAACTCTATAACGGCATCGCTTGGAGCCGACTCGAGCGTTTCGGCAATGATTGTTTTAATGCGTGTCGATGCCTCGATCATGGCACGATTGTTCAGTTGGCCGTCTTTGTAGCCGAGATGATGCATTGTTTTTGCACCCATTAGCATTCCAGCTTCTTTCCACTCTTTTAGTCGAACTTCACCAAGGTTAGGCAGATTGTCAGGGTTGGTGCCGGCATCGCCATCTGTAAACGTAATAAGATGCAGGTCTGCACCAGTTCGTGTCTCTCGAAGGAGCGTGCCGCAGGGGCCGAACGCCTCGTCATCGGGGTGGGCAAAGATACCAAAAATAATTTTCTTCATATATCCAGTATACTGTAAGGTGATGAACGATGGAATTATTCTTATAGATAAGCCAGCTGGCATGACCAGTTTTGGCGTGGTGGCGCGAATTCGCCGCGTGCTCACGCAGCAGGCGAACAAAAAAGTAAAAGTGGGCCACACCGGAACGCTCGACCCGTTTGCTACGGGCCTCATGATTTTAGTAACCGGTAAAGAATGTAAGAATGCAGGGAGTTACTCTAAGCTTGATAAGGTATACGAAGCTACATTTTGGCTTGGCCAAACTAGTACCACGGGTGATCCGGAAGGGGAGTTAACAGATATATCAATCAAGCAGCCCACCCCAGAAGAGGTCGAAGAAGCCCTAAGAAAGTACACCGGCGAAATTATGCAGCGGCCGCCGATTTTCAGTGCCATTAAAATTGCCGGGCAGCGGGCCTATAAACTGGCGCGCGATGGTAAGGAAGTTGAGATTTCCGAGCGTCAGGTGACGATTCATAGCCTGGAATTGGTCGGGTATGCTTACCCTGAACTGAAAATCCGTACCCATGTAAGTAGTGGTACCTACATTCGGAGTCTCGCGGTGGACATAGGTGAAACTTTGAGTACGGGGGCGTATTGTAGCGAGTTACGCCGGGTATCTATTAATAAATGGAATGTTGACGAGGCGAAGCAACTCAGTGATTTTGGTATCGTTGATTAACATCTAGGGCCTCTTTAGAGAGCTTTTTGCACCTACCTGTTGAAAAGTCCCGCTAACTCTGTTACAATATTCGAGATGATTACAGCAGATAACAAAGCCAAGGCACTTGCTTTGACACAAACGCACAAAACCGATGTTGGAAGCCCTCAGGCTCAGGCGTCTGTTTTAACGGTTCGTATCAAAGAGATTACTAACCACCTACAGACTAACAAGCACGACCACATGGCTCGTCGCGGACTTATTCAGATGGTTGGTCGTCGTAAACGCTTGCTTAAATACCTCGAATCGAAAAACTTCGATGCGTACAAGGCAACCGTCGCCGCCCTCGGACTCCGCAAATAATTGCGGAGTTTTTGTTTATGGCTATAACTACTTGGGAATCTGGTCGCGAATCAAGTCTTGTCGATGATATTCTTGCTGGCAAAAAAACAATTGAAGGCCGCCTTAACAGGGGAAAGTTCGCCAAGTATAAACCTGGTGATCAAGTGTGGCTACGCCGGGATTATCGCGATGAAAACGGCGTGCTTCGAGATGGCGAACCCCGCCAGGTGCTTGTAGAGGTGCTCGCGGTGCGAACGTACACGTCATCGCTTGAAATGGTAACGAGCGAAGGCTTCACCCGGGTGATGCCACGGGTAGGTAGTGCTCAGGCAGCCGCTGATGGCTACGATTTATACTACTCACCCGCGGACCAAGTGAAATATGGTGTGCTTGCGATTGAATTTAGAGTGTTGAGCGTTGCCAGAACCTAAGCGGACAAGTGGGTGGTAATAAGCACCGGGTGTTCATTGTCGATATAGTTTTGAATATCAATGGTCTGCAAGAATGCCGGTAGCACGGTATGTTTGGTCGGGTCAATGAAATCAACAGCATCCATTTCAAGTTCGCCGTGTGACGTAGCTGAAAGATCGATTGTTTCATAGTCTTCTGGGTTTTCAATGTGAAAGAAAAATTCCAAAAATTCCGTCTCTCGTTCGGCAAACTGTTGAATAAACAGTAATTTACCGATTTTGGGCGCAATACCCGTTTCCTCAATCATTTCACGATGCAACCCATCGTGTAGTGATTCGTTTGCTTCAAGCCCGCCGCCCGGTGTGCACCAGTAGTCGCGCACCTTGCCATCACTGCCTGGTTTTAGTTGTTGGGCAAGCATGCGCCCATCTTTAAAAATAATACCGCGCACTGAAACGCGCCGTGGATAGGTCATTGTTGTTACTCCGTATGAATATTTATTAATTGTAGAAACGCTAGCGGTTCGGATCGGCCGGACGTGCGCGTGTAGAGGATCCGCCGGGATCATAGTAACGCTATTGTAGCATGGTTTTGACAGATGGGGGATAATAGATATGAGATGAGCGAAAAGAGTGGTGGAGAGACAGAACGATCAGGTGAGACTTTGCGTCAGTATGAGGCTACGATTCTTGCGCTTACGCACCTTGCTTTGCGACTTGTTCGTGACAATGCTCGGTTAGAGCATGAAAAAGCCGACCTTGAACATAAAAGCCGTATGGATTCGATTATTCCAACGATGCTAAATAAAAAGGGAATAGGGGAAGTCCTCGAGCAGCGCGTTGCAGGTGGGAAGCACTTTGCTGTGTTCATGATTGATATTAATAATTTTAAACGCTATAACGATACAAAAGGACATCCTGCTGGAGATGATTTGTTGCGTGCGCTTGGAGAGGCGTTACAGCAAGGATTCAAGCGCAGCCAAGATATACTCGGCGCTGTTGAGGGCAGAATTGGCGGTGATGAGTTTGTGATTATAGTAGACCTTTCAACGAGAGGTGGACGGCGCACTTCGGATCCGATAGAACAGATGAATAATGTGTACACATTTACTCAGTCGCTGGTAGGGCAGATGTTGAATAGAGATGAGTTTCTTGAGGCTAACAACCTCGGTGTTAGCGTTGCTATTGGCGGCGCTCATTTTGACCCCGAGCATCCTGTCCATACCCGTGCCCTACTGGAGCAAGCAGATGTGGCGATGTATGTGGATAAGGGAAGTAGGGGACGATAGGCGCATATACGACCTCTGTTGGTTCTGCTACATATATGCTATGCTGTTGGCATTAATGAAGGCGGAAAAACAATATGAGCATGCCAAAAGAAATCATCTTTGCTACCGGAAATAGCGGAAAAATAGCGACCCTTCGAAATCATTTGAAAATCGATGGACTCGATATTACGATTATTCAAAAATCACTTGATCTTATTGAGCCGCAGGCAAATACTGCCAGTGAAGTGGCAGCGGTAAAAGCTAAACAGGCCTACGAACAACTGCGCAAGCCAGTGCTAGTTGATGATAGCTCATTTCATATTTCAGCCCTTGGCGGATTTCCGGGCCCATACATAAAATACATGCTTGAAACAGTGGGAGTTGAAGGCATTATGAAGTTTATGGAAGGCAAGACCGATCGCCGTGCGCATTTTATGAGCTCGCTTGTATACGTTGATGAAAACGGCAAAAGCCATGCGTTTGACGGCCAGGACGAAGCAGGTCGGATTGTTGAGAAGATAGACGACTACAATCATCCGGATGCATGGTCGGAACTATGGAAAATTTTTGCCCCTCCCGGATTTAACACGACCTATAGCCAAATGAGTGATAAGGAGTTTTTACGCCACCGCACGTTCGATAAAAAGAATAATGCCTACAAACAATTTACCGATTGGTTGAAGTTAAAATAATGAATGTAATCGACAGGGAAGAATTTGCGCAGCTACTACGTGAAAATAGCATAAAACTACGCCTAAAGCGTGAAGTACGGTTTGTGCCCGAGGAAATAGAAGAGTGGGATTCGCGTGATTTTCTTGCCGTAACCAATCGCAGCGGCTCCGAGGGTATTTTGATCGCACCACTTGAAGCGATGTACGTTGTTCCATTTCAGTTGCATAAACGAATGCCAAGTAGCCGTTCGGGCCGCACCGAAGCGATAATTTGTGACTTTTGCGCTACCTGGCAGCGCGGCTCTAATTCGGCTACGATTACGTTTTTTAAAAAAAGCTCGACTATATCGTTTTTGTGTTGCGCTGATCTTTTATGCAGTTTGCATGTGCGCAGCAAAACCCTCGCAGCCACGCTTTCGCGTACGCAACTTCGCGAAGATATTACTGCTGAGGGTCGAATTTCACGGTTACGTGCCAGACTCACCGCTATCCTTGATCAGATGAGTGATTGACATTTATATAAATAGAGAGTATAATATATACACTTGAGGCAGAGCTTATTTGTCCAAGTGTCCATCTTGGGAACCCCCAGATGTGATTCAACTGAATTGGACAGTGAACATGAGAGTTTCAGAGATCCGCAAGCTCAGCGTACAGCGGAGTGCCAAGCAAGGGTTCAGCTATGAAGCCGGGGTGATTGCTCTGATGGTGTTGCGTGGGCGTCTCGAGCGGGAGATGAAGAAAGCTTCGACCGCTACCAGGGTGTTCTACTTGGATGCCCACAACGTCCCCGATGGCGGGAGCGCAAGCGCCATGCAGGAGTTCGACAAAGCCGATCTGATCGCCGCGCTCGACCTGATTGACCCGGTCTTCAAAGGCAAGCACTACGCGATGTCGGAGCTCACTTTGGAAACGGTGAAGCTCGGACGCACGAAGCGTGTCAAGGCCACGGCCACGTTCGAGACTGTCTGATCCAGGGATGCGAGTGAAGTGTGTACCACTTCACTCGCATCCTGCACCACCTCTTAGTTTTATGGCCATTGTACGCTATAATAGAGGTAGCTCGCACCTGCGAAGAAGGTGATGGATACGGATTTTCGACCTATCGAAACTCTGCACCCCTTACTTATTCGCTTCTTATTAACAGCGAGCTGCTAAAAGGAGGACTTGAATGTCTACAATTAACCCAAATGGTAAAGAGATTATCTCTGTTACTACTGATCTTTGCGGTAAGCCGCTAACACTTGAAGTTAACCGCGTTGGTTTTCGCACCAGCGCCAGTGTACTGGTAACCTATGGCGATACAGTGGTGCTTGGTACGGCCATGATCGGCAAAAAGCCGATGAGCGGAATGGATTATTTTCCACTTTCTATCGACTATGAAGAAAAGTTTTATGCAGCCGGAAAAATCAGCGGCAGTCGTTTTATTAAGCGCGAAGGTCGCCCCAGCGATGAAGCGATTTTAATTGGTCGCCTGATTGACCGTCCAATTCGTCCACTGTTTCCAAAAGGCTATCGCCAAGAAGTGCAAACTGTCGCCAGTATTTTGTCGATGGATCCAAACTTCCGCCCCGATGCCGTGGCCATGATTGCTATTAGCACCGCGTTAATGCTTGCCGGCGCACCATTTGACGGCCCGGTTGCCGGACTTCGCGTTGCGCACGTAAACGGTGAATTCAAAGCCTTTGCCAGCCCTGAAGAACGCGCCGAAAGCGACCTTGACCTTGTAGTTGCCGGTATTGAAAGCGGTATTACCATGGTTGAAGCCGGTGCCAACCAGGTAAGCGAAGACCTGGTGGCCGATGCACTCGCTTGGGCCTACGAAGCCTTCCAGCCAGCAATTAAACTGCAAAAAGAACTTGTTGAAAAAGTAGGCGTTGCGGCACTTCCGTACGAATTGGTATTGCCTAACGAAGACATTCAAAAAACGGTTGACGCGTGGATGCAAGATAAAATCGGCGAAGACCTTCGCAAGCCCTACCCAGAACGAAACGAAATGGTAAGCGTACTTCGCGACCAGTTTCACGCGGCAATGCTCGAAAGCGTTGGCGAGGAAACCTACGATTCACTTCGTGGCGAGTACGATGAAGCCTTTACAATGGCGCTTCATAAAGATGTTCGGCGCGGCATTGTTGAAGATAACTTGCGTCCCGATGGTCGCGGACTTGATGAAATTCGTACACTTAGCAGCGAAGTAGGCATTTTGCCGCGAACGCACGGCTCATCGCTCTTTACTCGTGGGCTTACCCAGGGGATGAACATTGTTACCTTGGCACCGCTTAGTTATGCACAGATGATCGATACTATGGAAGTAAACGATGGTGAACGCCGTTACATGCACCACTACAACGCACCTGGTTATACTGTTGGCGAAGTGCGCCGTTTAGGTGGGGCAGGCCGGCGTGAAATCGGCCACGGTTACCTAGCAGAACGCGCGGTTATGCCGGTGCTTCCAACCGAAGAGGAATTTCCGTACGCTATCCGTAGCGTCACCGAAATTATGAGCCAAAACGGTTCTACCTCTATGGCCGCAACCTGCAGTAGCGTGCTGGCACTTATGGACGCCGGTGTGCCGCTTAAAGCCCCTGTTTCGGGTATTGCCATGGGACTTATGATGGACGGTGACACGCCGTACGTGCTTTCTGACATTGCCGATGCTGAAGATTTTGCCGGTGACATGGACTTTAAGGTAACTGGTACCGAAAAAGGCATCACCGCTATTCAAATGGACATGAAAGTTCATGGGTTGCCAGTAGAAATTCTGCGCCAAGCGCTAACCAAATCTACCCCTGGTCGTGCGCATATTTTACAGCACATGCTCACCACGCTGGCCGAACCTCGTTTGAGCCTTAGCCCGTACGCTCCACGCATTGAAAAAATCAAAATCAACCCCGATAAAATCGGTGCGGTTATTGGTAAGGGCGGCGAAGTCATTAATAAAATTACCGCCGAAACAGGTGCGCAAATTGATATTAAAGAAGACGGTCTTATTACCGTTGCGGCTCAAGATGCAACTAATATTCAAAAAGCAATCAATTGGATCAAAGCTCTTACCGAAGAACCTGAAGTAGGCAAAATTTACGATGGAAAAGTGGTTACCATTAAAGACTTTGGCGCATTTGTGAACATTATGCCCGGAATTGACGGCATGGTACACATTTCACAGCTTTCTAACGAACGTGTCGAAAGTGTAGAGGACGTACTGCACGAAGGCCAAATGGTGAAGGTAAAACTGACCGGTATCGATGAACGTGGTCGCTTGAGCCTGAGCATTAAAGACGCCGAGCAATAACCACTTGCTTTTTCGAGCGAAGTATGCTACTATAAAGGTACTTCGCTTGACAGCACCCCTTTCTTGAACAAATCAAAATAGATTTATTTTTCAAACCTATTTACATTTGGCCAAGATAATCAATCCTTGAGCTAATCTATAAATTAATTTTCCAGAAAACTCTTTTTGGAATACTTCAAAGCTTTTTTTGCTTTGGGGAAGGAAACTAATGAAAACAATAAAAAACAGTGATGCTACGCGTCAACTTCGCCGAAAATCCGATGGGGCCGAACGATTGCTTCGTAAACATCGAACCATAAAAGCAGCCGTAAGTCCTGCAGATAAAAAACGTATTCGGATTGTTCCGCTTGGCGGGCAAAACGGTATTGGCGAAAAAAATATGATCGTGCTCGAATACGGCAACGATGCTCTTATTCTTGATTGTGGCTTTGAGCTTGGTATAAATGTAGCCGGCATTAACTACGCCATTCCTGTTACGCAGTACTTGGAGACAATTCGGCATAAATTGCGTGGTTACGTGATAAGCCATGGACATCTTGACCATATTGGCGGGCTGGTGCATATTTTACCGAATTTTCCCGCCCCGGTATTTGGCAGCCAGTTTACTATTGGCATGGTGCGCACACAATTTGAAAAGGCGACTGAAAAAAACATTCAGTTTGAACCGGAATGTCACGTTATGGATATGGACGGCCATCAGCGTATTACGTTGGGCGAGCTAACCATTGAGCTTATTCGCGTTACTCATTCGATTCCCGAATCTTCGGCGATTGTCATTGATACGCCGGCTGGGCGCGTCATCAATACCGGCGATTTTCGGCTCGACCCAGAACCGCTTGATGCCATGCCAAGCGATATTACACGTCTAAAACAGTTAGGCAAAGAAGGAGTATTGCTGCTTATGAGCGAAAGTACCAGTACTACCAAGCCTGGTCGTACGCCAACCGAACATACGCTGCAAGATAGCTTTTATGAACTGGTGGCACAAACCAAAGGCCGGCTATTTGTAGCGGTATTTTCATCCAACATGAACCGTATTCAAATGACTGTTAACGCTGCACATCACAATGGCCGCAAGGTGGCGCTCGATGGTCGCAGTATGATGGCAACTGCCGAGTTGGCGGTGCGGCTTGGCGGCCTTAAAATTCCAAAAGGAACGCTTGTTTCCATGCAAGAGGCAGCTCGTCTTCCCGATAAGCAGCTGGTAGTGATTTGTACGGGCGGGCAGGGCGAACCCGGTGCGGCGCTAAGCCGTATGGCCATTGGCGAGCATCAACACATGAAACTCAAAAAGGGCGACAGTGTGGTAGTAAGCAGTACACCGATTCCTGGTAATGAAATAAGCTATCAGCAAATTGGTGATGATCTCACGAATCTTGGCGTTTCGTTATTCCGTCACCCCACCCATCAATTGGACGGCTGCGGGCCATTGCATGTTTCTGGGCACGCTGCCCGCGATGAGCACGCCGAAATAATTCAGCTGACCCGTCCAAAATACTTAATGCCAATTTATGGCGGCGCCCTGAATAGGAGCTATCACAGGCAAATCGGTATTGAGCAGGGCATTGCAGAGGACAGTATTCTTATGCTTGATAACGGACAAGTTGTTGAACTAAGCGATACGCGTGCACCCAAGCTACGTGGCAAGGTTACCTCTGGAGCACTGCTGGTAGACCAAAGCGGCATGGTAATACCAGAGATTGTTACAAAAGACCGAATACTGTTGCAAAACGATGGCTTTGTTATTGTGGGTGTGACGCTTAGTAAAACAGATGGCCGGCTGCTTTCGAGCCCTGATATTATTACCAGGGGACATGTTGCCATACGCGACAACACACCGCTTATTGAAGGATTGCGGCGTGAAGTGCGAAAGCTAACCACCCCGAAGCGGACATCGCGTGCCGGAATAGATGCGCTCAAGCAAGACGTAAAAGACATGACGTTGAATTATCTTTTTGCCCATACCAAGCAAACGCCAACGGTGGTTGCAGTGGTTACGCTGACTGATGGAAAATAGCGTGATCGTGTGACCTACCGTTGCTATTCAACTAGACACCTCTTTCGCTAAAGAAACTATTTGTATATTGTACAGATAAGTTGTATAATAGTCACAACGCGGATGAGCGTAGACCTCTGTAAAGAGGGGTGAGTTAATTGACAATCCACAAGGGAATCTTAGACGACCAAGAGAAGCTTATTCTTGTCCTGTTAGCGCATGGCAAGATTGCTCAGTATGTGGCACGAAAAATAGGATGTAGCGTCTCTCATATGGGGCGTAAGCTTGCTGTTATTTATGCCAAACTCGGCGTGGATAATATGAATTCCGCATTGGTTCAGGCAACACTAAGAGGAATTATCACACAAGATGATATGTCTCTTAAAACGGCCTTGCTGTATGGGCAAGCCGACCCCCGTTTTATTACACCGCAGCAATGGACGATAGTGTCCCTGCTCGATGAGGGTATGGCGGTCTCTCAGATCGCAAAGCAAATGAAACTTCCTCGTGAGATAGTTACAACCGCCATAGATTTGCTTCAGCATCTCTTAGCAGTTAAAACTCACAAGGAGGTGCCCCTTGCGGTCAGGAGGAGTCGACTACGAGAACAATTCTTGGCCATGGCTAGTTAAGATAGAGGTTGCACTCATCCGCGCCTCTTAACTAAGAAATTATTGTTAAAATTTGTTACATTAGAAGTATGGCTGACGACAAACAAGCACTACTCGATCGCGTAAAAAATGATATTATTGAAAAAAATATTTGCCCGGATCTTGCTGCCCAGGCAAAAAACCTGGTAATGGGCGATGGTAATATAAATGCCGAAATTGTATTTATTGGTGAAGCACCGGGAAAAAATGAAGACGAGCAAGGGTTGCCGTTTGTAGGCGCTGCCGGCAAGTTTTTAAACGAAATGCTGGCTGAGGCTGGCATGCAGCGTAGCGATGTGTATATTACCAACATTGTTAAGTACCGTCCACCAAACAACCGCGACCCAGAGCCCGATGAAAAAAAGGCGTTCTGGCCGTACCTGCTAAAGCAACTGCAAATTATTCAGCCAAAAGTAGTTATTACTCTCGGTCGTCATAGTATGGAATATTTTTTGCCCGATATGAAAATCAGCCAGATTCATGGCCAGGCAAAACGTATTCAATTTGGTGACGACAAACTGGTAATCGTACCGTTATATCACCCGGCCGCTGCGCTGTATAACGGCAGTTTGCGCCAGACGTTGATTGACGATTTTATGAACGTGCCGAAAATCATTGAGCTTATGAAAAAAGAAACTAAATAGCCGCGATCTCTCGAACCGCCGCTATAGGAGCAATTTACTTTAATGAAAATAGAGAAAGGCACGTATTACTATTTAGTAGTAATACGTGCCTTGGTGAGGAGCTTACTGTCATCTCCTCTCCCTCCACCGGTGCTGGTTAGCTGCTCGTGATGACGATCTCCATGTCGGTTTCGGAAAACGGCATGAACGATCCGTCACGGCACCGCACCACCTGCGAGAGGCTGGCTTTCCGGGCCTGCACACAAGCAGTCACGTAGGCTCTGTACTCGTCCTTTTCCGTCAAGCCCTTCGGCTGCTTCAAGTCGAGCACCGCGGCGTTGATAAGATACAGGGGGCTGACGTTCAGCCGCTCCGACCGGAACGTGAGGACTGCCCTCTCTTTGTCTGACAACTTCGCCAGGTCGAGATCCACGAGCGCAACATCGAAGTGGCGAAAGGCAATCAGGTGTTTGAGGGCCTTTGCGGCTTTCTTGATGGTATCCTTGCCTTCGGGTCGCTCGTCTGACGGCTCGAGTGCGAAGACCCTGACATCTGCCCTCCGTGTCACAGAGTTACAGCGGTAGTGCTGTTCCGTGCAGTTCATCAGCTCGGCCACAATCAGTGCTTGTTGGCTCCTCATGGGGTGTCCTTTGATAGACAAGCGCCTACTTCTTATTTGGGCGCCTGATGGAGGTGTGACAAATCGTAGAGTACTCTCACGAAAGTCTATTAAACATTATAATAAATATAGGCAATTATATACTTGATGTTACCAAACCAGAAAGAGGCTACTTGGCCTCTTTTTTTGGTGGTGGCGTTTGCCCCATTTTCTTAATAGCCTTCTTGAACGTTGTTTTAACCTTTACTCTTTTTTCGGCTGGCGTTTCTTTCTTCTGGTCTTGATTAATCTGTTCTGCTAACTTTTCGAGCTGTTCTTTACTGGGCTTACTATCTAACATGTCAATTCTCCTTTGATATTTAAATCTATTTATCTTCCACAATGAACCGCGCTCGCTCGTATAGTTCGTCATAAGTCAGAATCTCAATGCCCGTAATCTGTTGTCGGTAAAGCTCAAACGATGCAAACATTTCCTCGTTAATCCCATGATCTGTTTCAAATTGAGATAGGGTGCCAGCAAGTACAAGTCCTCGCGGTCTTACGAAAGCGATTATTTCGCCAGTTGGGCTTCCTTCTTTATCTGTTGCAACCTGGAAGTTTTTTGTCACTTTGAGATTAACTTTATGCAGGGTTTTTTGCATCTGAGCAATCGCGCCACGTAGCTCTTTACCGGGCGACCAGACGGCTGGCCTATCATACTTCTCTAATAGTGCAGCATCGTGAAGTTTTATTTCGGTAAAAAGAGAACTATTCAATGCCCCTTTTGTTTTCAATAGACCATCTATACGCTTACCTGCTCCATCAAAGAAATCGGCACCGACTACTATAGTTTCGAGCTTACGATCGTCCAATGGCTCGCAAGCAACTAGCTTTAGGCCATACCCGAATATCCAAGTGTTGCGCTCAAAAAAGTGTTGCCAAACATCTTCACGTCGATGTGATTTGTTATGCTCTTTAAGCCCCTGCTGGTATTTTGCAAAATAGCTCGGATCATTAAGAAGTTGCTTAAACCTCGCAAGAGCACTTTTGCGCTTAGTGATGATGTTCACGTCAGCTTCGGTAATATCATGACCAAACTTCTCGGCAATAGCTTCCATTACCTCCTGTTTCTCTGAATCCTTAATGGCTTTTTCAAGTAGCTCTTTTTGATCAGTAGTTACAACAGCGTAGTGACCATCAGCTAATTCAATATCGCTGCAATCGTTCAAGAAGGTTAATAACTGAGAGTAAGTCTCATGACAATCATCGAGGCTGACTCGGGCTTTCAGTAAGCGCTCCTCTGGCTCGCTGACAGGATATGTTATTGTCTCGATAGCTTTCTTAGTTAGATCGATAATTTGGAATTCAAAACGTGGTTCAAATTTACCATTTTCGTTTTTAATTAATGTTACACAACACACCTTCTCTGAGAGCTGTGTTCGCTTGAGTATAAAACGCTTTACGAATGTCTTTCTAGGGTTTAGAAAGTAATGAAAACCTTTTATTTCAGGGGCAGGGTTTATTCTCAAGTTATTGAACTTGTCATCGCCCACAACAAAGTCAAAGTCGATAGTGCGACGCAAGTATACAGATAGTGGGCTTTCTTCATCTAACCTACTCATTAATCACATTATAGACTAGAAACAAATAATGAGCGCAAGTAGACTCTGGCCGTTTTTCATATCATATGATTGCGCCTAAAGCTGAAGTGTTCTGTGGCGGACACAATAAAGTGATCTCTCAACGGAATACCCAGTAAAATCCCCGCCGCGACCAGCTGCTGCGTCGCCTCAATGTCCTTCTGGCTCGGATAAGGGTCACCCGATGGGTGATTATGCGCCACGATTACACTAGCTGCCCGGTCTTTCAGCGGGCCAGTAAATACTTCGCGCGGATGTACGAGCGATGCTGTAAGCGTCCCGATTGTCACCACCCTGCGAGTTATCAGCCGGTTTCCGCTGTCCAGCGACAGACAAAGTATATATTCCTGCCTTTTGGTACGAATAAACTTGAGGTGTGGCAGAACATCCTCGATTGTATGAAGGGGCTTAGCCTTGTCCATAGATCACCACCACGCCGTTTCTTGGCATCCAGCTCGTCAGCATATGCAGCTTTTCGCGCTCAAAGATATAGGTTATATACACTATCCAACAATCCGGCGGAGTGCGCACAAAATCATCAGCTGTCGCAAAAGTTACGTCCGCTTCGAGCAAGTCCTCTGGCGCTTTGGACGTAAATTTTAGCTGCCGCATCCACTCTATCTGTATTTCGAGCTGCTGTTTCCGGTCAGCATTGAGCGTGCTTGATCGCTCACGTTCCGTTAAGCGAATGATTCTCAGCCATTGTTTGCGGGTGGATGCTAGTAATGTAGCTGGTCTATCGGTAACAACTGCCACTTTTCCTTGCGGGCCATGCGCAACAATATGCTCAGCGAGTTGCTGGGATAAAGGTTTGTGATTTAGTGAGTATTTTTCGATAAATAAGCCGTGCATTTCAAAAATCTACAATAATTTAGATACTAACTGTTAGTTAGAGTTATATCTGTCATAAAGTTAGCACATTGCACGAGCTCAAACAAGTGGTTAGTGTTACTAATGGTAAGGATTTATTACCGTAGAGATATGAGTAGACAATCTGAAACAAAGCAGCTCAAGGCACTTGGTAACCGAATTGCATCAGTTCGTCGTGAACGTGGTGTTACACAGGAACAGCTTGCCGAACAAACTGGCTTTACTGTGATTACGATCGGCTATATCGAACAAGGTCGGCGTTCGCCGCGTATTGCAACGTTATTTAAGATAGCTGAATGCCTAAAGGTTCCGATAGGCGAATTGTTCAAAGGGTTATAGGATCTGTCGGAGGAGACGGTTACTGCTCGTCCACTGGCCACGGAGAGTCGTATCTCACTGTATCTTCTTGAACAGCCTGAGTGCCCCAAATCAAGGCATGGCTTAGCCAGTAAGGAAGGCTTTCGCCTGTTTCATAGCGATCACCAGGCAATGACGGCGTTTTACGGCCAATATACGTAGTGTAAAGATCGTGGTGCTGTCGATCAGCTATTTCCGGTTCTAACAACTTAGGGTCAAGTGCTGTGGGGTCTAGTCGGGCAATATCTAAGTGCTTGAGAACTACGGTAATAAAGCGAGTTGAGGGACGTTTGTCACGCACTACTAGGGGTGTCCAGGTTTCGCGGTTCATTCGTCGAGCCCAGCGAATTCGATGCTCCTTCGGGCCTTCCCAGTCGGACGGTTCTACGTCAACTAAATCCATTTCGCCGACAGTTCGGCCCATGTCCGTTTCAAATACTGCATCTTTATCTGGTGGCGTAACAATATGAGATCGCCTCAGTACTTCTTGTGTCAACTCCCACAAACCGGGCTGCTCGCGTAGATGAGTAGCGGCATGCGAGTGCTCAATATCAACGGATACAATGCCGTTATTCGCGGTGGTTTCGATGTATTTTCTTGTTTCACTCATAATAAATCCCGCAGGAATATCGAATCTTTTTTGAATAATTTAGCCGTGGGTTCCTTTACTGTAAGATCAAGCGTGAAAATTTCAGACATGTCATTTTCATAGCTCTCAATGCAAAACACACTCAGGAAATATCTGCTAATCGAATTATCGATTTGCGTTATTTCAGTGGAATAGTAGTTGCCATCGCCATCTGTGCATTTCAAGTAAAATGTATTATCCAGGTCGGTCGGATACTTGCCCCATACATTAACGTACACAAGGGCTAAACCCTTCATGTCACCTTTATAGTATGTTTGCTCACCACGCCATTCTTTTTCCCAGCTATCTTCCGAAGGCAATATTAATAGCTTTTGTTCTTCTAAATCTCGCAAAGTCATATTTCATTTATAACTTCGTTTGATCTTTTGTGCAAGAAATCACTGTATATCTACCAGAAATGTTATTATATTTAACAGATACGCGAGCGAGGTAGGGTGTGGAACTTGGTATTTGTCGTGTCTTAAGAACGTTCAAACAATTTATAAATTAGATAGTCATGCAACAATTCATAGACACCCTCATCAACGGCCCCGCCCGCTACACCCAAGAGCACAACTTTGGCTCTGGTTGGGCGCTCGTATTCGTGCTCGCCATATTCGTTATTGAATGTGGCGCGGTATATTTTACCTTTCTCCTGACCGTAAAATTCTTCCAATACACCCGCACTTTCTTTTCAGCCCTCCTGCGGCGCATCGGTGTGGGCAAATACGAGGTTGAGTACACCTTCTTGCAACTCATATTCCCGTCAGATACCACCAAATCTGCTTACGCCACTGAACAGCTCCATATCCTTATGCGTAGTATGGTGAAGTATCGAGGCTTTTGGGATCGCCTGGCCGCTCGCAAGCAACCGTACTCATTAGAGCTCGTCGCAACCAAGGATGATGGTATTCGCTACATTATCCGCATACCAAAGCATGAAGTTGAGACTGTAAAGCGCACGCTACTCTCATTTTTGCCAGGACTTAAAGTTATCGAAATAGAGGACTATTTACCAGATACCCCTGGCCTAAGCTGGAGTATTGCCGAGCTGAAGTTACACGGGGATTTCGTGCTACCACTCGCTGATCATAAAACGCTTGAAGAACATGACCCGATTGCATACCTCACTGGCCACATGCGCAGTCTCCTGCCAGATGAACTGGTAGCGTTTCAGGTTGTTGCCGTACCAGTGTTTAACAATACCCACCCGAATGAACTGCGGCACATTCGCGACACCCAGCACCGCATTGCACTCAGCAAGGAACTACTATCGAAGCTAACAGCTCATAAAATAGACATACGGCGTATTCTTTTACGGATGCTGTTTGCACCGCTTTGGTTGCTCTGGCTAGTTTTTAAGGTAATAGAAGCCTTTGTGGATACCTCTCCAAGTGACAAACGTTTGGCAGGCGATCCGTACGAGGAGGAGCTTGGTAAAACTATCAAGGCGAAGCTCGACCAACATTTATTCGAGGTGTCTATACGAGTATTGGTCGTTTCGCCAGATGACAGCACTGCCCGCATCAATGCCCTGGTATCATCATTCAATACTTTTACGGCAACGAACCAATCTATCACCAATCGCAAGAGGGTTCCGTTTACCTCTGTAGAAAAGTGGCTAGTACGGTTTCGTGAGCGCTCACTACTTCGGCACATTGCCAGCCAGCAAACTATTCTTTCGAGCACGGAGCTATCCGATCTTTACCACTTCCCAAATACAAACCTCACCAAGACAGAGGGCTTGGTGAAGAGCCGTAGCCGCGAACTGGCTGCACCGCTATCCATAAAGCGAAGCGATGCCAAGCTTGATGTTATTGTTGGAGCGAACGCCTTTGGTGGTGAAGTGCAAGAAATTGGCATGACGTTAGAACAGCGCCAAAAGCACACCTACATTATTGGGAAAACCGGTACAGGTAAAACCACCTTGCTCAAAAGTTCTATCTACCAGGATATGTATAACGGCAAAGGGTTAGCCGTGCTTGATCCGCATGGCGATATGTTCCGTGAGCTGTTGAGCATTGTGCCGGAGAACCGCCGCAAAGACGTAGTCGTATTTGATCCTTCCGACCGTGATTATCCTATTGGCTTGAATATTCTTGACCCTGGTATTGAGTTTGAAAGTGAAGATGACAAGCACGAATGGATAACAAGTGCCGTTTTATCTATCTTTAAAAAACTCTCCGATGAAAAGCAATGGGGACCGCGCATGGAGCATATTTTGCGCAATACAACACTTACGGCATTGCAGTTGTCAAATCCAAGTCTGTACACCTTGCAGCGTTTGCTGACCGACAAAAAATACCAAAAGGAAGTTGCTAAAACATTGGAAGACCCGGTGCTCAAACAATTCTGGGATAAAGAGTTTAAGATGATGGGTTCTATGCAGATGTCTGCTGCGACTGCGCCGCTAACGCACCGTCTTGGCCACTTCATAACGTCCAAAATGTCCCGACACATTTTACTACAAGAAAAGAGTACGGTGCGGATTGCGGATATTATGAACGAAGGCAAAATATTGCTCGTCAATTTATCTAAGGGTGACATTGGTGAAGACCAGAGTGAGTTCTTCGGTACGATCTTAACGGCTTTGATCTGGATGGCGGCTTACCAGCGCACGAAGATACCAGAGAAGAAGCGCCGTGACTTCTTCGTCTATGTTGACGAGTTCCAGAATTTTGCGACGCCGCAGTTCGGTGCAATTACCAGCGAAGGCCGGAAGTTCCATGTGAGCCTGATCGTATCGCACCAGAACATTGCCCAGATGGAAGATAAAGATTTAGTGAAGGTTATTGCGGGCAATGCCGCCACGATTATCTGTCTCAAGGCTAATCCCGAAGACGAGGCTTTTATTCTGCCGTACATGAGACCGGAAGTTGAGAAGGGGGATATTGTAAACCTTGCGCCGTACCATTTCTATATGAAGGTAGCAACGGAGGATAGCGAAGAGGCGTTTTCGGGGCAGACGGTGCCGCTTGATATTGAGGAGTCGGACAAAGTCACTAAAGCAGTCGTGGCGAATAGTCGGAAGAAGTATGCTATAGCGAAAGTTAAAGTTGAAGAGTATATGGAAACGTTATTTGGTAGCGGATCCCAAAAAGCTCAGGAGAATAGTATTACGATAAAGAAAGAGACGGAGCCTAAGGTATCACCTGAGATGCATGACTTATAGCTAGCGGAGAGGAGCCTTCACTAGATATCAAGCTTTCGGATTAGCTTATCACGTCAGCGAGATTACCTGCATTAAGATACACTAAATAATATATGAAAGAGAAAACCACAGAACCAGATGAATCTCCTCTAGCGCAGCTTAGAGTTGGGCTACTTATGCTGATCTACAAACAAACGCTTACTGAAAAAGAGTACGATGTCATAGGTCGTCAAACCTTTCAATATAGCGTTGTTAGCAATCGTCATAGCTACGCAGGTGAATTAGAGCGCGTCTTAGATGAGCTTAAGCTCACAGCAGAACTTTTATCAGGAGTAGGCGAAAAGCATAATGGTAAACATAAAGTGCATGAGCCGGAAGAGCTAATCTCTTACTACAATGGTGTCTTTCTGGATGCTGTACACCAAGCTAAAGATAAACTGATGCGACTTATTGACTATCTGGCGGCCGAGGACGGACCACGCAAGCGGCCATTCGATGAAGCCAAAAAAGTCGGTGTAAGCTCAATTCGTAAAAAACATGGCGTGATCCTCAAGGAAAGCGGTATTGACGAATTAGTTGGGGATTGGGAGGAAAACGACAAAGCCATTGGTGTCGCACTTCGTAAGCGTACAAAACATCACCACTTTTTAAGCCAGCTACAGTTGACTGATGACTACCAAAAGTTACGCATGTCGCGAACGATGCTCAAACCGACCACCCTTGAGCAACTGAATGAAGACGGTAAAAAGCGTATGGTTGAGTTAGGTGAAAAATCATTCAAAAAGTACAGAGACGATGTAGTGGCGAAGGTCGATACCTGTATTGAAAAGATCGAGGTCAGCTTAGATGCTATTGCCGAAAAGCTAATAACTTATTACAAAGTACCCACCGACCCTGCGGAGCTTGCCCAGATTGGCGTAGAATACATGGACTTTTTAAGTTCACTTAATATCAAGAACGAAACTAATATCAGTAAGCTCCAGTCAGAAGTTAAAGACCAAGTAATCAATACTACAAGCAGCATGATTCAAGAAATGAGTGATGAAGTTGTGTCCGTATACTTAGCGGGGAGCGCAGCTCGTGGTGAGTTTATTCCAGGTACATCTGATCTTAACCTGTACATTATCACTCACGGCTACACACGTATTTTTGATAGTAGCCACTTACCCGTAACCATGTATGTTATAAGTGAGAAAGACCTTTACGATGATAAGCACAAAAAAGACAGATTTATCCTTTGGTCAGATGGTGTGCTCATGCACGGTAAAAAGCAAGAGTTTGGCTCTAAAGAATTCCCAAAGCCGGGCACCATGCTAACTATGTTGTTAAATCGTGGCGCTATCGAGAAGATGGAAGCCTGGCAGAAAGAGATCGAAGCACTCAAAGATCCCGATAGACTTACGTTGCGTCTCTATAGTCTTAAGGTTGCACGTACGATGATGGATTACGCGTTCGGCGTTGCTATGAGTAATAAGCCATTCTACAGTGCCAGCCGAAAGAAGAAAATTGCTCATATCAAAGAAGTATTCCCGATGGATCGTCAAATTCTAATAGTTGAACAGATTTATTATGGCGGTCGTATCAAGCATAATGATCTTAAAATGCTTGTTGAGGCCGGATTGAATGGCATGAGACGCACATTTCCCCGGATGGAGATTATTGAGACTGAGGTGCTAGCGGGTAGATAAGAATGTGTTGATTATTGTGTTTTAAAATGCTCAATAGATTCGAATAGTTTATTGCTATCTGAGAACGTCTGGTGCTCAGATAGCACTGGTTTAAATGCTTCACAAATAGCCACAACATCGCTGGCACTAACATTTGTGAAGAACTTCGTCTCACCATTTTCGGTATCGGGACGCGATACTCGTATAAATCCGCTAAGGCCAATTTCTTCACTACCAACAAAGAAATCCAGGTCAGCTTTGTCTTCCCCGAGGTAGCCTGGCAAGTAGCCGTAATCTACAGGATACGTGACACCTTTGAGCGGATAGTCACTGCTGGCATGGAAATTCTTGTAAGTGCCTTTTTGATTTTCAATGACAATAGTATTAAGTGGAGCTGGTAGTGCAGAAACATTCATATTCCTCATAATAACAGAGGCTTACTCTATACTGGTGGTATGAGCCAAACAATAGTATCTGAATTCCGTCTCAAGCTATATCCTAAAGATTTTGTCGCAATGCGAAAGTTCTACGAAGAAACGCTTGGTTTTATAGTCTTAAATGAGTGGGACAGAGGCGAAACTGATCGGGGTGTCATGTTTCAAGTAGGTTCCGCCGTATTGGAAGTACTGACACCAGAAAACGCATACCAGCCAATCGCAGGAAGTGGCCTTTCCCTTGAAGTACCGGATGTACATGAGCTGTGGACACACCTGAAAGATGAGGTTCCTGTTATTTTTGAGCTACGAGATAATTCGTGGGGTGATACTTCTTTTTGTATTGCTGATCCAGAAGGATTTGAGCTAACGTTTTTTACAGAGACTTCCTGAAACCAGTTGTCTACGATTTAACTAACTTCACTTCATCAAAATTATTGTTGTCGATAATAATGTCGGCATCGCTAGGTCTGCCTCGGTCTTCCCAGTAGTAACCTTGCACCTTCTGATGCATTTCCTTTATCTGCTCAGGAGTACGGACATCGCTGTCTCGCAGAAGCTTCCTTTTAATAATGTTCTCTTGCGTCACGTCAACTAAAATGACAAAGTCCATTTTGTCTAGCATCATACTTGTATCAAAGATGATGAAGTCATTAGGCTCCGCTTTGCGAGTTGTTTCTAGTACGGTGCCGGTCTCGCGAGAATAGGGGTGAAATTCGGTGCTTTTGGCAGCCTTTAGTTCCTGAATAATTCTTTCGTACTCATCAAGGCGAAACATATTCTCGAGTATTTCCCAGTGAGATTTGCCTGCAAATTTTCCGCTCTCGTAATAAGTTGATTTCATCGGTTCACGATCTTTGCGAGAGATGAGGAACTCATCGTGATTAATGAGAGTATAGGCTAAACGTGCCTGTTTGAAATATTTTTCAAGTAAGGTTACAAGGTAGCTTTTGCCGCTCCCCGAATCTCCAGCTATAGCGACAAAAAGCGGTCGTTTGGTTTGTTTAGTAATTCGGTCAAAGCAGTGTTTTGCGATTTCTTCCATGAAACAAGTATACAACTTCGGCGCCTATCAGGCGCAATTAGCCTCTAGTTTTTTGTAATTGATGTCGTCCCAACTTTTAACCGTCATTACCACGCCCGGCAATGGTTCTTTTGGTGGGTTATACTGCGTAAAGCCAATAACTCTACAGCCAGCCGCTCGGGCAGCCTGAACACCCGTTAAGCTGTCTTCAAAAATGACACAATCTTTTGAGGATAAGGCTAGCTTTTTTAAAGCATAAATGTATGGTTCGGGGTGAGGTTTATGCTCTTTAACATCGCGACCTGTTACGATGACCGAAAAATACTGCCTAATGCCAAGAACTTCCAGTTTAATGTCAACTTTTTCACGCAAGCTGGATGATACGATGGCACACGTTACGCCGTGCTGCCTCAGCTCATGTAGGAATGTAATCAGTCCTGGGTCTGCGAATGCTCCATGCTCTTCGAGGTCTTCGCGCAGATTTTCTTTTGATGCAAGTGCAAATTCCTCATGGTCTATAGCAATACCATGATAATTTTTAACGTTGGCGAGAAGTGTTTTGAGTGATGCTGCACGGTGGCCTTCACCTTGAGGGTCGGGTATAGCGTTGAGATCGACATTATACTTAGCAAGTAGTTTTTTACGAGCCTGAAACCCAATCTCTACCGAATCGATTAAGACGCCATCCATGTCGAATACTACGGCTTTAATCATTATTATGCCTTCGTTCCCATTCAAGCCACCCATCTACAACCTTCGGCAAATCATTAGCGTGGAGTAATGGCTCACTACGCGAGGAAATCGCTAGCCCTAAGTCCCAAACCACGCTGCGGATATCACCAATAATACCGAAGGCCGCAACTGCTTTTTCATCAGCTTCATTAAAGGGTCGCACTGAACGATAGCCTTCGAGCCAGGCCTTAAAATAATTCTCTGAGAGCTTCAAAACACGATATGGTTCAATTGCTCGCCATGATTCACCTGAGCTGTTGAAATCGAAGATGGTGAGCTTATCGCCATCTATATGGATGTTGTCGGGTTTTAAGTCCATATGACAAACACCGTAGTCGAGTAAAGGGTTATTGATGATATTTCGTAAACGCTCCGAGAGGTCAACGACTCGTTGTAGTTGTCCGCTTTCAACAAGCAGTGGGCGCATTCGCTCAAGCTGCTCGTTGATGAGCAGATCTGCGTCATATTTTGTATGATGCAGTGGAGACGCAAACGTATCTGCGGCCTGATGAATCTGTGCTGCTGCTTCACCAATTAATACATAGGTTTCGCGCGAATCCTTAGGCTTTTCTCCGGCCGCCCATTCATACATCACACCAATTCGTTTCTCACCGTCTACAATAAACATGTTGAGATACTCTTTTTTACCTTTTATAGGGTGTACGACCGGTACATCGTGATCTAAGAGGTGAAGCAGCAAATCTATTTCCCATTGAATTTCGGCTGATGGCGTAGTTGTATACAGTTTAAGGGCAAAATCCCCATTTGGCGTAACGACCTTAATGACGTCATTGGTTGGTGTACCGAGGTCTTTGCATATTGGATTTTCCAAATGGTAGGCATCTAGTAGCTGATCGGTGATCTGTTTTATATCTAAGGTCACCTTATCCGTCTACCCTCAGTAACAAGCCACTTACCCGTCTCCCAGTCACTGTCGGGTTCGTCGTTTTTAAAACGTATGTCAAAACGGATAGCTAAGCCAGGCCAGGGATGTTGTACGTATACGGTTCTGAAGTAGTCGGCAAGCTCTGGGAAACTAATGCCATATGGCTCAGGGAATAGCTGTTCGACCTGTGCTCGCGTAAGATCGGTTTCAATATCTATTTGGATCGTAGGAGCGGGAGAATAGGTATCATATACTAATTCAAACTTAGGCTCGCGACCAATAGGAAACTCAGTAATACCTGCGTTGTGCTCAGCTGATGTGGCTGGCAAAATAAATGGCCAGTCTTCTCCTGTCGGGTACTTATAGAGATTGCTTTGTTTGGCTATATTGCCCAAAAACTGTTCCCAGGTTTTGCGTGAGATAAAGGCGGAAGGAATATTAAAGCCTGTATGATCAATCCGGACAATATGCGATTTCAATCTGGCTGCAACTTCTTTAATATCAAGGCGATAGATAGTATCCGTACCAGCATGAAGCTCGTAGTATGTGCCGTGTACATCTTGCTTTGTTATGATTTGCGTAAAGCCCCTGCTGTCAATTTCGTAATCTGAATTCTGCTCGGGATTAACGCATACATTACCAACACTAAGGGAAAGCTCAGTGGCGTCTTCAAAGCATAGTTGCAGAAATGGAACGTCTGATTGCGTAAATATTGTTTTAGGAAGAGCGTTTGCCGGTTCTATTGCAATAATCTCAATACCGTTGTCTTTCTGTGGCTGGGCATTCGGAAGCTCTAAAAGTATTGTGCTGAGTTGTTTGAAGAATTCGTTATCATCCGTGGTATTGTTTGGAAATTTGTAGATTATATTTTGAATCACCTTCATATAATCATTTCTCTATCACCGTCCACCACAAGTGCCCGTGCATCACCTAGCGGTACCGTCCGGAACCCATCAGCCTTTAGTTTGTCATCGATGCCACGAACGATTGCCGCATACTTCTTATTATCTATGTGTGGCACAATAACTTTATTTGTGAGGCTAAGTCCTTCATAGATAACTCCTGGGGAGGCTTTAGGGTCGTCAGCCACTTCAAAATGATGCAAGGTTGGCCCCGCCACGATTGCTCCAGCACTACCACCACCATAGACCACACCATTTTGTACGAGGTCTTTTATGATATTCTCAGCTCCCGTATCACGTAATAACCATCGCAAATAATAGACATTACCGCCGCCAAACCAAATGACATCTTTATCTGCTAGTTTTGTATGAAGCGTTTCTAGGTCTTGGCCGTAATTCTTTAGATCAATATATTCGACATCAAAGCCGTGGCTCTCGATCATCTGGCGGTTGCGCATCAGCCAGCCTTTGGACCCCTCCTCGACATCGGCGGCATTTTCAATGACAGCAATCTTTATACTTCTAGCGGGTTTGCCCACAAGCTTCATGAGATGTGGTGCTTGTTCTTTGGAGATGGCCTGGGAAGAGAGGAAGAGTTTCATACTACAGATTCTCCAATGACCACTTCAAGCCCTTAAGATATTTCTTTGGAGACTCTCGCAGTTCTTTTTCTAGTTCAGCTCGGGTAAACCATTTAACCTGTTCGACTTCCTCTTCTTGAATTGTAAAATCCTCCACTGGCATGTCTACAACCAAGGCGTACCACTGATCGAAATAGTTATATTCGCCGCGTACTCGTAGATTTGGGCCAGGGGTTGGCCGTATATCCTTGAGCCCGATTTCTTCCTCGGCTTCTTTGATAATGTTGCTTTTATACGTTTCGCCTTCATCAAGCGTTCCAGCTACAGCAGGACCCCATTTGCCAGGATCGTGGCTCTTAGTGAACTTGCGCTGAGCGAGAAGGATATCTCCTTTGGAATTAGTAACCCAAAGAGCGGAGACGCGGTAGATGTCTTCCTTTACCAGAGTGCCGCGTTCTTTATGGCCGATGATTTCGTCGTTTTCGTTGACGATTATGATGCGGGGTTTAGGAGTTATCTTATGCATTACGCTTGCCCCCAATCTACAATCTCAGTGAATCGCACGTAGAAGCCGAAGGGATCTATTACGCGAAAGTCTCGTTTACCCCAGCGCTTTAGGGTTAATGGTTGAGAGATAGCCTGTTTGTCAAAGGTGTCACTAACGTTTCGCCAGAGACCTTCTACGTCACTGACCGGTACAGTGATTTCAACGCCGTATCCTCGGGGTGTGTCTGTCGGAAAATCGACGAAGTATGCGTGCTTGGAAACGTTTTCTTTATCGCCATAGAAGTTGAGCGTAGTGTCACCAATCTCATCGCATCGCCGCATGACTAAGTAACCAAGATCACTACCGCCACCCGACGTCGGATCATAGGTAGTTTCTTTAAAATCTAATTTGCCATAAAAGTCGCGAACCAGCTGGAAGCTCGGTACATGCAGTTCAAGAACAAGGTTATTGCGGATGGGTACTTCTGCCATGTCAATTATCTATATGCTTAATGCCAATTTCAGGGAACATCGTTGGCTTATCAAACGTGAGCAGGAATTCGACAGTTCTAGCAACCTCATCGGTGTCGAGGCCTTTGGTCATGTCTTTTTCGATATCCATCTTGCTAAACATGTCGGTTTTCATCATGCCCGGATAGATGCCGGTGACGGCAATACCAAATGGGGCTAGCTCGGGCTGCATAGCCTTCGTAAAGCCGGTGATCGCCCACTTGCTCGCAGTGTAAACACCTCGCTCGGCTTTAGCATAAAAACCACCCTGAGAATTAATGTTGATGACGAGGCCAGATTTTTGCTGCTTCATAGCTGGAATGACTGCCTTGGTCATATTGATAACACCGAGTGTGTTTACCTCAATGACTTCATGAATACGCTGTGGGTCGTTTTCTTCAAGTGAGCCTTGAATCCAAAGACCGGCATTATTAACCAGGCAATCTACAGAGCCTATCTCCTGGGCTACCTTTTCGACTTGCTCATAATATCGGACGTCACAGACCCTGTACTCGCAGTCGAGTTCTTCGGCTACGGCTTTTAGTTTTTCTTCGTTAGGTGAGAGAATGATAATTTTATTGTTAGGTGCGAGTCTTGCGGCAATGGCTTTGCCCAGGCCGTCACTGCCACCGGTGATGAGGATTGTTTTCATATCCCTATTATACAGATACAAGCCTGTTTTCCTCTAGAAAACAGGTCAACTCTCCTTTGCTAAAGTAAAAGAGAGTTACAAGATAAAGTCCACGACTTAAACCTCTTCCCAGATCATACTCGCTACACCAGAAGCCTGCACCTTATCTAAAGTTGTCACGCGGAAGTGCAGCTCCTCATTCGGCCAATCTTCTTCAATTAGCTTCTTGATGCGCCGCTTCACATATAACAAATCGGCAACGTTAGGACAAATAAAGAGGGCTATCGGCGCCGTACCATTAGCCTCATCCCAATCCGCCAGATATTCTATGCAGTCCTTAACTCGCTTTCTGAGCTGGTAACGTGGCAGCGTTTGCTCAAAGTTCTCCAATAGGTAATTTGTGGTTTTGCTGCTTTGCTGCTTTGCAAAGAAAAGGTGTGGGTTAATTCCGTCAAGAAAATGGTACTCGCTGTCAGGATCAATATAATCCGCAGGCAGCACGCAAACATACTTCAATTCATCATTGCTTTTGGCCTGTAGGGCAATACAGCAGTCCGCTATCAGCAAACAGTGGTCGATAAACGCCTTTGTTCTTGCCGGTTCTTTATACCGCTTCCTGAGTTCTTGGCTCGGGTATTCGTTGAGGCTACGTAAATATCGAATACCATTAAGGGATAGATAATAGATTGCTGGTTGGCTTTTGGCTATGAAGTCGTTTGGATTGTAGTGCCAATCTACATACTGCTTGTCTCGTAAGTCTTTTAACCAGCTTATGATTCTTCTTTTATCTTTATGCTTTAGTAATGTCTGTATTTGTATTCTGTTAGGGAATCTATATTTATAAATTAGTTTTAGTATTGCTTGTTGTTTGGGAGTTATTAGGGGAAGTGGTTTTGTCATGATGAGTGAGTTTGTGATTGGCGTGCTGATATATTTTGCCTACCCCTCCTACTCCGATTATTTTATAGGTAAGGGGGACGATAAAACTAGTATAACAGATTGAATACCGATAAAAACTGTCACCTCCCTCGGGGACAATTCTCAAGTGCTAGACTATAAGCATGAGTAGACCAAAAGGCTCCAAGAACGCCAGAAAACAAGACCCAATATTTTCACTAACTGTAGAGCAGCGTATCGATCTTCTCGCTAACTTAATTGTCGATACAGTCATAGAAGAACGGGCACTGCAGAAAGCCGAAAATGCTACAATAAAAACTATGAGTTTTCCTATAATTCCCCTCCCAGAAGACAATAATAGTAAGCCGGCACAGTTCTTCCGTAAAATGGATACTGAAGCCAAAGAGCAGGGCATGTCAGGTTGGTTTGAGCTAATAGCCAAACAATCACCCGAGATGGCAGATATCTTTGGCCGGATAGTAGAAGGAGAGCTGGCCGCTATTGGGAAAGATCGCGAAACTAAGCCCGCGACTTCTTAGTCAACGACTTATAGGTTAGTCGCTTCCCATTCAGATTACCGAACCAATCCTCAAACCGCTCGCCATCCGTCATGTCACGCGTATTCCAGCGGTAGCTATATTCATCACAATATTTCTGCAAATGCTTCGGACTAACATGGTGATAGATGCCGTTAATGCCGCGCTTCAAGTGTGACCAAAACGACTCGGCGGTGTTTGTACTAGCCATGCCATTTACAAATTCTTTGACGCCATGGTTGACGCTTTCATGTTTGTAGCCGATCTTCGGCAATGTTCTGTATGGCATGTGTTCGTCAGTGTACACAGTGGCGTCAATATCTATGTGTTTACGAACTAAGTTCATGAGAGTTGCACTGCCAGTATTGTCGGTGACGACAGCATGCAAATTACCGCCACGCTCTACCATGCCGACAACCGGTGTTTTGCTATTCTTGCTGCCGAATCCTTGCGCACCTTTACCAGTCAGGTACTTGGTGCGTTTGGTAGCGTGCTTATTACTATCCTTGCCGCCAATGTATGCTTCATCCATTTCTACCTGATCTTTTAGTTTCTCAAATGTACCATTCTCAAACACATAGCGAATACGCTGGAGCATGAACCATGACGTCTTTTGGGTAACACCAAGGTACTTCGCGAGCTGGATAGAGGACACGCCTTTCTTGAAGCTGGTGCAGAGATAGATGGCGAAGAACCACTTTTGCAACGGAACTTTGCTATCTTCAAAGACACTCCCCATGCGGACAGTGAAGGGCTTGCGGCATTCGGCACATTTTAGACGACCACTAGCAAGCTTATATGCCTTGATTCCAACGGTGCCACATTTTGGACAGATAATCTCGTTGCCCCAGCGTTGCTTAGCTAGGAACTCTGCGCACTTTTCCTCGGTACCGTATTGGTTGAAGAATTCAAAGAGATTTGATGTTTCCATATCTCTATTGTACAGGGGTAGTTTGGTAACGTCAAGTATATAATTGCCTAAATATATAGTGATGTCAATAGACGGCCCCTTGTAGTGTAGGGCAGGCGAGACTCTTGCCTTGCCACTTGAGGGTTTATTTGCTATACTAAGGGCACTTGCAAAGAGGGAAGATCTATATATTCAACGATTACCCTCAACTCGTATTTATGTAATTAACTATTTTTCAAGCGTAATATTATAAGGAGAAAAATACATTATGGGTCAACGACGACTCTCTACGCCGCAGAACGATGACAAATCAAAGCAGCCACGCCCCCCACAGGGGCAACAACAGCGGCCAAAATCAACAAACACGGTGCTTAATAACACTACTACCCGAAAGGGTGAAGTGTTTCGTGCCCAGCGCCGTACCAGCGAAAGCGTCAATCTTCGTGCTTCGCAGCACATGATTAACGTGCCGGTGAACAAGTCTATTTATAACGGCTATCAGGGGCGTCAGTTTAGCCTGGCCGATCAGCCAAAGCGTCCTCGTGCGCCGCGTCCTGTGCTAAAAATCATGCCAGTTGGTGGCCTTGGCGAAATGGGTATTGGCAAAAACATGATGGCGATCGAATACGATAATGACATTATTGTGATTGACTGTGGATTTTTGTTTCCAGGGGCTGACTACCCGGGCATTAACTACATTACACCCGACATTTCGTACCTGAAAGAAAACAAGCACAAGATTCGCGGCCAGATTTTCACTCACGGTCACCTTGATCACATTGGTGCCTACCGTCACGTGGCACACGAAATACCCGCACCGGTATATGCCAGTAAATTTACCCTTGGCATGTTGCAACGCACCATGGAAGAGGCAACCAGTGGTTACGAGCCCGATTACAACGAGCTTAACCCTGAAGCGCATGAACGCGTGCAGCTTGGTGATAGTTTTTCTGTCGAACTTGTTCGCGTTAACCACTCTATCCCCGATGCGACAGCGGTTGTTATTCGTACGCCCCTTGGTGTGCTTATCGACACCGGTGACTGGCGTTTTGAAGATGATCCAGTAGACGGCAAGAAGTTCGACCTCGAACGCCTCACCGAAATCGCTACAAAAGAAGGCATTTTGATGCTTATGAACGAGTCGACCAACTGTGAGTCAGATGGTACGCACACGCACGGTGAATTCGACATTCAGCACTCAATGGGCCAGGTAATGGAAAAATACCCGAATTCTCGCCTTATCATGAGCTGTTTCTCATCGCAGATTCACCGTATGCAGGTAATTTTAGAAGAAGCCAAAAAGTACGATCGAAAAGTCGCCTTTGCCGGCTACAGCATGATCCAAAACCTCGAAGTGGCGCTTCGTGCCGGGGTTATTAAAATTCCAAAAGACGTTGTAGTCAAAATGGAAGACGTTGTAAAGCTGCCCGATGGCAAAGTAACGATTGTGTGTACCGGTTCACAGGGTGAATTTAACGCCGTACTTAACCGTATGGCCAGTGGTTCGCACAAGTTTATTAAAATCAAAAACAGTGATGTTATTGTATTTTCATCAAACCCAATTCCTGGTAACGAAAAATACGTTGTTCGTACGGTTGACGGCCTTATGCGAGAGGGAAGCGATGTTATTCAAAACGGCAAAACCCACCTTACCGGCATTGGCCCGCTGCACCTTTCAGGACATGGCTATTATGATGACCACGTAAAGCTTATTAACGCGCTTAATCCGAAATACTACCTGCCAATTCACGGCGAGTTCCACATGCTTCACCACAACGCCGAACTGGCTGAAAAAGAGTGTGGCATTCCACGTGACAACATTTTTGTCTGTGACAGTGGTGACGTGATTGAAATCGACAGCGAAGGCGCCCGAAAATCCGGCCGTATTCCTGTTGGCGGCATTATGTACGATGACAGCGGCGCAATTGTATCCGAAGTGGTGCTAAAAGACCGTATTCACATGGCAGGCGAAGGTATGTTTGTGGTTGTTCTGACGGTTGCCCGCGGTAGCGGACGCCTTATGACCAGCCCCGATATCATTTCCCGCGGGTTCATTTACCTGCGTGACAGCGAAGAGCTCATGGGGACGATTCGCCAGTACCTCAAGCAAAAAGTTGCCCGCAGCTTTGGCGGCAAACGAGTCGACCTCGATATCGTTAAAAAAGAACTAAAAGATGAAATTACGCATATTTTGTACGACCAGACTCGCCGTACGCCAATCGTTATTCCGGTAATCAACGAAATCGGCGGTGGTGGTAATGGTGGCGGCCAAGGTCAAGGCCAGAACCAGAATCAAAATCGTCAGCGAAACGCTCCTCATGAACGTCCTGAGCGTCAGGACCAGCCACCTGTAGAATTGCCGCTGGCTCCTCCTTTAGCATTTCCAGCTCCACAAGTACCTGACACTGAAGCGGTTGATCCACGCGTTCGCCCCGACACTCGCGCCTATTAATATTTTTTAAGCCTCCTCCGCGTACTACGCGGAGGAGGCTTGTTGTTATAGCAGCGCGAGAGCTTCTCTGACATCAGCTAGGAAACGCTTCGAAGGTTCTGACTTTGTCTCGATCATCACAGTCTTTGTAAAGTAATTACTGTTCTTGATGATGTCCTTCTCCGGAACATAGCTGAGACATCTGTTCAGGTCCTCTCTTGAGTAAGGCCAGGCCACCTGGTAGAAGAAACGCCACACGGTTTCTGTACTGAGGTGCTTGTGTGGCAACCCACATTCGTCAAGAGCCTGTCTGCACAGGCGATCCGGATGCGAAACACGCTTGGCTTCGACACGCTCACAGAAGCCATCACTTCCTTTACGTGGAGCTCCAGGGTTATCAAATCCTCTTTCTTTCAGTGCTTCCTTGAGTAGCCGCTGAGAGAGCTTGGGAACATTATCGAACCAGAAATACAGCCATAGAGATGGGGTTTCCTTCAACTGTATAGGCACAGTCTCTTCCTTTCCAAGGTTGCTGCGTACCGGTGAATTATAAACTATTCAGGGGTTTATATCAAGAAGATGGCATCAAAGCGGTTGATTTGTGTGCTTACCCAGATACCTATGCTTATTAAATAAAAAATGAGCCCCGCCGTAACAGCGGGGCTCATTCTTAAGCTCAACGCATCGGCGGGGTGATGGGGAGGAGGTGAAGGTCGGCGATTTGACCCGCGTCTACACTGTGAGGCTGACCGTCATCGGTGTTGTAGTTTAACACCACCGGCTGGTCTGTCTCAAGAAACTCGAGACCTCCAGGTTTCTTGCATACTCCGATTGGCGTATTGGGCTGGAGGCTGTGCTGAGTCTCCAGTACTGGGTTAGGAAGCTGTTGTTGCTTCACGATTACAGAGAACCGACCTGCGAGCGCATTATCTGCTTGGCAGACAATGCGCTCGCCACTGTCGAGTACTATCTCGAACAGGGTAGGAGAAGTACTATCCTCTAGAGTTAATCGCTTGGTAATCTTCGCTGGCATGTGGAGCCTTTCGAGATTGGTGTGACGATATTATAATTATACTACATTATATAAAATAGTCAAACCATAAGTACTTGCAAATTGTAGTAATTTTTGCTATAATATGCCTATATAAACCAAAAGCAAAAACGCTTATAATAAAAGAATATATGCCAAAAAGAAAAAAATCATCGCGCAGCAAGGGTAAACTCAAATCAACTGCACCGCGTCATAGTTTGCCGGTAGGGTTTTGGGCACAGGTAGGAGCCGTCTTTTTAATTGCCATCTCGATTCTTTTTGTCGTGGCGTGGTTTGGCGCCGGTGGACCAGTACTCGAATGGCTATATAATGCCGCGCTAAGCACTGTTGGGTACGCGGTATATGTTATTCCGTTATTATTTGTCTACATTGCAGTAGAGATTTTTCGGGCAGAGGAAAACCGTCTGCCGTTTGTCGTAAAGCTGGCTACGGCACTGCTGATTGTATGGTTTGCCGGGCTTTTTGGGCTGATGAAGAACGACCTAGGTAAACCCACCGGTGGGTTTATTGGTGAAACGGTCAATAGCGCCATGCTGTCGCTCGTTAATACTGGCGTTGCAGCGTTTATTTATGTGCTGCTTGTTATTATCACGGCGCTGTTTGTCCTGCGCGTGTCGCCAATTACCGTTATTAAGAAAATTTGGGAACTATCACGCCGCGAGCTAAGCGAAGACGATGAAAACGTTAAGATCATGAAAAAAGCCGCCGCCGCTGATGCACCGCGCCAGCAGGCCATTGGCGAGTTAAAACTTAACGCCGGCGTACCAATGCTTGACCAGTCTGAAATGGGCAATAAAAAAACCTCCCATCTTTCGAGTCTAAGGGGTAGTATTAAACAAGATAAAGCCGCCGAAGATCAAGCCGCACTTGTGGCGGTAAGCGATCCAAACTGGGAAGCGCCAAGCGTTGAACTGCTCGAGAAAAAGCAATCGCCAGCCGATGCCGGCGATGTGCAACAAAACGCCCAAACCATTCATGACACATTGGCCGAATTTAATATTGATGTCGAGATGGAAGGCGCCAACATTGGCCCGAAAGTAACGCAGTACACGCTTAAACCACCAAGTGGTGTAAAGCTAACACGCATTACCGCACTTGAAACCAACATCGCCCTTAACCTGGCAGCGCAAAGCCTGCGTATCGAGGCGCCGATTCCTGGCCAGCGCGCGGTAGGTATTGAAGTACCAAACCGCAAGGCGGCCGATGTGCGCCTGTATGGTATTTTAACGGCCAAGCAATGGAAAAATGCCCATGAACCCCTCAGTTTTGCTATTGGTAAAGATATCTCGGGTGAGGCGGTAATTGGTGAGCTGAACAAAATGCCCCACCTGCTGATTGCCGGTCAAACCGGAAGTGGTAAGTCGGTTATGATCAACACGCTGCTTACCAGTTTGCTCTACCGTAACAGCCCGAGCGAAATGAAACTGATTTTGGTTGACCCAAAGCAAGTAGAAATGGCGCCCTACGAAGACATTCCACATCTTTTAACTCCTGTTATTACCGAGCCTGAAAAGACTATCAGCGCCCTGAAGTGGGCGGTGAACGAAATGGAGCGACGCTACAAGTTGCTAGCCGAAGAGAAAATTCGCGATATTAAAAGTTATAACCAGAAAATTCAGTCAGGCAACAAAACTATTTCAGTTGCCGACAAAGATGGTAACGAACAACAGGTTGATGACGGTGCAATGCCGTATATTGTGATTGTGATTGACGAGCTGGCCGACCTAATGATGGTTGCGGCGCGAGATGTTGAAGCGTTAGTTGTCCGTTTGGCGCAAAAAGCCCGTGCCGTGGGTATTCACCTGGTGCTCGCCACGCAGCGTCCATCGGTTGACGTTATTACCGGGCTTATCAAGGCCAACGTACCGGCGCGTATTGCCTTTACCGTAGCCAGTCAAATCGACAGCCGTACCATTTTAGACCAAGCTGGTGCCGAAAAACTACTTGGCCAGGGTGACATGCTGATTCTTACCCCAAGTATGAGCAAGCCAAAGCGTATTCAGGGCGCGTGGGTAATGGACGAAGAAGTCATGAAAATTACCGATCATTTGCGCCTGCAATCAGCACCGCAGTATAACGATGAAATTGTCTCTCAACCTGTTCAACTTAACGGCAAGGGTGGTGTCGTAATGGACTTTGACGGTGGTGGTGACGACGACATGTATAAAGACGCTCTGCGGGTAGTCATAGATAGCGGCAAAGCTAGTACTAGCTTGTTGCAGCGACGCCTGCGTGTCGGCTATGCTCGTGCAGCCCGTCTTATCGAAAACATGGAAGAACAAGGTGTCATCGGCCCAGCCGATGGTGCACGGCCCCGAGAGGTGCTTATAAGCAGTCTCGATGATCTTGGCGGCTCGGACGTTGCCTAGTATTTAGTACTCCTCGCTGTCCCTGATTGACGGAGTCGATTAAAGATACTACTGTAGAGTACAGGCTGCATGGTGTAGCTAAAAAGACGGTATTGCCCGCCTTTACTACGAGAGAGATATGGTAGGACATGTCAGAAAAGCTAGTTCACGAGCTCAAAAGACAGCTTCAAGCACAGCGTGAGCGAGCCAAGAGATTGGGTGCTGCGATGGTGCACACAAGCACTAAGGATGATTTTATTCTCAGCGGTCCCGAAGGCAGTTTGCATGTCTATCGAGAGGGAAGAAGTATGCGTATTTTTTTGCATACCGCAAAAAAGAATATGCCCTTCAGTGTCGACTTTGTCTATGGGCAAATTCCTCGCAGTCTGAAGCCTAGTGTGCTCGAATTTCTTGTTCGTGGTTCGAAGGAAATGGAAGTTGCGCCTCTACTCTACATGCCTTACGGCATTGTCAATAAAGGGCGGCTTGTGGGAGTGTGCTTTACAACGGACAGAGCAGGACAGGGGGCTATCGATCGTTTGGGTCTTGTTCCGGATATTTACGTGGTTGCGGACATTGCTCCGAAGTGGTTGTCGACTCCCGTGCCAAATCTTGCTACGTGGCTTGGGTGTTTCTGGGCCGAGTACGGTGCCAAGAGGGTGATCAACCTTTCGCCACGCCTTGTGTGTTTTCAATCGCCGATTCATGTTTACGCCAAAGGCGAACAGAACTGGTTGGCATTTGATGATTCCGATGGCCAGAAGCCCACAATTCTTGAGGGCAAGCAATATATTTTATGGGACCACGTTACTGGTCGCCCTGCACAGAAAGTGCGCAGTGGCGGCAATGGTTATGGGTACATGAACGACAAGTTTACTTACTATTGCTAGCCGCACCAAAAGCTCCTGTGGGTTAAAGCCCGCAAAGAGGATAGTTGCTGGGGTGTTTTGTGAGCGTTTATACGCTCCGGATCACCTCGCGGCTGTCCTCGTTTTTTATGGGACCAGTAATACTGGTATTTTACAACAAATTAGGCTATAATATAGAGGTTATCAACTCGGCTCATTCTTTGAAATGAGCATCCAAACGGATTCCAGAGGAGGAAATCTATGAAAGAATACGAACTAACCATTCTGATTCACCCCGATCTTGAGGCAGACCTCGAGACACCGCTTACGAAAGTTCGCGATATTATCAAAAACGCTGGTGGTGAAATTACCCGCGAAGACAACTGGGGCAAAAAGAAACTTGCTTACAAGATCAACCGCGAAGATTTTGCCGTGTACGTATACATGGATGTAAAACTTCCATCTGACGCACCACTCAAAATCAGCAACACGCTCAACATCACCGATGAAGTACTGCGCTACCTGCTTGTGAGTGTTGATGAAAAGGGACGAAAAGCCCTTGAGGACGCGAAAACACGATCAGCTGCACGCAACGATGACGTAAAAGAAGAGGAGTAGGGAATATGGCCAAAAGCATCAACCAAGTGATTATCATGGGACGCCTTACGCGCGACCCCGAAGTTCGGACGACATCAACAGGTAAGACAATCACGAGTTTTTCACTCGCGGTTGATCGCGGCGGCCAAGATGACGCGGCAGACTTTTTCGATGTTACGGCATGGGAAAAGCTCGGCGAACTAGTAAGCCAGTACCTTTCAAAGGGACGCCGCTGCCTTGTGCAGGGACGCCTTCGCCAAGATAGCTGGGATGACAAAGAAACCGGCAAGAAGCGCAGCAAGATAGAAGTAGTTGCAACAGACGTAACCTTTCTTGACGGCCCTAGCGGCGACAACGCTGGTGCATCGAACGCTAACTACTCGAACAATTCTGGCAGTGCCAGCCCTAAGAAAAAATCTGATGACGTTGTGATTCAGGATATTGACGACAAACCTATTGATTTAAGTGAGATTCCTTTTTAGGAACAACAGGAGAAACCCTCGATGATTAACAATAAGCGATTTAAAAAAGATACGCCTGCGTATTTTGACTACAAAGACGTAAAGACTCTACAGCGTTTTATTAACGTGTACGGACAAATTGAACCAATTGCAAAAACTGGCCTGAGCGCAAAGCAACAGCGCCAGCTTGCAACGGCTATCAAGCGCGCCCGACACTTGGCACTTATGCCATTTGTTATCTCTAACTAATATTTTAATTTAGAGAACTCTGCAGCGCATACTAACTATTTGTGCGCTGCGTAGCATTTCTAAAACCCCAGGAGTAGTTGAATATGTACCAACCAACTGATTTGAAAAAAGGTGTCGTATGCCAAATTGATGGCAAGCCATACCGCGTGATTGAATACGGCCAAAAAGTGATGGGTCGTGGCGGGAGCATTGTAAATGTGAAGCTAAAGAACCTTATCGATGGCAGCGTTATTCCAAAAACCTTTAAGGGTCAGGACAAAATTGAACGTGCAGAGGTGAGTACTAAAACAGTTCAGTATTTGTACACCGATGGCGAACAGTTTTTCTTTATGGATCCGGAAAACTTTGAACAGTTTGAGCTTCGTGCTGATATTGTTGACGCGGCCGCGAGCTACCTCAAAGAAGGTGATAATCTGAGTTTGCAGTTTTTCGATGGAAAAGTGATTAACGTTGAACTTCCAAAGAATTTGTACCTGGAAGTGACCTATGCCGAAGATGTGGTAAAGGGTGATACAACCAGTAACGTACTAAAAGACGCAACACTTGAAACGGGGCTAGTGGTAAAAGTACCGGCCTTTATAAAAACAGGTGATGTTATTTCTGTCGACACGACAACCGGTGAATATCGCGAACGTAAAAAGTAAAGCGATTTCTACACATGTTTTACCCCACGACTGGCTGTCGTGGGGTTTTGTGCAGCTACGTTACCGGCCCAAAATCCCTGCACGGTATGCGGGCTCCAGAAGAAGCTTGAGCAATTCGCGTTGTTTACCCTGGCGTAGAGCAGTAACAAGAAACCGTGCGGCGGGGCTGATCAAACGAGTTGGGTTTCTAAGGTTCATCTGGCATTCCCATCCCAGAATAACCAGAAAAGCATCCTCGTATCGTGGCAGTCCCTGCATGCGCACTCTGAAGCTTCGCCGGGCATCTGTCATACGTTTTGCGGCGCCGGGTATGCCCATTTGAGCATGCATTCTTGCAAGTGTTGCTTCAAAATAGGCCAGGTCGGCTGGCACGAAACGCTCGAGGTCAGGGGTTGTTACCCCTTCTGTTTCAAGCTTCCGAATTGCTGCCTCAACCATTTTGATGCCCTTACTCGCCTCCTTGTCTCTATACATCGAGGCCCGGTCATTCAAAATATAGGCGGCAATTGCTTGGCCATCTGCAACATGGTTGGCTAACTTGTATGCCGCTTCAAAATCTACTTCTGCTTCCTTGATACTGTTTAGGTGTCGCAGGTTAACTGCTCTTATGCACCCTTGTACATATGCATAGGAAAGGCTGTTTTCCTTAACCTCCGCAAGAAGTTGCTCGGTATAAATGAGCGATTGCTCGTAATATCCAGCATTCTTGAGGCGACTTGCTTTGTGATAAAGCTCGACTTGCTTGGGCGATGACCACATGGTATTCCTTAGGTCGATTGTTAATGCACCCCTTTATTATAAGCCAAGAGCAATGTCGATGGGCGCATAACGCTAATGCTATAATAGTGCTATGTCAACAGTCACAGGGGCTGGAAAAGAAACACCAGTACTTCGCAAGAAAAACGATAACGCAACTGAGAGGTGGCGCGTACGTTTTTTGTTGCAACATAAGCCCTGGCACGTACCGGTGTATGTTATTCTTTGCGCCGTAGTAGCGGCAATTGTAATAGCGCAGCTGGCGTACCCGCCCGATCGTGGGTTACCGCTGGCAAGTATGGCAGGAAAGTCGTTTGCTTTTTCATCTTCAGCAGCCAGTATAAAGGCTGTTCAAGAGCAGTTTGATCGCACGAAAATAGAACTTACTATTGGTTCGGATAGATCTGCTACGTATACGTTAAAAACTGCGGGCGCAGAGCCGAATACCGAATTAATGGCAAAAAAACTAAGCGATTACCCCCTTTGGCAGCGATTTATTCCGGGGTCTATTTTTTGGCAACCAGCCCAAGTAACATTGGCGGACGTGTATTATTCGAATGAACCGTTAAAGAAATTCAGTGACACGACAAGTAAAGTGTTTAACTTTCCACCCCAGAACGCGCGACTGGCTATTAAAGAGGGAAAATTAGAAGCGAGTAATTCATTTCGAGGAAGTACGGTAAAAAGCAGTGACCTACTACAGGCTATTAATAGTGCACGGCTGATATTGGGGAAAACGACTACGATCACCATACCAGCCAAGCGACAGGCGCCTGATCGCACGGCGAAAGACCTGGTGAAAGTTCGCGGACAGGCAGAGACAGCGCTGGCGCATACCGTGGTTGTACGCGCGGACGATAAGGAGTTTTCACCAAGTAAGCAGGAGCTAGCAACATGGATTATTTTGAGCACAAACGATAAGGGCGATGTGTCGATTTCTACCGATAAGGGAAAAATTGCGCAGTATCTTAACTATGTGAATACAAAAGTAGGCACGCCGGCAGGGCAGACTGACATTAGTATTATAGACGGCAGAGAAGCGGGCCGCACGACAGGGGCGGTGGGCCGGGCGATTGATACTAACCAACTGGCGGATCAGCTGGCGGCGGATATCCTTGTTCCACCACTGGCAGTTTCGCGCACGGCAACGTTTACCCAAACGCAACCGAGCGTCATATTTAACAGTAAGTACACAACCACTCAGGCAGGTCTTCAGGCCTATGCTGATGACGTGGCCAGAACGAAAAATATGCATATTTATATCCGACAGCTTGATGGTGCGGGCTGGACGGTGGCCGCCCGGGCTTCAGAAAGTATTCCTAGCGGCAGTACCTATAAGTTATTTGTTGCGCTCGTATTATTCGACAAAATGGATAGGGGTGAAGTCCATTGGGGCGACCCCATGCTCGATACCACGGTGGCGGGCTGTTTTGAGCGCATGACGGTTGCCTCAACTAATCCGTGCGCCGAAAAATGGATAGCAGACTTTGGCCGGCAGTATATTAATGATTTTATTCACGCCCGTGGGTTTAGCGGCGGAACATCGTTTACTACCGGCTCCGCCAACCAAACGACCGCTGTTGACCTCAGTAAGTTTATGGCGGGGTTAAATGATGGTACACTAGTGAGCGGTGACCACCGTAATCGTCTGCTTAGTTCGCTAGGCCGGCATCCGTACCGCTACGGTATTCCAACCGGCAGCGCCGGAATAGTGCACGATAAAGTCGGCTTTTTGTGGGACTACGTTCACGATACGGCCATTGTCCAGCACCCTCGCGGCACTTACCTTATGACTATTATGACAAAAGGCCAAAGTTATGGAGCAATTGCTTCTGTAACGCGCCAAATAGAAAGAATTATGTATCCATGACAAAACAACGCCTTGATATTGAGCTTGCCAAACGCGGCATGACCGCCAGCCGCTCGCAGTCGGAAAGTTGGGTGCGCCTTGGCAAGGTAACCGTTGATGGCAAGATTATTACGAAACCCGGCCATTTTGTGCGTGAAGATGCGGTGTTGGCACTTACCGCCAAAGAGCAATACGTGAGCCGGGCCGGACTAAAGCTAGCCAGTGTTGCCGAGTTGCTTCATCTTGATTTTAGAGATAAAACAGTACTCGATGTCGGCAGCAGTACCGGCGGATTTACCGATTATGCGCTTCGAAACGGGGCAAAAAAAGTGTTCGCTGTCGATGTCGGCACCGAGCAGCTTCACCCGAACCTTCGCGGCAACCCGGCTATTGAGCTGCACGAAAAAACCGATATCCGCAATTTTTATTTGCCTGGCGAAAAGCCAGATATTATTGTCATTGACGTATCGTTTATTAGTTTGCGTGAAATTTTGCCGCATCTTGCTAAAAATCTTAGCGGTAGCAACACGCAAATTGCTGCTATGTTAAAACCTCAGTTCGAGGCTGGCAGGGAACAGACAAACAAAGGTATTATTAAAAATGATGCCGTGCGCCGCCAGATACTTCGCGATTTTGAAGCGTGGGCAAAGCAATATTTTGTCGTTAAAGACAAACGCGATAGCGATGTGCATGGGGCAAAGGGCAACCAGGAGCGATTCTACCTACTTAAGCCGCTGAGTTAGACGTTAAATCGAAACTCAACCACATCACCAGGTTGCATAACGTAGTCTTTGCCCTCGGTGCGCATTTTACCGGCCGAACGTGCAGCGGTTTCAGAACCTGCTTCAATTAAGTCGTCAAAATTAACTACCTGGGCGGCAATAAAACCACGTTCAAAATCGGTATGAATAACGCCGGCGGCTTGCGGTGCAGTGGCACCCTTTTTAATGGTCCAGGCGCGTACTTCTTGTGGTCCGGCGGTTAGGTAGCTTTGCAACCCCAGCGTGTCGTAGGCGGCATCGATCATTTGCTTTAGGCCAGTGTCGGAAACACCATAGCTTTCAAGGAGTTCTTCGGCATCGGAAATATTAAGGCCCTTTAGTTCTTCTTCTAGCTTGGCGCATACAAACACAGCTTGGTTTGGCGCGACAAGGTTTCGAAGCTCGGCTTTTTTAATATCATTGCTTAATGTTTCTTCATCGACATTGAACGCATAAATAACTGGTTTTGCGGTTAAAAGGTGCATATCTTTAATGTATTCTTCTTTAAGTGAGTCAAGGGAGGTGAGCGTCTTACCACCTTCAAGCGTGTATTTTAGCATTTCAAGATATTCAATGGCGGGGCGAAGCACTGGTTTTGCCTTAGCCTCTTTGACGAGCTTTGGCAAACGGTTTTCAATGCTTTGCAAATCGGCAAGGATTAACTCGGTGTTAATAATTTCAATGTCGTCACCCGGATGAACACGATCGGCCACATGAACAATATCGTTGTTCTCGAAGGCACGGACAATATGAATAACTGCGTCACATTCTCGAATATTGGAAAGGAATTTATTGCCGAGGCCTTCGCCCTTGCTGGCGCCAGCCACAAGACCCGCAATATCAACAAAGGTGACGGTAGCAGGCAGTACCTTTTTACTATGATACAGATCGGCCAGTTTTTGCAGCCGATCATCGGGTACCAAAACAATGCCGGTGTTCGGCTCAATCGTTGCAAACGGGTAATTCGCAGCAAGGATGTCGTTGTTGGTGAGGGCGTTGAATAAGGTGGACTTACCAACGTTTGGAAGGCCAACGATACCTATTGATAGAGTCATAACCAACCTGTCCTGTTGCTAGAAGTGGAATGTGTCCCCATATTGTGATTTCTTCCTTTGTGGCAATAATTTTAGTAACTAACTTCTGGATGATCTGCTTTTTATTTGCAAAATCCAGGCTTTCCACTAATTTTACCACGCCGTCAATCAATTTTTCCAGGGGTATAGTGGGCTTATTCGCCAATTCGTCTTCAACGGCAGCGATTTCTGATAGTATGTTCGCTCGCTTCTCATTTAAGGTGTACATATTATCTTGATAAACGCGCAGGGGCATTACATCATCACCTTCGCCGTATGCCATCGCATATCGCTGCTCTTTCTCTTCTAGGGACTTGAGAGCCGCCTTAAGTGCTTGAAGCTGGTCTTTGAGTGGAGAGGCCTCCTTTTGCCAGCGTTCGGCCTGCTGGACAAGTAGGTTGGGCTGCATGAGTAGTTCTTGTACGTTACGCCACACAAGAGCATCAAAGACTGGTACATTAAGGCCTGCCTTCGTGCAGGTGCGTGGTAGGGGATATTTATTTAATCGATCTGTGCAACGGTAATAGGCATTACCTTGACCGACGGGATCTCCAGTACGAGCTTTGCCACATGAGCACTGAATTAGACCGCTAACGAGATATTCATTCTTGCTGTTGTTCCTCTTATTGGCTTTTTTATTGCTGACTCGCGCAAAAAATTCGAATCCTATAACCAGCTGAAGAATGGGTCACTAGAGTCAAAAGGAACTCTTTATTTGTTCTTCAGTAAGTCGATTGATGCCAGCCTGACAGACGGTATCAAATGGGAGGTAAAAATGCACGATAGGGTTCAGATAATCGCTAATTCGTGCCTTACTGAAGATGACTTGATCACACTAATTATTGCGGATATTGATCATATCCTTGAATAGGCTGCATCCGATAACTCTTTGATAATAGAGGTTATGCTCTGCTGAAGCTGGTTAAAATAGTTATTCAACGCTTGGCAAGACTGGTTTTTAATGAAACTGTATGGTGGTTTGAGTACCTACGCTTGCCACGATTAGTCGGGGGCAATTTTTCTACGTGATTTTATGTAATTGCATGGACAAAGACACAATAATATGCTAATGTTTATTTAACACATAATAAAATAAAAAGAAGACCCAACAATGCCTACACTTACAGAAGTCGTACCTCATTCCAACAATCATGGTGACCAACTCGTCGAATACGCCCAAAGCAAAGAGGAGTTGGTTGATCCAGCGCTTCGTCGTGATTATTTCGAACATATAAACGCTAGCGACTTTATTGGGATGACTCAAGAAATCGCGTCCATTGTACGAACTGGTGACAGTGAACACCGACAGCACTTCGACGGTGACGCAGTCAAACTGATGGGTCACGAAGTGCCCGATCACCGAGATAAAGAGGACTTGCTTCGTGAAACATGGGAGACGGCTCAGAGTTTTTTGAAAGATCGTAACCTTTCCGATGAAGATGCACTTGAGTACGCGGCACTTACAACAGCGGGTGGCATACTTTTAGCACATCCATTTGCCGATGGTAACGGCCGAACAAGTCGTTATCTTTCGTATGTCATTGCAAAGGGAGGTCAAAACCCTGAAGTGCTAGCCAACATGACACCCTCAGGGTCAACCGAATGGCAGGTAGCGCCAGGGCGCGGTATTATGTTACCGAAGCCACGTGAATATAAACAAGAACAGCCAAGTGAAATTGAATGGGAAATGCAATTTGCTGGAGAGTCTGAAGATGCCCTAGGCGGAGTGATAGCGGATAGTATTTATCAGGATGGCGTTATTCGTGAATTTATTGAATCTGCCGATGAATCGACACGTAGCCTTATTGAAACTTGTGCGACGCGTGACGGAGAAGGTCGTATGACGTCGCTTGATGGTGATAAATTGCTTGAAGTATTGGTAAACGATTCAGAACGAGGTTTGGCAAATGCCTATAAGCTCATGTCTTTAAAGAGGGAATTCCAAATGGATTACGTTCGTCGTTACTTGGCGGCTATGCGTGATGACAGTCTTCATGATAAGGTAGCACTTAAAAAATATGATTTAACAGATCCTTCTGAGCGAGCTGCTCGGACACCTAATGACGTAGAAAAGTTTCAGGCTATAAGCAAAGTCGTTGGTAGTCGGGCTATTCAGGGGCGTATGCGATTCCGCGATCAGGCGGTTGCTGAACATCGTGGCTATTCAGATCTTCATCGTCTTGATAGGTAACAGTGATTCCGCAAGACGATGATAAGCTCCTTCGACATATTTCGACGCACTTGTCCGAGTAACCACGTCCACCACGATCAGTCGGCGGCATAGCAAGTTTTAGCTCAAAAGGCAGTTGGGCTACAAACTCACTATGCCGATTTGAAGGGATGTCATAGAAAAAGTATAACAGATTACGCCTGCTTTTATGGCGAGGCTACCTCTCCAGTGAATTAAAATGTCAGCCACACCCACAGAAGTAAAAATCATTTACTGCTCTGGGTGTGAGACAGGACAGGTGCCGGTCGTCACACGATGTGCGGGTGGCTGTTGTGTGCCGTTATCTGCGGTTCAGGCGCCCCACCAGTACAACCAGTAGGGTGATGAAGCCGAGTACGGCTCCGGCCAGTGCGACATAGCAGCCGAGCGTTCCCACCCAGTGGTAGGGGTCGACGGTCGTCGGGGTGGGGATGCCATTGGCACCCGTCACCACCTGCTGCTTCGGCCCCAGCCACATAGCTCTGGCGAAGTAGACGGCGAGGCCCGAGACGATCATGAGCGCGGAGATGCAAAGCACCTTGATGTGGCGCGGCGTGCGAACGGTCTGACCAGTCATGGCATTATCCTGTCCTGTCGGCATCGCCCCCCATTGGCAGCGGCGATGATTTGGATCCTTGCGGAGAGTTATGTTCTCTTTTGCAACTCAATTTATAATAACATAGATAGATATAAGTGTCAAATATAGCACATTGACATTATCTATATTTTATGCTAAATTACAAATAAAGGATACTAACAAAAATAAAAAATATGCCAACCCAAGATTTTGAACCAAAACGAGAACAGCCACGTCCTGCAAACGAGCGTTTAAAAGCAGCACTAGGAGCCATGGGAACGGCCATGGAAAGAATAACCGATGGCACTACTCCGGAGAAAACGGCTGACGAACCCCGCTTATTGCAGTACGAAGATGGAACGATTGTAACCGAATTTACCAAGGGTGAGTTTACGCTTAGGGAATTATCAGCGGCTGTAGATAGTGACCCGATAGCAGCTGACATGGGACCGGTGCTTATTCGTGCCACTGGCATGATGCCCGATGGCCAATTACAACCAAGATTTGCCTATGTGGGGGAAGGCGCTTTTATCTCAGGTGTTGAAGACCCCGACAATCCTGGTAAGCTCCTTTTTTCTCGAAAACGAAGTACTCCACTGAATCGGGATATGCTTGCCCACTCTTCTGCGATTAAGATAGGTGAGGCGTGGGAATCACCGGTAGGCAACCTTGGTCGTATCGATAGCATTACTATTCCATACACGCATGCTATACCTGAAGATCAAGTTCAAAGAGCGGGTTCAATTTCACCTCTTGCTCAAGGGCGTGAAAAGATCGATGAGTTTATTCAGGGTCTCGCCCAGTAAATTGAATAGGCGGCTCAAAGCTCGATCAACAAAAAGAAAAGAGCCTGTCATTTTTAAGACAAGGCTCTTTTTAAATTCAGAACATACCCATCCGAATAGCCACGTTTGCCGCGATCTGTAGGCGGCATAGTAGCTTTTATTTCAAAAGGCAGTTGGGTTACAAACTCACTATGCCGATTTCTAGACTCATAAAGCAACTATACCACTAACAGAGGTAATATAGAAGATGCCGCAGTCATAATGTATTGCAAAAAGGTAAAATACATGCTATACTATAGTCTAGTTAGGTAATAAATAAAACAAAAAATGGCATCTTACGATCAAATACCCACACGCAGTCATGAAGAGGTGCGAACCACCACGGATGAAGCCGCTCTAAAATTTGGCAGTGCAGTTCTGGAAAAGGTAGGTACTGTCGAAATACTCAATGACTATACCGAAAAGTCTTCAAGTGAGATTTCATATAAGTTTAACTTTTCGCTTCACTCTGAAGAAAATGCTCCTGAAATTGCCGCGTCTCTATTTGATTGTGACATTATTGCCATTGAGTCAACTGGAGATACAACAGAGCGGCGTAAACAGCGCGAGGTAGTCTTTACTCAGTCACTTTCGGACGCAGTGCCACGTGACATTCTTGAGCAGGTATCGGCTGTGCTTGCTAAAGGTGGAGAAGGCTTTACTGGAAAGCTTCTAGAGAATCTAGCAGGGAGTAATAAAAAAGTTGTATTAATAGACATGTCGGCAGATGAGCCTGATGCTCATGTGCTTGATGAAATGGATAAGGCAGACGAAGCTCTATTTAAGGGGATAGCCGAGAACTTATCAAACGACACCTTAAAGACTCGCCTAGTTGAATCCATGAAAGCAACTGCACACGCATCGATGAAACGAGAGGAATTAGTCGTTCGCCAGCTTACTGCAATGCAAGATATAGATGAAATCGGAGGGAAAAAGATAGGAGTGGTTATGGGCGCAGTGCATACACCCGTATATCATGATTTGAGTAAGGTTTTTTCTGTAGAGCGAGAATTTACGGATGCAAGAGACAGCAGTTCTTCAGCTCGTGCCTCTTATGGCCATACAGCTCAGATGATGAGGCAGTTACGTCTTACCCCTGAAAAAGAGCTAGACGAATCTTTGGTGAATCGTACACTAGTAGAAGAGATGTACTATGCCTTTAAATTCTATAGCTCAGAAGATATATCAGAAGTTCATGATGGCGATCACCGTGCAAGGAAAATTCAAAAAGAAATAACCGACAAAATGTCGGACGAGGGCGTGGAAGCTTTTCTTACTGAGCTTGATCTCATTAAGCTAAATGGTAGCCGTGGAGTATTTGGAAAAAGGAAACCAGTTTCCACCGAGCAGGTATACCAGTTTTTACTTGAGCAGCAACGGCAATATGAAGATGTCGCTTAAGTGCTGTTTATATTTTTAATGTCTGTAGCCGAATAGCCACGATTATTGCTGGGTTTCGACATAGCAAGCTTTAGCTCAAAAGGCAGTTGGGTTACGAACTCACCGTGCCGATTTCGAGACTCATAAACTAACTATACCACTAACAGGGGTGAAATTAAAACAGAAAAGACTGAGGAGGGAATTATTTTGTAAGGTAGGCTTTTAATTCCTGCACTACTTTATTACCAAGTCGTTCTCTTGTTTCATGACTATGTCCCGCAATAATCTTAGGAAAAATAACTCTCGGTAAATCATGGTATTTTTTATAGTTCTCGTTTCCAGCTGCGTAGTCAAAGATCGCATAGTTTCCATTATGCGCAGTCCATTTTTTGAATGCTGCAGCATCAAAGCAAGTGCCTGCGCTGGCCTGCACAAGAATCGTCCCATCAGGGATAAGCTCAAATTCTTGTTCATTAATCACGATAACGTCAGTTGGTGATGTAATGAAAAGAATGTCACTTTGCGACAGTAAAGTCACTTTGTCTTTATATGAAACCTCTGATTCTTGTTTCATTGTTCGGCTAAAGTAAGCAACATGAGGCGTATACGCAAGGCCAACATGCGCAATTGCCCGACCGAGTGCTCCGAACCCAATGATCCCGATAGATTTATTGTGTAATTCATGAGGCTCATTTGCCCATTCATAGCCGTAAACGCCCCGCAACAAAGAGATGAGCTGCATAAATTTAAATTCTGCAGTTGGTTCGTCACCATAATCTTTAATGTTAATCAGGGTAATACCTTGTTTGTTAACTGCTTTAAGGTCGATATTATCAATAGAGGTCCCACATACTCCTATGTACTTAACAGAGGGGCAGGCGTCAAAATATGCAGCAGATAATGTTAGGCCTGGCCTAACAAGAATAATCTCAGCTTGTCCAGTTCTTTCAATAAGTGCTGTTGTATTAGTCGCGACAGTGTCGTGAGGAAAATTGATATGAGACTTACTTAGGGCTTGAAGTGCTTCTTCCGCAGCAGAAAAGAGGTGTAAGTTCGAGAGTGCGACAATACTTTTTTGCATAGTTTGAGTATAGCATTTTACCTGATGCGAGAGTGGCGCGCATTGTATGAGTATGTCTATGTCTATCTAAGTAGCCATGTTTGTCACGATCAGTCGGTAGCATAGTCAATTTTAGTTCAAAAGGCAGTTGGGTTACGAACTCAGTCTGCCGATAGAAAATAACTTATCAAACAGGTTTGATAACTCTTTTGGGTGCTCACCTAGCCACGCAGCGAGCTGATGCGATACGTCCGGATACTCTTTGAAATAACTATCAGGCGCTAGGCTTTGTAGTGATTGTATGACTTCAGAGGGGATAACAGTATCTTCGTTTCCGATGGTTATAATACAGGTTCCTTTGAAGGTGGGCAAAGTGCTAAAAGCCGTGCTGTTCTTCCAGGAGTCCTTTTGTCTGATCGTTGCACTAAAGACAGGATCGCCAAAAGGGAGTTCGTTGACTTTTTTTGTGTATATCGCCGGACATCCTAGTAGTACGCCCTTTACTCTATTGCCAAGGTGGGGCAGAAGATCAATGACGGTTTGGCCACTCATGCTAAGCCCTATAAGGTAGAGCGGATTTTTTTGAGGAATGAAAGCATTAATTACCGCCTGGGCTTGGTGGGTACGTTTTGCAAGTGATAATTCTGTAAGGCTACCACTGCTATCGCCATGTCCTGAAAAATCAAACAGAAGAACACCAATGTTTCTTCGAAGGAGTGCTTGGGCGAATGCGTAATATCTTTTGCGGTCCGCTTGACCGGCACCGTGTAAAATGACAGCGTTACTATCACGAATATTGTATTCGCATGCAATGTCGTGAGTATCAACGGAAATAACACTCTTTTTCAAAGGTAACGTATGGGTAGTCATAGGACGATTGTATCAAATAAATAGCTGTGTTTTAGTTTGCGCATTTTTTATTGCTTATGCTACTATAGCGGTAGTAAGAATAGAGGAAAGGCACCCTAAATCAACATGAAAAAACGGCAGCTTATTATTTTTGGTAGTATTGCCGTTGTTGTTGTCATTTTAATTTGGGTTGCAGTTACCTGGATGATTAACCTGAATCAGGCGGCAAATCAACCGCAGCAGGCAAAAAAGCCCGTGCAGCAATACACAAGCAAGCAACAGTTGGTTGATGAAGTGAACAAAAAAACTGGTACAAAAGACTACGCTGGTGCAGTTGATCTTATTGAGCGACAGGATTCTGTCGAGGACCCTAACACACAACTTCTTCTTGCTGGAGCATATGCCAATGCTGGTAATTTGGCAAAAGCGCTTGAAATCTATAAAAAACTCGATGCAGCGGGTAAGTTGTCTAAGACCGAGTTTGCCAATGTTGCTCAAACAGCCGAACGCGCCAATGACAATACAACTGCTTTGGCGTTTTATAAAAAAGCCAAAGCCTATGCGGTAAGCTCTAAAACCGAAACTGCCGACCAGCTAGCGGTGTACGATGCAAAGATTGCAGAATTGGAGAAGAAGGTATGATAGTGCCGCGCTTCATGAAGGGTGCAGGCCGGATTGGGCTAGGCGCCTTTTTGGTGTTTGCTCTAAGCTTTGTGACGCTTTTGTCTCACTCGCAACAGGTTAATGCCGACCAGTGCTCCATTAATGGACGTGATTGCTACTTTGGCTACTTCTTTAACGGGTACGATGGTGGGCCTCCGGCAACCGGTACCCGGCACAATGTTATTAGTAATCCTGCGCTTTTAAATGTCCATAATGCAAACGAACTCATTAACACGATTGGTGGCCATATGAACTGTTCGGGCGGGACGTTGCTAAACGCCGGCGCGCAAAATGCGACAGGGTCGGCATTCATTATTCTTACTATGATGGGGTACGCGCCGGGCACATCAAAAAATGTTGCCTGTCAGGTTTTTGGACAGTGGTCGGAGCGGGTTATTGAATGGGCGCCATATACAAATTACGATAATTTTTATAACTTTGGCGGCCTTAACACACGCTCAACTCTAACAGATGTAGCGTATTATCCTTCTGCCCAAACTTCGGCGTGGAGCATTGTCTTTTATGATCAGATCACCGGCGCACCTTTGTATGCGATAAAAAAAGATTGTGGTAACCCAGTTGGACACCTGCAAAAATTACCCGATACGCCGTATGTATTAACGCCGCATGTTGATGCTGTTTCTCCAACCAATATAGAAGCCGGAAGCAAAGTATCGGTTAATGGAAGCGTTGATAACGAGGGCGCACGAGTCAGCCCGGCAACGCAATGGGAAATAACGCAGATTACCGTAAAACCAGGCAAAAAAGCGCCGCACGAGGATGAGAACGGCACTACTTCTGGTACGGCACCGTGTCAAAGTAACGGTGGGGCGGCCTCGGGAGATTACTTTAAGAATGGTGACGCTGATTGTAAAAATGTGGCAAAAGGTTCGGGCAGCTTTAATCTTGGAACGCCTGCTCAAAATCTGAAACCTTCGGTAGCAGGGCTTGATGTAGGTGATCTTCCGGTAGGAACCAGGGTGTGTTTTGCACTGTCGGTGCAGCCGCATTCTAATACCGATGCTAACTGGGCTCATTCAAAACCTGTATGTACGGTAGTGGGTAAAAAACCAAAAGTACAGGTATGGGGCGGTGACGTTTCAGTGCGTGGAAAAATTGATACCAGTACCAGCGTAAAGGATGTTTCTGGAACAACGAAAACGTTTGGCAGTTGGGTAGAATACGGCGCGTTTTCAGTCGGTACGAACAGCCGATTTGCCTCTGGGTCGGGAACGATTAACCAAACCAGCAACGACCAAGCTGCCTGGAGTAACCTGACGTTCGCTAACAAAAACGAGGTGGGTACATCGGCATTTGGAAACTATACGACACCTGCCGGGTTCCGACCGGCACCTGGGGTTGCAGCGTTCTTTGGTGCGGTTCAAAATAAGGCTCCTGTAGGGAGTGGTAGCGTTGATATTAGCACGCTTGCGTTCAATACCGGTGATCCTGTACAGGTACGCACTGCAGGCGACCTGACGATTACCGGCAGTAATATACCAGCAGGGAAGTCAGTGGTGATTATTGCCACGGGAACGGTAACGATTGATGGCAACATTACATATACCGATGGTGCGCTTACTAAATTACGTGATATTCCACAGGTGGTGATTATTGCGACCAACATTAACATCAAAGACACCGTGACGCACGTTGACGCGTGGCTGGTGGCAAGCGGAACGGTAAATACGTGCAGTAATTTTTCGGGCAATCTCACCTCGGGCAAATGCAATGGCCTGCTTGAGCTGAATGGTCCTATTGTGACCGACAAGTTAGTTCTTAACCGAACTGCCGGCTCAGACACCGGAGAACAATCAGGGGATCCTGCCGAGAGGTTTAACCTGCGGGCCGATGCCTACCTGTGGGCTCAGCTGCAATCAATTGGCAACAATAAAGCTCAAACGGTGTATTCTGTTGAACTGCCTCCGCGCTTTTAACACCCAATATCTCGAAAAGGCCTTGCCTTTATCGCTAGTGCTTATGTATAATAAAGGACAATATGGCATTACTTAAAGGCGTGGGCGACTTTTTTGCACTAGATATAGGTACCAACGCGGTACGTGTAGTGCAACTTGCAAATGACGGTCAAGATAATTGGACCTTGGTTCATTATGGCTATGCACCGGTCGATATAAAAACAACGAGTGCTAATTCAAAAGAATCCGAGCATCGCCTTGGTGAAATTATCATGACGGCAGTAGGGCAGAGCGGCATAAAAACCAAAAACGTTGCAGTAGGATTGCCTTCGCAGAAGACTTTCACTACCGTTATTGATGTTCCGACAATGCCCGAGGCAGAGCTAAAGAGTACGATTAAATATCAAATCGACCAATACATCCCTATGGCAATCGATGAAGCTAAGGTTGACTGGGTGCTTTTGGGACAATCTGCTCATAATCCGCAGCAACAAGAGGTGCTGCTTGCTAGCACCGCCAATAGCTATGCTGAAGAGCGACTAGAATTTATAGAAGGTTTGGGTCTTAACGTTATTGCGGCCGAACCAGACCCTATTGCTATGATTCGTGCATTGCTGCCATCGGGTATACAGGACGCCCGCCTTATTATTGACGTTGGTGAGCTTTCTACCAACCTGGTGGTCACCTACAACGATGCACCGCGGCTTGTACGCACCATTCCTACGGGTATTCACTCGCTGGTAAAAGCTGCCGTACAGAACTTGAACGTACAAGAAGATCAGGCGCGTCAGTTTATTGTTAAGTTTGGCTTAGCGCCAGACCGTCTTGAAGGTCAGGTATATCACGCAGTCGAGACAGTGCTTGAAGGATTTGCGGCAGAACTCACGAAATCCATTAAGTTTTTCCAGACACGTTATCCGAACACACCGGTAGGTGGCATTTTACTTTCAGGCTACGCTAGTGTTATACCAAAATTTGGTGAATACGTAACCGCAAAAACAGGAGTGGCTTCGGCTCAGGCAAACCCGTGGCAAAAAGTAAAAGTAAATCAGGGTGATCAGCAGCAATTGGCTGCTATTGCGACTGAGTTTGCTACTGCCGTTGGCCTTGCGCAAAGGAGAAACAAGTAATGATTGAGATCAACCTTGTTCCTGATGTAAAGCAAGAGCTCATTAAAGCGCAACGTGTTCGTGCCAGTGTTATTTCGATTGCGATTCTTGTTGGCATTGTGGCAGTTGGCATTGTGGTGTTACTCGCTTTTTGGGTATTCGCCGTGCAAACGGCACGAAGTGTCATTAGTGATGGCACTATTAAGTCTGAGAGTGAAAAGCTTTCGAGTGTTCAAGACGTTTCAAATACGCTTACCATTCAAAATCAGCTGAGCAAGCTCTCTCAAATGCACGATAGTAAAAGTATCGACTCTCGTATTTTTGATATTCTTACCACTATTAACCCTGCGGCACCAAACGATGTGGCTATTACGAATCTTTCACTTGATTCGGCCACTAAAACGGTTCAAATTGAAGCGCAGGCAAAAAGCTATTCGGCACTTGAAGTCTTTAAGAAGACCATCAACGGTACTACGTTTGAGTTTAGCGAAGACGGGCAAAAGCAGTCGGTGGCACTTGCAACGGGCATAAGTGATAGCGACCGTAGTTTTGGCGAAGATGCATCGGGCGCAAAAGTACTACGCTTTACGCTGGCGTTTACCTACCCAGAGCAATTATTTGCAAAAACAGCTCAAAACGCTACTATTGTTGCGCCAACGAAGTCAAACGTAACCGATTCATTCCTTGGTGTACCGCAAAGTCTATTTACGCAAAAAGCCAGCGATACGGGGGGCAACTAATATGGCAGTTCAAGATATCGCAATTCGCAAACGTCAACAAATTGCCAACGCTAATCGTATGATGTTTATCTGGGTGGCAGCAGTGTCGGCTATTGTTGGTATTGCCATTGTCGCTTCGCTATTTCTTTTGCAAAAGGCATGGTTTAACGAGAAAGTACTGGCCGAAAAGGCTCAGACTGCCTCTACGCTGACAGATAACAATAAAGTTATTAACAATCTTAAAGACGAAGTTCGCGTACTTAATACGAACGAAGCCTTAAAATCGGTCATGGCACCCGGTGAGACGCAGCCAATCCAGGTGGTTCTTGATGCGCTTCCCGCCGAAGCAAACTCATCGGCACTCGGCTCATCATTGCAAGAAAAGTTCTTGAACGAAAACGGTTTAACTATTGAATCACTCAACGTTGACCCGGTTGCAGGGATTGAATCTCAGACAGACACAAACGTACAAGACGCTTCACAAAGCAGCTCGGCATCGACCACGGGTGCAGCGAATAGCCATCAAATTAGTTTCCGTTTCGCGGTGAGCGCCGAAACAAGCAATCCAACGGCTCTTAAAAACCTTCTGCAAAAACTTGAACGCTCGGTCCGCGCTATTGATATCCAATCGCTTACCATTGAAACTCAGGGGACACGACTGGTGCTTACGGTAGAAGGTCATGCATTTTACGAGCCCGCAAAGACAGTTGAATTAAAAGATAAGACGGTAAAGCCATGAAAAAATCAGACATAGCAATGATTATATTGATCGCCTCGATTAGCATCCTGATCTCTTATTTTGTCGCAAAAGCCATCATTGGCGATGTACAAAAAGAGTCGGTTAAGGTGAAGACGGCCGATCCAATTACGACAGACATCGTACAGCCCGACACGACAGTCTTTAACTCTAATGCGATTAACCCAACCGTTGAAGTTATCATTGGCGGTGATCAGTCGAAAACATCATCTCAGAGTCAGCAGTAGGGGCAATAGGTTATGGCGCTTCTGACAAGTGACATCCAAGAAAAACTCATTGCACTTCTTACTGAAGAGGGGCTTATTGCTGCTGATGTGTTGCAGGCGGCCGAAGATCAGGCAGCAAAAACGAACAAACCGCTTTTTGCCATTTTAACCGAAGAGGGCGCCGTTGATGATGAGCTATTAACGCATGCAATTGCGCAAGTTTCCGGCGTGCCTTATGTGAATCTGACTAATAGTATTATCGATCAAGACGTACTTGGTCTTCTTCCTGAAGACATTGCCGAGCGTTTTATGGCAGTACCGCTTGCTGAAGTGCAAAACCGTCTGGCTGTTGCTATGATTGATGCCAATAACGTCCAGGCGGTCGACTATCTGGCAAACCGTATCCAGCGGCCTATTAAGGTATTTATGGCTTCAGAATCGGGTGTACGGCACGTTCTCGATCAATATCGTACCGACCTTTCAAGTGTTGACGAGGCGGCCGAAGTATCGCAAGAAGAAGCATCACGCGCGGGTGAGGGTGACATTAAAACGATTGTTCAGGATTCGCCGATTAGCCGAGCCCTCAGCACCATTTTGGAGTACGCCGTTAAATCTCGTGCCAGTGATGTGCACATCGAACCGCTTGAAAAGGCGCTCAAAATCCGTTGCCGGGTAGATGGTGTGCTGCGCGAAATCATGCAGCTGCCAAAATCGATTGAACCAGCTCTTGTGAGCCGTATTAAAATTCTTTCGAACCTGAAAATTGACGAACACCGTATTCCACAAGACGGCCAGTTTACCGTAAAGGTAGCCGCCAAAGAAGTTGACCTTCGTATTGCTATTAGCCCGGTAGTATGGGGTGAGCAAGTAGTGATTCGTCTGCTCGATAAATCCGGTAATAGCTTCGATATCGAGCAAATGGGCTACGCTGGTCGCGCACTTCGGGCTATCCGAAAGGGTATCCGCCGTCCAAATGGCATGGTGCTTACCTCTGGGCCAACTGGTTCGGGTAAGTCGACCAGCTTGTACGCGTTGATTAAAGTAATCAAGAATGACACCGTTAATATTGTGACGCTGGAAGACCCGGTAGAGTACAAGATGGACGGCGTTAACCAAATTCAGGTAAATTCAGAGGTAGGGTTAACATTTGCTAACGGATTACGCTCAATCTTGCGTCAGGACCCCGATGTTGTGATGGTAGGAGAGATCCGTGACTCTGAGACAGCCAGCCTTGCCGTGCAAGCGGCACTTACCGGACACTTAGTGTTTAGCACGCTGCACACCAACTCGGCCGCTGGCGTGTTGCCACGTCTTTTGGACATGAATGTTGAGCCGTTTCTTATCGCTAGCACAGTCAATACTATTATTGGCCAGCGACTTGTGCGGCGCGTATCGCCAAAACGTGACGCTTATCAGTCATCCCCGATTGAAACGCAAAACATTATGGCTACGGTCGGACACCTGCTACCGAAGACAAAAGCCGATGTCGCCAGGGTTTCCGATGATTTAGGCTATAAAGACTTGCCCCTAGCAGGCCAAAGCGCTTATACTTTAGTCAAGGGTAAAGATACCCCGCAGACACCACGAGGTTACTCGGGTCGAGCCGGACTCTATGAAGTCATGGACGTGACCGAGGAAATTCAGAATTTGATCGTTTCGCACGCTACAAGCAACGAAATTCAGCGCAAAGCTGTTGAACAGGGAATGATCACGATGCGGCAAGACGGCTACCTCAAGGCGCTTCAGGGGCTTACAACAATCGAAGAAGTTAACCGCGTTGCGGCAGATACAGCATAAGAAGGGTGGAAACAATATGAACAATCAAGATCTAAGAATCGAAGTGCTTCTGGAAGAGGTGGTGAAAAAACGTGCCTCCGACCTTCACCTGCAGGTGGGCCTGCCGCCAATGCTTCGCATTGATGGTAGTTTACTGCCAATCGCAGGCTATGATGCACTCGATGAGCCGCAGGTCGAAGCGCTTATTTTTGCCATTCTTGACCAAGACCAGCAGCAAATTTTAATGAAAGACAAAGAGTTTGACTTTAGCTTTGCCTTTGGAACGCTTGGTCGTTTTCGTGTAAATGCCTTTCATGAACGCGGTAACTTGGCCGCGGCACTTCGCCTTATTCCAAACGAAATCAAGTCGGTGACTGAACTGGGTATGCCGGCGGTAGTGATGGGCTTTGCCGATTATCCACGTGGACTCGTACTTGTGACAGGGCCAACCGGATCGGGTAAATCAACCACACTTGCCGCACTTGTCGATAAAATTAACACCGAACGCGCCAATCATATCATCACTATTGAAGACCCGATTGAATTTACGCACAAATCTAAAAAATCAGTGGTAGTACAACGTGAAGTCCACTACGATACTTACTCGTTTTCGGCCGCGCTTCGTTCGAGTCTTCGCCAAGACCCAGATGTCGTGTTGATTGGTGAGATGCGTGACCTTGAAACCATTTCAGCGGCCATTACCATTGCCGAAACAGGGCACTTGGTATTTGCAACGCTTCACACCAACAGCGCCGCTCAGTCAATCGACCGTATGATCGATGTATTCCCACCACACCAGCAACCGCAAATTCGCGCACAGCTTTCAAATATCCTTATGGCCATTTGTTCGCAGCGCCTGGTGCCCGCCATTGGCGGTGGGCGAGTGGTGGCGGCAGAGGTATTGGTGGCTAACCCTGCGGTTCGTAATATTATCCGCGAGGGTAAGGCACACCAGCTCGATGCCGTTATTCAAACCGGTGCCGACCAAGGGATGCAGACAATGGACCGTACGCTTGTAGGCCTTGTTCAAAGTGGCACCGTTACTTATGATGAAGCTCGTAATTTTGCCGTTGACCTTACCGAATTCGAAAGGCTGATGAGAGGCTAACATGAAAAAATTTAACTACCAGGCGAAAGATACCTCAACGAATAAAATCGTTCGGGCAACTGTGCAAGCAGACTCAGAAAATTCTGCCGCCAAATTGTTGATTGCTCAGGGGTTTACACCACTGGATATCCAGGAAATCGATGAAAATGGTAGTTTTTTTGGCCGCTTCACTAACCGCATCACCACAAAAGACAAGATTGTTTTTACCAGGCAGCTTGCAACGCTGATTGGGGCCGGATTGCCTCTTTCGCAGAGCCTCCATACGGTTATGGAGCAAACTGAAAACAAGCGCCTGCAGGACGTTATCGAAGACATCGTTACCTCGGTCGAAGGAGGAAAGTCACTATCCGAATCGTTCTCTAAACACCCAGAGGTATTCGACAATGTATTTCTGGCACTTATTTCAGCTGGTGAGGTATCGGGTACACTCGATGAGTCATTGATTCGTGTGGCTGCTCAACAAGAAAAAGACGCCGCGACAATGAGTAAAATCAAGGGCGCATTAACGTATCCGTTGATTGTGCTGGTGGTTATCTTTGGTGTATTGGCATTTATGTTATTTACCGTTGTCCCACAGGTAGAAAAGTTATACCATGACCTCAAGAAAACGCTACCGTTTCTTACTCAGGCGATGGTTTCAACCGCCAACTTCTTGGCTCATTTTTGGTGGCTCGTTGCCATTGTAGTGGGAATTGGCGTGTATTTCTTTTTGCAGTACCTTAAAACCGATAGCGGCATTAAATTTAAAGACACTTTCAAATTAAATGTACCGCTGTTTGGCAGTATGTTTCGTAAACTGTATATGGCCCGGTTTGCCCGCACGGGGCAAACACTTTTGAGTACCGGTGTTGCCATGCTCGACATGCTGCGTATTACCAGCGAATCAGTTAATAACTCGGTGGTATCAAAAAGCATTGACCGGGCAGCCGAAAAAGTAAAGGGTGGCAAGGCGCTATCGGCTGCACTTCAGCCCGAAGATTATATTTTGCCACTGGTACCGCAGATGATTAAAATCGGCGAGCAATCAGGTAAAATCGATGACATGATGGGTAAAACCGCTCAGGTATACGAGGACGAACTTGATGAGGAAATTAAGACTATCTCAACTGCAATCGAGCCAATCCTCATGGTTATTCTTGCGGTCGTTGCCGGTGGTATGGTGGGCGCGATCCTGCTTCCAATCTATAGCCTAGTAAATGGCGTTAATGTATAGACAAGTTGTCGTTGGTAGGGTACTATAAGCTTAAGCGTTTTACGCACAACTAACCTGTTCATAGAAAGGTGGAATAGATTTTATGAACGTACAACAGAAAAACAAAGAAAAAGGATTCACAATCATTGAGGTTGTCTTGGTGCTTGCAATTGCCGGATTGATCTTCTTGATGGTGTTTATTGCGCTACCCGCCTTGCAGCGTAACCAGCGTGATACACAGCGCAAGAATGATATGGGTCGTGTACAGACAGCAATTCAGAGCTATCAATCTAATAACCGTAATGCGCTCCCTCAAGATGCGGTATTGACCTCATCTACTGATACAGGTTTTATTTCCCAATATCTTTCTGTTGGAGGAGACTCATTTAGTGATCCTGATGGAACAGCTTACTCTTTTAAGTCAGGAACGGCTAATGATTTTGATCACATCGTCTACTTCACTCGTAGAGCTGTCTGTAATGGCGAAACTCTTACAACTAACCAGGGGAATCAAAAGATAGCATTCCAATACAAGCTTGAAGGTGGTGGAGTTGCCTGCGTAAGTAACTAGCAATTACTTTCTTGAAAATAAATAAGCCCCTAAGGGGCTTATTTATTTTATGCAGAACGGACTAGCTCATGTTCCTGCTATGAATTTGTAATCTATCCGAACCGTAATCATAATGGTATAAATGTAAATGGCTCTTCATGTCACAAAAGAATGGTGAGAGCTGTAGCTTAATAGTACGACAGTTCACACTTATTTGCTCGTTAACAATCCAAATCAGCTATGAAAGGTGGAGATGCTATCATGCATCGCCAACGAGCTCGAATGGCGGTATTTACCGTGCTAGCTATTCTTGCCTCACTTCTGACTCTCGTTTCGCCAGCACAAGCTGCCGAGTCGGTGCCCACATTGAAGTGGTCACCGACACCTACTATCGGTGCCGATGTTTATGACGTATACACCAGCCCGACTGGTAGCGCAACACTGCCCTGCACGAATACGAATGGTGGCAGTAATACAATCACGTATAGCGCAACCGGTGCACTCATCAGAGAGCTCGATCGTACAACGATGATCGATGGCGCGAACAACTGCATCACCAAACCAGCTGTTAGTAAGGACGGTGACGTCTATGGAATACCTTGGAAGATGACTACGGGAGGCTATGGCCCCAATCTGCTTGCATACGATGGAAACACACTGAAGTGGAAGTATCCAGCATCTTGCGGCAGTAGCAGTGCGCAAGTGGTAGTGGGCGCGGATGGCAACATCTACGCCACGACCTACGGTCGCCTGATAGGGCTCACGCCCGAAGTTGCAACTGGACAGACTCAACCGACCAAGGTGCTGGATGTGACCATTCCTAACGATTGTAGTATCATGCTGCAGTCGTACAAGGACGGACTTGTTCTCCACGGTCAGAATAGCGGCAACGCTCGCTATTACAGTTATAGCGGCAAGTTCCTCGGCCAGGCTACCATCGGTGATGTCTGGGCCGAGAAAGTGAATGCGGACGGGAAACTGTTCGTGGGCGGCTTTGTTTCGGGCAGCTACACGAGCGGCAAGGTCATGATGTACGACCCACGAACGGGTCAGGTCGAATGGACCACAATCGCATCTACTCCCGGTGCCAACGTCAATGACGTCCAGGTTTATCCGGTCTCCGGCGGCGTTGTTGCCAAGATGACCGAACAGAAGATGATTTCTGGCATTCCCGCTTCGCCGACTCAGTACATCACAACGTTGGCTGTTCTCAACGCTTCGGGGGGTGTTACGAAGTCGATGCAGCTCAGTAATACGTACTCGCAGAATGGAACTACTGGCGTCTACGGCAACATTTACCCGGTGGCGGTTAGCCAAGGAAAGCTGGCCGTTGTACGTGAGATGCGTCTTGACACCGGAATCAGCTACCCTTCAACGGTTCCAGCAATTTACATCGGTGTATACGACATCGCCAACGACAGCTGGTCCTACCAACAGGTCATGAGCGGTGATCTTGCCAAGGCAGGAGGACCAAGCGGCTTCTACCTGAATACCACGAATCAGTTCGGAGTAGCTAATAACATCCTCTACTTAAGCGTGAAGTGCTCGGGCAACTGTAGCACGAATACCCCGAAGCTTTATGCTCTCGATATCGGAGGGCTCGGCTTGGACTATCCGCGAGGGGAAGTTCTCGCCAGATCCCCTCGGCCATCAGCGCTCTACATTGCGTGCTGCGACTCGTTCTCATCTGGAGAAGGTGTCTCGCCTTTCGAGGCGGGCACCGACATCCCGGGCGTGAATATGTGTCACCGTAGTAATGTGGCCTACCCTCGGCTCATCGCTGGGACAAGTCCCAAGATTCCATCGCTCGGAACGAGTGGGTTTCGAGCGTGCTCAGGCGCGGTGACGACCAATGTCACCGACCTAGAGCAGTGGAACGAAAGCATCCAGCTCGACTGGTGGCCAGACACCACAACGCAGCTCGTCACCGTGATGGTCGGTGGGAACGATGCCAAGTTCACGGAGCTTGCTACCGCGTGCGTTCTCACTACATGTCAGGTGGGCAGTGCGGCCTACGCTGCCTCGCTCAACGAGATTAACAATAACCTAGGTACGAAATTGGAGGCCACCTACAAACGGATACTCCAGTATGCGCCTAATGCACAGATTTACGTAGTGGACTATCCACAGGTCGTTGCCGCCAAGTCGCCAAGTAGTCCCTACGATATACGATGTGGCTACATGTACAATCAAGGCCCCAACCTCACCGGGTCGCCGTATTACCCGTGGGAAGATACATGGGCTGCCCGTGATATCGTGACGAAACTGGACGCCAAGATTAGCAGCAGCGTTACGAGTGTTCGTGGGCTCAATGCGGACTACTTTGCTCGATTGCACTACATCTCTACGAACGACAGCACACAGTTCCCGGGACATGCTGCCTGTGACGCCTATCCATCGTACTTCAACAACATCGACCAATGGCCAGGGCATCCCGCCTACGTGTTCCATCCGAACGCTGATGGCCAGGGCGCATACGCCATTGTTGTCAGTTCTGCTATTAACGCCAGCTAGTTTGATGAACTAAGGAGAATTGAAGAGCCACTGCCCCCAGTCCCACGCCCGCCACAAGCGGAATGGGACTGGGGGCGTTTTCAATTGTCACTACGATTTGATACGATCACGCCAATGACAAGCAAATGTGTTTCAGTGACTGCTTGCGAGATATATCTTCTAGTCGATTTTGTATTTTCCTTCTACTTTCCTGTATGATAATGCTTATGGAACAATTACTTATTTGCGTTATATTGGCGATTTTTGGGCTGTGCATGGGCAGTTTTGCGGGTGCGACCGTGTGGCGAATTAGGGCTCGCCAGCTGGTTCAAGACAAGTCCGAGGGAGAAAAGGTAGGCAAGAAGGAGTACGAGCAGCTTCTTCCGCTTACTAAGTCGAGCCTGGCAACCGATCGCTCTCGTTGTCTGCACTGCGGACATACATTAGCTTGGTACGATCTGCTTCCACTAGTAAGCTGGGCAAGTACAAAGGGCAAGTGTCGTTATTGCCACGCAAAAATTGGCTGGTTTGAGCCACTTATGGAGCTGGGTGTTGCAGCACTTTTTGTAATCTCATATTTATTATGGCCGGTAATGATTATGACACCAGAGCACCTGGCGCACTTCCTCCTTTGGCTTGTTGCGGCGGTTATGCTGGCAATATTGTTTGTATATGATTTGAAGTGGTTTTTGCTCCCCAACAGCATCATTTTCCCGCTCATAGGGGTAAGCACGATTGTGGCTATTTTGCAGGTTATGGCAGCGGGTGATATTGGTGCTGGTGTTATTAATCTTCTTGTAGCCGTTGTGATACTCAGCGGCTTGTATTTGGTGCTGTGGTTGGTCTCAAAAGGCAAGTGGATTGGCTTTGGCGATGTGAAGCTGGGGCTTGCACTGGCGCTTCTACTGGCTGATTGGCAGTTGGCGTTTATTGCGCTATTTGCTGCAAACCTTATTGGTTGCCTGTTTGTCATTCCTGGTATGCTGGCGGGCAAGGTAACTCGAAAAACCCGCGTACCGTTTGGGCCGCTACTTATACTCGGTAGCTTAATTGCAATGTTTGGCGGTCATTATATTATTGCGTGGTATTTCACATCGTTTATCTAGACGCAGCAGGGGCTTATCGGCTCAAACTTCTTATGCTATAATGAGCCCAAATGGGCACCAAGAAACAAAACGGTTTTACGATCATTGAAGTAATGCTTTTTTTGGCTGTCACTGGTGTATTAGCGGTAGGTATTTTGGTGGGTTCCGGGGTTGCTATCGGGCAACAGCGCTATCGCGATAGTGTTAACTCGTTGCGGTCGTATATTCAGCAGCAGTACAGCGAGACGGCAAATGTGGTTAATGGTCGCGATAAGGTATGGAATTGTGATAGCGCAGGAAACGTTACCGAGGCCGATGCGACTGCAGGGCAGGCGCGCGGAACGAGCAATTGTGTCATTTTGGGACGGTTTGTTACGGTAGATGCTACCGGTACAAAGCTGACAGCCTCCAACATTACGGGGTTTCGAACACCGGGAGCTACGACTGCCTCAAGTGATATTGATGAAATTATTACTAATTATAAGCTTGGTATTTCACCTATCGATCAAGACACGCAAGAGGTTAGTTGGGGTGCTCAAGTAGTAAAACCAAAAAGTACGGACCCTATGCCATTTTCGATGCTTATTATCCGGTCACCGCTCAGTGGTTCGGTTTTAACATTTTCTGCACCTGGTCTGCAAACTGATCCGGAGGTACTTGTTTCAGATACAGAAGTGGCAAAGGCTAATATGAATACTCAGCAAGACCTTTGTGTGAATGCCGATGTTGGTTCGTTCGTTGGCGGTCGTATGGAAGTGCGAATCAACAAGTTTGCTTCAAGTCAAAGTGCCATTCAGGTACCGGCTGAAAGTGATAGTGTATGCAACTAAAAGACGGCAGCTCAAGCCAAAGTGGTGACACTATTATTGAGGTTCTTTTTGCGGTGGCAGTATTTGCTATGGTGGCGGTTGGCAGTCTTTCTATTATGAACCAGGGCACCGCAACCGCCCAGCGGGCACTTGAGATTACCCTGGTACGTCAACAAATGGATGCTCAGGCCGAGGCAATTCGCTATGTTCACCAAAATTACGTAGCCTCATATCAAAAAGACAGTACTCCAACGGGAACGGCAAACGAATGGGTAAAAATGACAGACAAAGCATCGGGAAAAGGTGCTGACGGGGCGTCAAACTTTGGCGAGGTAACTAACAGTGCCTGTCCGACCACTGTTCCTGGACAAAAGCCATTCATTTTAAATGCCCGCACGGCAACGGTTGCAAGTGCGACACCACTCATGTCTACCCCTGATGGCGCTTCGCTTCCTCCATTTTCGCAGGTTATCTATAACGATGATTCCAGTATTAAAAATGCCTACGGGTTGTGGATAGAAGCCGTACCATCAACAAATACCGGTGGGCCAGGGTTTGTTGATTTCCATATTCGCGCCTGTTGGTCGGCTGCAGGGAGTAACGCGCCAGCGACACTCGGAACAATTGTGAGGTTATATGAACCACGATAATAAACAAAACGGGTTTACGCTGATTGAGCTCATGCTTGCCATGACGTTTATTGCAGTGTTGCTTGTGGCTATTGCCATGACAACCATCCAAATTAGTAATATTTACAGTAAAGGCATTACGCTGCGAGAGGTGAATCAAGCCGGTCGTGCCATCACTGACGATTTACAGCGCGGCATTGCCTCATCTACGCCGTTTGACGTTACGCCACGGGAAGATACTTCGCCTGCAACCGTAGGCTCACGCTACATCGTCCGTCCGGGTGGAGGAAGGCTGTGTCTTGGAAACTATAGCTATATATGGAATTACGGCAAGGCGCTTGTAGGTGGCGCGGGCGCACCGGCAATTTTCAATAAATATACCGATAGTTCGCCTGTACGTTTTGCAAAAGTGGCCGATGCTCGCGGAGCACTATGTAATACGGCGACAACAAATATCGATCGCAGCGTTGCAATCGAAATGCTTACCAGCGGTGACCGCGACCTTGTCATGCATGCCTTTACTATTGCTCAAACATCCTCCGACCCCACAACCGGCCAGGCTATCTACGCCATCTCTATGCTTGTTGGTACCAATGACCGCGACCAGCTTACTGCAAACGATGCATCATGTAAGCCGCCGTCTGAAGGTGTTGGTGACGAAACATATTGTTCAGTAAATCAGTTTGATATAATCGCCCGAGCGGGCAACAGATCGGGAGGAGAATAAAATATGCAACGATTCGTACAAGGACACAGACAGTCAGGAGCAGTTTCGCTGTTTGTTGTTATTTTTGCCGCGTTGCTTATGACAGTAGTGACGGTTGGTTTTGTGCAGCTGATGCTCAAGGATCAGCAGCAGGCAACAACGAGTGACTTGTCTCAAAGCGCATACGACTCAGCTCAGGCTGGCGTGGAAGATGCCAAGCGTTTATTGCTTCTTGATCAAGCCTGCCGTAACAATGCCGCCGCCTCTACTATTAACTGCGCGGCAATAGCAGCCGCTCTTACGCCAACCGCTGGTGATTCAGAGACGAGTTGCGACACTCTCTCAAAGGCAGGGCTGGTAGGTGAGACTAACAATGAAACAATTATTCAGCAAAGTACTACCGATAATGCCTCCAAACTTAATCAGGCATATACCTGCGTAAAAATAGGGGTTAATACCGATGACTATAAGGGTCAGATAGGTGTCAATGAATCTTCCATTGTGCCGATTACAGGAGTAGGGACGTTCGATACGGTAGAACTAAGTTGGTTTAATAAAGATGATGTCTCTACCTCCGATATTAATCCAACTGTCGAATTTCCTAACTTAAGCGTTGATGGTCTTCCACCTGTGGGAATTAAATGGAAAGAGAACTATCCAGCGCTAATGCGTACCCAGTTAATACAAACAGGTGGAAGCTTTAAACTGAGTGACTTCAATGACAATTCTGGGGGAAGCAATGCCAATACGCTCTTCTTGTATCCATCGCTTGCCGGCTCGGTCGCTAAAGATTTTGCGCTCGATGCACGCCGCAGTCCGTTGAATGCCCCCCAGCAAACGGCGTGTAAAAGTAGCTTTACGGACAGTGAGTATTCGTGCAGTAAAATAACGATTAAAGTGCCCAGTCCAATTGATGGCAACGTTGCACAACGTAACGCGTACCTGCGTCTTAGTGCACTTTATAACGGTGCGCATTACAGCATTCGCCTCAAGAACGGAAGCGAATACGTGAAGTTTGACCGCGTTCAGCCCGAGGTTGATTCGACTGGTCGTGCTAACGATATGTTCCGCCGTGTCAAAGCCCGTGTTGAGCTAAAAGGCGACTTTACCTATCCAGAAGCTGCGGTTGATATGCAGGGAAATTTGTGTAAAAACTTTACCGTAACCGATGCCGAAGACGGCTTTACCGGCGCAACTAGTTGCACACCATAGTTATTCAGTATCGCTGTGAAATTTTTCGTACACTTCACGTAAATGCTCATCGGTAACATGTGTGTATACCTGGGTGGTACTGATGTTGCTGTGGCCGAGCATTGACTGAACACTGCGAATATCCGCTCCGTTCATAAGGAGGTCGGTCGCAAAGCTATGGCGCATGGTATGGGGACTCACGTGTTTAGTAATACCTGCAAGTCGTGCGTATTTATTAATAATCCGCTGAATGCTTCTTGCTGTTAGCCGGCGGTAATCACCACTAGTACCTGCTGTATTATTACGACTGTAACTCAAAAAGAGGGGTGGTAGGTTATCAAGGCGTGCGGCCAGGTAATCCTCCACCCGTAAAGCGGTAGCCTCACCAATAAATACTGGCCGGTCCTTTTGGCCTTTTCCGCGCACCATAAATTCTCGGCGCTTTGTATTAACGTGATCTTTATTCAAGTTCACTAGTTCTGATACACGCAGGCCGCTTGAAAATAACAGTTCAATAATCGCTCGGTCCCGCAGGCCCGACTCACTATCAAGGGGTATGCCATCGAGCATACGCGCTACTTCATCGTAGTGTAAAAAAGTAACCTGTTTCCGTGATACTTTTGGTAGCTCTATCTTCTCCGGACTAAGGCTTGGGATGTCGCGTTTTGAAAGGTAGGTGAGGAATCCGCGCAGGGCTATTAAGTGATAGCTTTGTGTAATTATCGCCAGTTCGTCTTCGTTATTATTTTTATAACGATTCAGCCATAGCCGGTATTTTCGAATCATTTCAGACGTGATTTTATCAACGGTAGTATTATTGCTAAATTCAACGAATCGCTCAAGATACAATGTGTAATTTTCACCCGTTTTATAAGAGCGTCCGCCCTCAACCTCTAGGTGTTCAATATAATCCAAGATCAATTCGGACATGTACATAGTATTAGCATAGCTTAGATTGCCATCTATGGGTATAATTGTATGAAGCACCGTTATACTTTTGATACAATCACGGTAGTAATAAAGGAGATACATGAGTTCAAACGTACAAAAAACGCTGGTAGTTTTTAAGCCCGATACCGTTCAGCGCGGAATAGTGGGTGAAATCCTAAGTCGCTTCGAGCGTGTGGGCCTTAAAATTGTGGCAACTAAGATGATTGCACCAAATAAAGAGCACTACTACAAGCATTACGAAGAAATTGGCAAAATGATTACTCGTCGTGGTGAGCAGGCCTTTGGCGTCACACTCGATATGATGATTCAAGGGCCGGTTATCGCTATGGTATTTGAGGGTGTTGAGGCTGTAGCGCTTGTCCGCAAGCTGGTTGGCCCAACCGAACCAAAATCAGCATTGCCCGGTACGATTCGCGGTGACTATTCTCATATGAGCTTTGGCTATGCAGATGATGCAAAAAAGGGAATTCCAAACCTTATTCACGCCTCAGGTGACGAAGAAGAAGCAGCAAAAGAGATTGCTCACTGGTTTACGCAAGATGAGCTGTACCAATACGAAGCACTTCACGAAAAATTTACCCGTTAATTCACAAAAAGTCAGTAGGGTAATAGCAGCGGTAATACGCTGCTATTTTCATGGTACAATTAGATCAAACATATGCCTCGGTAGCTCAATTGGATAGAGCAGTTCCGTCCTAAGGAAAAGGTTGCAGGTTCGACTCCCGCCCGGGGTACCAGAGAAAGTAAATTATGAGTAAAAAACCAAAGCAAGATACTCCGCAATTAGACTTCGATGGCCAACGCGATGGTGAAGAACTTCTTTTTGTGTTTCGCCGCCATATGATTGCCATGCGCAAGGCATTTTACATGTTACTGATTCCGTTTGCCGTGTCATCTATTCCGCCTCTTATCTGGCAATCCAATATTGAACTATTTTTGTTACCGGTAGCCGGGTTACTCATTGGCTTAATGCTTTTTTTCTACCATTTCGTTATGTGGTATTTTACGATCTATATCGTTACCGACCAACGTATTCGCCAGGTGACACAACGTGGCTTCTTCGGTAAGGATGTCGTTGAACTCCGTCTATCAAAGATTCAAAACATAAGCTATAATATACCTGGGTTCACCGGGGAGATCCTAGGCTTTGGAACAATCGTTATCCAGACCCTTGTCGGCGATCTCGTTATCAATAAAGTTGAACATCCTGATCAGATTTACAATAAGCTGCAAGATGCGGTGACAGCCTCGCATGCCGATCAAAAACAAGGAGAATATGAAGAAGCTACCATTTAAAAGACGCGATAAGGCACAAAAAGCCATACCAACGCGTATTACGAATGAAACTGTTGCAGAGCACCGAGAACGTATTCTTGCTGGCGGACGCCGCTTCAAATATCCTATGCAATACGCGCGGCATCGTCTTGTATTTAACACCGTTATTATCACAATTGCAGCGCTTATACTTATAGCAGTAGTGGGCTGGTGGCAACTCTATCCAGCACAAAATACAAGCAACTTCTTTTACCGCGTTACCCGTGTTTTGCCATTCCCAGTCGCTTCTGTCGATGGAGAATCAGTACGCTATAGCGATTATTTAATGTATTACAACAGTTCGGCGCATTATTTACAACAGAGTGAGCAGGTAAATCTGCAAAGCGAGGACGGCAAGCGTCAAATTGATGACGTGAAACGTAAGTCAATGAACAATGCCATTACCGATACCTACGCCCAAAAACTTGCCCGTCAACTGAATATATCGGTAGGTGAGGACCTGGTAAACAAAGCGGTCAGTGATGCCCGTGACACCGTCAATGGTCGTATCTCGCAGGAAACGTATGATGCTTCTGCGCTTAGTGTCTTAGGGTGGAGCCCCGATGAATATCGCCAAGCGGCCAAAAATAACCTTATTCGTCATAATGTTGCCTACGCAATCGATACAGCGGCCCAGCAAAAAGAAGTTCAAGCGGCTCAGTTGCTTCAGGCTCCAGATGCCGATCTGGACAAAATTGCCACGCAGCTGGGCGGTGAAGGGAATAGCAAGGCTACTATCGGTGTGTCCGGCTTGGTACCGCGTAATAACCAAGATGGTGGATTGAGCGCCGCTGCTCTGAAGCTTGAAAAAGGTAAGATTTCACCTGCTGTAAAAACAACGACAGGTGATGGATACTATTTCGTAAAGCTGCTCGATAAAAACGACACACAAATTAGCTATACTTACCTTTGTATTCCGCTTACAAGATTCAGCGAGCAGCTCGCTGCGCTGAAAAAAGAGGCAAAAGTACATGAATATATTTCTATTCCCGCTGCTGACAGCCAAAAAACTATCCAACAATAAGGAGGACCTATGTATACAGTACCCGAACTACCCTATGGCTATGACCAATTAGGAAAGTATATCAGTGGTGACATTATGCAGCTTCATCACGACAAACATCACCAAGCGTACGTTGATAAGCTTAACGCGGCAATCGATGCGGCACCAGCACTGCGCGAACGCCCCCTCGAAAGCCTTCTTTCAGACGTTGTGGCATTACCCGAATCAGTTCAGGCGGCAATTCGCAATCATGGTGGCGGCCACTACAACCACAGTCTTTTCTGGCAATGGATGTCACCGAATGGCGGCGGCGAGCCAACAGGGGAGTTGGCTAGTAAAATTACAGAGCGCTACGGAAGTTATCAAAAGTTCGTAGATGAATTTACAACTAAATCTTTAGGCGTATTCGGTAGTGGATGGGCATGGCTTCAGCCAAATATGGATATTATTACAACAGCAAATCAAGACACGCCTATTATGCAAGGACTTGATGCGCCGCTACTGGGGCTTGATGTATGGGAACATGCTTATTATCTTGATTATAAAAACAAGCGTGACGATTACATCAAAGCCTGGTGGAACGTAGTGAACTGGGACTTTGTCGAAGAACGATATGGTGCTTAGTCCTCGCTTCTAGGGTGTGTATCAAGAGATATTGCCGTAGTCAGTAGTTGTCTTTTATGGATGCACAACAAAAAGAAGCCTTTTATAAAAAAAGGCTTCTTTTAATAATTTCTTGGCGCGCTCGACCGGATTTGAACCGGCGATCTCCTCCGTGACAGGGAGGCGTGATAACCACTTCACTACGAGCGCATAGGCATTTCAGCTTCCAACATGATAGCAGTTTTCGCTCTCTGGTGCAACAGGAGGGAAAGCATTTATTTTCCCCGCTACGGATGCTATAATTAGCAATGATCAACAATGCCGCTGTAGCTCAGCTGGTAGAGCGGCGCTTTCGTAAAGCGTAGGTCTCCGGTTCAAATCCGGACAGCGGCTCCACGATATGTTACGCGGGTATCGTATAGTGGTTAATGTGTAACCTTCCCAAGGTTGAGAGCAGAGTTCGATTCTCTGTACCCGCACCAGGAAATTATGAAAACGAATATTATAGCCTCCATAAAATTACTTCTCGCCGACCGTCTTTTAACGGTACTCACTACCGTATTGATTCTTGGCTGCCTTGCGTACTGTATTTACGTAGGCACATCATTACGACCAAGTGACCTTCAGGTTGCCGTTCACTATACTGCCTTTGGTGGTACAAGTTTTTACAGAGATAAATGGTACTATCTCATAACGTTTATCGTGTTCGGTATACTAATGGCCGTCATGCACTCAACATTGATTATGAAACTATATGCCCAAGGGCGCCGTCAGATGGCACTCCTTTTCGCCTGGATGAGCTTGCTTCTTTTAGTGATTGCATGGTTTATGACCGTGTCTATTCTAAGGGTCGCCTTCTTAGTATGATTGAACTTGAAATTCCGATCAAAAAACGCACCAAGGCGTATCGCTTCTTCGAAATGCTTCCTGCTATCTTAAGCTATGGTGCACTTCTACTGCTTGTTATTTTGTCACTAATCAGCCCGTTGGCAGCAGCAGCGTATCTGCTACTCATTATTATTACGGTGCTGGTAAAGGCCATAGGGATTGCGGCACATACCATTGGCGGCCGTAACAGGCTTCGTAAAGCCCAGAACGTTGATTGGCATGCGCGTCTCTTGCAGCTGGAAAATCCAACCGAGAATTATGCCAAAGAACGAGTTGTAGAGTCGAGCGGCTTTGGCTTTGATGCCCATAAAGAGAATCTTCGCCTTATTGCTGCCGATCCCGATGTTTTTCCAAAGCCATCTCATCTCTACAATGCGGTTATCGTTGCTGCCTATAACGAAGATTATGAGGTGGTAGAGCCGACTATCCAGTCTATAATGGATACGACTTACGATAACGACAAGCTTATCGTAGTATTTGCGTATGAACAGCGCGGCGGAGAAGCTATGGAAAAGACCGCTAAGGCGCTTCAGGCGAAGTTCGGTAGCAGCTTTAAAGCGTTTCTTACCGTTATGCACCCCGCAGATATGCCCGATGAGGTAGTGGGAAAGGGTGGAAATATTACCTATGGAGGACATTTCCTCAAAAAATGGCTAGCAGACGAATCTATAGAATACCGAAATGTTATGGTAACAACGCTCGATAGTGATAACCGACCACATGCTACGTATTTTGACTATGTCACGTATGAATACATTGTTCACGAAGATCGCAAGCACCTTTCGTATCAGCCGGTCGCGTTATTCTTAAATAACATCTGGGACGCCCCCGCGCCTATGAGGGTAATCGCAACGGGTAACTCATTTTGGAACATCATTAGCTCGATGCGTCCGCACACTTTGCGTAACTTCGCATCACATTCCCAGCCGATGGATGCTTTGGTAGAAATGAATTTTTGGAGTACACGTAGTATTGTTGAGGACGGTCACCAGTACTGGCGGAGCTACTTCTACTTTGGAGGTAATTACTCGGTTACACCTATATATGTGCCTATATACCAAGATGCCGTGTTGTCAGAGACCTACCGTAAGACACTCAAAGCACAGTTTGTTCAGTTGCGCCGTTGGGCATATGGAGCCTCAGACGTTCCGTATGTGGCAACTCGTATCTTCTCCCGCAATCGAAATGTACCTTTGGCAGGCGGTATAGCCAGGCTACTACGACTTATAGACGGTCATGTTACGCTTGCAAGTATTCCGATTCTTGTAGCCGTAGGAGGTTGGGTGCCGTTGCTTATTAATAGCCAGGCTGCTCGTGATATAGCTGCTCATCAATTACCAGAGGTAATTAGCGGGATCCAGCGCATCGCGATGTTGGGGCTTTTCGTGACTGTTTTTCTTGCATTCCAAATGCTCCCGCCACGGCCTGAACGCTACAAGCGCCGGCGTACCGTTTGGATGTTGCTCCAGTGGGCGCTTATGCCAGTCACTGCCATTGTTTATACCACTACCTCCGCATTTAACGCCCAAACCCACCTTCTTCTAGGGAAATACCTTGATAAATTTGACGTTACCGAGAAGGCAACGCATCAATCGGTGGCTCGTGCTCGTGCAGCGAAGGCCGCCCACGCCGCCGCACCGAAGAAATAAGCTGGTGCTGCGCTGCGTACTGCACCGCAGCAAGTTCATCGAATCGTTTTAATATGCTATATGCTGTGTCTGCAATTATTTTTGGCGTTATGGTCTGCTTGCTCGTTGAAAGAGTATCTTCGGTAGTCTGCGCGAGCCAAAGTACGTTCTCGTCTATCTGCGCTGGAGCGTGGCTGAAGGCCTTGGCAATGCTCACGATAAGTTTCCCCAGGTTAAATGTCGCTGCTTTTCCGTCTGTTAGCAGCACCGGCTTGTTATCGGCGAGTGACGGCCGTTCATAGGTAGTAAAAAGGGTACCGCACTCCGGGCAACGCCGTCTACGCCATACTACGGGGTGTTTTTTGAGCGGCCTTGAGTTAGTGACCGCCGTATTCTTGTGAAAACAATTTATGCAAAACATGTCTATATAATGTCATACAGCTATTTAAAATGCTAGTGGATAAATAGTTATTTTCTGGGGGATAAAAAGTACGCTTCCAGTAAAGGAAGCGTACCTATGGATATACAGAAAGTGTAGTTAGCTTTTGTGGGTTCGAATTCGAATAGCTTTTTTAGCGTCTTTCCATGACACATCGTACTCGAATGACAAGGAAATTTTTTGGAGCGCTGACGGTGATATATTGCTGTCTTTTGGCATGCTTCTATATTAGCATAAACGTTATACAATGTCAAGCATCCATGGAGCGGCGGATATTACATATATGATATAGCGGGTCACTAAAACCGCCCATCTTTAACGTGGAAAAGTATTTACGAATGTGGGTAAACTGCGGATGGAACAGGGCGCATCTTATTAACAGCACGACCCATGTCCCAACGAAACATTTACGGTATACTAATAACTACTATGACAAAAACAAAAAAACTTACGCTTGGCCTTACGATAGGGGCGTTAGGGGTGGTCTTTGGAGACATCGGCACCAGTCCGTTATACGTATTTCAGGCAGTTTTTGGACCGCTCGGGCAACATCTCCCCATTAACACTACGAATATATACGGTATTACTTCACTTATACTGTGGGCCGTCACTCTTGTAGTATCAATAAAGTACATCATTTTTATTATGCGTGCCGACAACCAGGGCGAGGGCGGTATCATGGCACTTGTGGCACTCATTAAGGGCGGAGGGATGCGCCGCCGATACAGACTCTTCTTTATCCTTCTTGGTCTTATCGGAATGGCGCTATTTTATGGTGACAGCGTTATAACGCCGGCGATTTCAGTCTTATCAGCAGTTGAGGGGTTAAAAGCAATTGCCCCTGGGGTGGATCATCTAATCGTACCGGTTACGTTGGCTATTTTGACATTTCTCTTTTTAATTCAAAAAAGAGGGACGGCGGTGATTGGTCGATTGTTTGGTCCTGTTATGTTGTCGTGGTTTGCAACGATTGCCGTTGGGGGAATACTTCAAATTATTCAACATCCCGAGGTGCTAAGTGCAATTTCTCCTCTGGTAGCTGGCAATTTTCTGCTTAGTCAGCCGATTATAGGCTTTGTAGTAATGGGGGCGGTTGTTTTGGCGGTAACGGGTGCCGAGGCATTATATGCCGATATGGGCCACTTTGGACGCGCACCTATTTCACGTGCCTGGTTTTTTGTAGTATTTCCCGCTTTAATACTTTGTTATTTAGGGCAGGGAGCACTGCTGCTTCATGACTCTACTGCTGTTTCGAACCCTCTGCCGCTGCTATTTCCAGAATTAGTGCGAGCTCCGGTGGTATTGCTCGCCACCTTGGCCACATTAATTGCTTCCCAGTCAGTCATCTCGGGTGCCTTCTCCCTTACCCGGCAAGCGGCTCACCTTGATTTTCTTCCCAAAATGCTCGTTCGACACACTTCTATGCGGGAGGCGGGGCAAATTTATATGCCATTTGTAAATGCAATACTATTTACACTCGTTATAGCACTGGTTGTGTTCTTTGGCTCATCACAACGGCTCGCAGGTGCTTTTGGGGTAGCAGTAAGCGGTACGTTGATAATTGACTCAATACTATTTCTGGTGGTTATGTACACCCTGTGGCGCAGGTCTCTCTGGGTTGTGCTGCTGGCAACGCTGCTATTTATCCCATTAGATATACTATTTGTTACCTCAAACATATCAAAAATCCCCACTGGTGGGTGGTTTCCGGTGCTCCTGGCAGCCTTTGCCTTTCTGATCATTACCACCTGGATGAAGGGGCAGAGCATCGTTGGAAGAAAGCGGAGGGCTCTTGAGGGTTCACTGCAGGCTTTTATTGATAAGGTTCAAACAAAAAAACCATCCGTCATACGCTTGCCGGGACAGGCTGTGTATATTAGTCATCACCCCGATTTCGCTCCGCTTGCCATTCATGCTGCCGTTGATGATCTTAACGAGTTACATGAAAAGGTTGTTATTCTTTCGGTGCAAGTGACCACGTCAGCTCATGTACCAGTAGAGGAGAGGGCGATTTTTGATGGCTTAAAGTACAATGACGGCATCAGTCACCTTAGTTTGTCGTATGGCTTTCATGATTCAATCAATATTCCCAAAACCCTGGAGTCACTTCGTCACCTCAGTCCGGAGCTCGATTTTAATTCAGAAAAAGCTATCTATTTCATATCACAAAGCAGGGTAGTGCCAGGTAAGAAGCACAATTTATTCGGCTGGCGCAAAACGCTGTATTGTCTAATGGCGCGCAACACCCTAAGCGCGAGTGATTACTACAAGCTACCGATTGATCGAACGATTGAAATGCAGTCATTGATTAAACTCTAGATAGTCAAAAGCCGATGTATATCCCTGATAACCTGATGGCTACTAGTCGCAAGGATAGCCTGCATACCCATGGCGCGTGCAGGTACAAGAAAGCGTTCGCGATCATCCGTAAAAACTACCTCTTCAGGCTTCAGACCCTTCAAATGTTTCATTGCTATTTCGTATATTTCTAGCTCAGGTTTTGCATAGCCCACCTCGCAAGACTTGACATGGAAATCGAATCTATCGTAGCCGCCACCGAGACGAACCTCTTCTTCAGTCGTAGGTGTTACGTTGGTAAGAACACCAACAGGATAACCGTCTGCTTGAAGAGACGAGATAAGCTCATTCATCTCTGGAAGGGGTTGAAGTTGCTCCCATTTACTCCATATATCTCTTTGGTCTACGGGAACCTTGACACCTGTTTTATCTTCAAGAGAGCTCCATAATTGCTCATCTGTTATCTTGCCTCTAAGATACTCGGGCCAAAACGACATAAAAAGGTCATTAATCTCTTCTGGAGATTTACCGAGAATTTGCGCCAAATGCTCAGATGGTGGGATGTTTGCATCGTTATTATTTGTCATAACGCCATCGTAATCAAATAGAAAGCCTTTTATCATAGAGAGACTATATCATAGAATTGAAGTGGCAAAAATAAAAGACCTATCCTTTTGGGTCTTTTACGAACAACTTCTTGGTGGGCGATAGAGGAGTCGAACCTCTGACCTCCACAACGTCAATGTGGCGCTCTAGCCAGCTGAGCTAATCGCCCCCAGTTGCTTTATCATATCAGACAGGGGCGGGCGTTGCAATAAACCCCTGTACTGGTGTATGATTAAAAAGAACGAAGACGCGGCCCAACCATCCGCCGAGTTCCGTGGGCGTAGCGATGTACGAAACGTTGCTTCATAAGTGCCTGGCTATAACCAGGAAGTCCGGTGGAACCACCCCTCAAAAGGTCCGAGACATGCGATATATGGATTTAATAGTATTAAAACCAATCATCGCATGTTTTTTATTACCATTAAAAGGAGAAAACCAATGAACAATAAACAGTTACATGCAATGCGACACAGTCTGGCGCACATTACCGCGGCAGCCGTAAGGCGACTTTGGCCAGAAGCTAAGTTTGGTGTTGGACCAGTGGTTGAAAATGGATTTTATTACGATATTGACCTGGGCGAGCAGAAAATTTCTGAGGCCAACTTTGGTAAAATTGAAAAAACGATGCGCCGTATTATTACCGAAGCGCAGGAGTTTGAGCGTTCGGTTATGCCGGTCGACCAAGCAATTGCATGGGCAAAAGAAAACAACCAGCCGTACAAAGAAGAACTGCTCAATGACCTCAAGCGCTCCGGCACTACTGTGGCTAAAGACCTCGATGCGGATGAATTGGGCCTTGCCGCCACAGGTGATGCTGCAGTAGAAGAGGTGTCGTTTTACAAAAATGGCGATTTTACAGATTTATGCCGGGGGCCGCACGTGGCTAATACTAAAGATGTCGGTGCGTTCAAACTGTTACGGGTGGCTGGAGCTTATTGGCGTGGTAAAGAAAACAACCCCCAGATGCAGCGACTGTATGGTGTAGCTTTTGCAACGCAAGAGGAGTTAGACCAGTACTTAGAACGGCTTGAACAGGCAAAATTGCGGGATCATCGAAAGCTTGGTAAAGAGCTCGATCTTTATACTGTGTCACCACTCGTGGGTACTGGTTTGCCGCTATTTACCCCTCGCGGTACAGTGCTGCGAGACATTGTTGCCCAGTACTCTAATCAACTACGGGCGAGTCGTGGCTTTATGAAAGTATGGACTCCACATATTACTAAAAAAGAATTATATGAAGCATCTGGCCACTGGGCAAAATTTGGTGAAGAGCTCTTTTTGGTAAAAAGCCAGGAAACAAGCGATGAAATGGTGTTAAAGCCAATGAACTGTCCGCATCATACGCAGATTTTTGCAAGCAAACCACGAAGTTATCGTGATATGCCGGTACGATTTCTTGAAACAACCACTGATTATCGCGATGAAAAAACAGGTGAACTTGGTGGTCTTAACCGCGTTCGTTCACTTACTCAAGATGATAGTCACGTATTTTGTCGTGAAGATCAGATTGGAACTGAAATTGACGGCCTACTTGCCAGTGCCAATGAGCTATACGGTACGCTTGGTATGAAGCTGCGCGTTCGCTTAAGCTATCG